>Ga0210044_10001949_pt1 | contig 31315 bp, 30 predicted proteins | sample CryGey13umfilter_2_FD_183959 | JGI IMG/M metagenome (GOLD analysis project Ga0210044, IMG submission 183959) | Groundwater microbial communities from aquifer in Utah, USA - Crystal Geyser 4/9/14 3 um filter (SPAdes) (version 2) | ecosystem: Environmental > Aquatic > Deep subsurface >...
GAGAGCACCTGATCGTCCTGCCAGCGACGCACGCGCTGCCGCACCACGTCCCGCGACTGCGAGGCCCCGCGCCCCGCTGAGACGCCGTGATCTTCTTGCAGATCGAGGCCCTGCGCCCCGCAGAGCAGCTCGATGGCGAGCACGTCCGCGAGCGCCTCTAGGATGGCGAGCGTGCCGCGCGCGGCGATCGGCCCCATGGAGACGTGGTCCTCGTGGTGCTGCACCGTGGGGATGGAGTCGACCGAGGCCGGGTGCGAGAAGCCCTTGCACTCGCTCACCAGGCTCGCCGCCGTGTACTGAGCGAGCATGAGGCCGCTGTTGAGGCCGGTGCCGGGCACCAAGAAGCTCGGCAGCCCCGAGAGCTGCCCGTAGGTCATGCGAAAGATGCGCCGCTCGGCGATGGAGGCCACCTGCGTGAGCACGATCTTGAGCTGATCCATCGCGCTCGCGACGGGCGCGCCGTGGAAGTTGCCGGCCTCGACCATGGTGCCGTCGTTGAGCACGAGCGGGTTGTCGCAGGCGCCGTTGAGCTCGCGCGTGACCACGACCTGCACCCACTCCAGCACATCCCACGCCGAGCCGAGCACCGCGGGCGTGCAGCGGATGGAGAAGGGATCGGGGCGGCGGCCCTCACCGCAGAGCTCGGAGCCCTCCAGCTGCGCGCGCACGCGGCGGGCGACGTTGACCGCGCCAGGGTGACCGCGCGCCTCCAGCGCCTCGATGGACAAGCAGTGCAGGTCGGCGCGCACGACGTCGAAGCTGAGCGCGACCGCGGCCTCGGCCGTCGTGAGCAGGCGCTCCGCGCGGTGGGTCGCGAGCGCCGCCATGGCCGCCGTGACGGTGGCGCCGTTGATCATCGACAGCGCCTCCTTCTCGGTGAGGTCGAGCGGGACGAGCTTGTCGGTGAGGTCGACGACGACAGGGCGTCCGCTCTGCCAGATCTTGCCGCCAAACCCAGCTGCGACGCGCAAGATATGGGCGAGCGGCGCGAGGTCACCCGCGGCGCCCACCGAGCCCTTGGAGGGCACGACCGGCGTGATGTCCAGGTTGAGCAGGTTCAGGATCGCGTCGGCGCACACCGGCCGACAGCCCGTCGACCCGGTGGCGAGCACGTTGACGCGGGCGGCCATGGAGGCGCGCGTGACGCCGATCGAGAAGGGCTCGCCGACGCCCGCGCAGTGGCCGAGCACAAAGGCGCGCACGACCTCCTCGTGGGAGCGCTCGCCCTCGCGCAGGAAGGGCCACTTGCCGCGCACGACGGCGGGGTCGCCCACCTGTGCAGCGGAGCGCACCATGCGGGCGCGCGCGTCGTCGTCCAGCGCCACCCGCGCGCCAGCGGCGATCTTCGCGAGCGCGGTTGGCGTCAGCGTGCGCCCATCGAGGATCACGGTCTCAAGCATCTTAGACCCCCTCAAGCGGGCCGATGGCCTGCTGCACGGCGCGCACGATGCGCCCCTCGCGCAAGGCGAGGTCGATGCGCTCGATGTCTTCGGCGGGGATCACCGACGGGCGCCGCCCGCCGAGCACGTCCTCCAGCACGGCGACCGCCGCGGCGCTGCCAGCGCCGAGCACCGCGTTCGGGTCCTCGTCTTGCCGGGCCCAGACGCCGTGAACCGCCGAGAGCAGCTCGATGGCCACGACCAAGCGGCTGTTCCCGAGGACGTCGGTGGCGCGACGCGCCGCGGTGGTCGACATCGCGACGTGGTCCTCTTGATCCTCGCAGGTGGGGATCGAGTCGGCGCTCGCCGGCCACGCGAGGGAGCGGTTCTCGCTGACCAAGGCCGCCGCGCTGGTCTGCGGCACCATCATGCCCATGTTGGGGCGATCGCCGCGCACGAGGTGCGGCGGCAAGCGCGCCGAGAGCGTGCCGGTGGTGAGCCGGTAGATGCGCCGCTCCGACAGCGCCGCGAGCTCACATAGCGCCAGCTTGAGGTGGTCCGCCGCCATGCCCACGGGCTCGCCGTGAAAGAGCCCGGCCGAGTAGGCTTTGTTGTCGCCCTCGGCGTCCAGCAGGATGAGCGGGTTGTCCGTGGCCGAGTTCAGCTCGACGAGCACCTGGTCTGACGCGAAGCGCACCCCGTCGCGCACCGCGCCGAGCACCTGCGGCGTGCAGCGCAGCGAGTAGGCGTCTTGCACCTTGTCCGGGAGCGAGTCGACGAGGGTGGAGCCGTCGAGCAAGCGCCGCAGGTTGGACGCGCAGGCGATCGCGCCGCGGTAGGGCCGCAGCGCGTGCACAGCGGGGTGAAGCGCGCGCCGCACGCCGCAGAGCGCCTCGAAGGAGAGCGCGGCCGCGATCTCGGCGTCCAGCACGAGCTGCGCCGCGTCCCAGCACGCGAGCGCGGCGAAGGCGGTGGAGAGCTGCGCGCCGTTGCTCATGGCGAGGCCCTCTTTGGGGCCGGGGATGAGGCGCTCGATGCCCGCGAGCTTCATGGCGTCGCGGCCGCTGTGGCGCTCGCCGTCGATCCAGGCCGAGCCCGACTCGTGGGCGAGGTCGGCGTCATCGCGGAACACCACCAAGCCGAGGTGGCACAAGGGCGCGAGGTCGCCGGAGGAGCCGCACGATCCCTGCGACGGCACCTCGGGCACGACGCCGCGGTTGAGCATGGCCGCGAGGGAGTCCACCAGCGCGGGCCGACAGCCGCTCGCGCCCTTCGCGAGGGCGTTTGCGCGCAGCAGCATCATGGCGCGCGTGGTGACGGGATCGACGATCGGACCGACGCCAGCCGCGTGACTACGCAGTAAGTTCCAAGACAAGCGCGAGATGTCGGCGTCGCCGATGCGCACCCTCGCGAGGGAGCCGTAGCCGGTGTTGACGCCATACACCGCGAGGGACCTGCCCTCTGCGTCGCGAAGCCCACCGGACGCGGCGCGCTGCACCCACGCGCAGGAGGACTCCATGCGCGCGCGCGCGTCCGCGTCGAGCTGTACGAGCACGCCATCGCGCGCCACCGCGACAACAGAAGCGAGGCTGAGCGAAGCACCGTCAAGAGAGATAGGCTGCATGGCCGCGCCACTAACCCACCGAGGCCTCACGCCCCCATGTCCAGTGATGATCCGTACCGCGACCCCGATCTCTATGACCTCGAGTACGAGGGCCTCAATGAGGACGTCGAGCACTACGTCAAGCTCGCCAGCGGCTCGCCCGGGCCCGTGCTCGAGCTCGGCTGCGGCACCGGCCGCCTGACGCTCGAGCTCGCGCGCGCCGGCGTGCAGGTGCACGGCGTCGACGCGAGCCCCGCCATGCTCAAAGGCCTCGATCGCAAGCTCCAGGCCGAGCCCGAGGAGCTGCGCGCGCGAGTCACTACCGAGGAAGGTGACTTTCGCGCGCTCCCGACCGAGCTCCGCTACCCGCTCGTGCTGCTCCCGTTCAACACGCTGCACCACTGCGCGCACCACCGCGACGTGCTCGCCACGCTCAACGCGATCCGCGCGGTGCTCGAGCCAGGCGGCCGCCTCGCGCTCGACTGCTACCTGCCCGACCCCTCGATCTACGCCCGCAAGCGGGGCGAGCGCCACGAGGAGCAGTCCTTCTACGACCCCCGCAACGGCTACCTGCTCCGGAGCTGGGAGAGCGGCTGGTACGACGACCTGGAGCAGGTCCACCACGTCATCTACACCTACCGGCACCCCAACGGCCGCGAGGAGTTCTCGCACATCCGCTTCCGCATGTTCTACCCGCAGGAGCTCAAGGCGCTGCTGGACTGGGCGGGCTGGGACGTGATCGAAGAGGCGCAGGACTTCCAGGGGCGGCCCGTCGGCCCGGGCGCGCTCAAGTGGGTGATTCAGCTGCAGCCTCGGCCCACCGACGCCTGACAATAGCGGGCGTCGTCAAAAACTTTCACTCGACTATCACGGTGCCAAGCCGTTCAATAGTGCCGCAGATAACCTGCGTATCCGACGCCGCGCGCGCATTCTGCCCCTGTGTGTCCACGGTATTATGTGGCGGCGCGTTGACACTTTCCTGACGAGTCGTGCATTCTACGTCCACCAAGGAGGTCGAATGTTCCGTTCGCGTCGCGGCTCCACCGCTACTACCGTTGCTATGTCCATGGGTGCGCTGGTGCTCGTGTCGGCCCTCGCCGTCGACATTGGCGTCACCCGTACCCGCCAGGCGCACCTCAAGAGCGCCACGTCTGCCGCGGCGCTCGCCGCCGCGTACGACCTCCAAGGTGCGTCCACGCGCCTCGCCACCGTTCAGGCGACCGCACAGAAGATCGCGGCGCTCAACGGCCTCTCCACCGCCGAAGTCTCGGTCAGCGTCGGTTCGCTCAACCTTGACGCGGTCACAGCCGAAAACCCGAGCGGCTTCGTCGAGTCCGCCGCCGACCAAGCGTCCGCGGTCCGCGTCGTGTTCGCCGACGGCAGCCTGTCGACGCCGGCGGTCGCGGTCAACTTGGCGGCCACCGGCGACATGCCCGAAGAGTGCCTGGAGCAGCCCCTCGACAAGGCGCCCGCCTGCGACCCGGAGTCGTCCTACAACAGCCGCGACGATGACGACGACGGCGTCCAGAACAGCGAAGACGACGACGATGACGACGACGGCATCTCCGACGACAAGGACGACCACGACGATCGCTTGGTCATCTGCCACCACTCGGGCAGCCATGAGGAGACGCTCCGCATCGGCGAACACGGCTGGAGCGGTCATGAGCACCACGCCGGTGACGTGAGGAGCGCTTGCGAGGGCGATGACGACGACGACGACGATGACGATGACGATGACGATGACGATGACGATGACGATGACGATGACGATGACGGCGACAGCACGCCGTGGGCGGCGCACGGCGTGTGCGACGGTGACTTCGACGGGGACGCCATCAGCGACCGCGACGAGCACCGCTTCGAGCACGAGGACGACGACGACGACTACGACCACGACGGCACGCCCGACTGGAAGGACGACGACTCCGACGATGACGGCATCTCCGACCGCCGCGAGACCAACCGCGACCTCGACGGGGACGGCCACGCCAACGCCCGCGACGAGGACTCCGACGGCGACGACCACGACGGGCACCACGGCGATCGCGATGAGCGCGAGGGCTGCGGCGACGACGACGATGACGACGACGATGACGACGATGACGACGACGATGACGACGAGTCGGAGCACGAGGACCGCTGTGATCGCGACGCCGACGGCGTGCCCGACTACCAGGACGGCGACGACTTCGACACCTGCGCCGCCTTCGCCCATGTCCGGTTGGTGGAGTAGACATGGCGCGCTCGCATCGACGACGCGGTAGTCAGATCGTAGAGTTCGCTCTGCTGGCTCCCGTGCTGGTGGCGTTCTTGGGGGTTCAGGTCGACGCCGGCCTGTACTTCGCGAGCTACATCCAGGTCGTCGACTGCGCGAACGCCGGCGCGAGGGCGGTGTCGAACCTGACCCCCGCGCCAACGAGCGTGAACAGGTTCGCGACCGCCTCCAGGGAGGTCATCACGGACCTGCTCACAACGCCAAAGACGGACGGCGGCCCTGGCTACAACAGCGCCGACGTCACGGTCTCGTCGACGATCCAGTACTACGCGTCCGCGCCCTACGTCGACACGACCACCACCGTCGTGTACAAGAAGATCTTCCCGACCTCACCGGTGCCGAGCGCCGTCTCGACCTTCAACTCGTACCGGGTCGCCCCATGAGGAGCCTCCGCGCGCGTCGAGGCTCGAACGCGGTGGAGTTCGCCCTGCTCGCGCCGCTGTTGATCACGCTCATCATGGGCGTGTTCGAGTACGGCTGGCTCACAACGCACCAGCTCGCGCTCGCGTCGGCGGTGTCGCGTGGGGTCCGCGTAGGCGCGGTGGACACCAGCGCGAACGGCAACGTCGCGCAGGTTCGATCGGCGCAGCTCGCCGCGACGAGCTTCTGGGAGGCGAGCGGCTTGAGCACGACCGGCGACGCGCACACGTTCACCTCGCAGATCGCCACGAACGCGGCCTACGCAAGCGTTCGGGTGCTCGTCGCGTCCGGTACGGTCGACTACACGCCGCTCACCAACGGCATCATCCCCCTGCCGCTCAACGGCTCCAATCGCGTCACCTTGCACGCAGCGTCGATGGCCTATGTAGAGCCGTAGCGCCGAGCTTCTTCGCGCGGCGCGCCCCTGCGATGGCGCTCGAAGTCGATCGTCACCCGCGAAATGGGATACAGTCTGCGGCTATGGACTTCGGTGCACTCGGCGGGCGGTACAGCACTCTCGGCCTGCTCGGTGAGGGCGGGGATGCGCGGGTGTGGCGTGTGCGTCACAACGAGCACGGCACGCTCCACGCCATGAAGGTGCTGCGCACCACGGACGCCAAAGCCTCCAAGCGGCTGCTGCGCGAGGGGCGCGTGATGGCGTCCCTCGACCACCCGAACTTGGTCACCGTCACCGACGTGCTCCTGCTCGACGGGCGCCCGAGCTTGGTCATGGAGCTCGTCGATGGCCCCGACCTGGACCAGTGGCTCACGACGCAGGAGCCCTCCCGCGTCGAGCTCGTGCGCATCTTTCGCTCGATCGTGCTCGGCGTCGCCTACCTGCACGAGCGCGGGCTGGTGCATCGCGACCTAAAGCCAGGGAACATCCTACTCAAGCAGACGGTCAGCGGCTTACAGCCGAAGATCACCGACTTTGGCGTGGTGAAGGTGATCAACCAGCCGCACCTCGCGGGCTTTCGGACGTGGGAGGGCGTCACCCTCGGCACGCCTGGCTACATGGCCCCCGAGCAGATCGAGAGCTCGCGCGACGTCGACGCGCGCGCGGACCTGTTCGCCCTCGGCGCGCTGCTCTACCGCATGCTGTGCGGGAGGTCGCCCTTCCAAGCGGCTACAAGCGCCGAGCGCCACGAGCTCGCCCGCAAGCGCGGCTACCAGGACCCGCGCCAGCTCGTGCCGCACCTCGAACCCGCCCTCGCGGCGCTGCTCCACGGCCTGCTCGAGCCCGCAGCCCAAGAGCGGATCGGCAGCTGCGCCGAGGTGCTGCACCTGCTCGACGCGTGGGTGCCCATGGACACGCCCGAGGACCCCGAGCTCGTCGAGCAGGAGCCCAGCAAGCTGCCCTGGGTGCTCGCCGCTGTCGGCGTCGCGGTCACCATCGCCGCCGTGCTGTACTTCGCCTAGCCCCAGACCGCGACGAGCTCGCCGACGGGCAACCCGACGACGTTGCGTATACCCGCGCGGTCAGCGCCCGGATCCTCGGGCAGCAGCCCCGGCAGCCAGCGAGCCGCGAGGGCGTGCACCGCAGCGAAGCGAACGCGGTCCACCCCGCTGCTGACCTTGAGCACGAGCGCCTGCTGACGACGCGGTAGCGCGACGCAAAGCAACCCCGCGGCGCCCTCTTTGGAGACGACCTCCTCGCTCGCGCTGCTCACGACGTGGTGATCGATGCGCCCGTCGCCGCTCATCCACCACGGGTTGCGGTGCAGCGCCCAGCCGATGTGCCCCAAGCGCGCGTCGGGATCGGCCATCGCCGCGGCGAGGGACGCCCAGCCGCGCCCGAAGACAGCGAGCTCGCCCACCCAGCAGGGCGCGCCGCAGCCATCGACGACGGGCGCCGCGGGCGGCCCGCCAAAGACACGCTCCAACACCGCTGAGATGCGCTGCTGCAGCGGGTGACCCGGCGAGCGGTAGTCGTCGGGCCAGCCCTGCGCGCGCGCCGCGGCGACCATGAAGGCGTGCTTGCCCGAGCAGTTGTTGTGCAGCACCTGAGGTCGCCGGCCCGCCGCGAGCAGCGCCTCGCCGCTGGCCGCGTGCATCGGGGCGTGGGCGCCGCACTCCAGCGCCTCGGCGGGGACCTGTAGGCGCGCGAGCAGGTCCACGAGCGCCTCGATGTGGCCGGGCTGCGCTGAGTGGCTCGCGGCGCCAAGCGCTAGGTCGCGCTCGCTGAGTGAAGCGACGAAGGCGTCGGGCTGCGCCGACAAGCTCGCGAGGAGCTGAAAGGGCTTACCCGAGCTGCGCAGCGTGGTCTCCACCGGCGCGCCGCTGCGGTGCAGGACCTCGCCACGAGCGTCCACCAGCACCGCAGCCACAGGGTGCTCGGCCTCGAAGACGCCCCCCCGCACCTCAACGACGCTTAGCCGCTCCATGATCCAATCCTCGCCGGGAGTTCGACCCCGTTTGCCCGATAGCCGATAGCCAACGGCGTTGTACCCCGCCGCTCGTCGTGCTGCACCCCCGCTCGGGGGGTGGTCAGCGCGCGGTGCCGAACACGTACATGGGCCCCGCGACGTTGTCTGCCTCGTTGCTCTCTTGCACCGTGTTGTACGAGTCGATCAACAGCCAGGAGGTGCACGGCGCGCAGTGCCGGGCGACGAGGAAGTCCGCGCTCGCGATCATGCCCGGCGCGACCCCGCTCACCTGAACATAGGTGTCGCCATCGGAGCCGATCGGCGGGGCCGAGGCGCGGTCCACAAAGGCGTCGACGTAGAACGCACCCGCCGCCGCAGCGCCGCTGTTGAACACGTCGACGACGTAGTACACCGAGTCCACGTCCGCGATCACGTCGAAGTATGCGATGTTCAGGTTCGGGAGCGATGAGCCGCCGCTTGACACGGTAAAGCCAGCGCCAAGGCCATTATTATCCTCGTCGGACTCGTCGATCTGGCGCTCCGAGTCCACGAGCACGTAGAGCTGGTGCGCGCCCGGGCTGAGGTCGAACTGGAACGCGAGCTGCGCCGTGCCGCCCGCGTCAACGTACGGCGCGTTGCCGTAGTATGCGCCGAGCTCGCCGAGGCTCGGGGTGCTGGCGGGATCGACGAAGACGTCGACCCAGACCTCGGCCGCGCCGACATCGCCGTCGTTCGCGACCACCGCGGTGAGCGTGATGCCGTCCGGGGAGGTCTCGCCGCGCAGCTCCGCCACGCGCAGGTCGGGGGCTCCATTCACAACGGACAGCGCCACCTCTTCGGAGCGCTCGCCTTGCCACTCGGCGTGAACGGTGGCGTGCCCGGTGGCGCGCGCGGTGGCTCGACCACCCGCTTCTACGGTGACGACGTGTGGGTTTGACGTGATCCACTGCACCTGGGACGACGCGTCCGAGCGCTGCCCGTCCGAGAACGCCGCGGTGGCGCGCACCTGGAGGCCTTCGCCCACCGCGACCGTGGCCGCGGCCGGGGTGACGGAGAGCCCAAGCAGGGTGGCGTCGGTGACCTGAACGCGCACGTCGGCCGAGCGCACCCCAGCGGACTCCGCCCAAACCACCGAGGTCCCAACAGCGTCAGCGCGCAGCTCGCCCTCGTGATCGAGGGCGTCGCTCACGGCGGCGACCCCCGGCGCGCTGGAGCCCCACGACGCGACATGCGTGAGGTCCATCGTGGTGCGCTCCGTGGTGAGGCCCGTCGCCTCCAGCTGGACCGTGGCGCCCAGGGGCACCACCACCGACTCGGGGCTCACGAGGATGCCCACGAGCTGGGGGCCATCGGTGCCGCTGTCTACGGGCTGCAGACCACCACCATCGCACCCGACGAGGGCGATGAGCAGCGGCCAGCAGCGGAGCGACGTCACGCGCTTACTTCCGGTTGAAGTCGCCGAGCACGCGCTCGAGGTGCGAGTACGCGAGGTAGGCGTTCTCTGACGAGCCCGACGAGAAGCCCGAGGGGTTGCTGTAGGGCACCCAAGCGAAGTCGGGGTGGTGGTTGACATCAGCCCAGGTGCCGCCGGTCACCACGCCCTTGGCGTCGGTGGTGAGCGTGTAGGCGTAGGTCTCGACGAAGCCCTCGGGGTCGTCGGCGTTGGAGTCCAGGTGCTCCTCGTGCACGGCGTCTGTGGTGAACGAGATCGCCGCCGAGACGCTGAAGGTGCGCTCGTTGCCGTTCACGCGCACCGTGACGAGGGGCATGAGCTCGGCGACGGTCGCGGAGCCGATGCCGTCGACCTCGGCGAGCTCTTCGACCGTCTGGAAGGGGCCGTGGTTCTCACGGTACTGGAGGATGCGCTTGGCGTAGGACGGGCCAATGCCGGGCAGGGTCTGGAGCTCCGTGAGCGTGGCGGTGTTCACGTTGATGAGCCCAGCGCCACCGCCGGGGGTGGTCTCCGTGACCGAGACGTCAGCCCAGAAGGCCGGGTAGTTCCACACCGGCGCGTCGGCCGTGATGTCGAACACGAAGGGCACCTGCTGCTCGCGCAGGTAGAACTGGATGATCTGGTGGAAGTGCTTGGGCGAGAGGTCCGCGATGTCCTCGGTGTCGCTGTTGTAGCGCTGCCCGTAGAAGCGGCTGTAGGTGCTGTAGTGCGACTCGGTCATCAGCCCCTTGATGTCGCCGGTGGTCCACACCATCTCCGCGCCGCGCACCTGGGTGGTCACCGACTCGCGGGGCTCACTCGTGAGGATCGCCGCCGCAGACCAGCCGTTGCAGTGGCCCCACCACGACCCGCCGCCGGGGCTGTAGTGGTTGAGGATCTCCCAGGCGGGCGCCGACCAGGGGTTGGGGCTCGTGTTGCCCTCGGACCACATCTGGAGCGCGTACTTGTCGAGGGGCGAGAGCTCGTTGAGCTTGTAGCTGAAGTCCGTGGCGTGAGCCCCGTCCGCGCCGTGTGCGGTGTGCGTGACCTTGCCGTCCGCGACGACCATGGCGCCGCCGTTGAGGTCCTGCAGGACGCCGTCGTAGTAGGTGTTGAGCTGCGCGGACAGCTCGCTCTGCTTGGCGCGGTAGGTGTCCGCCTTGGTGTTGTACTCGGCGCTTCCGCGCTGCAAGCCGCGGATCTCCTCGGAGAGCGCGTCGAGCTCGCGCTTGAGCGGATCAATCGTGGTCTTGATCGCGTCGGAGACCGTGTTGTTCCAGCCTGAGCCGCTGTGCTGACTGAAGATCAGGTCGCCCTTGCTCTGGGGCCACCACGAGCCGGCCCACGGGCGGTAGCCCGACGGAGCGCCGCCCTCCCAACCGCCTGCGACGGTAGCTTCGTCCAAGCGAAGCGAGCGATCCAAGCTGACGCTGGACGCGAGCGCCGCGCGGAAGTCGTAGTCCGGGGGCGGGTTGGGGACCCTGGAGATGCGGCGCGCGGCCACGTCGTCCGCGTTGAGCAGGCGGGAGCGCACATCACCGGCGTCGGTGTAGGTAGGCCAAGGTGCGCCAGCCTCGTAGCGGCTGACGACGACGCCACCGCCGAGCTCGTCTTCGTAGGAGACGTCGACGACGCCGTCGTCCGCCAGGAAGCTCTCCATGACCGAGCCGTTCTCCAGCACCTTGCTCTCATCGCGGAAGCCCGCTGAGAAGGGCGCCAAGTAAGTGGGGGCGGCGGTGATCATGGACTGCGAGAGCGTGGAGTAGGAGCGGCCGAGCTCGGAGGTGCTGAAGGCCTGCTGGACGCGCTCTCCGTTCACGTTGGCGAAGGAGATGATCGCAGCGAGGCGATCGCGATCCGCGCGGAACACCATGTAGATGACCGGATCGGACTCGAGCAGCTCGCCATCGTCGTTGAGCGAGGAGTCGACGTAGGCCCGCAGCACCGTGAGGGGCGCGATCGTCTCGTCTTCGCGGACGGCGTAGGGGTAGAGCTCGTCGGACGCGTCCGGGATCAGCTCGGCTTCCACCGTCTGGAAGGACCAGACGATCTCGCTGGACCAGTTGTCGTCGTGGGCGCCGAGGGTGGAGCTTCCTTCGAGCGAAACGGCGGTTTCTTCCGTCTTGTTGGCGACCGCGAGGTAGGTGGCGCCGACGTAGAACTCATCGCCGAGCTGCCAATGAAGGCCGATGGCGTCGTCTGGCACGGACAAGTTGGAGGCCGAGCTGCACGCGGCAAGGAAGGCGGCGGTCAGCAGCAACGAACGCTTCATGAGGAGCTCCAGGGCGGGGGGACCCAACGGCACAATCGCCTAGCGTTTACCTCGCGTCCCCAGCAGTGTCAAGCGATGTCACGAGCGCCTGATCGCCCGTTCGAACAGCGCTTCCGGGCGAAGGCGAGCAGCGCCACCAGCGCCAGCCACGACGCGCTGGACGGAGCGCTGGAGCAGCCGCCGCTGAAGACCGGCTGCGGCACCGCTCCGGGCCCGTCGCGATCGTCGGCGTCCAGGTAGTTCGGGAGGCCGTCGAGGTCGTCGTCGAGCTCACCCTCCACGTCATCGCGCTTGCCGTCGGAGTCGGAGTCGTCGTCGAGGAAGTTGCGCACCTGATCGCCGTCGACGTCGGGCGGGTTGCCCTCGGCCTGCTCGCGGATCGTGGGGATGCCGTCGTCATCGTCGTCATCGTCGAGGCGATCGACGAGCCCGTCACCGTCGGTGTCGCCCACGCGCTCGTCGCGATCGGGCACGGAGTCGTCGTCCGAGTCGAGGTCGAGGAGGTCAGCGAGGCCGTCGCCGTCCGAGTCGACGTTGCCCTCTACCGAGTCGTCGAAGCGATCGCCGTCCGAGTCGGTGTCGAGGTGGTTCGGCCGGCCGTCCGAGTCCGCGTCGGGCAGCGTGTCCGCCGCTCCCGTGAAGCCGTCGATCTCGTCGGCGGTGAGGATGCCGTCGCCGTCGTCGTCGTCGTCGAGCGCGTCGATCAGGCCGTCGCCGTCGGCGTCGAGGCGCGCGCCCGTCCCGAGCTCGATGCCATCGGGCACGCCGTCGCCGTCGGAGTCCGCCGTGTTGGGGTCGGTGCCAGCGAGGACCTCGGCCTCGTCGAAGGCGCCGTCGCCGTCCGCGTCCGACGACTCGGACCAGCCGTTGCAGTCGTTGTCGATGCCGTCGGGGAGCTCGGGGGCGCCGGGGTGCACCGTGGCGTTGGTGTCGTCGCAGTCGGTGCCGCCGACGCAGGCCTGGTCGAGGAAGCGGTCGCTGTCGACGTCACAGAGGTCGACGCCGTCGCAGTCCTCGTCCACGCCGTTTCCGGGGATGTCCACCGCGCCGGGGTGAATGGAGGCGGCGTTGTCATTGCAGTCCGTGCCGCCGTAGTCGACCAAGTCCGCGCCGTCACCGTCGCGATCGTAGTCGGACTCGCCGTCGCAGTCCTGGTCGACGCCGTCGTACCAGGTCTCGCGGGCCGAGGGCGAGATGGTGGCGTCGAAGTCGTCGCAGTCCGTGCCGCCGAGCGAGCGCGCAATCGCGCCGTCGCCGTCGACGTCGTTGTCGCACACGTCGCCGATGCCGTCGGCGTCGAGGTCGGCTTGGCCGGGGGTGTTGCGAACGAGCGGACAGTTATCGAGGGCGTCGCGCAGGCCGTCGCTGTCGGTGTCCATCTCAATCGCGAGGACGTACGGCCCCATGTGGTGGTCGCCGCGGTTGCTGTAGCTCATGGTGAGCGCGCCGGACTCGTCGTAGGCGGCGTACCAGAGCTCGTCGTCGGCGCGCGAGGGCATGACGCCGCGCGAGTCCCACGGCAAGCCGCTCTGGCAGTAGGCCGGGTCGTCCACGCCGTCGACGATGCAGTCGCCGTCGAAGCCGAGCCAGGTGTCGTTGTTGCCGAAGCCGAAGCTGCCCTGCGTGATGAGCGAGTTCCAGTCCTGCACAGCGCAGGCCGTCGCGCGGTCCTCGCCGTCATCGCGGCCGCCAGCCTGCGTCGCGAGCACCTGCCCACCCAAGCTGACGGTGGCGGACTGCTCGTCTGAGCACTCCCAAATGAGCCCCGCTGAGAGCACGAGCTCGTTGTTGGTGTTCGCCGTAGGCAGCCCGGTGATGTCCCAGGTTCCGACCGTGTCCTGGTTTACGCCGACGGTGATGTGCCGGCGCCCGCGGCGCTGCGTGTCCTCGTAGACCGCGATCAACGTCGAGCCGCTCAGCCCAGGCCCGTCCTGAAAGGTGGTCTCCGCCTGGTGCGTCTCAGCGTAGGAGTAAGAGCCCGAGCGCGTGATCCCGAAGAGCGCGGGGTCGAGCTCCCACACGACGTGACGCGGCCCGTTGATGAGCGGCGCGCCCGACTCGCTGAGGTAGTGGCCGTTGAGCAGCACCACGTCGCCGAGCGGCGTCGGCGCGAAGGTGGGCACCGAGGCGGAGAACTTGGGCGAGGCGATGAAGTACAGGTGGGAGACGGTGCCCGTGGACGGGATCTGCACGCGCAGGTCATCACCACTTCGCGGCGTTGTATCGCCATTATACAGCGTCGAGATGCCAGAAGCGTCAACGGACACGCCTCCCTGGACGATGCCAGAGAACAACACATCCTGGCCAAATGCCGTACTGACGAGGGCGAGGAGAAGGGACAAGGCGGGCCTCCCACAGTTGCGCGAAGCCTACCAGCGGACACATGCTACCGCCACCGTCCTCGTCACGTCCGCGTGGACAAGGCTCGTTCAGCGTGTTCCCATGGCCGCGCCATGCGCGTCACCTCTCCTCGATTGTTGCTCCTCGCCGCCTCGCTCGGCACGAGCACGGGGTGCTTGTGCCGAGCGGGCTCCCACCTCATCGCGGCGCGCAAGCCCGCCAAGCGCAGCGCCCACGGAGACCGCCCATGACCGAAGAGCAACGCGACGCCGCCCTGCGCGCCCTCGCCCACGACCTGCAAGGAATCGACGTGCCCGTCTATGTGGAGGCGGGCATCGATCCCCTCACCCCCGTCCTCGGCGCGGGGGACCCTAACGCAGCGATCGGGGTCTTCGGGCGCGACCCCGGTCGCCACGAGGTGCTGCACCAGACGCCCTTCGTGGGTCAGGGCGGGCAAAAGATTCGGGCGGCCCTACACCGGGTGCGCTTCGGCACCGAGCCACCGGACTTTGACGCCGCGCTCGCGGTCGGGCAGGACGTCTTCTGGGCGAACACGGTGCCGTACAAGCCCATCGGAAATAAAGCGTGGTCTACCGCGGTGAAGCGGCGCTTCGCCCCCCTCGTCCGCGACCTGCTGCTGCGCGGCTGGGCCGGGCGCGACATGCTCTGCCTCGGCCGCGAGGCCTTCCTGTGGTTCGGCCTCGGCGACCGCGAGACGACGCGGCTCTTGGACGCGCACTGGAAGCGCGAGGACCGCTACGAGAGCAGCTGCGAGGTCGAGCTCCGCGACGAGCACGGCAGCGCGACCTTTCGGCTGCACCCGCTCCCGCACCCCTCGCCGCTCAACGCCACGTGGGCGCCGCACTTCGGGCGCTTGGCGGACGCGCGGCTGCGCGCGCTCGGGTGGGGCGCTTCGCCGCTATGACAGCCTAAAAGGCTTCTTCTAGCGCCAAGAGGTCGCGCAGCAGGCGGTCCACCCCGGCCTCGGTGATCACGAGCACCTCATCGAGCGTGCCCTTGAGGTAGCGCGCGCGAAGCTCGGCGAGCATGCGCACGCGCTCGCCGTCAAAGCCGTCAGACGGCACCTCTTCGCGGTTTTGTCGGGTCTGATGCATCACCGTTCTCCGGAGTCTCAAGCCCATCGGACCTCGTCGATGGACCTTGAGGGCGGGTGTGCGCCCTCGGTCGCGGCCGTCAGTCGTTCCAGGTGAGCAGATCGCCGAGCAGGCGGTCGATCGCCGCGTCGTTCGGCACCAGGACCTCGTCGAGGGTGCCTTGGAGGTAGCGGGTGCGAAGCTCAGCCAGCATACGGATGCGGTCCGTGTCGCGGCGGGGTTCGTCGGCGAGCAGCTCGCGGTTGGTGGCTTGTCCAAGCATGTCAAACTCCCGGTCACGCTCCGCCTATCGGATCGCGCTGCGCCCCCCTTTAGGGCGTTTTTTCAAACTCTGTCAAACTCTCGATTCAATAGGATTATTCGAGACTATTCTGACGCGGTTCGCGCGGGATGGAGCGAGGCGTCGACGCGTTTGACGAGCGACTCCCACGCCGTCGTCCAGACTTGGTCGCCGGCGACGCACACCGGGTCGACGCCGTCGGCGAGCAGCACGCGCTGCACCGGCACCCCCGGGAGCAGCGCTTCGAGCTGCCAGGAGACGCCGAGGCCGCCTTCGACGCGCGCGCGGTCCGCGAGGACGACGAGCACGCCCTCGCGCTGCCACCCCTGCTGCGCGAGCTGGGCGGTGCGGTTGTCCTGCCACGCGAGGCCACGCTCGAAGCGGTCCTCGAGCTCGGGGGAGACCGGGTGCTCGCCCATCGCGTCGTGGAGCGCCGCCGCGTAGCCCGCCGGGATCGGGAAGCGGCGGCCGGTGGGCGCGGCGGCGCCTTCAAAGCCGGCGGCGAGCACGTCCACCCCCCAGCGCGAGGCGCTGAGCAGCGGCTGATACGGCTCGAAGGGGCGCTCGGCGGCGTCCCACGCGAGCGCGTCGCGCAGGGCCTCGGCGTCGAGCTCGCCGTCGGCGAGCGCGTCGAGGGACCGCTGCCCCGACGCGGGCACTGCGTCCAGCGCGAGGGTCACGGGGCCCAGCTCGGCGAGCCTGCGCACGAGCCGCCCCGCGCGCGCCAAGTCCGGCTGGGAGCCACGGCGCTCGCCGAGCACGAGCACAGCGGGGCCGTGCACCGCCAACAGATCACCGACCGCCACCGCCTCGCAAGGAGCGGCGCTCGCGACAACCGACCACATCAACAGGTTGAGCATGACGACAGGGATCACACGTTCTGGGCCGGTTCGCCACCCTGGCCTGACCATCATCCCAAGCTGTTCGCGATGCGCTGCAGCGACCGCCAGCGGTCCGGCCAGAAGGTCGGGAAGCCCTGCTGCTCACCGAGCATCAGCGCGCGGGTGGTGAGCCGACGCGCCTCGATGGGATCGCCCGCCGCGTTCGCGACCTGCGCCAGGTCCGCGAGGGCGAGCACGAGGTAGTCCGCGCAGTCATCGCGCCCATCCGCGCCGTTAACCGCCTCTTCCAAGCGCTCGCGCGCCAGCGCCCACTCGCCGCACCGCGCCGCCGAGGCGCCGACCGCCCACGTGGCCGCGAGGATCTGGCGAGGCGTGCCCACCGTGAGCTGCCAGCGGAGCGCGTGCTCGTAGGCTTCGAGCGCGTCCTCGAAGCGCTCCGCGCGATCGTGCTGCACCGCGAGCAGGGTGTAGGCCTCGGGCAAGTGGCGAGGCAGCTCGTTCGCGAGCGCGTAGTCGATGGCGCGCTCAAGCCACCCGCTCACGTCCTCTGGGGCGCAGTGGTGGGCGAGCAGCAGCGCCGCGTCGACCATCGCCACGCCCGCGCGGTGCTCCTCGGCCCAAGCGAGGTAGGAGCGCAGCTCGTCGCCCCCGTCGGCGAAGGCGCCCCGCGCGACGGCCAAGCGGGCGACGACGGAGCGGAAGCGGCCGTAGGAGTCCGCGTGCGACGCATCGACCACGCGCTCTGCAGCGGCGAGCGCCTCTTCGGCGAGCTCCAGCTCGCGGCGCCGCACGTGGTAGCGCGCGAGCATGGAGCGCGCGATGACCTCCATGGGGCGATCGGCGCGCTCTTGGGCCTGCTCTTGCAGCGTGATGTAGAGCGTTCGCGCCAAGCCGAGCTGTCCAGACCAGAACCGCTCGTCGGCTTGGTCCAGCGTGCCCCTCAGCGTCGTCACGAGCTCACGTCCCATGCCCACGAGCATAACAGACCCGCTGAGCAACAGGGCCGATCCTCCGACGAATCGGAGAGACCGGCCCAGAACCCGCGCAACAGGTGCGCGAGCGGCTATACGCCGAGGCTTACCAGAGGTCAGCCGGGGTGCACAGACCGTAGTCGTTGCCCCACGAGTTGCGCTCGTAGGTGATGACCGCCGCGATCTCGAGGTCGGTGATGATCGCCTGCGCGGGCATCGCGCCGTTGAAGGTCACGCCCTGAACGACGATCTCGCCGCTGAGGCCTTCCTTCACGATCTTCGCGTGCTTCTTGCAGTCGCCCATGAAGTCCTTGGAGCCCTTGATGGGGGGGAAGGCGCCGGGGAGGCCTTCGCCAGTGGCCTGGTGACAGGTGACGCAAGCCACGCCGCCGCTGCCGCCGGTGTTGTAGACCACTTCGCCGGCCTTCATGAGCCAAGCCATCTTGACTTCGTCGGTGGCGGTGGCGAAGTCGGGCGCGGGCTCAGCCGCCGGCTTCGGGGCCTCGGTGGCGGGCTCTTCGACCTTGGCGGGCTCGACGGTGGCGGGGGCAGCGGGCTTCTCGCCGCCGCCACAGGCGCCAAGCGCCGCGAGGGACATCAGGAACAGTGCGTTGCGCATCGGAACTCCTCAAAGTATTGGGCCGCGCCCAAGTAGCCGGCTCCTACTCGTGGAGCAGAGGATGCGCAACGATCGGGTGCACACAACGCGCGCGCGCACCCGTCGAGACGCGGGCGACGAGCGCGCTAGAACGTGCGTCGAAGCTTAGCTAAGCCACTTTCCGATCATCTCGGGGGTGATCTTGGCCGGGTGGCCGCGCCAGACGATCTTGCCGTCCTTCACGACCGCAGCCGCGGGGATGCCGCGAACGCCGAAGCGCTCGGAGATGTCACCGCCTTCTTTGGCCATAGGGTAGGTGACGCCGTGCTCCTTGATGAACTCCTGCACCTTCTCGGGGGTGGAGGTCTTGGAGATGCGCGTGAGGCCGACCATGTTCAGGCCCTGCGACCCGTACTTCTCCCAGGTCGCCTGGAGGTTCGGGACCTCGCGCTGGCAGTGGGGGCACCAGGACTCCCAGAAGACGATGAGGGTGGCCTTGCCTGACGCCATGGTGGTCTCGCCCTGGAACCAGTTCTCCACCTTGAGATCGCCGCCGTCCTTGCCGATGATGCCGATCTCTTCGTCCAAGCGCTGCGCCATGCGCGCGGCGCGCGTGGTGCCGTAGTCCTTGCTGAGCGACGCGAGCTTGGCCTTGGCGGTGTCGTAGTCCATCGCGTTGACGGCCTCGTTGGCCTGACGGAAGAGCTCCTGCGCGGCCTTCTCCTGCGCGGGATCGACGGCGGGCTGAGCGGCGGGGCCAGCGGCGGCGACTGGGGCGGCCTTGGCCTGGGCCTCAAGCTGGGTAACGCGGCCTTCGAGCTGCTGAATGCGGCTCTCGGTCTCGGGGTTGGCGCAGCCGGCGACGAGCAGGGTCGCGGCGACCAGAGATGCGGACAGGGTGAGCTTCACGAATCCTCCACAGGGCATAGGGAGCAGCGCCTAACCAAGACCTGAACGCTTGCACGGTCATTTGGTGTCGGCCAACCAGGGAGCCGCGCCGCGCCGCGTCACCTGGCCGACCGCGCGGCTCGGTAGGCGACGAGGTAGCGTTCGGCGCACACGCCGAGGGCGTAGCGCTCCTCCACGACGCGGCGGGACGCCGCGCCGAGCTCTAGCCGCTGCTCCCGATTCAACGCCACGAAGCGGGCGAGCGCCTCCGCGAGCACGGCGGCGTCGCCCGGGTCGACCGTCCAGCCGCCCGCGCCCTGCTCGACGACGATGCGCGCGCCGCCCTTGGAGGTGACCAGCACCGGGAGCCCGGCCGCGCAGGCCTCGAGCAGCGCGAGGGGCAGCGCCTCGGAGAGCGAGGGCAGCACGAAGAGGTCGAGGTCGGCGAGGCGCTCGGCGACGTCGCTCACGGGGCCGGTGAGCGTCACGCGGTCCTGGAGGTTCAAGCGCTCGATGAGCGCGCGGTGGTCGGCCTCCAGCTCGCCGCCGCCCATGATCACCAAGCGCAGGTCGGCGCCGCGGTCGCGAAGCAGCGCGATCGCCTGAATGAGCGCGCCCTGGCCCTTGATGGCGGTCAGGCGGCCTACGGTGCCGATGATGGGGGGCGCACCCGCGAGCGCGGCGCGGCGCCGCCCCGCGAGCGGGATGCCGTTCTCGATCACCTGAACCGGACCCGAGGTGTAGCCGCCCTCCTCCAAGAAGCGCGCGGCGCTCGGCGAGCAGGCGACGTGGCCATCGACCTGCGCGTACAGCCTGCGCTCCAAGGCGCGCACCAGCGGCCGCTCCTCGGGGTGGGCGGCGTGCTGGGTGTGGACCCACGCGGCGCGCCCAGCGAGCCGCGTGGCGACGCCGCCCCACGCGAGCCCCGTGAACAGGTGCGTGTGTACGACCTCGGGCGCCCAGCGCCGAAGCTGCGCCGCCGCCCGCGGCAGGACGCGCGCGTCGTAGCGCCAGCGCTTGCCGATGACGCGCGTGCGCGCTGAGAGCTCGGGGGAGAGCCGATCGTAGAGGGGGCCGCCCGCGGTGAGGCAGAGCAGGTGCACGTCGAGGCCAGCGTTGAGCTGGTGCTCCGCGAGCTGCACCGCGAAGGTCTCCGCGCCGCCGACGGTGAGCGAGGGCAGGACGTGGGTGACGGACAGGCTCAAGCGCCCTCACCGGTTGCGAACCACGCGATGACCTGCGCGAGCGCCGCGTCGAAGTCCGCCTGCGGTGCCCATCCGAGCGCAGCGCGCGCCGCCGAGACGTCTGCGAGCGACACGCGCACGTCGCCCACGCGCGGCGGATCGTGTACGACCGACACCGGCCGCGTGACCTGCGCGCGAATCGCCGCGATCAAGCGGTTGAGGGTGAGGCCGCGCCCGGTGCCGATGTTGTAGACGCCGCCCGCGGCGCTGGGGGTGGTGAGCGCGGCGAGGTTCGCGCGCGCGACGTCGGCCACCGACACGAAGTCGCGCTCTTGCTCGCCGTCGCCGAAGACCGTGAGCGGCTCACCCGCGACCGCAAAGGAGACGAAGCGCGGGATCACCGCCGCGTACGCGCCGTTGGGGTCCTGGCGAGGGCCGAAGACGTTGAAGTAGCGCAGGCCGACACAAGGCAGGCCCAAGCTGCTGGTGTAGGTGCGCGCGTAGAGCTCGCACGCGGCCTTGGCGGCGGCGTAGGGGCTGAGCACGTCGACGGGCATCGTCTCCAGCTTGGGCACCACCTCGGAGGCGCCGTAGACCGCCGAGCTCGACGCGTAGGCGAGCTGCCGCACGCCGGCGCGCCGGGCCGCCTCGAAGACCACCACCGCCCCGTGCACGTTCACCGCGTCGTAGCCGACCGGATCGTCGCAGGAGCCGGGCACCGAGGGCCTGGCGGCGAGGTGCAAGACGTGGGAGCAACCCGCTACGACCCTCTCCACGAGCAAGACATCGGTGATGCTGCCCACGACGAGCTCGACCGGGAGGCCCGTCAGGTTCGCGCGCTTGCCGGTGGAGAGGTCGTCCAAGATCACCACCTCGTGCCCCTCGGCGACGAGCAGGGCGACCGTGTGGGAGCCGATAAAGCCCGCTCCACCCGTCACCAGTACGCGCATCTCCCCTCCTGCTTCGGGCGACGCTTATCGCGCGCCTGCTCCTTCAGTCAGCGCAGCGGCCGATTTCCTTCAGGCGGCGACGTGCTTAGCGGCGGCCTCTGGGCGCTGCTCCTCGGGGAGGGCGTCGCGCACGGCGCGCCAGACCGCGTCGAGGTGCTCCTCGGCCGTGTCCCGGCTCCAGCGCGACGTGTCGATCGGCGGCAGCACCCGAACGGTGACCAGCGTAGGATGCAGCACCATGCTGCCCTTCTGCCAGCCGCGGTGCGCCCCGGCGACCACCACCGGCACGATCGGGAGCCCGGTCGCGAGCGCCATGTGGACCACGCCCTTCTTGAAGACGCCGAGGCGCCCCGACTTGGAGCGCGTGCCCTCGGGCCACACGAAGATCGACAGGCCGAAGCGCTTCACGTCGGAGGCGAGCCCCGCCAAAGACGCGATGGCTTTGTCGCGATCGCCGCGATCAATGCGCAGGTGACCCGAGAGCAGGTACATCTGCCCAAAGAAGGGGTAGTAGACGATCTCCTTCTTCACCACGCCACAGGTGCCGACCGGCGACAAGAACATCGCGAGGAAGGCGTCAAAGACCGAGGCGTGGTTGGAGATGTAGATCGCGGGACGGCGCGCGTCCAGGTGCTCCCAGCCGTCGACGTGCACCGTGCTGCCCGAGACCGCCATCAGCGCGCGGCCGACGACCTTGCCCCAGTAGTTGCACGAGCGAATGCGCAGGTTGCGGCTGGGCAGGAGCACCAGGAGCACCAGCATCTGAACCGCCACCGAGGTCGCCATGACCAGCACCCCGAGGGCGAGGCGCAGCGCAGACAGGACCTGATTCACGAGGACCTCCACGACGCCTGCTTATTCGGCTCGCCGCGCGCGCGTGTCACCGCTCCGTCACGCCGCGTCGGGCGCTCCGCTCGGCGTCTACGTCGACGGCGACGGCATGCAGGTGATGATCGCGTCGCACTCAGGGAACGAGGCCGTGGGCGGATCGCAGGGGTCGATGGCCGCGACGAGCTCGCGACAGGCACGCCAGTCGTCGACCGTCGCGGTGCACTCAGCGGAGTAGCGCAGGTCAAAGGTCGCCTGACACATCGCGGAGGTCGGCGCGGGCATATCCACAGGCGCGTCCATGCCGTCACACTGGTAGGAGGTCGCGACAGCGTCCTTGGTGTCGGCGTCGCAGAGCGTCACCCACTGCTCCGTCGTGAGCTCATTCACGAGCGTGCTGCCGGGGATGCAGCCCCCGAGGAGCGTGGCGGCCAGCGAGCACAAGACAAGCGAGGGACGAGCGCGCATGAGGACCTCCAAGAAAGTCGCGGGCGCCGTATCGATCCTTCGGCAGGTCCACCACGCGCGCGCTGAGATATCGTAGGAATCGCCGCGCGGGACGCCCGCGTCCTAGGAGGCCCATGACCCCGCTGCTCCTGATCGCCCTCGCCTCCTGCACGCCCTCCCACCCCGAGGCGGCGCCGTCCGCCCTGCTCGACCTCCCCGAGGACGCGGCCTGGGCGATCCCGAGCCTGCACGCGCGCGGCTACCTGGTCACCACCGACGCGGGCATCCCGCACGTCTACGCCACCAACCAAGACGACGGCGCCGCTATCCTCGGCTTCGCCATCGCGCGCGACCGCTTCTTCTTGCTCGACATGGTGCGGCGCATGTCCAAGGGCACGATCTCCGCGCTCTTTGGCGATCTGGCGCTGGAGACCGACATGGAGTCCCGCGGCATCGCCATGACGCGGGTGACCGACATCGTCGAGCAGTCCTTCACGCCAGACCAGCGCAGCTACGCCGCCGCCTACGCCGCCGGCATCAACGCCTACATCGACGCCGTGCGCGTCGGCCGCGCGCTCCCCCCCACCGAGTACGAGACCTTCCACCTGCTGCTCGGCTACCCAGAGGCCGTCGACGCCATGCAGCCCTTCACCGTGCGCGACGTCGCGGCGATGATCGGCACCGTGGTCTTCCGGCTCGGCTTTGACACCTCCGACGCCAACCGCGCCAACGATCTGCTCGCGCTGCAGGCCATGGCGCCCGCAGCCGACCTCGCCGACCTGCGCGAGGCGGGCATCTGGGCCGACCACTGGGACCGCGTCGACCCGCCCAACCTCATCGCCTCCGCCGAGGGCTGGGGCGAGAGCGGCACCCGCCCGCGATCGGCCTCCCCCCTGCCTCCTACGCTGCCCACGGTCGAGCGCTCCATGCTGCGCGAGGCCATCGCGCGCGGCGACCGCATCCAAGACCGCTTCGGCCGCGACCACGTGTCAGGCTGGGGCAGCAACGCCTGGGCGGTCGCTGGCTCCCACACCACCGACGGCCGCGCGCTGCTCGCGGGAGACGGGCACCTCGAGCTCGACATCCCCTCGCTCATGTACCAGGCGCACGTCGACACCAAGCACCTCGGCGGGGACGGCGGGTCCAACAGCTACGGCGACCTCATCGTGGGCGTGCCCCTCATCGCCACCGGCACCAACGGCCGCGTCGCGTGGGGCTTCACGCAGCTCGTGGGCGACGTCACCGACGTCTACGCCGACCAGCTCCGCCTCGACGCGCAGGGCCGCCCCGCGTCCACGCTCTACAACGGCGAGTGGCTGCCGCTCGTCGAGCGCGTGGAGACCTACACGGTCGCGTCCATCCCCGCCCTCGGCAGCACCGGCCGCACGGAGACGTGGTCGCGCTGGGAGACGCACGACGGCCGCTGGCTGTTTAGCGTCGAGGGCCGCCCCGCTTCGCCCGACACCGTGCCCGGCGCTGCGGAGGCGCTCATCAACACCGCTGGAGCGTGGGTGATCCCCGCTGATGTCGATGGCGACGGCGTCATCACCGCGCTGACCATGGACTACACCGCCGTGGACGGCGGCAGCTTGTACGCGCTGCTCTGGGACTGGGCGCACGCGAACGACGTGGTCGACGTGGCCAACGCGACCCGCAAGGCGCAGGCCTTCTCGCTCAACACGGTCGCCGCGGACACCCAGGGCGACATCTTCTACACCGGCTACCAGATGACGCCCTGCCGTCATCAGCTCGACAAGAACCCCGACGGCACCTGGGCGAACGGCGCCGATCCCAACCTGCTCATCGACGGCACGCGCTACCGGGGCTTCGAGGTGCCTCTCACCGAGGACCTCACCGCCGACGAGACCCTCGTCGACGACCCGATCCGCTGCATCGTGCCCTGGGACGAGTACCCGCACAGCTTCACGCCGGACAAGGGCTACCTGCTCACCGCAAACAACGATCCGGGCGGCATCACCTTCGACAACGACCTCGTAAACGAGCCCTGGTATATGGCCGGCCCGTGGATGGAGGGCTTCCGCGCCGACGCCATCGACCGCAACCTCGCCGCGCTGACCGCCGACCACAGCGCCGACCTCGCGAGCATGTCCGCGGTGCAGGGCTTCCACCAGTCCACCGTCGGCCGCCAGTTCGCCCCCCACCTGATCGCCGCGCTGGAGCGCGCGCAGGCCCTCGCCGCCGCGACCGCGCCCCCTGACGCCGACACCTCCGACGCACGCATGGTCGCGCTCTACGCCGAGCGCGCCGACCAGCTCGACGAGGTGCTCTCCCGCCTACAAGGCTGGGCAGCGCGCGGCTTTGAGGCGGCGTCCGGCGTCGAGACCTTCTACCACCCCACCGTCGACGCCACCGAGCACGACGACGCCGTCGCCACCATGATCTGGAACGTCATCCAAGGCGATGTGTTCCGCGACGCCATCGGCGACGAGGGCCTCGCCGGGATGCGCCCCACCGGCGACACCGGCCGCACGCGCCTGCTCAAGCTCATGCTGGAGAACCGCGGGCAGAACCCCGGTGGCCTCGCGAGCTGGAACCCCGAGACCGGCGAGTCGGCCTTCTGGGATGACCGCACCACCCCCGGCGTGATCGAGCAGAGCGACGAGCTCCTCGTGCGCGCCGCCACCCGCGGCCTCGACTTCCTCGCCAGCCCCGGCCCAGGCGACGGCACCGGCGGCTTTGGCACCGAGGATATGGACGCGTGGGTGTGGGGGCTTCGCCACCAGGTGCAGCTCCGCTCGCTGCTCGCGAGCTTCATCGACGACCCGATGCTCACGCCGATCCTCGAGGGCTTCGCCATCACCACCGACCGCTTGCCCCTCGCCGACAACCTCGCGAGCGATGACCCGCGCAAGGAGCTGCTGTGGTTCCCGCGCCCAGGCGACAACCTCGGCGTGGACGCCTGCAACAACGGCACCGGCGGGCGCGGCTTCCGCTGCGGCAGCGGCCCGGTCATGCGGCAGGTCTTCGCCCTCGGCCCGAACGGCGTGGAGGGCGTGGACGTGATCCCCGGCGGGCAGTCCGGCCTCACGAGCAGCCCGCACTTCGACGACCAAGCCGGGCTCTGGCTCGCCAACGAGGCGCTGCCGATGCGCTACACGGTCGAGGACGTCATCGCCCACGCCGAGAAGCGCGAGACGTTCACGCCCTAGGCTTCAAAGCCGAAGATCGCGGCGAAGTTGCGCTCGAGCTGCGTCTGCACCTCGCTGAGGGGGCAGCCCCAGCGCTCGGCGGCGTAGCTCGCGGTGACGGTGACGTTGGCCGGCTCGTTGAGCTCCCCCGAGTCCGGCGCGAGGTAGGGGCAGTCCGTCTCCAGCAGCACGCGATCGCGGGGCAAGCGGTCGAGCATATGCGAGAAGTTCTGCGCCTTGCGCACGGTGGCGGGGATCGAGAGGTAGTGCCCCTGCGCGGCGATGCGCTCGCCGAGCTTCACCTTGCTGCTAAAGCAGTGCCAGATGACCCGCGGCGCGCGCAGCTCGATGAGCAGCTCTAGTGTGCGAAGCTCCGCTTTGCGGGTGTGCACGATGATCGGCTTGTCCGCGGCCATCGCCAGCTCGACGATCGTGCAGAAGACCCGCTCCTGGGCAGCCCACAGCGCCTCGGGCACCCAGTAGTGGTCAAGGCCGATCTCGCCGATCGCGACGGCCTGATCGGCGTGCGCGCGCAGCCAAGCGACCGCCTCGGCGGGGTCGACCGCGTCCTGGCGGCCGGGGTAGTCATCACCGCGCGCGCGCATCTCGGCGAGCACCGCGTCGACGGGGTACAGACCGAGCGCCGGGCGCACGAGCGGGTCGCGTGCCGCGAGCGCCAGCACCGCCTCGTTGTCGTCGGGGTTCAGCCCGTTGGACACGATGGTTGTGAGGCCCGCAGCGCGCGCGCGCGCGAGCACCTGCGGCTCTTGAGCCGCGAGGCGTCGATCGGTGAGGTGAGCGTGGACGTCGAACCAACCCATCGGCGCGAGCTAACGCGAGCGGCGCGGGGCGGTCGAGCGCTACTCCTCGACGGACTCTTCTTCCTCGACGGCCTCTTCCTCTTCGGAGAGGTCGTCGCTGACGAAGTCGTCATCGGGGATCCACACGACGTCACAGAGGCGCTCCATGAGGGAGACGATCTCTTCGCCGGTGTACTCGAACTCGTCGTTGCTCGACATCTCGCCTTCGAGGGCCTCGATGAAGTCGGTGTCAAGAGACCCTGACTCTTCGAGGGCGGCGACGACGTCGTCAAAGCCGTCATCGTCGGCCCAGACTTCGAGCTCCTCTACGACGTAGTTCGCGACGGCTTCGGCGTCGGGACTACGCGAAAAGTTCTCAAGATAACCGTCCAATCCCTCTACGAGAAGGTCGCGAAGTGAGGTGGGCAGCTGCACGGAAGACCTCCGGTGGGTGGGGGAGTTCGCGCCGTCGTAGCAATCCCTACGGCTGCTGTCTAGCCAAAGTTTTCAGGCCATGGATTTCTGGGCGCGACGCCTGCGAATAACAGGCTTTCATACCAATCTGTATGGTCAAATACACCGTGTTGACCGAGATCACCTCTGACTTACGCTTCGGCCACCGGTCGGCTATACAGAGAGGCATGTTTACCCACGACGTGCTGGCCGCCCTCCCGAAGACTGACCTCCACTGCCACCTCGACGGTTCGCTCCGCATCGAGACGCTCATTGAGCTGGCAAAGGAGCGCAACGTCCAACTCCCCTCTTACACACCCGAGGGGCTCCGGGAGCTGGTCTTCAAGGACCACTACCGCGACCTGCCCGACTACCTGCACGGCTTCGCCTACACCTGCGCGGTGCTCACGGATGAAGAGGCGCTGGAGCGCGTCGCCTACGAGCTCGGCCAAGACTGCCTCGCCGAGGGCGTCTGCTACTTGGAGGTCCGCTTCGCGCCGCAGCTGCACGCGCGCTCCGAGATGGACCTGCACCGCGTCCTGCAGGCGGTCGACCGCGGCCTCGACCGCGTGCGCGCCGAGCACGAGGCCACCGACGGCGTGCTCAACGGCGGCGAACCCCCGTTCCGCTACGGCATCATCGCCTGCGCCATGCGCATGTTCACCGCGGGCTTCTCGCCCTACTTCGCCGATCTTCTGCGGGTCTTCCCGCACTTCCCTGCCAAGCGTGTCTACGGCGCTGCCTCGCTCTCGCTCGCGCACTCCATCGTCGACGCGCGCGATCGCTTGGGTGTGCCCGTGGTCGGCTTCGACCTCGCCGGCGCCGAAGCGGGGCACCCGGCCTCCGATCACTTCGAGGCCTACGAGTACGCGCACAAGCACTTCCTCAAGAAGACCGTGCACGCCGGCGAAGCCTACGGCCCGGAGAGCATCTTCCAGGCGATCACCAAGCTGCACGCCGAGCGCATCGGCCACGGCACGCACCTCTTCTCCGAGGACATGGTGCAGGTCGACGGCGATCCCACCGGCTACGTGCGCAACCTCGCCGAGTACGTCGCCGACCGCCGCATCATGTTCGAGGTCTGCGTCACCTCCAATATGCAGACCGCCCCGAACCTCCGCCGCGTGCAGGACCACCCGCTGGGCCGCATGGTGCAGCAGGAGCGCCTCTCGGTCACGCTGTGCACCGACAACCGCCTCGTGTCCAACACGACGGTCACCAAGGAGCTGGTGCAGGCGATCGACGCCTTCAACTTCTCCGCGAAGGACGTGCGCAACATCATCCTCCACGGCTTCAAGCGCAGCTTCTTCCCAGGGAACTACCGCGAGAAGCGCGCCTACGTCCGCAAGGTCATCGACCGCTACGACGCTGTCGCCGCCGCCAGCGGCTTGCCCACGGTCGCGCGCTAGGGGAACTCCATCGGCTACGCTGGGGTCCGTGCTACGCGAGGAAGGTGCTGATGCCCACGCTGCGGTCCGACGCCGTTCAAGCGCTATGTGCGCACCCCGAGGAGCGCCTGCGCGCTGTGCTCAGCGACGCTGGCGTGACCGCTCCTGAGCGCTCGACCAGCCGAGAGCTCTCTCAGATCCTGGTGGATTCGCTTTGGTGGCACTACACCACGCCGCTCGGCTACGCGCTGGACCGGGTCACGCTCGACCAGATCGTGAACCACGTCGCCAAGCGCTGCCAGCTCAACCTCCCCGAAGGCGACGCCTGGAGCCGCGCGCGCGCCCTCGCCCTGGCCCTCGCCCCGGGCGACGACGCGGTGCAGCTGCGCGACCTTCACCCCACGCAGCAGCAGCGCCTGCGCGGCAGCTGGCTCCCGGCGAGCGCCCTCGGCACCGGCGCCGCCAGCGCGGCGGGGGCCCGCGCGGTGGGCAAGCGCGTCCTCCACCTCACCGGCGGCCGCGTCGGACGCATCGCCCCATTCGTGCCCTACGTCGGGCCGTGGTTCAAGACCGCGCGCAAGGGCGCAGCCGTCGCCGCCACCCTCGGTGGTCCCGCGGCCGTCGCCCTCGGGGCGCTCGCCCTGAACGACGCGCTCGGCACCCGCTACGATCGGCTCCTGCCCTTGCTCCTTGGCCTCGGCCGCCTCGGTCCCGGGGCGCACGAGGCCGTCGTCTTATGATGCTCGCGCTCCTCGCCCACCTGGCCCTCGCTGGTGAAGCCGACGGGCTCGCCAAGGTGCTGCGCGACACCTCCGCGCGCGCCACCCCCGCCGTCATTCGCTTGGACGTCGAGAAGCGCGTCTCCTACTGCGCGGAGCTCGATGAGCTCGCGGCGCGCTACGACCTCGTGTGGCAGACCGATCCCGAGCTCGACAGCCGCGCGACGGGCTCGGGCTTCTTGGTCGACCCCGGCGGTGTCGTGCTCACCAACCACCACGTCGTGAGCGCCGCGACGCACATCGAGGCCGTGCTCCACGACCAGCGGCGCGTGCCCGCCACCGTGCTCGGCGTCGATCCGCGCACCGATCTCGCCGTGCTCAAGCTCGACGGCGATGGGCCTTGGCCCTCCTTGGAGCTGCGCACCGAGCCCGTCGCGGTGGGCGACATCGTGCTCGCGATCGGCAACCCCTTCGACTTTCAGTCCACCGTCTCGCTCGGCATCGTCTCGGCGATCGGCCGTCGCGGCCTCAGCGACGGCGAGCACCACCCCACGCGCGAGATTCAGGACTATATTCAGACCGACGCCGCCGTAAACCCAGGTTCATCCGGTGGTCCGCTGCTCGACCTCGACGGGCGCGTCGTGGGCATCAACACGGCGATCTTCGCCCCGCAAGTGGAGCAGAACGCGGGGATCTCCTTTGCGATCCCGGCGGCCATGGCGGCGCGCGCCTGGTCCGAGCTCGCGCGCACCGGACGCGTTCCCCGCCCTTGGGTGGGGCTCGTGGTGCAGTCCGCCGAGGTGAGCAGCGACGGCCGCGGCGGCGCCGAGATCACCCGCGTCCACGCGAACAGCCCCGCCGAGCGCGCAGGTCTCCACCGGGGCGACATCATCCTCGCTGTCGACGGTGAAGCGACGCCCTCGGAGCACGAGCTCATCGCGCTGCTGCAGACGCGCGTGCCCAACCAGCCGGTGAGCTTGCGCCTGCGCCGCGGCGCCGTCGATGAGCGGGACGTGGAGCTCACCCCCACGGAGAGCCGCGAGCCCGGCCCCGCGCGGCACCAGACGTCCGACAACGCGATCACCTACGGCGGGCTCACGCTCGTCGAGGTCGACGACGAGCTGCGCGCCTACTTCGGCTTGGGCCCGCGCCCCGGCCTGGTCGTGCTCGCCGTGGAGCCCGGCAGCCCCGCCGCGCGCATGGGTTGGATCGCGGGCGACTTGGTCACCAACGTAAGCGGGAAAGAGACGCTCCACCTTTCGGATTTAGCGCTAGCGAAGCGCGCACCCGTCGTGCTGGAGGGGTGGCGCCAACAGCTCCCGCTGCGGGCGATCGCACCCGCCGAGTAGCGCCGCTCACCGCGCGGGCGAGCAGCGCGCTTGTCGGCCTAGAACGGGATGTCTTCGTCGCCACCGTCGCCACCGCCGCCGCTGTAGCCGCCGCCGCTGGCGCCACCGCCGCCGTAGCCACCACCGCCGCCGCCGCCGCCACCGAAGTCGCCGCCGCGCCCGCCGCCGCCGCCGCCGCCGCCGTAGTCACCGCCACGACCGCCACCGCCGCCGCCGCCCTCGCGAGCACCGCCGCCGCCTTCGCGATTGCCACCGCCGAGGAAGTGGATCTGGTCAGCGACGATCTCCGTGCTCCAGCGGTCCTTGCCTTCCTTGTCCTGCCACTTGCGGGTGCGGATCTTGCCTTCGACGTAGATCTGGCGACCCTTGGACAAGAACTTGGCCGCGTTCTCTGCGGTGCGACCGAAGCAGACCACGGCGTGCCACTCGGTGTGGTCGGCCCAGTTGCCGTCGCGGTCCTTCTGGCGCTCGGTGGTGGCGAGGCGAAGGTTGGCGACCACCGTGCCGCCAGCAGTGCTGCGCGTCTCGGGGTCAGCGCCGAGGTTTCCGACGAGGATTACCTTGTTGACAGTCATTGTATGAAGTCCTCTGTTGTGGGCACCCCCAACATAAGGGGCGACGCCGAGCGTGGGGACTTTAAGCGCATGTCGCCGCTCCCGCTTCCGCCTCGTTTACGAAGCCGCTGTGCGATAGGGTTTTCAGATGAGCGAAACTCACCCTCGTTGCCCCCTGTGCGGCGCGCCAGCGTCCCGCACCTCTGACAACGCCTGGCGGCCCTTCTGCAGCGAGCGGTGCCAGCTGCGCGATCTCTCGCGCTGGCTCGACGGCGACTACGCGATCCCCGGCGAGCAGCTCCCCGAGACCACCCCCTCCCCCGAAGACGGCTGAAGTTGGAGTAGCCATGTCCGATCGCGCTATCTACGCACCTGGGGATCGCGTCTCCCTCGCCACGCTTGAGCGCGAGGACGTGCCCACGCTGCACCGCTGGCTGAACGATCCGCGCGTGCTCGCCACGCTCATTCAGCTCCGCCCCTTCGACTTAGCGGCTGAGAACCAATGGTTTGACGGGCTCGATCGCAAGCCGATCGGGTGCAGATCGCCCTCCGTCAGGCAGGCGCGGCGAAGACCATCGAAGTGAGCTGAATAATCGCATGCGACATCCATTGTCGGAATGTGCCCGCGGCGCTGTCGCTGGGTGAGTCGCCCGGTGCGTCTTGCGCTCCGACTTGGAACGCGTCCGTCGCGTGGTCGGTGGACGAGCCAC
>Ga0210044_10001951_pt1 | contig 31309 bp, 28 predicted proteins | sample CryGey13umfilter_2_FD_183959 | JGI IMG/M metagenome (GOLD analysis project Ga0210044, IMG submission 183959) | Groundwater microbial communities from aquifer in Utah, USA - Crystal Geyser 4/9/14 3 um filter (SPAdes) (version 2) | ecosystem: Environmental > Aquatic > Deep subsurface >...
CAACCAGCGCAGAAAACACCAGTCGCTCGATTACAAAACCCCGGAGCAAATATATTTAACAAAGTAATTTTTAAAAAATCTAACAAATGCAACCTCTTTTACTGTCTTAACAAAGGAGGACACTTTAAACATTATGTCTAAAGCCAAGGTCAATGAAGAAATTTGTATTGGTTGTGGAACCTGCGAATCTCTTTGCCCAAAAGTTTTCAAATTAGAAAACGGAAAATCAAAAGTTATAGCAGAAGAATGTGGTGATTGTAATTGTCAGGAAGCAGTAGATAGTTGCCCAGTTTCGGCCATTTCTTTGGAATAAAAAAACTAACCTATTGTATTAAAAGTATCGGCTCGCTTCACATACTTTTTTCGAGCGAGTCTTTTGGTATAAAATATACAAATAATTAGTATGGATATTGGTAAACTTACAAATAAAAGTCAGGAGGCGCTCCGGATGGCGCAGGATTTAGCCTTAATTAGAGGACATCAACAAATGGATGTGCTTCACTTGGCGCATGCTCTAATTTCTCAGGAAGAGTCTATTGTTCCGGTTATTTTGCGAAACATGCAGGTTAAAATTGAAGAACTGGAGAACAGTTTATTTGAGGAATTAGAAGGTTATCCTAAGGCTGGAAGCACTGTTTCTATGCAAATTTTTGTTACTTCGGAACTGATGTTTATTTTAAGTCGAGCTGAAAGAGAGGCAAAAAAAATTGGAGATGATTTTATTTCCACTGAACATATTTTACTCTCAATTTTATCATCCAAATCAAAAGCTCTTGAAATTTTAAAAAAACATAAAATTAACTATGAAGGCGTGCTTAAAGTAATGGCTAAAGTAAGAGGCAATCAAAAAATTGATACGCCGAATCCTGAAAATAGATTTCAGGTCTTGGAAAAATTCGCAGTTAATTTGACGAAATTAGCCAAAGAAAAAAAATTAGATCCGGTTATTGGACGAGATAATGAAATCAGGAGAATTATGCAGGTTTTAAGTCGTCGCACTAAAAATAATCCAGTGCTTATCGGAGAAGCGGGAACGGGTAAAACAGCTATCGTAGAAGGTCTGGCGCAGAGAATAATTGAAGGAGATGTTCCAGAAAATTTGGCTAGTAAGGAATTGATTTCTTTAGATATGGGGGCTCTCTTGGCCGGAACAAAATTTCGCGGAGAATTTGAGGAGCGTTTAAAAGCTATTATTAATGAAATAACCCAAGGAGCTGGTAAATATATTTTATTTATTGATGAAATACACACCTTAGTAGGAGCCGGAGCAGTAGAAGGCTCTCTGGATGCCTCTAATATGTTGAAACCAGCCTTAGCTCGTGGTCAAATTAGAATGGTGGGAGCTACCACCATTAAGGAATATCAAAAATACATTGAAAAAGACGCTGCTTTTGAAAGAAGATTTCAGCCAATTTTAGTGGAAGAACCATCAGTTGAGGATGCGGTGGCTATTTTGCGAGGTCTTAAAGAAAAATACGAAGTTCATCATGGAGTTAAAATAACTGACGCAGCTTTACAAGAAGCAGTTAATCTTTCCAGTCGTTATATTACTGATCGTTTTTTGCCGGATAAAGCAGTTGATTTAATTGATGAGGCTACCAGCGCCCTACGAATGGAAATAGATTCTATGCCAATGGAAATTGATGAAATGGTTCGTTTAATAAGAAGATTAGAAATTGAAAAGAAAGCGTTGGAAAAAGAAAAAACCAATGACTCAAAAAAACGTATTAGGGAATTAAATAAAAAATTATCGGAAAGCAAGTCTGAATTCAAAAGACTTTCCCTACAATGGAAAAGCGAAAAAGATTTAATTATTAAAATCAGAAACCATTCTGCTAATATTGATAAATTAAAAGATCAGGCGGAAATTGCCGAAAGAAATTCTGATTTAGGGAAAGTAGCCGAAATTAGATATGGAAAAATACCAGAAGAAGAGAAAAAAATAAAATCAGAAAAAAATAAACCAGATCAAATCCAAAAAAAGAATGCTATTTTGAAAGAAGAAGTTACCGATGAGGATGTGGCTAAAATTGTTTCCCGTTGGACTGGAATTCCGGTGACTAAAATGTTGGAAAGTGAAGCGGAAAAATTAAAAAATCTAGAAAAGGACCTGGCCAAGAGAATTATTGGACAAGATGAGGCTATTTCAGCTGTTGCTAAAGCTATCCGTCGATCAAGAGCTGGGGTTTCACCTCAAGAAAGACCCATTGGATCATTTATGTTTTTGGGCCCAACTGGTGTGGGGAAAACCGAACTAGCTAAAGCGCTAGCCGAGGCACTATTTAATGATGAGCAGGCTATAATTAGAATTGATATGAGTGAATATTTGGAAAGTCATTCAGTAGCTAAATTAATTGGATCACCACCAGGTTATATTGGATATGAAGAAGGAGGACAGTTGACGGAAATTATCAGAAGAAAACCTTACAGTGTAATTCTCTTTGATGAAATTGAAAAAGCTCATCCTCAGGTGCTGAATATTATGCTACAAATTTTAGACGAGGGACATCTCAAGGATGCTAAGGGAAGAAAAATAAATTTCAAAAATACTATTATTATTATTACTTCTAATATTGGATCCGAAATAATTTATAAAAATAGTCTTGGCTTTCAAGAAGAATCCGAAGTTAAGGGTATAAATGAGAAGGAACTTAGAAAGAGGGTTATGCAGTCGCTTCAAGAAAATTTTAAACCTGAATTTTTAAATCGATTGGACGACGTCATCATTTTTCATCCACTAACCGTTCGGACTCTTAAAGAAATTATTGAATTGCAGATTGGTCTTATTCAAAATAGATTGCAGAAAAAAAATATCAAAATAAATTTAAATAAGAGTGCAAAAGATTTTTTGGGTGAAAAAGGATACGAACCCCTTTATGGCGCCCGCCCACTCAAGAGATTAATCCAAAATGAAATCTTGGATGAGTTGGCGATGAGGATTATTGAAGATAAAATCAAGGAAGGAGATCGAGTAGATGTCACCACTAAGGAAGGAAAAATTGTATTTAAATAGATTTGGTGATATATTGGGATTAAATGTTTCTCAAATTTCGTCCATTGTTGTATAGTTTAATTTTCTTGCTTGGATTAGAAGCAATGATTTCTCGTCCAGATTTTGTTTTCGGAGCTTCATTAATATTGCTCTTGATTTCTTTCTTTGAAGGGAAAAAAATTGGAGGAAAATGGATTTTTGCCATTTTACCGGTTTTTTTTACCCTTTCTTCAGTCGTTTTACTTTATCTCATCACCCTGCCATTTGAACAACAAATTTTTATTTTCATTTCTTCACTAATGTATTATCTATCTCTTTTTGGAGCTTTTAGACTAGGGGTTTATGATGGCGACAAAACTGCTCGGGCGATGAATATGGCAGCTGCTTCGGCCACTATTTTCTTTATGTTTTCCGGTGCCTACGGCATCTATTTAAATTTTTTAATCCCAGTTTATTATTTAATGCTAACTTATCTAATAACTACGCTACTTATAAGTTATCAATATTTTGCTATTATAAAAAAAGAGAGCCAAGCAACTATCTGGATATATTCGTTTTTATTAGCCCTAATTATGGTAGAATTAATCTGGACTATGAATTTTTGGCCATTCGGATACTTGACGACTGGCGTAATTGCACTTACTCTTTACTATATTCTCTGGGATTTAGTTCAAAGTCATTTTTTAAATTTACTTAGTCGAAAGCGAGTAGTGGCTAATATGGTGGTATTTTCAATTTTAATTACGTTGGTTTTAATAAGTTCTAAATGGTTTCCTATAATATAATTTATGAAAATTAAGAAAAAAATATCTTTAATACTAGTTGTTTTTCTAATTGGGGGTTTAGGAGGTGTATTTTTTGATCGTGTTGTTTTTCCATATTTAAATTCTTCTAACTGGTTTTCGCGCTATGAATTTTTAAGGAAATCCTCAGATGAAGTAACGGTCATTAATAAAACGGAACAAGTTTTTGTGAAGGAGGAAACTTCCATTAATAAAATTGCTAGTCGAGCATCTTCATCTGTAGTTAATATACTTTCCTATTCAGAAAATGCATTAAAAGAGAATTTAAAAAATGGGACCGGAGTTATTGCTACCAGCGATGGGATTATTATAACTTATTCAACGGCGATTAATTTGGATAATTCCAAATATAAAATTTTCTTGTCAGACGGAGCCTCTTATGATGCTCAATTGATCGGAATAGATTCTTTTAGTGGTTTAGTTTTTTTAAGGATACAAGCTCAAAATTTACCGGTTATTTCTTTTGGTAATTCTGATGACACAAAGCCAGGTGAAAAAATTGTAGCTATCGGTAACAACACCTCTTACTTTTCTAATCGCTTTGCTTCGGGATTATTAAGCGCCATCAGATTTGATTATAGCTTATCAGGAAAATCAGTTTCTTTAGCTGAAAAATTGGAAGGAGTTTTTGGATCAGATTTTGCTAATCAAAAAAATTATGTAGGTGGTCCGATCGTAGATTATACCGGACAGGTTATTGGAATAACTGGATCGTTGGAAAAAAATAATCAGATTGAATATTTTCAAATTCCTTCAAATAAAATACGCGGGGTCTTAGATCGTATGATAAAAAACGAATTAGATAAAGCGCCAACTTTGGGAATATATTATATTCCACTTACTCCTCAATATGCTATGAGTCACAATATGGCTGGAAAAAATGGAGCACTAATTTATTCTCCGTCTGGCCAACAAGGATTAGCTATTATTGCTGGTTCTCCTGCTCAGAAGGCTGGATTGCAAATCAAAGATATTATTACAAAAATTGGCAATCAGGAAATTAATTTGAATAATCCTTTGCCGGATTTACTGATTAAATATAAAAAGGGAGAAATAGCCGAAATAACCATTCAAAGAGCAGAAAAGGAAATGGTTTTGAAGGTGCAACTGTAAAAAACTATTATTTTTTTGAAGGGCCCAAAAGGCCTTTTTTTGGTTGACAAAAAAGCCAACTCCTGATATGCTTAGTCGTTAATAAAAAAAGTATATTATTAGGACATTTAACTTAATTTTATGGCTCAAATAAAGGAAAAAATAGGAATAATTATATTAGGGGCAATTTTATTGTCGGCCGCTTCTTTTCTATTTTTAATCACTACTCAAAAAAACTTTAAAATCAGCACTAACTATTTGATTGTTCAAAACCAAACCGGCAATCAGGATTTTTATACTCTTTCCAAATCTTCAGAATATATTGGTAAGACTTTTGGTGAGGTTATTTATAGTGAACTATTTATTAATGAAGTAATGAAATCCAGTTCATTGGAAGCTAATTTTCTTCCAATAAAAAAGCGAGAACGACTAAAAGAATGGGAAAAAACAATAAAAATAAACAGCAATCATCAAGTAGCGATGTTTGAAATTAATGTTTTTAATCATAATCAAGCGGATGGCGTTGCTATCGCTAATGGCATTACCGATGTTCTGATTACAAAAAATTATCTTTTTAGAGGTAATCGGCAAGATATTGATATTCGCGTTCTGTCCGGTCCAATTGCTGAAACAAATCCTAGTATAACAGAGATCGTAGCGGTTATTCTGGCTAGCTTTTTATTTGGAATGATATTTTTTTCAGCTGGATTGTATTACTTTTTGTATCATGGAAACAAGATGAAGATTGAAAAGGATGAATATGTTGAATCGCTACAATTTTTAGAAAAATAGAATTTTTATAGATAAGTTTCTGATGTACCTTCACAACAAAATAAAGGAGAAAAATTGTGAGAAAAATAATGTTAAGTTTGGTAGTAATTCTTTTTTTGATATCGGGTTGTGGTGCATCCTTAAAAGTTATAAATTCTAATGGATCAAAGATTGAGATTCCTATTGATAAATCTCCAAAAGACTTAATTGGTATTCCGGAGATTGATTATAGTTCGGGACAAGAATTTGTGGCTTCGGCTAATCCGTTCTTAATCGGAGGAGAGTATCGCTTTTTCAGTTATAAAAATAAAGGTGCAACTCAATTGACCGGAAGAATTTCATGGGGTTGTATTGGTATCGATAAAGATGGCAATATATATCCTGGTCCAGTCATTCTTAATCTAAGTAAGAAGAATACATTGGAAAGATTTTATTTCCATGGAAAAGTATTTTCACCAATGAGAGAAGGAATAAATATCATAATTTATTCTACCCGCTTCAAATATGGGTTTGACTGCTACGGCGATCAATGGTTTGCGTTGGATCCGGGAAAGATGAAGTTTCCTGAATATAGGAAAGAATTATTTTCCAAAGGCACACCTCTGTCGGAATTGAAAAATCCTGGATTCTTTGATAAAGAGATATCCGGATGGAATAAATTGCCGACGAAAAATGGGTTTCTGTTGAGCCCATGGGGAGATGCTGATCAAGACCAGGTGGATAATAACATTTCGCGATACACAAAAACCGAGAGATTCAAGGAGGATTTCAGGGGAACCCTTTCATTTCCCAATCCATTACCGGGACTCATCGCTAATGTGTATGACGTGATACATGTTTTTCGCGGTCCAACCACTGGGATGGACTTTGATTCAGTAAATAATGCCGGTGAAAATGAGACTGGCGAAAACTTTGCGTCTATTTTCTACTGGCTAGAGAATTGTAGAAGAAATGCAAAAACAATAATCTTTGAGGAGGCGATAAAATGAAAAAGCTAAAAGGACTACTTGTCGCGTTCGTCGCGGCATTCATAGTCCTTGGCTCATGGACTATGGTGTTTTCAGAAATGAAAACGCATGTAGTAAAAAAAGGTGAAACCCTATGGGGTATTGCTCATCAAAATTGGGGGTCCGGAATGTTATGGACAAAAATTGCTGAAGAAAATAAGATCAGCGATCCCAAAAAACTGCAAATTGGTAAAAATCTGAATATTCCATCAGTCGAAAAAATTCAGGTTAAGAATCACAACACCTCTCCTTATGGAGCGGTGGCAAAAAAAGGCAATCCAAAAGTTTTGGAAGCCATTGATCAGACTTTTTACACTGATTCTGAAAAAACTGAATTTAAAAAAGTTATTTTGGAATCAGATCCAGAAAGAATAACCATTAAAAAAGGAGACAAAGCCGACTGTGTGTCGGACAAAGACGGCGTCTATTGTAATGACGACGGTTACCAATTTGAATGGAATAAGGTTTCCGAACTGTCAGCGTATCGTTGGAATGTTAAATTGGAAACCAAAGAATGTAACATTGATGTAGTTGATATATGCGGAAATTTCGTTTCAGAATGTGAAACGAAACCAATCGAAAAAACGGAGGAGCCACAGGAAGAAACTAAAATTAAGTTAACCGTTCCAAAGGTTCCTAAATTTTTAAAGGTTCCGAAGATTTTCGTTCCGACAGTGTTTGAAAAAATTGCTTGTCGGGATTATGAATTAACTGTCTGGAGTGGCCTATGGTATGGCAGTAAGGACAGAGCCCGTGGCCGTTTCGCTGGAATTGAGGCGATGGCATGGAATAGCTGTTGGAACTGGGGCGAGGGAATTGGTTTCTACGGCTCAATTAGTGATGGTAATCTGAAAGAAGGTTACCATTGGGAAGAATGGAGATTTGGACCTCAATTCGGATTACGATATCTGGATTATTATGAAAAGGCAGATGGAACTATCTTGCCTTGGGGAATCCAAAATAAAATTCGCCTGGTTGGTGGAGCAACAAAAGGAGCTAATAATCGAACAGATTATTCCATGAAGGAATATCATGTATTTGTCGGCCCCTATGTAGAAGCAGTAGCTCAACTTAATCAAGAAATAATAGTTGGGTTTACGGCTGAAGGCTGGATTGATATTTATAGAACCATTGATTCCAGCTGGAGTGGAGATTTAGGTTCTAACCAATCATCTATTCGTTTTGGACCATTTATTCAAATTGAATTGATTAAAGATGTATTACAAAGCCGATCTGGTATTAGTGGATTTTGGCAACAATGGGATAAGCAATTTGGCATTGGAATATTCTCAGAATTACGATTCTATGAAACGATTATGGCTGGTCTTTATGCCAGCACGACGTTTGAGGATGGATTTGTTTGGGGACCAAATGCTCGTTGGGAAATGTGGTCAATGGTCCGAAGAATCCAGAATTCAAGCGAGAATGATAAAATATTTTTAACAGAGCGTTGCAGCGATTGCGAAACAATCAAGGCTTATGTATTTCACTAAGCCTATAACTAAAAGGAGGATGAAAGATGTTGAGAAAAATTTTATTTTTATTGGTTGCAATCTGTTTTACTGCTACTCTGGCAGGCGCTGGAGGTAGTGAAGTCGTGAAGCAGGTTGTAAGTACTGTGGCAGAAAAATGGGTTCAGCCTAACCATGGAAAGGCTTTGGAATCTCCGGAGATTGCCAAAAATCTTAAACTTATTGATAATCCGGACAGTTCAAAAATAATAGATTTCGGCGATGCTAAAGTCGAAATTTATGGAGTGGCGATATATGGAAGCAGTGAAGGTGTTTTTTACGCAAGGAAACTTGCGGAAGGTAAATACGAGCTTCCTTATATGAGAAGTTTCAATGTTGTTGTTAAGGGAAGTGACGGAAACTGGCACTTCTTGTATATCAGCAACGATGGTCGTGTATTTAATATCTGGGATTTATCAGTTGGAGTATTTCCAGATACCGGAAGAGGAGCTAAATTAACTGCTCCGGAATGGCTCAAGCCTGAATACAGATGAGTCGTTCCTTATGAATATATGGGCCCTGGAGTGTTATTAACCTCCAGGGCCTTGTTTTTTTCCGGGTTTGTGCTAAAGTAATTGGTTATTGAAAGCAGTTTAAACGGGCAAATAAATGAATAAATGGCAAAAAATTTTCGCCGAAAATCAAGACGCAATCAGCGGGATTTTTGTGGTTATCTTTTGTTCCTTTTTAGCCTTATTTAACCTCTTTTTTGGCTCATCTTTGATGGTTTTTTTAGCCTGTATTTCTCCGGCGATAGTCATCACTTTCTTTTATCCGCGTTCGGGAATTTATGCCGTTGTTTTTTTGACCCTTGTTTTTGAAAGATTTTTCTCTTTGCAATCACTCTTTTTGGGACGCCAAGAGATTAAATTATATCCGCTGGATATGATTTTGGGCGCTATTTTATTAAGTGCTTTAATTGCCTTGATATCACGAAAAATTAAACTGAAAATGGAAAAGATGGATTGGCTGATGGTGGGATTTATATTATTGGGATTGATTTATTTTATTTTTAGTTTTTTTCTTTCCAGTTCGGAATTGGACCTGGCTTTCAGTAGCTTAAAATATTATTCTTTTTATCCGTTAATTTATTTTTTAATTTTAATTTTTATAAAAAATAAAAAGCAAATCGATTTGCTTTTAAAATTTGCTTTAGTGGGAGCTACTACCATTGTATTATTTATTATTTCTGGAATAGTTTTGGGCCAAGGGATTTGGTCTGAATTCACTCCTTTATCAACGGAAGGTATCCGCACCTTAGCTTTTCCTCATGGATTTTATATCGAGATGGCTATCATTACCTTAATTATATGGTTGGCTTTTAAAAAAAATAAAATAAATTCTAACTTTTATTTGATTTTAATTATATTATGGAGCATTGGAATAATTGGAACCATGATGCGTCATATTTGGATTGCCCTAGGTCTAACCTCAATATTTTGTCTTTGGATTTTACCCAAATTAGCCAAAAAAAACTTATTGGTTTTGGGTAAAAAAATTATTTTTTTAAGTATTTTAATTATAACCTTAGCTTTCTTCTTATTGACTCTTGCACCTAATTCAAAAATTATGCACACCCTCAGTAAGCCTATAATCAATATTGGAGAAAGAGTTGGCTCGCTAGCTTCAACTAATGATGAAAGTTTTTCTTGGCGGGGATTAGTGTGGAAAGAGGGATTGAAAGAATATGCCACTAATCCAATTTTTGGCATTGGATTCAGTAAAAAAATTTATGTAGAAAATGGTAACTACCGAGATTTAATAGAAGTGCGCAATATTCATAATTCGCCGCTGATTGTTCTAATTCAAATGGGCATTGTAGCTATAGTTGTATTTTTCTTGATAATTTATGAGTCAGTTAAAAAAGTGATAAAATTTAAAAATTGGCTTAGCTATGCGCTATCGGGTCTGCTTTTGAATTATCTAATCATTTTCCTTTTCCAGCCATATTTAGAGACTAATTTATTGGGAATATTTTTTTGGATGATTTTAGGTTCTATAAGAATTAATCAAAGATATGAAGATACTGGAAATCAACAAATTTAATTATCGAAAAGGCGGAACTGAATCCCATTTTTTGGAGTTAGTTCAACTTTTGAAATCTCATGGGCATGAGGTAGCGGTTTTTTCTATGGAGAATAAGAAAAATGATTTTTCGCCTTGGAAAAAATATTTCGTTAGTTATGTTGGTTATAATAAAGGGGATACTTTGATTCAAAAAATTAATGGCCTTTGCAGAATGTTTTATTCTATTGAAGCCAGACAAAAAATTAAAAAATTACTAAATGATTTTCAACCAGATATCGTACATATTCATAATATTTATCACCAAATTTCTCCTTCCATTCTAACCGAAATTAAGAAGCGAGGAATTCCGATTGTGATGACAGTGCATGATTACAAAATTATCAGTCCGAATTATTTAATGACCTGGCCAGATGGGACATTGCAAAAACCGTCTGAATTAACTTTCTGGAATTTTGTTCTGGGAAAAGGTTTCAAAAATTCCTACAGAGATAGTTTGTTAGTTTTTCTAGAAACTCAATGGCATCGCTGGTTAAAAATTTATGAAAAAAATATTGATCTTTATATTTCTCCCAGTAATTTTGCCAAAGAAAAATTAGTAGCCGGAGGCATTCCAGAAAATAAAATTACAGTCCTGCCTCATTTTTTCCCGGAAAATAAATATTCCGAAAAGATGGCTATTGATATTCCAGAACGTTATGTTTTCTATTTTGGTAGATTAGCGAAAAATAAAGGAGTGGAAGAAGTGATAGAAATTTTCAAAAATAGAAAAAATTGTCGTTTATATATGGCTGGAGAAAAAGAGGCCGATCTTGAAATACCGAAAACGGAAAATATAAAATATTTAGGTTGGTTGCGAGAAAGGGAATTGGATCGCTATATAAAAAATTCACTTTTTGTTGTTTCCACTTCTCGGTTGCCAGAGGTTTTTGGGTTAGTGGCTTTGGAATCTATCAAAAATGGCAAGCCTTTTGTGGCTTACAATAGCGGAGCTTATTCAGAAATCATTACTCATAATCGTAATGGATTTTTGGGTCAAACCAAAGCTGAATTGCAAAGTTTTATTGATACCCTAGAAGAGGATGAGGGATTACGTATTTTATTTTCTCGAAACGCATTAAAGGATGCTGATAATTTCAAAGCTGACAATTATTACAAAAAATTGACTAAAATATTTGAAAAACTAAAGGGCCTTGATTTTTCAAACAAGGGGTGATAAGATGACTAGTTCTAAAAATTTATGAAAATAGCCTTTATAGGACAAAAAGGAATACCCGCTAAACAAGGAGGCGTGGAAAAGCATGTGGAAGAATTAGCCTCTAGATTGGCCCAAAATGGGCATGAGGTTTTTGTGTATGTCAGAAATAATTATACTAGTCAAAAAATAGAAAATTATAAGGGGATACACCTTATTCATCTGCCTAGTTTGGCCACTAAAAATTTAGATGCTATTAGTCATACTTTTTTAGCCACCTGTCATGCTTTGTTTCAAAAATATGACCTGATTAGTTATCAAGCTATTGGGCCCTCTTCACTGAGTTTTATTATTAAATTTTTTAAACCTAAAACAGCTTTAACTGCTACCTATCATTGTCAGGATTATTTTCATAAAAAATGGGGGGTACTAGCCAAAGCTTATTTAAAGTTTGGTGAATATATCGCTTGTAGAGTTCCGGATGCTACTTTCGCAGTTAGCAAAACTTTAAAAAAATTTATCTTAGTTAAATTCTCTCAGGAAGCTATTTATATTCCCAATGGAATGAACGTCCAAAAAAATAATTCTGAGGATTTTTTAGCCAGCCAAAGATTGGTAAAAAATCAATATATTCTTTCGGTTAGCCGATTAATAAAGCACAAAGGTATTCACTATTTAATTGAAGCTTTTCAAAAACTTAGCCACGAAGGTAAAGCAGGAGAAAATAAATTAGTTATTGTGGGTGATGGTTTTTATACGGACAATTATGTCGCTTCTCTTAAAAAATTAGCAAAACAGGATAAAAATATCCTTTTCTTGGGAGAAAGAAAGGGTTCAGAATTAAGCCAATTATTTTCGCATTGTAAATTTTTTGTTCAACCCTCAGAATCAGAAGGAATTTCTATTGCTCTAATTGAAGCCATGGGTTACGAAAAAGCGGTTTTGGTTAGTAATATTCCTGAAAGTCTAGAGGTTTTACCAGATTTTAATTTTTCTTTCCAAAGTGGTGATGTTTTAGATTTAGAATTAAAATTAGAATATTTATTAAAAAATCCAGAAAAATTAATAGAAGCTGGCTTATCCTCACGCAGAAAGGCTGAAGCTGAATATGATTGGGATAATTTAGCCAAGGAATATGAAAATAAATATCAGGAGATTATTAATCAAAAAACAAATTAAATTTAATAAATGTTATGAAAAATCTATTTAAAACCAGAACTTTTTTGATCTCAGCTGGGATAGCTCTAGTGGCTTTCTTAGTGCTAGAGATAAATTCGCAACAGCTCTTTCAATCTAACTATCGGATTTTAGCTATTCCAAAAGACGAAAAAACAGCCAGAAATTTAGAAATAATTTTGGGAAATTTAGAAGAAATTCCCATGTCTCTTTCTTTTTACGAAAAAATGTTAGAATTAAATCCTGATATAGAAGACGCATCTATTGAATTGACACCAGCCAAGAGAAAGAAAATTTGGAATGAAAAAATAGCCACCAAGCGTATTAAAAAAAGCGCGATTATAGAAATGTCGCTTTTTGATCAAAGTCAGTGGCAAGCGGAAATACTTTCTCGACAAACCGTGACCAGCTTAACTGCCGTCGCCTCACGTTATTATAATATTCAAACAGAACTTTCTTTGAGAATTATTGATGGTCCAATAATCAGTCGTGGTTATCAGGGAAATATTGGGTTAGCCGTGTTGGAGATTATTATATCTAGTTTCGCCTTTGGATTAATAGTTACCTGGTCGCCTTCACTTCTAAAAAAAATTAAATTTGAAAAGAAAGAATTAACAAATTTTTTTGCAAAAAAAAATATAGTCGATGAGGATGTTTATCAAGATTTTTCTTTTTTAAATAAACCAAGTGTTAAACCAGCAAAAACAGCCGAAAAAAAATCTTTGGCTCCATCTAACCTTCCCGTTGAAGAAGTCATCGAAGAAATGCCGATGAAGGAAGTTTTTGAAATTCCTACTGTCGAAGGTGACTTTCAAGAAGCTACTCCAGGAGAAGTCAAAGAGCGTCTAAATAAATTATTAAAAGGCGGGTTATAAAATGATTAAAAAATACAGCTTAAAGTTTTGGATTATTTTTTGGTTGGTTTCTGCCATCGTTTTATCCGGTTGGTATTTTTTTCTTCAACTAAAAAAATCTGGTATTGAGACTATTACTTCCGTCGTTGATTTCCTGCCAGCTGATCCGGAAGCCAAAGAAGAATATAAAACTTTAATATCGCTAGCTGATTATTTATTAAAAAAAGACTCTAAGGAAAAAGTTTTCTTGGTGCTTTTTCAAAATAACTTAGAAATTCGTCCAGGCGGAGGCTTTATTGGATCCTTTGGTATATTAAAAATAAAAGATGGATCAGTTTCTGAATTTGGAATTCACGATACGGGTAATTTTGATGGTCGCATTCCCAATGAAGTCGAGGCACCCTATCCCATTAAAGAAACTTTACATGTAAATTTTTGGAAATTGCGAGATTCAAATTTCTCTCCAGATTTTCCGATCAATGCCAAAAAAGCTGAGGAATTTTATTATCTGGGACAAGGTGAAGAAAAATTTGACGGAATTATCGGCATTACGGCTAATGTATTAACTTCTTTTCTAAAAGCTACTGGGCCGATTGAATTAGAAGGTTTTCCGGGAACATACAAAGACAAAGATGCTATTGTGGCGCTGGAATATCAAGTAGAAAAAGCCTTCGAAGAACAAGGTATTTCACGGGGTGAAAGAAAATCTATTATGAATGTTTTGGGTGAAAAAATTCTAAAAAAAGTTTTTACCCTTTCCAATTCGCAAAAATTTGAATTAGCTAAAATTATTTTGGAAGATTTGCACAAAAAAGACATTCAAATATATTCTAAAAATAATATTCTACAAGAAAAAATTCAAAAAGCTAACTGGGGAGGGGAGATGGATCAGAACTGGAATCAGGATTATTTACTACTAATAGATGCTAACCTAGGCGCGTTTAAGAGTGACTATTACATTAAACGTTCTTTTGATTATCAGATTGATCTGACGGGTGAAAAACCAAAAGCTGTCTTGAAAATCACCTACAAACACACCGCGACCCAGAAGGATTTTATGACTAAAGATTATTTGAGTTATTTGCGGGTTTATGTGCCGGAGGGCGCTTGGCTAGACCAATCGGAAAACTTCGATAATCCTAAATTTGGAAAAGAATTCAGAAAGACTTATTTTGGATCTATTATTAAGGTTCCCTTGAATAGCGAAAAAACTGTGACGTTGGAGTATTCTCTACCAAAAGAAATTGAAAATGATTATAATTTGAAAATTCAAAAGCAAGCCGGCATCAACGATGTGCCGGTGGTTGTGCATATAATTGATGCGCAAGGAAAAAAGGATTTTAATTATACATTAAATTCTGACCTTGCCTTATAATCTTACTTATACGACCTTATACGACGAGTTTTTATTCTCTAGCTTGTCTTTATTTTTTTTCAAAAATGAGTTAAACTAAGAAAAGAGATAATTAAATTATTATTTGTCATGCTGAATTTAGTTCAGCATCTAATTAGATTCCGAAACAAGTTCGGAATGACAATATCCTTTCTATGGATGGAGTAATTATCAAAAAATTGAATAAAAATGAGGATCAGCGAGGATGGCCCGTCTAGACTCGTTTAAAAAATATCAACCTGTAGTAAAATATGGAAGGAGCAGTAATAAAAAAACTAGAGAAATTTTCTGACCAGCGAGGTTGGCTAACCGAGCTTTTTCGCACTGACGAGTTGGATTATCAGCCGGTGATGAGCTATGTGAGTGTCACTAAACCGGGTATTATCCGCGGACCGCATGAACACAAAGAGCAAAGCGATTGTTTTGTTTTTTTGGGTCCAGGTAATTTTGAATTGCATCTTTGGGATAATCAAGAAAGCTCACAAACGAAAGGTGACTATTTGAAATTAGAGGTGGGAGAAAATAATCCAACATTGGTTATTGTACCACCAGGAGTAGTGCATGGATATAAATGCGTTTCCGAAATTGATGGTTGGTGTATAAATTTACCGGATAAATTATATCGCGGCGAAAACAAAAAAGAAGAAGTGGATGAAATTAGATGGGAAGAGAAGAGCGATTCTAAATATAAAATTAATTAATAAAATAATTTTTTAAAATTTATGGACAACAAATTCGAACGATTTATAGTAACACAAACATCCGAAGGAGTGAAAATAGACTTTAATAACCAAAGGACTCCTATTTATGTCCCATTGTTTATTATTTTAATTGTAGTTGGAATAGTTTTATTTGTTATAGGTTCTATGGACTTATTGGGATTTAGTTTTTTATTAATATTATCGGCCTCATTTATTTTAATTGGTTTATGACCTAAAATTGCTAAAACAACTAATTTCAAGGGGAACAGTTGGCTTATTACAAATGAAGAATTAGTTGCTTTTTTTAAAAATGAAACATATTCTTTATCAATAAATAAAATTAAAAAAATAGATATTGAAGTAAAATTTAACCCTGGCATTCCATATTTGCCATTGATACTTAGCGGAGCACATAAAATTGTTTTCACATTGGATGATGGTCAATTAGTAAATTCTGGATTTGATTTTGATTTTAGAGGAAATGCTAAAAAATTTGCTGAATTTTTGAAAGATACCATCAAAATTACCGATAATTAAACCTATAAATTCATTTAATAAATAGCTATGAAAATATTAGTCACTGGCGGAGCTGGGTTTATTGGCTCAAATTTTATTCATTACATAATAAAAAAATATCCGGATTGTAAAATTATTAATCTGGATCTTTTGACGTATGCTGGGAATTTAGAAAATCTGAAAGACGTTGAAATCAATCCAAATTATAAATTTGTGCAAGGTGACATCTGCAATGCGGAATTAGTCAATAAATTAGTCAGTGAAAATAAAGTGGATATGATTGTCCATTTTGCGGCGGAATCACATGTGGATCGTTCTATCGAGAATCCAGAGACGTTTTTGAAGACCAATATTTTGGGAACGCATAATCTCTTGGAAACAGCCAAAAATAATGGTAATATTAGATTCCATCACATTTCTACGGACGAGGTTTTTGGCTCTTTGGAGCCAAATGATGCTCCATTCAACGAAAAACCGCCTTATGACCCCAGAAGCCCGTATAGCGCCTCTAAAGCAGCCTCAGATCACCTCGTAAGAGCCTATTTTCACACTTTTGGCCTTCCTATTACTATCTCAAATTGCTCCAATAATTATGGCCCCTTTCACTATCCGGAAAAAGTTATTCCATTATTTATTACTAATTTAATTGAAGGGAAAAAGGTACCTCTTTATGGAGACGGAATGAATGTCCGCGATTGGTTGTATGTGGAAGATCATTGTGAAGCGATTGATGCGATTATTCACAAAGGAAAAATAGGGGAGACCTATTGCATTGGAGGTAATGCCGAAAAAACCAATAAAGATATTACGGATAAAATTTTGGAGTTGATGGGCAAGGATGAAAGCTCTATTGAATTTGTAGCTGATCGTCTCGGACACGACAAAAGATATGCCATTGATTTTTCCAAAATAACTCAGGAACTGGGATGGGAACCGAAAATAAATTTTGAACAGGGTTTGAAAAATACAATTGAGTGGTATAAAAATAACGAAGACTGGTGGAAAAAATTAAAAAAATAATTTATCAATACACTACCATACTACAGTGTATGGTAGTGAGTGTTATAGCAAAGTAGAATTATGAATAATAAAAAAATAATGGAACTATTAATTATCGGGGCAAAGGGAATGCTGGGTCAAGAATTGGTCAAGGTTTTCAAAAATGATGAAAACTACGAAATTTTTGCATGGGATAAAGAAGAAATTGACATCACTAAAGAACAAGAAGCGAGAAAAAAAATATCGGAAATAAAACCGGAAATTATTATTAATGCGGCGGCGTATAATTTGGTGGATCAATGCGAAACTGACGAAAAATCTTTTGAGTTGGCAAAAAAAGTAAATGGAAAAGCACCTGGATATTTGGCGAAAATTGCCAAAGATTTGAAAGCGATTTTAGTGCATTATTCTACAGATTATGTTTTTGATGGCCAGCCGGAAATTGAAGAACCAAGCGGTTGCACTCATTCTTGCGAATCTTGCGGATTACATGAAAAATTTACACCTAAAATTGGTTTTAATGAAGAAGCTAAGCCCAATCCTATCTCTAAATATGGCCAATCAAAATTATTGGGTGAAAAAGAGATTCAAAAAAATACCGATAAATTTTATTTAATTAGAACTTCAAAACTATTCGGCTTACCTACTGAGTCTGAAACAGGCAAAAAAAGCTTTTTTGAGGTGATGTTGGATCTAGCTAAAAATAAAAAAAATATTCACCCTGTTAAATCGCTCTCAGAGCGTTCCTACTTAAGCGGGAAGTTTAACGGGGTAAAAGCCATTAACGAAGAAACTAGCTGTTTTACTTACGCGCCAGATTTAGCCAAAAAAACCAAAGAAATTATTGAATCCAAAAAACCTTTTGGTATTTATCATATAGTCAATGGTGATCATTGCACTTGGTATGAAGGTGTTCTAGAATTATATAATCAGAGTGGTATTAAAACTAAAGTAGAACCAGTCGAAGGAAATTTTTTTAAACGAGCTGCCAAGAGACCTCCTTTTTCTGTTTTGCTAAATACTAAATTAAATCCACTAAGAAGTTATAAAGAAGCTTTAAAAGATTATTTATATGAACTTAAAAAATCTCAAAAAAACTGATCCTGAAATATATCAAGCCATCGTCCAAGAAATCAAACGACAACAGGAGGGAATGGAATTAATCGCGTCAGAAAATTATGTTTCAGAGGCTGTTTTGGAAGCTTTGGGGACAGTTTTTACTAATAAATATTCCGAAGGCTATCCTGGAAAAAGATATTACGGAGGCCAAGAAAATACCGACATTATTGAAAGCTTGGCTATTAAACGATCCAAAAAACTTTTTAGAGCGGAGCATGTTAACGTTCAGCCTCATTCAGGAGCTCCTGCCAATATGATTGCTTATTCAGCAGTTTTACAGCCAGGAGATAAAATTTTAGGTATGGATCTTTCTCATGGTGGACATTTAACCCACGGCCATCCAGTTACGCTTTCAGCTAAAATTTATAAATTTATTGGCTATAAAACCGAGGCGGACGGAAGCATTGATTATCAAAAATTAGAAAAATTAGCCATAAAAGAAAAACCCAAAATGATTCTAGCTGGTTTTTCCGCCTATACTCGTCAATTGGATTATAAAAAGTTTTCGGAAATAGCCAAAAAAGTAGGGGCAATTTCTATGATTGATATTGCTCACATTGCCGGTTTAATTGCAGGTAAGGCTATTCCTAATCCGATTTCCTATTTTGATATTGTCACTACCACAACGCACAAGACCTTACGAGGACCGCGCGGGGGTATGATTATGTGCAAAAATGAATTTGCTAAAGCTATTGATAAAGCGAACTTTCCCGGTTTTCAGGGTGGGCCACATATGAATAATATTTGCGCCAAGGCTGTGGCTTTCGGAGAAGCACTTCACCCAAGTTTTAAAACTTATGCCAAACAAATAATTCGAAACGCTAAGGTTTTAGAAACGGAATTAAAAAAACGAGGATTTAAAATAATGTTTGAAAAAACAGAAAACCATATGGTCTTGGTTGATGTTTTTGGTAGTAAGGGTGTTCCCGGAAAAATTGCCGAAGAAGCTTTGGATAAAATCGGGATTACGGTTAATAAAAATATGATTCCAGATGATCCACATAGCCCTTTTGATCCAAGTGGAATCAGAATTGGAATACCGGCTATTACTACGCGAGGCATGAAAGAAAAAGAAATAAAAATAATAGCCCACTGGATAGCCGATGCTATTGAAAATCATGCTGATGAAAAATTTCTCAGAAATCTTCACGAACAAGTGAAAAAACTTTGTCGAAAATTTGTAATTTATAAACATTTAATTTAAATTTATGAAGGGGATTATTTTATCCGGAGGAACCGCTACTCGTCTTTTTCCACTTACTGCCACGACTTCTAAACAGCTTTTGCCGGTCTATGATCGTCAAATGATTTTCTATCCACTTAATACCTTGATTAAAGCCGGTATTAAAGATATTTTGCTTATTGTGGCGCCGGAACATAGTGGTCAATATTTAAACTTATTGGGATCAATTTTGAAAAAACATGGGATTAATCTTTATTTTGAAGTCCAAAAAACTCCCAGAGGATTGGCTGATGCTTTTATTATGGGAGAATCTTTTATTGATGATGATTCAGTGACTATGATTCTGGGAGACAATATTTTTGAAAATGACTTATCTAAAGAAATAAAACAATTTAAATCTGGCGCTCATGTTTTTGCCAAAAAAGTTTCCGATCCAGAAAGATTTGGAGTGGTAAAATTTGATAAAAACAAAAAAGCTATAAAAATTACCGAAAAACCAAAAAAATGGATTAGCGATTACGCCGTGACTGGATTATATATCTATGATAATCGAGTGATTGGTGCCGCTAAAAAAGTTAAGCCATCAGGGCGAGGTGAAATTGAAATCACAGCCTTGCATAATTTTTATTTAAAATTAGGAGAATTAACTGTGAGCACTTTCAGTGGAGAATGGCTGGATGCCGGAACCTTTGATTCGCTTTTGGAAGCCGGGAATATTGTTAAAAAGAAAAAAATATATAAGAATTTTGATCCCATTATCGAAAAAGCTATTATTGAATTTAATGTTGAACTGAAAGAATTGGCTAAAAAACGTTTATTATAAATTAAAAATAAATATATGATAAAAAAAGCTATTTTACCAGTTGCCGGATTTGGAACTCGATTTTTACCAGCCACTAAATCACAACCCAAGGAAATGCTTCCGGTGGTGGATAAACCAGTGATTCAATATTTAGTAGAAGAGGCAGTGGCTTCTGGTATTGAAGAAATTATCTTTGTCACTGGTCGCGGAAAACGAGCTATTGAAGACCATTTTGACGTATCTTATGAGTTAGAGGAAACTTTAGTGGAAAAAAATAAGCAAGACCTTTTGGCGGCTGTCCAAAAAATTTCAGGACTAGCTCGCTTTTCCTATGTGCGTCAACCAATGCCTCTAGGTGACGGACATGCTATCTTGCAAGCGGCGCACTTGATCGGCGATGAACCAGTGGCAGTAATCTTCGGAGATTGTATTTATGACAGCAAAGTACCGGCCATCAAGCAACTTATGGAAACCTACGAAAAATATGGTGACCCAGTTATCGGAATGAGTCGGATTTCCAAAGAAGAAGTTTCAAAATTCGGAGTTTTGGAAGGAATAGATTTGGGTGAAAAAAATTTCGAAATAAAAAATATTGTGGAAAAACCTAATGTTGAAGATGCCAAATCTAATTTAGTGGCTGTGGGGAAATATATTATCACTCCAGAAGTTATGAAAATTCTCGCCAGTATGAAAAGTGGAAAATCAGGAGAAATTCGTTTGGCTGATGCTTTTGATATAATGTTAGCTCAAAAACGTCCAATTTATGGCAAAGAATTGGAAGGCGAGTGGCTAGATACTGGTAATAAACTAAATTTTCTTAAAGCCAGTATTAAATTAGGTCTTAAACATCCTGAGATCGGAAAAAAACTAAAAGAATTTATAAAAAACGAACTTTTTAATTAAATGAAAATAGCCATCCAAGCTTCTGATTTGGATCATTCGCGTATTGATGGTACGCGAGTCTATCTCTTTAATCTACTAAAAAACTTTGGCAAAATAGACAATGCTAATGTTTTTTCTATTTGGCATAAAACAAAATTTAATCCGTCCTTGGTTCCTTCCATATTTCCTAATTATGAAATTCACCAAACCTCTTTTCCAGTTGCCTGGACCCAAACCCGTTTTGCTTTGGAAATCTGGAGAGAAAAACCGGATCTGCTCTGGATGCCTATGCAAGCTATTCCCATCTTCAAAAGGAAGGGTTTGAAAACTATTGTTACCATTCACGATTTGGCTTTTAAATATTTTCCAGAACATTTTCCGAAAAGTGATTTAATAAAACTGAATATTTTTTCTAAACTAGCCATAGAAAGAAGTGACAAAATTATTGCCGTCTCTCATTCAACCAAAAATGATATCTTAAAATTCTTTCCTAAAATTTCCGAGAAAAAAATTAAAGTTATTCATCATGGCATAGATACAATGCTTTTTCAAAAAAAAATTCCAGAAGAATCTAGAAAAGAAATTTTAACAAAATACCAACTACAAACTAAAAACCATATCCTTTATATCGGTGCTATTCAGCCTAGAAAAAATATAGCCACTTTGGTTCATGCTTTTGAGCTTTTTAAAAAACAAAAAGAGTCTAATGTGAAGTTGGTTATTGGCGGGGAAATTGGGTGGCTAGAAAAGGAAACACTAGAAGCCATAGAAAATAGCTCGCAAAAAAAAGATATTATTCTAACTGGAAAAATAGATTTTGTGACAGTCAGCGGTTTAATGCAAAATGCCGGGGTTTTTGTTTTTCCTTCACTCTATGAAGGGTTTGGAATGCCTATTATTGAAGCTATGGCCGCAGGAATACCTGTTATTGCCGCTGACAACTCCAGCTTATTAGAAGTAGGAGGAAGGGCCGCCCTTTATTTTAAAGCCTCGGATTTCTCAGAGCTAGCTCAAAAAATTTCTCTAGTTTTGGAAAATAAAAACATCTCGGATGAGATGATTCAAAAAGGCTTAGAACGTGCTAAATTATTTTCTTGGGAAAAATGCGCTCAAGAAACTTTGGAACTTTTTCGTCAAACTATGTCTGAATAAAAAAGTTTATATATTAAATAGCCCATTATTATTGAAAGAATAAAAATAATCAACGCCGTAATCAAGCTAAATTTAAATAGGCTAAGAAAAATCAATACCATTGAAACGAAGGTCAAAATAAAAAATAATTTTTGGCTATTTTTTATTTCGATCGGATTATTCTTCTTAATTTTTCCCCCTATCCAAAAAATTATTCCTAGAATAAGAGAAAGAATCAATGTAAGATCCAAATAAGCTACATAGCGAGTAGCTAATCCAGGCAAAATACCATCCGTTAATAAAATAAAACCAAAGAGAAGAAGAATCAAAAAAAGCAAATCATTAGTTAATTTATAGATGACTTTCAAAATATTATTTTTTTTAGTTTGTTCCAACATAATTATTTTTGGCTCTTCTTAAAACAGAGCTTAATCTTATTTTTAAAGTTTCCCAGCCTACTTTTTGGGAAAATTTTATATTTATTTCATCCACTCTTATTTTAGGTTGGCCGGAAATAAAAAATTCAAAATCTTTACCTGAAAAATTTTTGAGTTTTTCGATATCGATTTGACATTGGAATTTTCTTATGGCAATGGTTTTCTTAGTAAATAGACAATCAGAAAAAACATCCGATCCATCCTCATAAATTATAATCGGTTTTTTATTCCAAGCCTTAGTAATAGATCCCATTGGTAATAAATGTTTTTTACCATCAGCTATAATCTCCCAACGTTTATTTTTAGAATTTAGAAAAACTGTACCCTTAGGATGGGAGCTACTAAGTGATAATAATTTCTTTTTTTCATAAAAAGAAATTTCATCCGCTCCGACTGGTAAAACATCATTCCAATCAAATCCCATGGCTTCAAAAGTTTCAATACTATCAATAGGGAAAATATCTTTTTCGGCTACAATATAAACCGATTCACCATAAGATACTAACGTACTAGGATTAAAGCCTATTTTATTTTCAGAATGAGGATAGGCTTTAAAAAAATCAGCTTCCTTAACTATGGCCATATTTTCAGAGTAGCGACTAGAAAAGGCCTTCGGACTGATAAACTCTCGCAACTGTCCCTGCTCCAAAAGAAAATATTTTTCGTTAATGATAAATAAGGATCCATCTGGGTAATTTTTTGAGGATGATATATTTTCTCCCGGTAAATTATATTCTAAATCAGATTTTTCCACGGAAATAAATGATTCCGGATTAAAACCAAGCGCTGAAACGATGATTAGATTGGAAAATTCTTTCAGTTGTCCATTAGAAACTAAAAACAAGCTGTCAGCGTTTTTTAATAAAGTTCCTTCGGGAAATCCTATCGGCTCACCCTCGGGTAATAAATAAGCACGATAAGCTTTTCTTGCTTTGAGAGTAGCTTCGCCTAATTCTAAATTAGCTTTGTTAAGTTTTAAGGTGACTAGAGCATTGGAAAATTTTCCTATCAACGAAGTATCAAAAATCATCTGTCCATCCTTAGATGTTCGTCCATGATCAGAAAGTTCTCCATTTTCATCGTGCGGATTTAAAATGGTATTTTTTGATGAATTAGGATTAGCAAAAGAAAAAATCTTTTCCTCGGTGGGAAAGGCCATCCGAAAAATGAGCCACAGAAAACCAGCACAAAAAATTAACAGAAGCATCCAACGTAGTCTTTGATACTTTTTTTCATCAGATTTTTCCAGTTGAATCTCGGGGGTAAAATCAAGTCTCATTAATTTATTTTATAAATAATAACTTCTGTGGATTGGTTTATAATTTTAGGCAGGGAAATAAAAGCGCCCCTAGTTAAATTGTCAGTTACAATTATAGCATTTTTTATAGTCAGCGTTTCCGATTGGGTTAACTTTGACCCAATTAGGCTGTTTTCATAAAATTCTTTCCCTTCTTTTGGTGAAATAAGATAAATGGAGGCAAATTTAGTTTTATCAATTTTATCCAGATCAGATGGATTAAAAAAATAAACTGTCTGCTTTCCTTGCAAAGCGTGCATGGGACCAGCCATCATTGACCATGGATCACCAGTAATTTGGCGATCAATTAAAATTAAGTCGTTGTTGGAAAAACGCTGAAACAATATTTCCATTTGATTTTTCAAATTATTTTCTGGTTGGAAGAAAAAGAACTGGCCAGCTATAATTAAATTTGACACCAGAAAAAGTCCGGAGAAAAAATATAAAAAAATTCTTTTTCGAATAAGCTGATCAAAAAAATAAAAGGTATAAAAAATTACTCCAGGAATAACAGCCAACAAAAATCGACGCAACATCCACGGATGATCCAGTGAAATTTGCGGACTGAATAAATAAAACACTACCGGCCATAGAATAATGAAGGGTGTCAATTTTTGATAGTCTTTTTTCTTAAATAAAATAGCCACGGTCAATAATCCAAATAAGAGAAAATTAAGCATTCCATAGGCTAAAAATACCTTTAGCACGTAATAAAAAGGCTGAAAAATGGCATTTTGGCTAACAACTCCTGTGGTGTTGGTTGATGATTTAAAAAGAGATTTAGCTAGAGAAATATAAAATTCTTGATTAACATACAGCGCTATAATATAAATTAATCCGATACTTATCAAAGAAATAACTTGCCATTTTTCTAATGAATTCTTTTTTTCTTTTTTAAATTTATTTTTTACAATTAACCATATGAAAAGCATCGCTAGAAAAGCCAACGCTTCAATACGAGTAAAGGCTAACACCGAAAAGGATAAAAAAGAGAGCCAAAGAAAAAAATTATCTTTTTTTTGTTGATAAATAATTAGTTGCACTATGCCAAACCAAACCAGAAAAAGAGCTAGATTTTCACTAAGCGTAAATTTAAAAAACCAATAAAAAACAAACGTGGTAATTAATGTTAGCATAGCTAGGATACGAGCAGGCGCAGAAATAAATTTTTTCAATACAAAATAAAAACTAATGAAAAATAAAAAGAAAGTCACGGCATTAGCTATAATCAAGCCATTAATTCCGAATAGGGAATAAAAAACAGCTAACCAAGAAATATAACCTAGAGGAAATTGAGTTTTTAAACTTCCCAATTCAGTATAATTAAAGCCGGGGAAATTAAGGGCTTTCCCTGGTCCATAAATTTCAAAAAATTCTTGTTCAGCTGGGAATGAAACTTCTAGTTGATGATTATCAGCCAAATAAATTGCTCCTAGGCTCAGAGCTCCTTGGTCACGCCCAGAGAAAATAGTAGGGGATGAAAAAAAATAAAAAACGATAACTACTATGGCACCTACGATAAAGACCCATTTAGTTTCTCGGCTAAATTTTAATAGGGTATAATTTCTAAGAGCCAACTTAATTAAAATAAAACCGCCTACTAAAAGATAGCCTACCAATAATTCTCGATAAAAAATTCCGGCCATGGTCAAAACCACAGCCAATATATCTAACCCAATAAAAAAAGCCGCTACCAACGAAAAAAACTTTATTTGATCCCAGTTTTGTTTAAAAAATTTTTCCAACATTTGTTTTTATTATAAGCGAGCCATAGCTTTTTGCCAAATAATTTTTTTTGCGGTAAAATTTGATTTATATGAAGATACTCGTCATAGCCCCCACACCTTTTTTTGCTGATCGAGGCACCCACATTCGCATCCTAGAAGAAGCCCTGGCGTTAGAAAAACTAGGTTATGAAATTCAAATTGCCACCTATCATGTTGGGCGAAACATATTAGAAGAAGTTAAAACTAGCATAGATGTACGCCGAATTCATCGGTGGCTTTTTTGGTATCGTAAGTTAGAAGCCGGACCAGATTGGCAGAAAATTATTTTGGATTTGATGCTGATTCGGAAAGTTTTTTCTCTGGCCAGAAAATATAAGCCGGACATTATTCATGGGCATATTCATGAAGGAGTAATTATTGGCTGGCTTGTTCAAAAAATACTTTTTTGGAGAAAAATAAAATTAGTCGCCGATTTTCACGGCAGTCTTACTAAAGAAATGCTCTCGCATGATTATCTGCGGGGTGGACTTTTAAAAATCATTTTTCGTTTTACGGAAAAAGTGATTGATAACCTCGGAGATTATGCTATCACCAGCTCTTGGGAAAATAGTGAGGAAATAAAAACCCTAAGAAAAGATAAAAAAGTTCAAACTATTTTGGATGGAGTAAATTTGGATTATTATCAAAATCTTCCATCAAAAATTGAAGCCAAGAAAGAAATGGAGTTGCCGGAAGGAAAAATTATCGCCACTTATACCGGAGCGTTGGTTATGAATAAAGGTATTCAATATCTTTTGGAGGCCATTCCGCTGGTTTTGCAAAAAAATTCCAACATTTTCTTCGTGATTGCCGGCTTTCCCATCGAGGAAGCAGAAAAATTTATAAAAAATAACCATTTAGAAAATTCTGTGCGACTAATTAATCCTTTGAATTATTTTGATTTACCACCCATTCTTAACGCCTCCGACATTGGAATCGATCCTAAGGACTCTTCTGTAAAACAAGCTAGTGGGAAAATTCTCCAATATATGGCCGCTGGACTACCAGTAGTGTGCTTTGATCGCAAAAATAATCGGGATTATTTAGGCAATGGAGCTCAATATGCCCCTGAGATATCCGTTGATGGACTGGCCGATGCAATATTGAAAATTGCTAATAATCCAGAGTCAATTAGCCAAAAATCAGCTATCAACAAAGAGCGTGTGCAAAAATTTGATTGGAAAAATACGGCAAAGAGTATTGCTGAAATTTATAAAATAATCTATACTTAGCACTATGATGAAAATTTTTAATCCACATAATATTAATTCAAGAGGAACTAAATTTCAAAGCGTGAAAAATTTTTTAAGTGAAAGAAAAAAACCTTTTATTATTTTAATAGTTATTCTTGTTATCGGATTGTCATTCTTTTTTTATTTCAAAAAAAATAAAATCAACCTCGCTATCCGTTCATTGATGACAATTAGCAAGGCCTACGAACTACTTATTAACGAGGGTGATTTAAAAAAGGAATTAGAAGTTGTAAATAAATTGGTCACTACTTTAACTAAAAGTGATGACGTTGAGAGAGCTTTCTTAATTTTGCTTCAAAACAACATGGAGCTTCGCCCTGGAGGAGGATTTTTAGGACAATATGCAATTCTAAAATTGAAAAATGGACAAGTTACGTCTACCTTTGTTGAGGATGCCAATATTCTTGATCAAAAAATAACTGCCAATGTGGCAACACCTTATCCATTCAAACGCTTGCTGAAGCTTAAAAATTGGAAATTTCGTGATTCTAATTTTTCGCCAGACTTTCCCACTAATGTGGATAAGGCTAAATATTTTTATCGTTTAGCTGGAAGAGGAAGTAATTTTGACGGAGTAATTGCGATAAATGCCACGGTTCTTAATGATCTCTTAGCATTGACTGGACCCATAACTGTTTCAGGAATAGAATTTAACAGCCAAAATGCCGTTTTGAAACTGGAAGAAGTAGTAGAAAAAATTTATATCCTAAATCCTGATCTGGACACGCAGAATCGCAAGGATATTATGAAAAAAATGGCACCGATTATTATTGATAAACTGGCGACCATCGGAAATGTTTTCAAGCTGGCTGATTTTTTCCATAAGGAAATGCAGAAAAAAAATGTAATGGTTAATTTTAATGATACAAACCTGCAAAGTTTAATTGAAAGTGTTTGTTGGGGTGGAAAGGTAGCGGAGTCATGGGGATCAGATTATTTTATGTTGGTAGATGCCAACATGGGAGCCTTGAAAACTGATTATTATATGAAGCGAGAAATATCTTACGATGTGGATTTAACCTTGGAAAAACCAACAGTAACGGTTAATATCTTATACAAAAACACCGCTCCATATGGAGATTGGCGCACTAGCGATTATCATGGGTATTTGCGCATCTATGCCCCAAAAGGATCAAAATTTTTAGAAAGAAAAATGATCGGTTATCCCTATATCCGCCAAGAATTGGGGAAAACCTTTTTTGGAATGAAGATAGATGTAGTGATGGGCAAAGAGGTAAATGCTATGCTAAAATATGAGCTTCCGGACAATTTTAACAAGGACAATTATCGACTCTTAGTGCAGAAACAATCAGGGGTGGATGACACACCCATTAAAATTAATATCAAGACCAAAGAAGGGGAATTTTCCAAAGAAACTACTCTAGTTAAAGATTTGAAGTTTGATATAAGAAAAGAATAATAACAGAAAAATTTAGAAACAACCCTTAATAAAAGAGGGTTTGTTTTTTTTGAATAAAAATGATAGGCTGAAGAAGATTTATGAATATAAAAAAGTAATAATTTATCGAAAGAGTAGCCTTATTTTAGTAGGGAAAAAATTATGAAAAAATTAAATTTAGGATGTGGCAATGTTCTGATGGAGGGCTATATTAATTTAGATAACAATCCTAACACTAAGCCTGACATAATTCACAATTTGAATAATTATCCATATCCCTTCAGTGACTCAGAATTTGATGAAATTTATCTTGATCACACAATAGAGCACTTAGAAGATTCCATAAGGCTGATGCAAGAATTGTATAGGATAGGAAAAAATGATTGCACAATAATAATAAAATGTCCGCATTTTTCTTGTAATTGGTTTCATCCTGGGCATAAAACAGCTATAAGTTCCAAGTTCTTCACTTTTTTTGACAATAAAAATATTGAAAATTACGGAAAAACGGATTTTAAGGTTTTAGTTAGAAAACTTTATTGGATACGAAACGGATATCTAACTAATAGGAGTGTTGCAATCAAAATTACCGACAAAATTATCAATTTTATCGCCAATGTACACATAGGGTTTGCAGAAAGAGTGTGGTGTTATTGGGTTGGCGGCTTTGAAGAAATATATTTCAAAGCGAAGGTAATAAAATAATACAGTATGAAATTATTTTTAATTAAAGTAGGCAAAGCTTTTAGTGTTTTAAAACGCGACGGGTTGTTTCAAGGTGGCCGAAGATTATTGGAATATTTGAAATCTTTTTTCCAAAATATTTTTCAAAATAAATCCGGCGATATTTTAATTCTTACCGGCGGAGTAGGGGATAGCGCTCTTTATCGTTCCATTCATTTGGCGGAAGAACTAAATATCCACGGCTTTTCTACAGTTGCCATCATTCAAGATAGACCTTTTTTAAAAACATTATCTAAAAAATTCAAAATATTTATTTTTCATAGGGTTATTTGGACTGGCAATGTCGCTAAATTGGTTAATGAAATAAAAAAACAACAAAAGGAAATAATCTTTGAAACCGATGATTTAGTCTTTGATTCGAAATATTATCGCGCCACCGAACAATATGCCGCTATGAACTTTTTCCAGAAAAAACAATATGCAACAGGTATCGGAGAAGAAATTTTAAAAGATCCTTATGTAAAAACCTGCACCTGCACCACTTCTTATTTAGCCAAAGAATTAGAGAAGTATCCTGCCCGCGATGCTTCCGGCATAGCCGATGTCCGCCCGCATGACTCGCAAAGCGTGTCGGACGTGGCAGGCGGGAATAAAAAAGTTTTTATTATTCCCAATAAACTTTCTAATAAGGATTTGGAAGTCGTGGATGATATCATGAAACATAAAACATGTAACATAAAACACAAAACTCACGAGGATGGAAAAAAATGCTATATGCTACATGCTTCAGGCTACATGATTAAAATCGGCTATTTTTCCGGTTCCGGATCTCATAATAAAGATTTTGCAGAAGTATCAGAAGCCCTGATGGCCATTATGGAAAAATATTCAAATGTCGAATTATTTTTAGCCGGACCTTTGGATTTGGAAAATAAATTAAATAAATTTAAAGATAGGATTAAACAAATTCCTTATGTTCCGCGCGCTCAACATTTTGCCAATCTATCTCAAATTGATATAAATCTAGCGCCTCTGGAAAAAGAAAACCCCTTCTGTGAAGCTAAGTCAGAACTAAAGTTTTTTGAAGCTGGGATATTATGCATCCCTACTGTCGCTACCCGCAATCAGACCTTTTCTGAGGCTATAATTGATGGCCAAAACGGCTTTCTAGCAGGCACGACTGAAGAATGGATAGAGAAACTAGAAAAACTCATTCTAGAGCCAAATTTGAGGCTGGAAATGGGGCAAAAAGCCCGAAATAAGGCTTTGGCTGATTACACTACCAAAAACAGCCATAATTTAGAATTTTACGATTATTTAAAAAACCGCTTAAATAAAGCAATTAATACTTAAAACAAAAAACTGCCCGTCGTGTTAGAAACTGGGCAGTTTTTTTATTCAAAAATATCATAATTTTTGAATAATTTTTTCGAATTGAAAGTTGCTCATTCTTATCAACAATAATATTTTCAGGTCTGACTCGTCCAAAATGATTACCATTTCCTGGTAATATATATCAAACAACATATAAGAATCTTTGAATGAACTGAGTATTTTTTTTGATTCTCTCAAAAAGTTGTTGCCTACCTCCAAATTGAACGATATAGAATTCAACGTCTTCACATAATTATCTACATCCGCCGCAACGTGATTAAAGCGACCTTGATCAAAAAGAACTTCTCTTTTTTTAATTTTTACCGCATTTAAAGTAGTTATCCTAGTTGCTAATGTTTGCTCCATGTCTGCCAATATGATTTTTTTTATTTCTGCAACAGTCTCCTCATCTTGATCTTGAGCAAAAGCACTTAAGGAAAACAAACAAAATACCGCAACCATCAAACAAATAATTTTTTTGGGCATATCTGTTCCTCCTTGGATATAGGTTTAAAAGAGCAAAAAATAGACGTTAAAACAGTATACCAAAAAATAAAGTAATGTAAAGGGTTGCTTATAGTCTAAATTAAACAATACTAATTAGAATCGCAACCAAAGCAATTGAAAGGATGATAGATCCAAAACCTAAAATATAGAGATAATAATGTTTCAAAAACCAAGGCTTGTATTACGAAATTCTTTTGTTGAGTTCGCCGATATTTTGCCACCAATGGTCGTTGGTATGACAATCAGTTTTTTTATACAATTTATAGCAGGTTGAATTTTTTCCATAAATTCATTATACTTGAAAATAATGATCTATAATGTCCCCGCAAATTCAGACAGGTATAGTTGTTGCATGTGCTAGACTGCAAGTATGAAAAAAACATACACGCCAAAGCAAAAAGCCTCAATTGCCATTTCAGCCATTAAGGGTGAACCACTTT
>Ga0210044_10001953_pt1 | contig 31295 bp, 33 predicted proteins | sample CryGey13umfilter_2_FD_183959 | JGI IMG/M metagenome (GOLD analysis project Ga0210044, IMG submission 183959) | Groundwater microbial communities from aquifer in Utah, USA - Crystal Geyser 4/9/14 3 um filter (SPAdes) (version 2) | ecosystem: Environmental > Aquatic > Deep subsurface >...
TCCACCGCGCCTCCCGCTGGTGGTAGACTCCCCGACCGATGAACCTCTCTGCCACCATCCGTGGGGTGGTCTGGCGCTTCGGCTCCGTGAAGGAGCTGCTCGCCAAGGCCAACCCCCCGAAGTCCGGCGATGACCTCGCTGGAGTCTCGGCTCGCGAGCCCGTCGAGCGCGTCGCTGCGCGCGCGGCGCTGGCGCAGCTCCCGCTCTCGGTCTTGCGCGAGAACCCCGTCGTTCCCTATGAGCTCGACGAGATCACGCGCTTGGTCGAGGACAACCTGGACCCCGCCGCCTACCGCGCGGTCAAGGACCTGAGCGTCGGCCAGCTGCGCGAGTGGCTGCTGGACGCCAAGACCACCGGCGCCAAGATCCGCTCGATCAGCGCGGGCCTCACGCCGGAGATGGTCGCGGCGGTCTGCAAGCTCATGTCGAATATGGACCTCATGGTCGTCGGCGCCAAGTGCGAGGTCGTGGTGCGCGCCAACACCACCCTCGGGCTGCCGGGGCGCTTGTCCAGCCGCTTGCAGCCGAACCACCCCACCGACGACGTCGAGGGCATCTTGTTCTCGGCGCGCGAGGGCCTGTCTTATGGCTGCGGCGACGCGGTCATCGGCGTGAACCCCGCCACGGACACCCCTGAGTCCACCGCCGAGATCCTGCGCGCGTTGGACGAGCTCATGCGCCGCAACGGCGTGCCCACGCAGCACTGCGTGCTCAGCCACGTCACGGTGCAGATGAAGGCCCTCGACCTCGGCACGCCCATGGACCTGATGTTTCAGTCGATGTCTGGGACCGAGGCCGGTAATAAGGCCTTCGGTATCAGCGTCGCCCTCATCGACGAGGCCTGGGACAAGATGAAGCGGATGGGCAGCGCGCGCGGCCCGAACGTCATGTACTTCGAGACCGGGCAGGGCTCGGCGCTCTCGTCGGCCGCCCACCACGGCGCGGATCAGGTCACGCTGGAGGCGCGCTGCTACGGCTTCGCGCGGCGCTACCAGCCCTTCTTGGTGAACACGGTCGTCGGCTTCATCGGCCCCGAGTACCTGGAGAACGGGCCGCAGATCACCCGCGCCGGCCTGGAGGACCACTTCATGGGCAAGCTCATGGGGCTGCCGATGGGCGTGGACGCCTGCTTCACCTACCACTCGTCCATGAGCCAGGACGAGCTGGAGAACCTCAAGGTCCTGCTTGGGATCGCAGGGTGTTCCTACCTGATGTCGATGCCCGTCGGCGACGACATCATGCTGAACTACCAGTCGAGCAGCTACCACGACATCCCGAGCGTGCGCGGCCTGGTGAACCGGCGCCCCACGCCCGAGTTCGACGCGTGGCTCAACGCCACGGGCATCATGGACGGCCTCAAGCCCGGTGAGCGCTTCGGCGACGCGACGGTGATCCGATGAGCAGCTTGTCCACCACCCGCGCGCTGGTCGCGGAGCTGCGCCACAAGCTCGGCGCCTCCGCTCCCATGGCGGCGCCAGAGCGCCCGGTGACGATTCAGCCGCCTCCCGCGCGCATCTTCCCTCGCCCGCAGCAGCCCCCCACCCGCTTCGCCCAGGCCGCCTCCGCGCACACCACGGCGCTGGTGGGCATCGGGGCGGTCGGCACGCGCTACGCGACGGACGTGGTGCTACAGTTTCAGGCCGAGCTCGCCGTCGCCCACGGGGCGGTGGCCACGGTGTTGCCCCCGGAGTGGGCCGAGCAGAACGGCCTGCTGCCCCTCTCCTCGCGGGTCACGTCGCACCGCGAGTTCTTGCTGCGCCCGGACCTAGGACGACGCCTGGACGACGCTTCCTCGCAGCTGCTCCGCTCGCGGGCCGCTACGGACGTCGACGTGCAGCCCATCCTCGCGGACGGCTTGTCGGCGGTGGCGTGCATGGGGGCGGGCCCGGAGCTGCTGCGCGCGCTCGTCGCCGAGTGCGAGGGCCTCGGCCTGCGGGTCGGCACGCCGGTCTGCGCGCGCTTCGCCCGCGTGTGGCTGCAGGACGAGATCGGCCAGACCACCCGCGCCAAGGTGGCGGTCATCCTGCTCGGCGAGCGCCCCGGCCTCGGCACCGGAGATGGGCTCTCCGCCTACGTCGTGTACGAGCCCGCCGTCGGCAAGACGGACGGCGATCGCAACATGATCTCCAACATCCACGCCCGCGGCATGCTGCCCGCCGACGCCGGTCGACGCTTGGCGCGCCTCGCCCAGGGCATGATCCGCCAGGGGGTGTCCGGGGTGAACCTGGACCTCTCCGCCATCCCCGGCCTCGACGGCGCTGGAGGCACCGCCTTGCGCGCGCCCCAAGTGCGTCAGCGCCTCGTGGAGACCCCGTGAGCCTGCTCGAGCCCATCTACCCCAAGGTCCTCTCGGTGCGCCGCATCCCCAACGCGGACCCGGCGCTACTGCGCGCCTACGGCGCCGACCCCGAGCGCCACTGCGCCCTCGGTCTGGTGACCTGCGATCAGGACGACCCCACCTACGTCGCCCTCGATGAGGCCACCAAGCACGCCGACGTCGAGGTGGTGTACGCCAAGAGCTTCTACGCCGGCTCCGCCCACGCGAGCGGCCCCCTCAGCGGCGAGATCCTCGGCGTGATCGCGTCGAGCGACGCCGACGAGATCGTGGAGGGCCTCAAGGCCATCGTGCGCTGCTTGGAGCACGACGCCTGCTTCTATGCCGCGAGCGACGACGGCAAGATCGCCGTCTTCCCGCACGTCATCGCGAGCCTCGGCCACTACCTCTCCAAGGAAGCAGGCCTACAAGTCGGCGACAGCATGGCCTACCTGGTCGCGCCGCCGATGGAGCACACCATCGCGCTGGACGCGGCCCTCAAGGCCGCTGACGTCGAAGCCAAGCTGATCCTCGGCCCCCCGAGCCCCACCAACTTCGGCGCCGCCTACCTCAGCGGCAGCCTGGACGCCTGCCAAGCCGCGGCCATGGCCTACGCCGAGGCGGTGGTGGAGGTGGGGCTTCAGCCGAAGCGGGTTTAGGCCGCGAGCGCGCGCAGCAGCGACACGACCAGGCCGCCGGCGACGCCGACCGAGAGCAGGACCGACGGGATGGCGAGCGCGAGGCGCAGCCCGGCGGGCACGCGCAGCGCGGCGAGCAGGGCTTGGCCGCCGGCGAGCGTCGGCAGCGGGATCAGGTTGAACGCGCCGATTGCAGCGATCGTGCGCCCGAGCAGCGTGTTCGAGTCCATCGCCGGCAGGCTGTCGAGGAGCGCCCGCATGGCCGTGGGGTGAAGCGCGTCGACGAGGGCCGCGGGCGCGTGCCACGCGCAGGCCAACGCAGCGGTCGGGCCGAGCAGAGCGGACGCGAGCGTCAGCACCGCCACCGGCCCGGCGAGGTGGACCAGCGCTTGGGTCTCCGGGCGCAGCGCCAAGAAGGCGCCGTCCGGCAGGGCCTCACCGTCGGGGGATGCGACGGCGCCGTCGAACTGTACCCACCCTCCGAGCGGCACAATCCCAACGCGCACCAGCGGGTCGCTGTGCAGGGTGATCAGCGGGCCGACGCCGAGCCGAAGCTCCAAGACGCGCGCCCCGGCGCCGGCGCCAGCGAAGGCGCAGGCGACCGTATGCAAGGCGATGGCGGCGGAGACGGCGGCGAGCAGCGGGAGGAGCATGGCGGGGAGTGTACGGGTGGACGGTTGTCCGTACAACACCTGTCGATGAGGCGCCGCTCGGACTGACGTCAAGGGCGAGCGACGCGCCAGCGCGCCTGCTTTCGTCGAGGGAGCGACGACGGATCTCGTTGCGGATGAGACAGGATGCGCGATTTAACGTGCTGAATCGAGATAACGCGGAAGAGACATTGTGCATGTTGTGTATGTTGTGATATCTACTTGTGATACCTCATGGAGACATGCGAAGTGGCACTCATCACTCATCCTAGCCATTCTAACGTTGTCGGCGTGCGCTGACGTGGAACCCGCCATTGACGCTCCGGCGGAGCGCTTGGCGATGCCGATTGAGGGCGTCCCCGAGCTCCCTGGCGCTGACCCGGTGCTCTCGTTGGACCAGGATGCGGTTCGCGTAGGCGACACCCGAACGATTGGCGCGATCACGTGGAAGCGCGCTGGACGAGTGCGCTACGCTTCTCCCGAACAGCTAGCGGCGGCCGAGCTACCGTTCCAAGCGCAGCCCGACACAGACGATGGGGGCTTTCCTGCCCGAGCGATCGGCGCTCGCATGTACGTGGCTGGCGGTGAGATGTGGGAGGCGGTGGCTGTCGACGAAGACCTCGCCCGTCAAGAGCTTGAGGACTACCTCGGGTATGATCCAGCTTCGATCGACAGTGCTTCGAGGCCGATTTTGTGGGACGCGCCGCTCGATGTGGAGCCGCCGGAGGGCGACGAGTGGCTGTCTGATCCCGCGTACGCGGCGCAGGCCCCTGAGTTCTACGACCCTGAGCCTACTGAGGGCGAATACTGGCGCGAAGCGGGGCAGTACGACGAGGTGTACTGTGACTACTCCACAGCAAACGCTGGCTTTCCGATAACCGCATCCACGTACGAGGCGCTGAAAATCTCAAACCCGAACAATCGAACGACGGATTACAAGCATGTGCTAAGGAATGCTGTGGAAGGTTGGGATGCCGCATCACCACTCAACAATACGTCGGCGTACGTCTCAAGTCAGGACGGACCGATTGTGAAGCTGCAGATCGGTCTCACGCACTTCACAAACGCACAAGCTGGCGCGGAGCTACCGAATAACACGCTGTACTCATTCGATTCAGTGTTGTTGTCGAAGCGCGCCGCCTCGTGTTCGGGTACGATCGTACGTAACAATATTGTTCTTACGGCTGCGCACTGCCTTGAGGTCGAGGACGGAGTGATGAAAGGCGACCCCGCGTTCTTGTCCGTGTGTACGCAGGGTAACCACGCCGATGCGGCGTCGGTTCAGTGCCGGGCGGCCGCGAGCGTGTACATTCCGGGTACGTACAGAAACGGCTCTGCCGAGTCCGACTGGGCGGTCGTTCGGGTAAGTGCACCGTTCACAGGAATCACGCCGATGGTGCTCTCGAATGCCGATCCGGAGGTCCTGAAGGCGTACAATGTCCACGCACATATGACCGGCTTCCCGGCCGTACCTCACGGCGCTACCAATGCGGAGATGTGCCTGCGGCATAACGGGTCAGGTAATTCCAAGACGGTCGGATTTTGGGATAATCAGATTTCGCCGGTTTATCTTCTGAAATTGCGTCCTTTTACCGTTGTACGCGAGAGCACTCGCTGGGTTGGAATGCCAATGAACGCTTTTCCCGACGGGTATCCTGCGTCGAGCCCACTAGCTGGATATTGGGCTGGATGGAGACCTTACCGTTCGATGGGCGAAGTGAAGAACGCGTACACTAAGAGCCTACACATGCGGGTCACGCACGGCCACGGTTACTCGGGGTCTGCGTACACCGTGTATGGGCGCTACGTCATCGGCGTGCACGCTCAGCACTATGGACTGTCGTTCGATGGCGCCGCTGCGGGGCCTCGCGTGAGCTACTGGTTATACGACATGAACACGGCGATGAACGCCCTCTAGGAGCCCTCCCATGCAACGCATCCTCATGACCTCTCTCACGCTCTCGCTCTCGCTCTCCCTCATGGCCGCGTGCGAGAACGAGCCCACCATCACCAGCTCTACCGTCGACACCGAGAGCCAGCTCGGCGTGGACGAGCCCATGGACTTCGGCCTCACGCCGCGCGAGCTTGTCGCCTCGCTTGCGGCTCCCGCGTCGCTTCAGCGCACCCGCTGGGCGCCGGGTGAGCCGTCCTCGGACCTCGCGGACCAATGGACCGCTTCGTTTGCTTGGGCGGGCGTGGACGAGATCTTGATGACCGAGTCCGTGCCGCGCGCTGACCCGTCCATCGGTTCCACGTGGCACTACGAGCTCCCCGTGTTGTTCAGCTTGTCGACGGCGTCGGGGCTGCAGGTGGCGAGCGGCGTCCCAACGACCGTGCGCGTCGTGCACGAGGTGTTCGACGGCTCGGGGACAACCGCGCTGCTCTCCTTCTTGGTGTTCCAGGACCACGGGGAGGACGCGGGCGTCGCTCCGGCGCTCGTTCAGGCCGTCGGCGAGAGCGTCGGCGCCACCTTTGACCCGAGCACCTTTGGGTACAACGTCGACGTGGCGAGCGAGTGGAAGGTGGCCGAAGGGCCAAGCTTCTCGACGATCAACGTGAACTTCTCGTCCGGGCCGCGTCCGACGGACGGGAGCAACGGCGTCGCCGGCATGGTGCTCGAGGCCACCGAGTAGTCCGACTCGGGCGGCGGGCCGATCTGGGCCTGCCGCCGACCAACCCTACGGGATCTCTTCGACCGAGAAGAAGTTGTCGGTGGTGTTCCAGCCCTGGAGGCACTGAGCGGTGCCGCTGGTCCAGGCGCCGCGATTGCCTCGGCTCTGCACCTGCAACGTGTGGGAGCCGGTGGCGATGCCGGTGGCCCAAGCGATGTGCGAGGCGTGCTCCATGGTCCACGCGATGCCCGCGGTGTCCTGGTCGGCGGTGCTGAAGTACTGAATCTGCGCGCCGTCGAGCAGGACGCGCCACTCGCACCCGTCGTAGTACTGGCCGTAGGTTCCGAGCACGTCGGTGTAGTTCACCTTGAGCGCGCTGGTGTCGAAGCGCTTGGTGAAGTTGAGCGTGCGCTGGGGCACGTTCCACCAAACGCCCGCCGCTGAGGTGGTGCTGCTGGTGCGCACGTCGGAGAGCGGCCCCACGCGCGTGATGAGCGAGGAGGGCGCTACGAAGTCGCGGGCTGGCGGCGCAAAGTTGAGGTAGATCGTACCGCCGGCTTGGCGCTGCGCCAGCACGAGGCGGTCGGCGCTGTCGTACTTGCGGTCGCCGTCGCTCCACGCGGCCACCGTTGGCGTGATCGTGGAGCCGCGCGTGCTGGTGGGCGGCAGGTCGACGTAGAGGTAGCCCCAGGGGCTGAGGGTGTAGGTGCCGGCCTTGACGCGGACGTAGGAGCCCGAAGCTGGGTTCATGACGATGGCGCCGCCCGCCAACGTGAGCTCGCCGCCGTTCTGGTAGACGTCGCCCTCGGGGTAGACGAGCACGCCTTGGGTGCGCGAGGTCAGGCCCCAGGTGGCGAGGCCAGAGACCTGGCCGGTCGCCGACAAGTTGTCGACGGTGAGGCCGCCGGTGAGGGCGTCGCCGGTGTTTTTGACGTAGGCGTCGGCGGTGGCGACCGCGGCGACCGCTTGCGTGGTGCTAAGGTGCGGCCCGACCGCTGTGACCGCCTCGGAGTTGGTGTAGCGGTTGTGGTTGAGGGCGTTGGTGTCGCCGACGACGCCCATGGCGGTGCGGGCCTGCGCGTCGGTGTAGTGCGGGCCGACGGCGGTGCGGGCCTGCGCGTCGGTGTAGTGCGGGCCGACGGCGGTGATGGCCTGGCTGTCCGTGTAGTGCGGGCCGACGGCGATGATGGCCTGGCTGTCCGTGTAGTGCGGGCCGACGGCGGTGATGGCGTCGTTGTCGGTGTAGTGCGGGCCGACGGCGGTGCGCGCCTCAAGGTCGGTGTAGCGGTCGTGGTTCAGCGGGTTGCTCGGGTCGGTCGGTCCGAGGTCGATGTCGAGCGCGCTGTGCGTGTGATCGCCGCGCGCCACCGTGTTTTGGCTCGTGCCGATCGGGATGACGTCGAGGGAGAGCGTGCCGCTGGTGATCTGATCCGCTGAGTGCGTGTGCGCGTCGGGGGCCACGCAGCCCCACGCGCTGCCGTTCCACTGCGGGATCTGGCCGGCGGAGGCGCAGCCGAGGTCGCCGAGCTGGGTGGGGGCGCCGACGATGCGGTCCCACGCGATGGTGCCGTCCGGGTCGACGATGGGCATGCCGTTGACGGTGAGCGCCGTCGCGTTGACCGTGCCGCCGTCGACCGAGGTCGCGACGTCCGCGCGCGCGGCGATGAGCGCGAAGGGCACGCTCTGGAGCGGCAAGCGCTGCGCGACGGGCGGCCCCGAGTCCACCGCGAGGCTCATCCACAGCTCGGTTGCGCCTTGGAGGGTGTCGAGGTCGAGCGGCGTGACCTGCCCGAGGTCGACGGTGTAGTAGCCCTGGTCGAAGAGGACGGCGGAGAGGTCCTCCGACCACTGGAGCGCACCGCCCGCCGGCGCGTCATACAGCGCGACGTGGAGATCGTGCGCGTCGATGAGCGGGGCCCCTGCCGAGTCGAACAAGCGCCCCTGATGGGTGAGCTGCAGCGGGACGGCGCTCGCGGCGATGGGGAGGAAGAGCAAGGCGAGGAAGAGGGGACGACGCATAGGTGTGGGCTCCAAGACGGCGGTGCGCGCGAGCAGTCGCCGCGTACATACTCGATAGCCGAGCAACGCGCACGGGCGAAAGCTCGCGGCGCTCGGCCTCGCTCCCGCTCACCCCCGCCGCGTATACACCAGCACGTAGCTTCTACACAGCGTCGCCGCGCAGTGCTCGCAGGCGGCGCTGATGTCCTTGGGCTTGAGCGGCTCCACCAGCACCTCGAAGCCCGCCTCGCGGTAGAGCGCGGCGGACTCCTCGGCGCGTTCGGGATCGGTGAGGTGGCGCCGCACCCAGCCCGCAGCAAGGAGCGCGGGATCGCCGGGGGCGGCGCTGTCGTCGAGCGGAGCGCTCACGGGGCGTGGAGCTCGGGGCTCGCGCCGCCGCGGGCGAGGATCTCCAGGCGCTTGTGGCCGAGGACCGCCGAGCCGACCGCCGCGGCGTACTGGCACAGGTCGTCCGGGGGCACGTTCACCTCGGACTTCATCGCCTTCTTCACCTCGCCCGCCATGGTGGGGAAGCGCAGGATGCCGCCGACCAGCGTGAACTCGGGCTCGGCCTTGTTGCGCTTCATGAGCTGCGCGGAGCGGCCCACGAGGCTCACGATGGCGCCCTGCATGATGTCCGCCGGTGGGGTGCCGAGGGAGAGCTGGTTGATGACCTCGGACTCGGCGAAGACGGCGCACACGCCGGAGATGGTCGCCGCTGAGCGCGAGGTGGTGAGCAGCGCTCCGATCTCGGGGGTGGTGTAGCCCATGTAGCGGGCGGTCTTCTCTAGGAAGGCGCCGGTGCCCGCCGCGCACTTGTCGTTGAGGCGGAAGGAGTGCACGTGGCCGTTGTCGTCGACGCGGGTGGTCTTCATGGTCTGCCCGCCGATGTCGAGCACCGTGCGGGTGTTGGGGAAGAAGAACCTGGCGCCGCGCGCCGCCGCCGTGAGGTCGGTGATGGCCAGGTCCTTGAAGTCGACCTGGTGGCGGCCGGTGCCGGTGGAGATGACGTAGCGCACGTCGTCGGCGGTGAGTCCAGCGAGGGCGAGCGCCTCGTCGTAGACCGTGCGCGCGATCTGCGTGAGCTTAAAGCCGGTTGGGCGCATGATCTTCGCGACGATCTGGTCGCTGTCGTCGAGCAGGACGCACTTGGTGTAGGTGGAGCCGACGTCGATGCCTGCGGTGATGGTCATGACACTGCCTCCGTCTCGTGCGTGGGCTGCCGCCGCGCGTGGATGTGGTCGAGCGCGAAGAGCGCCGCGCCGAGCGCCCCCATGTAGTGGCACTCCTCGGAGATGTTGAGCTTGGTGCCGATGCGCTCCTCGATCGCGGCGACCATCGCCGGGTTGCGCGAGACGCCGCCGGTGAAGGTGACCTCGTCGTCGATGCCCACCCGCCGCATGAGGCCTGCGGTGCGCACGGCGATGGAGGTGTGCACGCCCCAGAGGATGTCCTCTAGGCGCTTGCCCTTACCGAGCCAGGACAGGACCTCGGACTCGGCGAAGACGGTGCACGTCGTGCTGATCTTGACCGGCTTGTCCGAGCGCAGCGCGACGGTGCCGAGGTCGCCGAGCGGGATGTCGAGGGCGGCGGCGGCGGCGCCGAGGAAGCGGCCCGTGCCCGCGGCGCACTTGTCGTTCATGCAGAAGTCGACGATCTCGCCGTTTGGAGCGACGCGGATGGCCTTGGTGTCCTGGCCGCCCATGTCCACGACGGTGCGCGTGTTCGGGAAGAGGTGAATCGCCCCGCGCCCATGGCAGCTGATCTCGGTGACCTGCGTGTTGCCGAAGGTGATGCGGTAGCGGCCGTAGCCGGTGCCCACGACGTAGAGCACCTCTTGCTCGGAGATGCCCTCCGCGCGCAAGCACTCCTGAAAGGCGTTCTCGGCGGCTTGAACCACGTTCGCGCCGGTGTCGGTGAGCGCGCGGCCGACGATGCGGCCCTGCTCGTCGATGACGATGGCCTTGGTCTGGGTGGAGCCGACGTCCACTCCTGCTGCGTACGGCATCAGTGCACCTCTCCGGCGTTGAGCTTGCGGGACTCGAGGCCCTCAAAGAAGGCGTCGACGCGGTTCTTGAGCTGGGCCTCGGACACGACGCGGCGGTCCATCATGTCGGACTCGATGAACAGGCTCGGGATGCCGTTGTTGTCCATGAGCGCGCGGCGGGCGTCCGCGAGGCCGGTGGACACGGTGCGGCAGCTCTTGATCGGGTGGAAGACCACGCCGTCGAGCTTGAACTCGTCGACCATGTTGCGGACGACGTTGTACTGGTCGAGCATGCTGTCGCCAGCGTCGCGCACCGCGAGGAGCACGCCCTCGGCGAGGCTCTCGATGGGGCGGTCGAGGTCGTACTGGAAGCCGCGGTTGGCCCCGCCCGACGCGAACCACAGGTAGGTGGACGAGACGAAGGTGCCGCCCCAGTCCGAGAAGAGCTCGTTGAACCTACGGAAGATCGGGTAGCAGGGCACGCCGACGAAGGCGAGGCGGTGGCGCTCCTCGCCGAGGGTGCCGATGCCCATCTTGGCCTTGTACTCCATCTCTTCGACCAGGCGCTCGAAGTAGACGGCGCCCGCTTCGGTGCCGCGGAAGGCGTTGCCGACGCCGAGGTAGATGGTGCCGTCGGTGAGCGCGTTGAAGACCGAGGGGTGGTTTGCGTTCAGCTCCAGCAGGCGCTTCCAAGAGAGGCTCATGCGGTTGGCGTAGCCCATGGTCTGGCGCAGGCGGTCGATGTTGAAGCGCTGGCCGGTGAGGCCCTCACAGACCTCGATCAGCTCGCGAATCTGGCCCTCGACATAGCGGCGGTCGTTCTCGAAGCGCTGGCTGCCGGGCCAGGTCTGACCGCCTACCTGACGCGTGCCGGGCACGTCGAAGGCGAAGATCTTCACCGGGTCGTGCATGCGCTCCCAGATCTCAGCCCACTTGATGTAGGTGTTGCAGGCGTTGGTGTACAGCGCGAGCTTGGGCTTGGGCACGTGGCCCATGGGGTGCTGGCCCTTGCGCAGCTGCAGGGCGACGTCGGCCTTGACGTAGCCGCAGATATCGGGCGAATACCCGTGATCTTCGGCTTCGTCCAGGTACTCGTGGGCCACGCGGCGCACCGCCATCTGCAGCGAGGTGATCTCCGGGAAGACCACCGGCATGTCGAAGGACAAGAGCAGCTCATTGAGGCTGCCCATGACGAAGACGTAGGCGGCGCCTTCATTGCGCGCCCGCACGTCGCTTAAGTTGTTGAACCAGCTGCGGAAGAGGTCGGCTCCTTCACGGTTGCCGCGCCCCACCTCGATGTCTGAACGCATAGATGACTCCTCGCGGCTTAGCCGAACAGCAAGTTCTCAACGAAGGTCTCGACCTGAAGCTCCAGCTGGCTGAAGCTCGACATGTTCTCCTCGAACTCGCTCACGAAGAACGGGATGCCGCGCTTGTCGAGGGCTTGGGTGTAGGCCACCTGCTCCTCCAAGCCCGGCTCGCACATCTTGGCGGCGGCGAGCACGACGGCCTTGGCGCCAGCGCCGTCGAAGCGCTGCTCCAGCATCGCTTCCTTGAGCTTGCGGTCGTCGTGCTGCACGGGGCTGTAGCTCGACTGCTCCAGGTAGGCGTGGGCGAGGGCCGCGAGGGGGTCGCCCGAGGTGTCGATGTCCGAGAGCACCCAGCGCTGGCCGATGAGCAGGTCGTCGTCGACGACGTAGCAGGAGCGCCCGAGGCTGCGGATGAGGTCCAGCGGCGGCTGCTCGCAGAAGCCCCCCTCGAAGATGACGCGAACGCGGTCTTCCTCTCGCGCGGTGCGCGCTTGAAGCTGCGGCATCACGTACTCCATGAGCGCGATGTGCTCCTCGACCGGGAGCACGCCGCTGAGCGAGACGAGGCAGTAAGCGTCCTCGGCGGCGACCTTCCACGGCGTGGTGCGCTTCATGTCGTAGAGCGCGCGCATCAGCGCGCGGCTGCGGTTGTACAGCCCGATGCTGTGGCGGAGCGCGTCCGGCGTGATGGTGCCGCCGGTGGCCTGCTCGATGACCTCGGCCAGGCGGTCGTACTCGTCGCGCAGGTAGCTCGGGGCGTGCTTGGAGTTGGCGTGCTGTGGCAAGTACAGGATCTGACAGGGATACTCGAAGTTGCGGCCCCAGATGGGCGCGAGGTTGCGCGCCGCGTCACAGATGGGGTGCGTGACGAACAGCTCCAGCTCGACGCGCTTGCTCAGCGCGAGCTCGAGCGAGGTCTTGATGATGCTGCACAAGTAGGAGCCGAAGCGCGAGTCCGAGTGCGTGGGCTCGACGGGGGCGCCGCGGATCTTGAGCGGCAGCGCGCCAGCGGCGTGGGCGAGCTCTTGCGGGAAGTAGACCTGGAAGTGCCCGACGACCTTTCCACCCGCTTCGCGCCAGCGCTTCACCGTGGGGAAGTCCACGTCCTCGACCAAGTCCCGACAGAGGCGCAGCACCTCGTCGAGGTCCTGGCCCTCCCACTCATCAAAAGTGCGGATGCCGTATGACACAGGTAACTCCCTTGTGATTCTGCAAGAAGGCTACCGGATTGTGCATCAAAGTGCAAGCGCACAATTTACAGCGCAGTATAGTGCCTACCTTGCGACAGGTGTGTAGGGTTAAGCTTTTGGATTCCGAGGTGATGGCGAGCTCTCCTGAACCCGTGTCGCACGTTGACCTTTTGCTCGTCCTCTGCGATCCTCTCGGTGCTCTGAGACCAGCAGATCAAGCAATCAATTGAGGAGGCCTCGTGACTCGTCCCCCAGCCCAGCAGCTCGACTACGCGAACCGCGCGCGCGTCCAGTGGAAGCTCACGGAGGAGGAGCTCGCGATCGCGATCGGCGCCACACTCGACGAGCTCGACGCGCTCCGAAACCGCGAGCAGCCGCTCCCCACCCGCTGCGTCTTCTGGCTGCGGGCCTTGTTCACGCGCCAGCCCGAGTACGACTGGGGCGACGCCGCGCCCGCTTGTCGCGCGGCGCTGGCGGACGGCGATCCGATCGCGCTGTGGACCTACGTGCTGAGCACCGACGGCGACGTCACGCTCATGAGCATCCCGCTCAAGTAGCGCGTGCCCAAACGCAAGGAGGGCCACCGGCGCGTCGCGCGGGTGACCCTCAAGAGCTGCCGAGGCCGGGAGGCTACGGCACCTTGTAGATGTCCATCAGCAGATCCGTGCCGCACTGCAGGTCGTCAATCCAGTCGATGAACTGGTTGCACTTGTCCTTGCCGCGGAAGAGCGCGCCGTGCTGCGGCGCGATGATCTCGATGTCCAGGGTGCGCACCATCGCCGCCCAAGCCTTCATGACCTTGTTCGAGGTCATGTAGCGCTTGTGGAAGCCCTCCATGTACTGGAGGTGGGTCGCGAAGTCGGGGACCTCGATGTAGTCCTGGCCGAGCGAAGCGCCGAGGTCGCCCGTGTAGAGCACCTTGGAGACCGGATCGTAGATCTGGAAGTTGCCAAGCGAGTGCATGTAGTGCGCGGGGAGAATGAGCAGCTCAGAGCCCCCGAGGTTGAGGCGCATGCCCTGGTCCGGGATGGGCTTGAGGCGCTCCTCGACCAAGCGGTCCAGACCGAAGTGGGGGACGAAGCGGGTCCACAGCGCCGAGACCCACGCTGTGGCCTCTGTCGTCATGAGCCAGCCGTTCGTGGCCGCGACGATGTCGGGGTCCTGGTGGCTGAGGAAGAGGTGCTTGAGGCGCCCACCCTTCAGCTCCTTGAGGGTCTTTGCGAGCACCTTGTTGTAGACCTTGTGCCCACCCGGATCGAGGATGATGCCCTCGCCGTTGTGCACGATCAGGTGCTGATTCGCTTGGACAGCGCTGCCGTTCCCGCCAGAGTCCTCGAGTAGGACGTTCTTGTGGGTGCTGTCCTCGTAGAGCATCGTGTTCACAGGGACCTCCAGGTCAGATCAGGGCGCCGAGGGTCTTGGCTGCGCGCTTGACATCGAGGAAGACGAGGCCGAGCTTGGCGCGCTGGTTCATAAGGGTGAGGAGCAGGCCACCGTCACCGGCCTGAACCATGAGGGCGTTTCCGTGCTTGCCGCGGATCATGACCTGCTCAAGCTCGTCGAGCTCGAGCTCGGACGCGACGCGACCGCCGAGGCTCAGCAGGACGGACGCCATACCGCCGACGCTGTCTTCTTCGGCGTCAGCAGGCAGCACGCTGCCGATAATGAGGCCATCCTCGGTCACGAGCGCTGCGCCGGTGACGTCCGGCGTACCGGAGACGAGGGCTTCGAGGGTCTCTTGGATGACCGAGGCGCGGTTTTGGGCTCCACTCATGGGCTTCCTCCTTTATTACGTGATTCTGTGGCGATTGTATAGGTGAATACGGGAAGGCCGGTCGCCCTAGGCGGTGGCCCAGCGGTCGCGCGCGGCAGCGGCGAGGTAGTTGTGTACCGCGCGGACGGCCTCGGAGACCTCGGTCTCGTAGGTGCGCGAGACTTGGCGCCACAGGCCGCCAAAGGACTCGACGCAGGCGGCGAGGGTGTCGTCGTCCGAGGTCTCGTCGCTGAGGGTCTTGGGCGCCTTGGCGCCGTGGTAGAGCGCGAGGTCACCGATGAGGGTCTCGGCGGTGCGCCAGGCGCCTTGGTGCTCCGGCGTGCGCCAGAGGTCATTGCCTTGGCTGGAGGCCGAGTCCTTGAGCGCCGACGTCGGGCGGAACTGCACGACGTAGCGTTCGCCGATCATCATCCGGCGATTGTTTGCGATCGAACGGATGGTTCGGCTCTTCTTGAGCTGGCTGCCAACGGTGCCGATGCCCTTGAGCGGCACCTCTTCACCCGCGGCGACGTGCTGTTGCACGATCGCGCCGAGCTCTGTCAGCACGAGCTCGGTTTGGCGCTTGGAGAGGCCGGAGCGCTCGGCGAGCTCGGCGGCGAGATCTTTCCACTTCATGACGTTCTCTCTGCGATGACATTGTCGAGGGACGCGAGCGCGGCTTGGAGCTCGTCCATGGCCTGACGCGCTGCGTCGAGGAGGGCGCGATCGTCGTTCCTTCGCGGGTCGAAGTTCTTGAGCAACGAAGCGATCTCTGAGGTGCGCTCGTAGAGGGCCTGTGCGCAGTCGACGCGCTGACGGTGCGCGAACTCGATCGAAGCGCGCACGACCTCTTCGGCCAAGTGCAGCGGCAGCGCGGTGACGGCGGCGACCTCGGCGGGCTCCGCCGCGCAGACCACCTCGACGGAGAACAACCCGGCGAAGTACAGGCGCTCTAGGCGCTTGGGGCCGATGCCCTTGATGGAGGCGAGCTCGTCGAGGAGCGGCAGCGAGCGCGAGTCGAAGGACACGAGTCGCTGCATGCGATCGGAGTCTTCATCGCTCAGGAGCGCCGAGAACTCGATGACCCAGTCCTTCAGGTCGGTGATGAAGCGCCGGCGGCGCGTGGGCGACGTGACCTCGGCCTCCGGGAGCAGCGCTTCAAGCTGGTTGAGCGCGGCGAGCAGCGGGTCGTCGTGGGACGCCTCCGCGAGGCGCGAGAGCGCGGACACGGCTGCGTGCACCTGGTCGCGGTGCGCGGAGCTCGCGGTGCCAGCGAAGGCCTGCGCCGCGAACGTCGCGAGCACCTCGATGTACTGGCCCGAGATTCGGCGCGAGAGGGTGTGCAGCGCGGCGTGCTCGTGTGCGTCGTCGGCGTCCACCTCGAACTCGCCCTCGCCAAAGAGGAAGAGCAGGTCGTCTTCTTCGAGCTCGTCCGACGGATCACTCATCAGGCACCAACCGCATGATCGAGCAGCGGGCGAAGCTCCGTGCACGCGACGCTCGTGTTGCGCCGCCAGGTGCCGCTCGTGGGCAGGCGCACGACGAGGAAGAAGCGGCTGCCGCCCTCGAGGTCGATGGGGCGAATGATCAGGCGCCCGCGACGCGGGTCGAGCAGGGTGACCTCGTCGACGCGGGTCATGTCGGCGTCGCGCTCGGCGCGGCGCACGATGTCGTCGAACAGGCTGGTGAAGCCCGCGACTTCTTCGCCAGTGGCTTCGTCACCTGCGGAGCCCAAGAGCAGGCCCTCATCCGTGCACACGAGGGACATGTAGTGGCTACCTGCTGCGTTCAGCTTCTCTAGGACGCTGGCGACGGTCGCCGCCGGGTTCGTGCTCATGTTCAGGTCCTCTTAAACCACTGTTGAAAGGCGGTGCCGCCTGCTTGGTTGAGCTCAGTGGCACGTCGAAGGTTTTGTTTAGCGATACGGTCGTCGGGGCGCGCGCGCAGCGCGGCCTCGAAGGCGGCTTGAGCGGCGGCGTAGTCCTTGGCGCGCATGAGGTCGCGACCGGCGTCGATGGACTCAAAGTAGTCGGGCAAGGTGCCGTCGGGGCGCATGCCTTCGGGGGCGTCGCCCTCCCAGATCTGCCCGGAAGCCATGAGCTCGGCGAGGCCGTCGGTGACGTTCGCGCGCGCGACGCCGGTCTGCAGGACGAGCTGCTTGAGAAAAGCGCCCGTTCCGACACCCTTTAGGACCTTTGCGATGTCGGGATCGACCTCGCCCTCGAGGGCGGGCGGCGCGAGGTAGACCTCTTCGAGGCGGCCCCACTCGTCCGCGAGGCGGCAGCCCTCCATGATCAGGCCGACGACGTCGCCGATGGCGGGGCCCGAGAGGGTGGTGTCTTCGACGAAGCGCAGGTGGTCACCGCCTACGATGAACAGCTCAAGCAGCGCGGTGACGCCGCGAAAGCTCGCCATCTCGGCTGCGACGATGCGCCCCGAGAGCAGGCCGATGCGCCCTTCGGGCGTGACCTGGACCCACCCGCTCACCGTCTCAGCCTCGAGCAGCTGGAGCACGGAGGGCAGGGTGATTCGGCTCAGGTCACACGAGAAGAGCTCTTTTGACGCGCTCATAGTTACTCCTTGCGTCGACGAGCGCGGCTGCGGATGTCGTCGAGCACGAGCTTGAGGATCGCCGCCTGGGTCTCCCAGACGCCCTCACCGTTGATCGCGACGGCGGGGACCGCTGGAGCGCCCTCGGCGTTGAGCGTGCGGTTGAGGAAGGCCTCGGAGATCGCGCCCGGCGCGTCTCGCTTGTTCCACTGGTAGACATGCGGGATGTCCTCCAGTTTGCGCCCGGACTCTTCGAGGTTGCGCTTGAGGTTGTCGAGGCTGGTGATGTTGGCGTCTTCGCGCTGGGGGAGCGAGTCGGCGACGAACACGATGCCATCCACTGAGTCCAGCACGGCCTTTCGCGTGGCGTTGTAGAAGCTCTGACCGGGGACGGTGAAGAAGTCCGCCTTGAGCTTGTAGCCGCCGATCGTGCCGAGGTTCGCGGGGAAATAGTCGAAGAAGAGCGTGCGCTCAGTCTCGGTGTCGAGGGTGACGAGATCGCCGCGCTCGGCCGAGGGGTAGGCGTTGTGGATGTGGGTGAGGTTCGTCGTCTTCCCACAGAGCCCTGGCCCGTAATACACGAGCTTCACCGTGAGCAGTCGCTTGGCTGGATTGATGCGAGCCATAGGGTCTCCGTCCGCGGGTCGTTCAGTCTTCGAAGAGGGTCATGCCCAAGCGCGCTTCTTGGGCGATAATCGAGATAGAGACAGTGCCCGTGGCGTAGCTTGGGTACACGATGGTGTGGTCTGCGAGGTCCAGCAGCACGTCGCTGGTGGTGTCCTCGGCTTCGTCGTCCGCGCGAAGCGCGGAGCCAGAGAACACGCGGTCCATGACATCGTACGCGATGTGCCCCGGCGCGATCGGCAGGACGCGCACGTGGAATGAGCCGATCGCGATCCGCAGCAAGGCGGCGTGAGCGTTCTGCGTCGGGCGCGCGTTGGGGCCGCTGACGGTGACGCGATGCGCCGCGGCCGCTGTGGCGTCGGCGATGCCGACGTCGGCCATCACGATCGCCCCCGCCGCGTCGACGCAGACCTGATCCTCTGGAGCGGTGTTCTCGCTCGCGGGCAGTGGGCAGATCACCGGGATCCCAGCCCAGCGCTCCGCGACCTGAGCGGACGGGGCGACGACCTCGAGGCCAAGCGAAGCGAGCATGCTCGCGTAGCGCGACGACGTGTTCTCGGCGCGCTGCTCACCCGCCGCGCGCGTCTTGAGGATGAAGCGAACCAGCAGCCCGTGCTCGGCGACGTGAACGGCGATGTCCTCGTCAACACAAGGTTCTGGGTCGATAATTGCGGTGGCGTGCGTCCGTCCGCACGACACCACATAGCTGCAGGTCAGGTGCGTGGGGCAGATGATCTGCGCCACCGTGATGGGGGCACCATGGCGATCGAATTCGATAGAGGGCACGGGTCTGTACTGTCCTGTGCGCGAACACTGCGCGAGCGGTGTCGTGGTGGCGGAAGCGCCTTGCCCCGTGTCGAGGGCCGACGCTGTGCACAAGCTACCACAAGCGGCGATGTGTGGTTCACGCACCACGGAAGGTCCAGCGCGCTGTACACTTCCTGCTCGCGCTCGGAGGCGAACGATGGCTCTCGTGTGGACGATGGAAGAATACGGAACGGGTTTCGAAGAGGTCGACGCGCAGCATCAGGCGCTCTTCACGCACATCAATCGCTTGATCGAAGCGATTGATCGCGGCGATGGCGAGACCGAGCTTCACATCCTCGTTCAGTTCTTGTCGGGCTACCTCGCCACGCACTTCGTGTGCGAAGAGCGCCTGATGAAGCGGCACAAGTGCGGGTCGTGCAAGCTCAACGAGGCTGAGCATCGCCGCTTCGCGAAGGACTTTAGCGCCTTTAAAGAGCGCTTTCGCGAGACTGGCCCCACCGAGGAGCTCGCCCACGAGCTCAAGACCCGCATGGTCGCATGGGTAGCGGGTCATATTCGCAAAGTGGACTCTGGCCTGCGCGACGTGGCGCCTCAGTAGGCGCGCAGGGGGTTTAGTGGCACCAAGTCGACGTGTCAGCGCTCAGGGTGTCCTCGGTTGTGATGACCTCGGACGGCCAAGCCACGGACGCGACGTTCCACACGTCGTCGCGCTGCAGCAGCGTTCGCGCCCAGGTGCCCTTGAGCTGGCCGTGTAGATAGAGCTTCACGGTCGCGGTGCTCGGGAGACACGGTTGTCCCTTGCAGTCCGGGAAATGGTCGCGCCCGTAGTAGTGGATCTTGATCGCGAAGCTCCCGGCCGACGGGGCCTCGATGCTGGCGACCTCGGGGCCGAAGCCGGCGATGATGTCGTAGTCGAGGAAGGGATCGTCGACGGGGCCCGCTGCGCCCCAGGGCAACGTCTTGTTGCACCAGGTGCAGTCGCCCGAGTAGAACAGGCCCGTGCTCCCGTTGAGCAGGTGAAGATCGAGGTCTGCCGCTGAGTCCCAGTAGAGCTGGACGTAGAGGGCGTCAGTGGGGCCCGACGTGATCGTCGCGCTGTCGGGGGTCGCGTCCCACAAGCCGGCGGCGTTTTGCACGGAGAGCCGCGCGGTGTAGGTGCCTACGAGGTCCGCGAAGAAGGTCGGCGCCTTGGCGCTCGGGTCGCTGAGCTGCGCTGTGGAGCCGGGGGGAGCGTCCACGAGGGTCCACAGCCACGTCTGCATGGGCTGGCCCTGCGGATCCACCGACGCGCTGCCGTCGAAGGTCGCCGTGGACAGCGGCTGTACCTGCAGATCGGGGCCAGCGTTCGCGATCGGCGGCTCGGGCGGCTTGGGGTCCGCGTGCAGCGCCACGGTGTCGGGGGTTGCGTCGGTTTTTCCTGCGGTATTTGTGACGGTCAGCGAAAAGACGTAGTCGCCGACGCGATCGGGGGTGAAGGCGCTCGTGGCGGCGGCGGGCGCCGCGAGGCTGGCGGTGGAGCCCGACGGGCGCGTCTGCACCGTCCACGCGTAGGTGAGCGGCCCGAGGCCCGCCGGATCCCAGCTCGCGCTGCCGTCGAGCTCCGCGGTCTGGCCGACGAGGATGGACTGGTCGAGGCCGGCGTCGGCGATCGGGGGCAGGATGACCGCGGGCTCGCTCGCCGAGAGGAGCGCCACGTCGGGCGAGCTGTCCCACACCCCCGCGCTGTTCGCGACGGCGAGGCGAACTTGGTAGGTTCCAGCGACGTCGGGCGCGATGGAGGCGTGAGCGGTGTCGGGCCCCACGAGCGCTGCGGTGGAGCCAGGCGGCGCGCTGGCGAGCGTCCAGGCGAAGGCGAGCGGCGTGAGACCTGCGGGATCCGACGAGCCGCTGCCGTCAAAGGTCGCGGTCTGACCGAGCTCGACCGCGGCGTCGGGGCCTGCGTCGGCGATCGGCTCCGCGATCGCGGCGCCCACGGCGGTGATGAGCACGTCGTCTGGGGTGGTGTCCCAGGTGCCCATGGTGTTCATGACGACGAGGGTGAGCCGATACGTGCCCGCGCGGTCCGCCAAGAAGGTCGGGCGCGCGTCGGTGGTGGACGAGAGGTTCGCGACGGAGCCGACGGGGCGCTCGGCCAGCGCCCACACGTGCGAGAGCGGGACGAGCCCGGCGGGATCGGTGGAGGCGTTGCCGTCGAGCTGCACGGTGTCCCCCACGATCACGGACTGGTCGGGGCCGGCGTCTGCGATCGGCGTCGGGCGCTCGGTCTCCGTGTCCGTGTCGGCGGTCTCGTCGACGGGGATGTTCCCGAGCGTGTTCTCGGAGCAGGCGGTGGCGAGCAACAGCGATGCGAGGACGAGGGCGCGATGCACGGGATGGACTCCAGAAGCGCACCATACCCGTGCGGCTCACCCCTCCGCAACGCGCGCGCTCAGCGATGCTCGCGCACGAAGCGGGTCGGGTTCAGGTAGCCGGTGGTGTCGACGCTGTAGCCGCCGCCCAGGGGGAGTCCGACGCGGTCGCGCAGCTCGAAGTGGAGGTGCGCGAGGTACTGGCCGTGCGCCGTGCCGATGGTGCCGACGAGCGCCCCGCGATCGACGAGCATGCCCGCTGAGACGCTGATGGTGTCGAGGTGAGCGTAGAGCGACTCCACCTGGCTGCCGTCGGGGAGCGCGTGGCCGACGCGCACGACGTTGCCCCAGCCGCCGCCTTCGTCCCGTGCGCTTGTCACCCAGCCCGAGGCTGTGGCGTGAACGGGATCGCCGAGGTCGGTGTCGCCGCCGCCCACGCCGTTCCAGTCCGAGCCGAGGTGCTCGTTGCGGCCGAAGGGCTGGGCGTCGTAGTAGCCGGTGGCGTCGGGGGGGCCGACGGGGAGGTCGAAGTGCGCGGCGACGGCTGCCTCGGGGGGCGGCGCAGCGGGAGGGGCGGCACGGGAGCAGGCGGCGAAGAGGGCGAGCGCGATCATGCGCGTGGTAGACAGCGCCTCGCCCGAACGGTTCCTCACTGGGCCGCTGGCACGATCCCCACCGAGAGGATCGCGGCGCGGCTGCGCGCGGCGTCGTCGCCTTTCACATAGGCGCCGATGTATCCGATGTGCTCGGTGTTGAGACGGCCATGCAGCTCGATGATCTTGCCCTTGCGCTTGGTGGGCGAGACGAGCCAGATCCACGGTGCTTTGTAGAGCACGGTGGCGGCGCAGGCGAGGTCTTCACCGCAGGCGAGCGCCGCGATGAGCTCGTCGGGGTCGAGCTCATCGGGGTGCTTGGGGTCGACGAACGTGAGCCCAGGCAGATCCTTGATGGTCTGCATCACCGCGCGGTGGTCGGCGCCCTCCAGCACGAGCACGCGCCAGTCCGGCTGCTCCAAGTAGGCGTTGGGGTCGGAGGGGGCGAGCGCCGCCACTTGGCTGTGGCTCACCGTCAGCGAGCCTGGCGGGACCGTCAGCTCGAGGCCATCGTCGGTCTGGGTGACCACCTCCGCGATGAAGGAGCGCCCGTCTGTGAGCGTGACCTGGCGGTAGTCGAGGGCCTGAGCGGTGCTGCTTAGCAGCAGGCCAGCAGCGAGGACCGATTGCAGCGCGTGGCGCATACGCGACTCCTAGTAGGTGAAGGGGATGAGGATGAGGCCCGCTGCGCCGGGGAGTCGGCCGCGGACGCGGAGCTGAAGCGCGATCCAGTGGTAGTCCTGAAGCTGGCGCGCGGCGACCTGAAGGTCGATCCCGGCGCCGACCTCGCCGTGGGCGACGCCGAAGACCGAGCCCGAGGGGTCGGTCGCGCCGAAGGGCCCGCTGGTGAAGGTGGCGCTCTCCAGCCCGACGCCGACGGCGAAGCCCGTGCCCCAGCCGATGTTGTCGTCCTGGAGCGCCTGCGCGGACGCGAAGACGGTGAGCCGGTAGATGCTGCGGTCGTCGGCGCCCGACGGCCAGGTGTGCGGGAAGCCCCGCGCTTCGACGTAGGGCCCGTACACGAGCGCGCCCTGCGGGCCGAGGTCGACGACGCCGCCCACGCCGATGTCGAGCTGCCGGTTGAGCAGCTTGGGGTCGAGGCCCATCGGGAACAGGGCCGCCTGCAAGGTGGTGACCGTCGGCGAACCGATGCCCTGCCAGCGCTCGGGGGGCGGTGGCTGCCCGAGCGCACCACCCGGCGCCGCGGCGACCTCCATCGGCGGCGTGGCGAAGGGCAGCGGGAGGCAGCCGCAGAGCGACGAAGCCGCCGCGAGCACGGCGATTCGAGCAGCAGAGCGACGGATCACAGCACCTCCTTCGGCGCCTTTAACGACGCCGGGGAGGAGCGGCCTCAGCAGCCAGTAGGGCATTGGTCTCCTGCTGCGCCAGCGAGCTGACCCCGACTTCGGCCTATGCCCCACAGGCTGCTAGTGCTGAAGCGAGGAGTCGCGGCGGTAGACGCGGTAGTCGAGGTGCGGGAACAGGTTGTCCCGCGCTTCGAGGGCGTAGACGAGCCCCTCGTCGATCTGGTTCGCTGCGATACCTTCGGCCAACGCCGCGAAGCGGCTGAGGTGGGCGCGGGTGCGGTCCACGGCGTAGTCCACCGAGGTGTCGGTGTAGATGATGAAGGCCCAGTCGGAGGACTGCGCGAGGAGCAGCTCGCGGGCCGCTTGGTTGAGCGCGCGGCGCTCCAAGCCCTGCGCGTTGGGGTGCTGGTCGGCGAGGCGGACCATCTGGCGCGCCATCGGCAGCAGGTGCGAGTAGATCCACTCGTTCTCGGGGCAGAGCCAGACCTTGGCGTAGCCGCCGGCGCCCCAGGTGGAGAAGCCGGGCTTGCCGACCTGCTGCTCCGGGTGACGCTCCAGGTACTCCATCGGCGTGATCATCTCGATATCTGGCGAGTCCTGCGCGATCTTGCGGAACATGTGGTTGAGGAAGTGAGGGCCCTCGAACCACCAGTGCCCGAAGAGCTCAGCGTCGTAGGGCGCGACGATCAGCGGCGGGCGGCCCATCTCGGCGGCGAGGTGGCGGGCCTGAAGCTCGCGATTGTACACGAAGTTCGCGGCGTGCTCAGCGGCCTTTTGCTCGGCGAGGCGGGGGTCGTAGAAGGCCTTGTCATCGGTCTTGCCGGTGACGCGGTGGTACTTGATGCCCACCATCTTGCGCAGGCCGTTCGGCTGCACATAGGGCGCGACGTGGCTCCACGGGCCGTCGAAGCCGAGGTCGCGGTGGAACTCGCGGTAGACGGGATCGCCGGGGTAGCCGGACTCCGCCGACCACACCTGCGCGCTGGTCTCGGGGTCGCGGGCGAAGACGGCGACGCCGTTCGGGAGCAGCAGCGGCGCGTAGACGCCGTGCACCGGGCGGGGATCCGCGTGCTCGATGGCGTGGCGCTCACCGATGAAGAAGCGGATGCCGTCGGCGGCGAGGTGGTCCTCGACCCCGGGGTAGTAGGCGCACTCGGGCAGCCAGATGCCGCGCGGGTCGCGGCCAAAGCGCCCGCGGTAGTGCTCGACCGCGATGCGGATCTGCGCGCGAACGGCCTCGGGTACGTCCTGCATGAGCGGCAAGAAGCCGTGGGTGGCGCCGCAGGTGATGATCTCCAGGCGACCGCGATCCTGGAAGAGCTTGAAGCCGCCGACGACGTCGCGGCCCCAGAGCTCCTGGAACTGCCAGAGGCGCTTGGAGAACAGGTCGACGTACCAGCGGGCGAGCTCGCCGCGCTCGCCGCCGTAGCGGTGCGCTTCCTCTTCCGCGAGGGTGCGGATGCGGACGAGGTGCTCCTCGTAGCGCTCGCGCAGCAGGTCATCGTCCAGCATGGAGATGAGCGGCGGCGTCATGGTCATGGTCAGGCGGAAGTCGATCCCGTCGTCCCACAGCCCCTTCATCACCTCCAACATGGGGAGGTAGGTCTCGGAGAGGGCCTCCATCAGCCAGTCTTCTTCCAAGAACTCGGGGTACTCGGGGTGGCGGATGAAGGGCAGGTGCGCGTGCAGCACCGGGCATACGTAGCCGATAGTCATTGGGCACCTCCAGCGGAGCTTCCGCCCCACCATGGCCGCGTGGCCTCGCCGATCGGCATCTCGTCGAGGGGGATCGTGGTCGTGACACCGAAGCTGGCCCAGCGCGTGCGCGCGGCCTCCGTCCAGGGACGCGGGCGATCGGGCGGCAGCGCGAGGGTGCGGCTGTAGAGCACGGGCACGAAGTTGTCACCGTCCAAACGGCCTAGGAAAGCGCGGTATTCGCGGTCGGCGGTCAGGCCGGCGATGTGCCAGCGGCGGCCGTCGAGCCCGGGCGATGCGCGCAGCACGACCTGGTGGCCCCAGGTCTGATCGACGAGGCGCAGCTCTACGGGGGCGCTGCCAAACGCGTTGCGCTCGGCGTCCGTGAGGCACCAGATCGCGACGAGCGAGGTGGGCGTCTGCGGCAGCAGCGTGAGGAAGGCGTCGTCGTAGTCCATCGAGGGCTCCTTGAGGTTCAAGGGCGGAAGCAGCGGCCCCTTGCCGGCGTGCGGGTGCACGGGGGTGGGCTTGGGGGTGCCGACGGGCGCGATGTCGGCCTGGCGCGCGGAGACGGTGCGCTCCAGGGCGCGGTGGGCCGTGAGCGTGGAGGAGGAGGAGGTCGCCAGCAGGTCGGGGTCGGCGTCGGCGTCGGCGGGCTGCGCGTCGACGACGTCAGCGAGCACCTCGCTCGGCGCGTCGTCGGCGTCGTCATTGTCGGCGGTGCGGAGCGCGCGAATCGCGGCGATCAGCTCCTCGCGCTTGAGCTTGCTCCGGCCAGGGATGTCGAGCGTAGCGGCGTAGGAGCGCAGCTCCTTGAGGGTCATGCTGTCCACGGTGTCGGTCATCGACGATGCTCCGGGTAGGGGCGAATGCGTAACTCATTTGTGAGTCACGTCGTCTTATGCCCCGCTGGTCGGCGACTGTCAAGCGCGACGTCGACGAGGATCGCAGGTTCGGCGCCAGACGGGCTCGCGCGGCAGGCGCGCGTAGCCTCGTGCGTTAGGGGTGCAGCGGAGTGTGCTATGGCAACGCTTGAGATCGTCGAGTATCCGCACCCAATCCTCCTCCAGCCCGCCCGAGACGTGCTCCCCGAGGAGATCAACGACGCGCTGCGCACCAAGCTCGCCGACATGGCGGAGACAATGTACGCGGCGCCTGGCGTAGGGCTCGCCGCGCCGCAAGTCGCCGATAGTCGCCGATTTATCGTGATTGATCCTGGCGAAGGTGATGAGCGGGGCGTCGCGCTCTACAAGATGATCAACCCGCGCATCGCCGAGCACACGGACCGCACCATCGACTGGCTAGAGACCTGCTTGTCCGTGCCAGACCTGGAGGTGAAAGTCCGCCGTCACTTCCGCGTCCGCGTCGAGTGGCTAGATGAGAGGGGCGTCGCCCGCTCGGAGTGGTTCGAGGAGTTCCCAGCGATCATCGTGCAGCACGAGCTCGACCACCTCGAGGGCACCGTGCTCGCGGATCGCGCGAGCGCCTTCAAGCGCACGCGCTGGCTCGCCCGTCGCGCCAAGCAGCGCAGCAGCTGAACGACCCCATAGGACGCGCGTATGCAACTTGAGCCGGGCCATCAGATTGAGCGCTATGTCGTCGAGGGCATCCTCGGACAAGGCGGCGCCGCGTCTGTGTATCGGGTTCGGCACGTCACCCTGGGCTCGACCTTCGCGCTCAAGGTGCTCGCGGTGCCGAGCAAGTCCATTCGCGGGCGCATGCTGCAAGAAGGCAGGATTCAAGCGACGATTCGCTCGTCAAACGTGGTGCAGATCGTCGACGTCTTCGACGTGGATGGGCACCTCGGCCTGCTCATGGAGTATGTGAAGGGCCCGTCGCTCGCGGAGCTGCTCACGGCGCACCGCTTCCCGCTGGACGAGGCGCTCGCGGTGTTCGGCGGCATCCTCGCGGGCGTCGACGTCGCCCACGAGAAGGGGCTGATTCACCGCGACGTGAAGCCGGCCAACGTGCTGATTCAGCTCGCGGACGACGGCATCTGGCCCAAGGTCACCGACTTCGGCATCGCCAAGGGCGGCGAGTCCGCGGATCCGGTGGACGTGACGCGTCCGGGCTCCACCATGGGCACGCCTTGCTATATGCCGCCGGAGCAGATTCACGACGCCTCGAGCGTCGACAAGCGCGCCGACATTTGGTCGCTAGGCTGCGTGCTCTACGAGCTGGTCTGCCACCAGCGGGCCTTCCCCGGCGACTACCTGCTGGACATCCTGAACGCGGTCGTGCGCGGCGAGTTCATCCCGCCCGAGCAGCACGTTCCCAACCTGCCTCCGCGCGTGCTTCAGGCGATTCGAGGCGCGCTCGTGCTCGACCCCGCCTCGCGCATCCCCGACTGCCGCACGCTCGCGGCGGTGCTCGCGGGCAAGCCCTCGGCGGAGTCCGTAGGCGAGGCGCTTGAGCGTCACCTGCCGCGCTCGTCGCCCTCGATCGCGATGGTGCGCTCGCTCGCGTTTCGCACGCCCCCGCCGGTAGCGCCGCGCTCGGTCACGCCGGCTGGCGCCGTCACGCCGCCCGCGCCACCCTCGCGCTCGTGGCACGAGGTCGTGGCCACCACGTCGCCGACCCCCCTCCCTCGCCCCTCGTCGAGGGCGGTTGCGTGGGGACGCCCAATAGCTCCCTCTGAGGACACCTTTGACGACGAACGGCGCCTGTCGACCGAGGAGGTGCAGATCTACCGGCGCGCGATGGGCCAGCTGGGGCCGGTTGAGCGCGGCACTACCCACGACTACCGCCGCGTCGTGCCGCCCACGTTTTGGGGCCTCCCGCTCGAGGTCGCGTTCGCGGCGTCGCTTGTGCTCGCGGTGGGCCTTGGCTTGGGTTTGCGCTACTCGCGCGTGGCGAGCTCGCTGAGCCCGTCGCACGGCGTCTCGGTCGCCACGGCGCTGGATGGGCAAGACACCGCCGAGGCCGCCCGCGAGCAGCGCCGCGGGAACCCCGCTGCCGCGAGCTCGGGCCAGGCTGGGAGCGGCGCGCCGCCGGTGAAGGCGGTCGTGTCCGCTCCGCACACGTCGGCGCAGGCGCCCACGCCCGAGACGCCGGCGACGCCACAAGGCCTCGGGGCCGACCTGCCTATCGTGAGCGAGGACCTGCCTCGCCGCTCGTGGTCGCGGCTCAAGCTCACCGGCGACGCGCGGCGCGCGGTGCTCCGCGCGGGTGGCCGCGAGTATCTGCTGCCTGGCAAGGTCCCTCCGGGCACCTTCGCGGTCGAGGCGTGGTTCTCCGAGTCGCGCTCCACGCCCGCGGGACAGGTGGTGGTGCCGCAAGAGGCGATCCTCCGCCTGGACTGCAGCGTCATCTGGCAGCGCTGCGAACTCAAGGAGTAGGCGCGATGCGCGTGATCTTCATGGGCACCCCGGACTTCGCGGTGCCCACCCTCGACGCTTTGGTCGCCGCTGGCCACCAGGTCGTGCTCGTCGTCAGTCAGCCGGATCGCCCCGCGGGGCGCGGCCAACAGCTGCAGTCGCCGCCGGTCATCACCCGCGCGCGCGAGCTCGGGCTGCCCACATCGCAGCCCCGCGCAGTGCGAAGTGGGAGCTTCCCCGAGCGCATCGCGAGCCTCCAAGCTGATGTGGCCGTCGTCATCGCCTACGGCCGCCTGCTCACGCAGGAGCTGCTCGACGCTCCCCGCTTCGGCGCGGTGAACCTGCACGCCTCGCTGCTGCCCGCTTGGCGCGGCGCGGCGCCAATTCAGGCGTCCCTGCTGGCGGGCGACACGTTCACGGGGGTGAGCGCCCAGCGCATGGAGCTCGGCCTCGACACGGGGCCGATCCTCGTCGAGCGCCGGATCGCCGTCGCGCCGGACGAGACCGGCGGCAGCCTGCACGATCGCCTCGCCGAGCTGTCGGCGGTGGTCGCGATTCAGGCGCTGGACCTCGTCGAGCACGCTACGCCGTCACCTCAGGACGATGCCGCCGCTTCGTGGGCGCCCAAGCTCGATCGCGAGTCGGGGCGCGTCCTCTGGGAGGAGCCTAGCGTCGCGGTGGAGCGCCGCGTGCGCGCCATGACGCCGTGGCCGGGCGGCTGGGTGCCGTGGGGCAAGGGTCCGCTCAAGCTGCTGCAGGTGAAGGCGGTCGACGGCCAGGGCGCGCCGGGCACGGTCCTGGTCGCCGGCGACCGTCTCGTCGTCGCGTGCGGTCAGGGCGCGCTGGAGCTGCTGCGTGTGTGCGCCCCCGGCCGAAAGCCCGTCTCGGGCGCCGACCTGGTGAACGGCTTGCACCTCATCGCGGGCGACGTCCTCGCTCCTAAGGAGACCTGAGCATGGCCCTCGTCGCCCCCTCGATCTTGTCCGCCGACTTCGGCCACCTCGACCGCGACGTGCGCGAGGTCGTCGCGCTTGGCGCCCCATGGGTCCACGTCGACGTGATGGACGGCCGCTTCGTGCCGAACCTCACCCTCGGGCCGCCCATCGTGAAGGCGATCGCCGCCGCCGCTGGCCCCGCCGTGGTCGACGTGCACCTCATGATCGTCGAGCCAGAGCGCTACGTCGCCGACTTCGCCGCCGCCGGCGCGCAGGTGCTCACGGTCCACGCCGAGGCCACCCACCACCTCCACCGCGCCGTGCAGCAGCTCCGCGCCCTCGGCGTCCAAGCGGGCGTCGCCCTCAACCCGCACACGCCGGAGTCCATCCTCGACTATGTGCTCGACGAGCTGGACCTCGTGCTGATCATGAGCGTCAACCCCGGCTTTGGGGGGCAGTCGCTCATCGAGGCGGTGTTCCCCAAGATCGAGCGCGTGCGCGCGACCATCGAAGCGCGCGGCCTCTCGACACTTATTGAGGTGGATGGCGGGGTTAAGCCGGACAACGCGGCGCGCTTTACGGCCGCTGGCGCGCACGTCTTGGTGTCGGGTTCGGGGGTTTACGGCGCGGCCGATCGCGGGGCCGCGATCCGGGCGCTGGCTGAGGCTTGACGCGGTCTTGCGGTGCGTTAAGCGGCGGCTGTTCGGGGTGTAGCGCAGTCTGGTAGCGCACCTGCTTCGGGAGCAGGGGGCCGGAGGTTCGAATCCTCTCACCCCGACCACTTTTTGCCCTCGGTTGCTGGACTCACAGCACCGAGGGCTTTGTCGTTGCGTCGGTTGCGTACAGGGGTACGCTGCCCTCCTTACTCCGCGCCCTCGCCGCTGTGAGCCTCAGCACCCGGGGCTAAAAGTTGCGTCGCGCCGGGCTGGCTGTGGCGCTTGCTTGGCTCGCTTGGCTCGCTTGGCTCGCTTTGATAGGCTCTGCCTTTCCAGAGGGACCCCATGAGCACCTTCAAAGCTGATCTCGCCGCTGCGGCGCGTCGCCACCACAAATGTGGCGATGTGCTGGCGAAGAGCGGTGATCACGCGGAAGCTGGGTACCTGTTCGGATTGGCTGCGGAGTGCGCGGTGAAGGCTGTCGCCGAGGAGGTTCCTTAGCCTTCGGCGCGACGACGTGTTTTACGCGCACTTCCCGGACCTTCGCCGGTTCGTTCTCGACTACGCCAGCGGCCGCCGAGGGGCGACAGTCGCTCGAATGATGAGTGGTCCACGAGGCTTTGTGGGCGGCTGGCATGTCAGTATGCGCTACGCTGGGAACAAGGCCGTCGACAAGACAAGGGCAGATGCTTGGCGTGATGACGCTACCGAAGCGCTGAACCTGATGGAGGCACGTTGAGCCAACCTGTTCGTTTTGATGACGCGTTGCCTGTCTTTGTGGACACGCTCGCGTCGATTCTCACGTCTGACGAGATATGCGCGGGAGTGATCGTACGCGACGTCGTTGGGCGTTTGGCGTTTACCGCTGCTCGTGAGCTCGACGACGAGACGCTCGGTTCTTTAAACGAGGCCCTCGCCGCCTCGGTTGGGCGGTACGCTCGCTCTTACGGGGCCGCGGCATCTGGCGTTCGCGATGGCGTTGCAGCGGGTATACTTGGCGATGAAGCTGCGCTGCCCGTGGCGGTGGGTGACGTCACGGTGCGCTTGATCGATCGGAGGCTGTCCGGCGGGGACTGGTTGCATGCGGCCTGTGTAGTCGAGACTGCTGTCCCCACGATCGTGTTCGCGAGCATGAAGGGTGGGGTTGGGCGGTCGACGGCGCTCGTCGTCAGCGCGCTCGCTCTAGTGGACAGGGGTAGCAGGGTGCTTGTGCTCGATCTTGATGTCGAGGCGCCGGGCCTTGGGGTCATGCTGCTCTCGGATGATGAGCTTCCGCCGTTCGGTGCCGTGGACGCCCTAATGGAGCGCAAGCTCGGTCCGCTGGACGATGCGTTCGTTCTCGATCTCGTCGCGTCATCTCGGCTTGGCGGTGGGGGGCTGCTCGTGTGCCCCGCGCTTGGCGCCCGCTCCTTGGAAAATCCGACGGGAGTGCTGTCGAAGATCGGCCGCATCTACGGCGAGGCCGAGGATAGCGATGGCGGGTCCGTATCGGTCCTCAACCAGCTCGCTGAACTAGTTGAGCAGCTCGCTCGCGTTCACCAGCCCGACGTGATCCTAGTAGACGCACGAGCGGGCTTGCACGAGCTCACTGCTGCTACGATCCTCGGTCTTGGCAGTGAGGTGCTACTCTTCGGCCTCGACGAGCCTCAGACGTGGCACGCCTATCGAATCCTTCTGGCGCAGCTTGCTGCAGCGGCAGACGACGCCACTTGGATGGACGCTCTGACCCCCGTTCAGGGGAAGGCTCCAGTCGAGAGCGCGCGGCGCGAGGCGTTCATGCAGACGTGGCGGGACATCATCACCAGCGCAGCCGGCCAGCCTGCGCATGTAGAAGCGCCAACCGAAACGCTTCCCGGCGACCAGTACGCGTGGGACGAGGCCCCTGATGCTCCGGCGGACGTGCGTGAAGAGACGGGCGTAGCGATCCTCTACGACTCGAACTACGCGGGCTTCGATCCGCTGGGGGCTAGCCGAGACCGTATTACCGTTGGCGCGCTACGCGCGACTTTCGGTGATCTGAGCGACCACGTCCTTCGCATTGGGGGAAAAG
>Ga0210044_10001954_pt1 | contig 31278 bp, 29 predicted proteins | sample CryGey13umfilter_2_FD_183959 | JGI IMG/M metagenome (GOLD analysis project Ga0210044, IMG submission 183959) | Groundwater microbial communities from aquifer in Utah, USA - Crystal Geyser 4/9/14 3 um filter (SPAdes) (version 2) | ecosystem: Environmental > Aquatic > Deep subsurface >...
CTCCCCCCGACATCACGAGATGGCGCGGACGAACTGCTACGCCTGAAAAATGGCGCGATCACGCGCTTCGCGCCAGCCGGGTGCTGCACGTCCGGCCAAGTGGCCGATCTGGTATGGGTGTCCTAGGAGCCCGTCGCGCGTAGCGCGCGGCGCTCCGCCCCTGCCCATGACCGTGCCCCTGCCCGTGCCCGTTCGGGGCGCTTGCAGGGCTGGGGCGATTGCCGCCAGCCGCTCTGCTCGCCGGGCGACCCAGAGCTTGCGGACGTTGTGGCAGGTGCAGACGAGGGCCCACTCTCCCCTCGCTCTGTCCCACGGGTTCCGGATCCATGGCGCCATCACGCGGATGCCGCCGTCGCTGCGTCGGTCGCGCACACAAGTGCGCGTCCCTCCTGGCTCCTAGCCCTCCACGCGATGTCACTCATGGCTCCACCCGTGGGCGCGTCTTCGCCGGGACGCCATGGGAAGCACGAGCGAACCTCGTGTTTTATGGAACCGGTTCCAGTGGGTGTTGGCGGGCTCGGCGGCACCTGGCGGCACGGCAGACCGGCGTTGCCGCTGAGTGGCGTTGTAGGCGTCCACCTGCTGCTCGTCGCACCACACGGCATTCGTCGGCGCCCAGAATCCAGTATCGGCACTGATTTTCTCGGGAAGCGCACCGGTGGTCGACGGGAGGCTACCCGCGCCACCGTGCGCGGGATCCGCCTCCCGGCTGGGATTTCCGCCCGGAGGCGAACGGGCAGGGGCAGGGGCAGAGGCACCGCTCGCTCCGCGAGCTGGGAGGAGCCTGCGGGCGTGCGCGCTTTGCGCGCTACGCCCGCCAAGCTCCTAGGTGTGGCCTGCGGGACCCGCGCCGATTAGGGCCGCCCGCTGTCAGGAGCGAAGCGAATGCTTGAGCAATGGGCCCCCCTGTTGGTCTTCTCGGTGCTGTCGGCCGCCGTACCCGTCGCCATGCTGATCTTCACCAAGCTGGTGGGCGTGCGCGCCAAGAAGGACGAGCCGGGCAAGTTCGACAACTACGAGTGTGGCGAGGAGCCCGACGGCGCCGCCTGGGTTCGCTTCCACCCGCGCTACTACATCGTCGCGCTCGTGTTCGTGCTCTTCGACGTCGAGGCCGCGTTCCTGTTCCCGTGGGCGGTGAACCTGCGGGCCTTTGGGTCCACGGCGATCCTCGACATGTTCCTCTTCTTGGGCATCCTCATTCTTGGCTGGGCCTACGCGGTCCGCAAGGGGGCGATCCAGTGGCAGTAGACGAGACGGGCCTCACCTACGAGCACCCATTCTACCATAAGCTTATTGAAACGCCAGGATTGGGTGTGGCCGCCACCACGCTCGACAACCTGCTCGCGTGGGGCACCAAGCACTCCATGTGGATGTTCCCGATGGCCACGAGCTGCTGCGCCATCGAGTTCATGACCGCCTACGCCAGCCGCGTCGACATGGACCAAAAAGGCGCCGTCGCGCGCCCCACGCCGCGTCACTGCGACGTGATGGTCGTCGCTGGCACCATCACCGTCAAGATGGCCCCCCGCGTCAAGAAGCTCTGGGACCAGATGCCCGAGCCCAAGTGGTGCATCGCCATGGGCTCCTGCGCGATCTCGGGCGACTTCTACCGCGACATCTACTCGGTCGTGCCGGGCGTCGACACCATCGTGCCCGTGGACCTGTACATCCCCGGCTGCCCGCCGAACGCCGACCAGCTCATGGCGGGCCTGCTCCGCCTGCAAGAGAAGATCGAGCTCAAGCGCGCCGGCAAGTACATTGAGCGCGACGAGCGCCCCGAGCGCCCCAAGATGATCGAGCCCGCCATCCACCGCTTCACCGACCCGACCGGGCAGCGCGATCCGGCGCTTAGCCAGGCGCAAGCAGACGCCTCGCGCAACCTCGGCCTCGGCGGCAATGAGAAGCGCTCCAGCGACGACGCCTGGAACCGCCAGGGCCTCGTGCACAAGGAAGAGTCATGATCCCCGAAGCGATCCTCGCCTCGCTGCAGGCCAAGTTCCCGAGCCTCGCCGACGAGCTCAGCGACGTCGACGGCCCGCTCGTCCCCGTCGAGCAGCACGTCGCCTTCGCCACGGCCCTCAAAGAGCTGGGCTACACCGTCTATATCTCGGTCATCGCCACACATATGGTGCCCGAGCCGCCCAAGCGCAAGCCCAAGCCCGGCGAGCCCGAGCCCGAGCTTCCGCCGGCCTGCTTCGAGGTCGCCACCGTCCTGCGCAACCCCGCCAAGGGCGCGTCGCAGACCGCCGCTTGGCGCGTCAAGCTCGCGATCGGCCAGACCATCCCCACGCTCTTCCCGCTCTTCGCCGGCGCCGACTGGCAAGAGCGCGAGCAGTACGACCTGGTCGGCGTCGTGTTCAGCGAGCACCCCGACCTGCGCCGCCTCATGCTCCCCGAGGACTGGGAGGGCCACCCGCTGCAGAAGCAGTACGCCATCGACACGCCGCACGCGCCCTGGCGTTAGCCAACGCCGACCTAGGCGAATAGCGGATCTCCACCCCAAAGGAGGTCCCCATGATCGATCTCATCAGCCTCGTGACCTTTGGCGCCGTGCAGTTCTGCGTGGTGCGCCAGGGCGAAGTCCGTGTCATCGAGCGCAGAGGCAAGTTCGCGCGCGTCGCAGAGCCCGGTGTGCAGCTCCTCTTCTCCATGTGGGGGTGGGGCGACACGATCGGCCGCTTCCGCATCTCCGAGGTCGCGCGCGACAAGACGGGGCAGACCGTCGTTTTGCCCAAGAACAACGTCGAGGTCATCTCGATGCGCATGCAGGTGGACGACTACCCCAAGGAGTCGGTCATCACGCGGGACAACGCGACGGTGAACATCGACGCGGTCGTCTACTACCGCATCTTCGACCCGAAGCTCGCCGTCTACTCGGTCAACGACTACGTCGCCGCGCTGCAGAAGCTCGTGCAGTCCGCCCTGCGCGACGAGTGCGGCAAGTACGAGCTCGATCAGCTCCTCGTGAGCCGCGACGACATCAACCAGGCGCTGCGCCGCTCCTTGGACATCGCCACGGACCCTTGGGGCATCAAGGTCGATCGCGTCGAGATCAAAGACATCGACCTCGGCACCTTCGGTCACATCCTCGCCGAGCAGCGCGCCGCCGAGACCAAGCGCCGCACGGACATCACCGAGGCCGAAGGCAAGAAGCGCGCCGCGATCTTGCGGGCTGAGGGCGAGAAAGAGGCCGCCGTCTTGTCCGCCACCGGCGCCGCCGAGGCGCTCATCCTGCGCGCCGAGTCGGAGAAGCGGGCCACCATCCTGGGCGCCGAGGCCGAGGCCGAGTCCACGCTCAAGCTGCGCCACGCCGAGGCGCAGGGCTATATGATGCTGCGCAAGGTCTTTGACGGCAGCCCCGAAGCCAAGGACGCGCTGCGGGTCATGGAGCTCCAGAAGGCCGCCGAGCTCGGCGCTCGCATGGCGGATGGGCAGGCCACCAAGATCTACTTGCCAGCGGAGCTCTCGGGCCTGTTCGGCCTCGCGTCACGCCTCGGAGCGAGCGCGAACCCCTAGGGGGGGCGTCACTCAGCTGACAGTCACCCTCGTTAGGCTCGCGCATACGATGGACAAAGGAGCCCCTCCAGTGTCCGATCTGACGCGCGCCCTCGACACCTTTGTGCCTCCGCCTCGGGCGGGCGACGCCGCTGCGCCCTCGGGCGCCAGAATCCTGGTGATGCTCGGCATGGGCGTGGGCAGCGTCGGCTTCGGGCTGCTGGTGGCCGACGTCGCCACGCGCAGTCAGGATCCGCGCACATCCTTGTGGTCGCTCATCGCGATCATCGGCTTTCTAACGCCCGAGATCCTGCGTCGCTTCCGCTCCTTGGCGCTGAGCGGCGCGCTCCTCTACTTCGCCGTCGTCACCGGCCTGACCGTCGCGTTGGACGCCACCCACGGCGGCGGCAGCGCGCTGCTCGCCTACCAAGCGGTGGTGCTCTTGCCGCTCTTCGCTGCCACCATCGGCGGCGCGCGGGCCGCTTGGTACGCCGCCATCGGCCTCGTGAGCTTCGCGGTCATCCTCGAGCTGCTCGGCGTCCCTGGGCCGTTCTCGCTCGCCGAGCTGCACATCAGCTCGCAGACGTGGCTGCTGTGCGCCCTCGCCACCACCAACGCGATCACCGCCCTCGCGGCCTTCGCCGAGCACACGGCCACGGAGGCGGCCGCGCGAAACGCGGCCCACGCGGTGCGCAACCCGCTCGCCGCGCTCCGCGCCAACGTCGACCTCGCCGTGTACCTCGTTCAAACCCAACCCTCTCCGAACCAGGACCTGCTCGACGCGCTGCAGGACGCCCGCGAGAGCGCGTCGCGCATCGTCGAGTTGACGGGCACGCCCAACCGTCCATGACGCCCACCGGCGCCGCGATTAGGCGCCGCGCATGCACGCAGATGTCATCGTCGTTGGCGCCGGCCACGCCGGGTGTGAGGCCGCCGCCGCCGCCGCGAGGCTCGGCGCGCGCACGCTCTTGGTCACGCTCAGCCGCGCTGGGATCGGCAGGCTGTCGTGCAACCCCGCCATCGGCGGCCTCGCCAAGGGACACCTCGTCCGGGAGCTCGACGCGCTCGGCGGGCTGATGGGCCGCGTCGCGGACGCGTCGACTGTGCAGTTTCGACGCCTCAACACGCGCAAGGGCCTCGCGGTGCAGAGCAGCCGCTCCCAGGTGGACATCGACCACTACCCGCGCGTCATGCAGGCGGTGCTCGCGGCGCTCCCCGGCCTGGAGCTGATCGAGGGCGAGGTCACCGAGCTGCTGACCGCGAGCGGCGCCATCACCGGCCTCCGCCTCGCCGACGGGCGCGCGCTCTACGCCCCCGCGGTGGTGCTCACCACCGGCACCTTCTTGCGCGGGCAGCTTCACTGCGGCGACGAGCGCACGCCGGGCGGCCGCGTGGGGGAGGCGCCAGCCCTGCTCCTCGCCGCGAACCTGAAGAAGCTCGGCCTGCGCCTCGGGCGGCTCAAGACCGGCACCGTGCCCCGCTTGGACGCGCGCACCGTGTCCTGGGACCGCATGCAGCCCCAGCGCGACACCGAGCTCGGCGCGCGCTGGTCCCATGGCCCCGCCCAAGCGGCGCTGCCAGATCTGGACTGCCACCTCACCTGGACGAACGAGCGCACCCACGCGATCATCCGCGGCGCGCTGCACCGCTCGCCGCTCTACACCGGCCAAATCGAGGGCGTCGGCCCGCGCTATTGCCCCTCGATCGAGGACAAGGTCGTGCGCTTCGCGGAGCGTCAGCGCCACCTGCTCTTCATCGAGCCCGAGGGGCACGAGAGCGTGCGCGTCTACCCCGCAGGCCTGTCGACGAGCTTGCCGGTCGACGTCCAAGAGGAGCTCGTACACAGCATCGTCGGCCTGGAGCACGCGACGATCCTGCAGCCCGGCTACGCCGTGGAGTACGACTTCGCCGACCCCCGCGACCTCGGCCCAGGGCTGCAGCACCGCGCGGTGCCCGGCCTGTTCTTGGCGGGGCAGGTCAACGGCACGTCTGGCTACGAAGAGGCCGGCGTACAGGGCTTCGTGGCGGGGGTGAGCGCGGCGAAGGGCGAGCCGCTCTCCCTCAGCCGCGACGAGGCCTACATCGGCGTGCTCATCGACGACCTCACCCAGCGCGGCGTTGGGGGCGAGCCCTACCGCATGTTCACGTCGCGCGCGGAGCACCGCCTGCTGTTGCGCGAGGACAACGCGGACACGCGGCTCATGGCGCGCGGGCGCGGCCTCGGCCTCATCGACGACCCCACCTGGGAGGCCTTTCAAGCGCGCGAGGCGGACGCCGAGCACTGCAAGGACGCGCTCGCAGAGCAGATCCTAACGCCGAACCCCGCGACGAACGAGGCGATGGCGGCCCGCGGCCTCGGTGCGCTGCGTACGCCTACGAGCGCCGCAGAGCTGCTGCGCCGCCCCGAGGTCGACTACGCCACGCTCGCGGAGTGGCTCGAGCTGCCGCGCGCGGACGCCGCGGTCGAAGCGCGCGTCGAGGTGGACGTGAAGTACGCGGGCTACATCCAGCGGGCAGAGCGCCGCGCGGTCGCCGGCCGGCGCTTGGACGACGTGGCGCTCCCCCTCATCGAGTGGAAGGGCGTGACCGCGCTCTCGAACGAGGTCCGCGAGCGCCTAGCCGCCGCCCAGCCTAAGACGCTCGGACAAGCGGCGCGGCTGCCCGGCCTCACCCCCGCCGCCATCGACATCATCGCGGCGCTGGTGGTGAAGCAGCGGGGGGCGTAGAGCGACGCTGGAGCGCGTACCGCAGCCCCAAGCCCAACGTCAGCTTGGCGTCCGCGTCCATGGTCAGCAGCCCTCCCAGGAGGCCCTGATCGCCGCCAATGCGGCGCAGCGAGTCCGTGAGGCTGAGCTGCACGCCCCAGCCCTTGTGCACCGTGGCGCCTAGCGCGAGCCGCACCCCCCAGTCGGGGAGCAGCTGGTCGACCGAGTCCGGCTGCGAGAGCTGCTGCTCGGTGTTGGTCCACGCGCCGCGCGAGTGGTAGGCGTACGCCCCGCCATAGAGGCCGAGCTCCGCGTAGAATCGGTCCGAGTGTAGGGCGACGTCAGCGTGAAGTTGCACGCGCAGCTCCGAGACGCGCCCCTGCACGACCACGGCGCCATTGGCCCAAGCATCCGACGAGGTGAAGGCGCCGACCGACGGTCCGGCCCGCAGGCTCACGTGCGGCGAGCGCTCCCAGGTGTGAGCGCCGCGGGCCCACACGCCGTAGCCCGCGCCGCCAGCCGCGAGCTGGTACTCGGCGTCGATGGTGTCGAGCAGCGGCGCTGGCTCGGCGGCCGAGGCGGCGCTTGGGCAGAGCAACAGACAGAGCAGCGTCATGGGTACAACTCGTCCAGGGATGCCTCAAAGATGCGCTCCGCAGCTTCCATATGGCCGACGCCCGGGTAGTGAGTCGTCAGCTCGAGGCTCGGGTAGTGCCGCGCCGCGAGCCGCTCCGCCATGAGCGTCGTCGTGGCGTGCATCGTCGAGCCCTCCAGCGTGCCCGCGCCCAACACCATGCGAAACGGGAGGTCGTCCTGATGCGACGCCACGCTGGCTTCGGCTTGAAAGAGCGAGCCCTCGTCCCACCAGAGCGAGGGGCTCGCCGCAACGACGGTGTCGAACGGCGATCCGCTGGGCGAGTCGATGAGAACGTGCGAGAGCGCGAACAGCCCGCCGAGCGAGTGCCCCATCAGCGTGCGCCCCGCCGGCTCAAGCCCGTACTCGGCCTCGAACGCGGGCAGCATCTCCGTCACGAGGGCCTCGTCGAAGCGCTGCCCCCCGCCGCCACCGTCGGGCGTCTCCGGCCAGCTCAGGTCGTAGAAGCGTCGCTCGTCGATCTCCATGAGCTCGGAGAGCTTGTGTGGGTCGAGCCCCGCGTAGCCGACCCCGACGAGGATAAAGTCGCCGAGCTCGCCATGCCGTCGTCGCCGCTCAATATGTGAGGACAGACCTGCGAAGTGGTAGTAGCTGTCGATCAGGTAGACGACCCGACAGTCCGCGCGCCCGACGCAGCCCGCGGGGAGCTGCACGTCCAAGGTGTAGCTGTCGCCGGTGATGTCGGAGACGACGTCGAGCGTCTCGGAGGGCGGCGGCGCGCAGGCGCAGAGGGCGACGAGCGCAAGCGCCGCGGTGACGGTCTTCGGCATGTTCGCTCCAGGCTCGCTCTTAGTCCGCCGCGCTGCGTCAGGCGACGTCCAGCGCGGCGCTGGTCCAGAAGGCGCGCCGGCCTCGCTCGTTGGGGCGGGTTGCGCCGGCCACAGGTGGCGAGCTAGGCTCGCTAGGTGGGTGTTGCACCCCATCCGTCGTTCATTGATGTCGTTTTGGCCCGGTGGAGCGAACCGATGGTGCGACACATCGAGCGGGCGACACATGGCTGAGTCGAACGAACGCCCCCGGGCCGAAACATGGTCCGTGCAAGAGCTTGTGCGCGACGCGTGGCGTGGCCGCCTGCGAGTTCCCAGCTTTCAACGGCGCCTGAAGTGGGATGCCGATGATGTCGCCATGCTCCTGGACAGCCTACGTCAAGGATACCCCATCGGCGCGCTGCTGCTCTGGAAGGGCCGGCCCGACACGCCCGGCGAAGAGGTGCGGGTAGGTGAGGTGCGGGTTGACCACCCGAGCACCGCGGAGCCGCCGCTGTGGATTGTGGACGGTCAGCAACGGGTGAGCGCGCTCGCGCTCGCGCTGACACAGCGTGGTGAAGGCGACCCGCGCTACCGCATTTGGTTTGACCCGGACACCCTGACCTTCCACCCAGAGCCGCGCTCGGGACCAGAGCCCATCTGGTTCCCCGTGCACCAGCTGTTGGTCGCCGCCGCGTTGCAGGAGTACCTGTACGATTGGGAGCCAGGCACACCGGAACGTCGTCGGGCAATCCTAGAGACCGCCGCAAACATCCGCGACTTCCGGCTACCGGTCTACGTCGTCACGTCGGAGAGCGAGGCACCGCTCAGGGTGATGTTTCAGCGCGCGAACCAGCAGGGAAAGCGCATGGAGGAGTCGGAGGTCTTCGACGCCCTTGTCCACTCAGGCGCGCGCACGATCGATGTACAGAAGGTCGTCGCCGACGAGGGATGGGGGCTGCTTGAGAACGCCACGATCTTGAGCGCCGCGACCGTTGACGCTGGCAAGGACCCCACGCGGAAGGGAGACCTGGGCGCGCTGAGTGACGTCGTCGGCGCGCGAGCTCCCATGCTGCGGGACGGACTCATGGCGGCGATCCGCTTTCTGCGCGACGAAGCCCATATTCCGGCGCTCTCCTTCCTCCCCTATCAGGTTCCGCTGATCGTCCTCCCGGCGTTCTTCGCCCGGCATCCTCGTCCATCTGCACGCAACCGACGCCTGCTACGCCGGTGGGTGTGGCGATCCTTCTTCTTGGCGAACAGCCCGAAGCACCTTCGCGACGCTGCGCGCGCGATTGTCCTAGATAACGCTGGTGAAGATCGCGTCGTCCAGCGGCTGCTGGCGCTCGCGCCTTCCCACCAGGGGTCCCCGTGGAGCATCGAGCCGCACACCCGCGGGAGGCGGGATTCCGCCCAGTACCGCTTGGGTTTGCTCGGCTTGGCGAGTCTGGCTCCCTCGCGGTTGGAGGATTCACGCCGGATCGAGGACGTAGACGTCGTGACCGAGGTGAGCACCGCCCCCGCGCTTCCGAAGCTGGTCGCTGAATCCCACGGTCTCTGGCGCCCAACCTTGGCGAACCACGTCCTGCCCCCCCCCATCCGCGGCCTCGCGAACCTCCTCGCCACCGCGTCATCGGAGGTCGCCGCTCGACACGCAGCGGATGACGCTACCTGCGCCGCGCTCCGAGCTGGGGACCTCGACGCGGCCCTCGCGGCGCGAGCGCGGGCGATCGAGCGTGCCACCCGAGCGCTGATTGACTCCGCCGCCGAGTGGGGAGCCGAGGATCGGCCAAGTATCCGCGCTATCTTCGTCGCATGACGAGCGAGCTTCGGGTCTGCTTGCACGACGAGCACGTCGGCCAGCTCATCGAGGAGCGCGGGAGAGCCTGCTTTCACATCAACGCCGACTGGTGGGGGCGTCCGGGACGAGCCGTGCTCGTGTACGATCAGGTCAGCACCGTGGCGTGGAACGAAGAGACGATGGCGTTGCCGCTCTTCGGGAACCAGGCATTTAGCAGCGTCAACCGGGGTTCCCTGCTGCGGTTGGCCGAAGAGGTCGAGCTCGCACAGGATGAGGTGACGTCGACAATCGACGGCACCCTGCGGCGTCTGCATGCTGCGTGGCCCGAGCTGACGGCCACCGCGCCGTATCCAAAGGACCATGAGCTTCGGCTGCGGGCGCACTGGAAGAAGCGCGCCACGCGGCTGGGCGACGTGGCTGCCCTGCCCACCTAGAAGTTGGCGTTCCCGTTGCAGTTCTGGTCGATGCCGTCGAGCGCAGGGTCGGACGCGCCGGGGTGAATCGACGGGTCGCCGTCGTCGCAGTCGTCGCCGCCGTGGTCCGCGCTGTCGTGGCCGTCCCCGTCCGCGTCGTTGTCGCTGCCGCCGAGGCAGTCCTGGTCCACGCCGTCGTACCAGAGCTCCTCCGCGCCTGGGAACACCGCGGCGTCGCCGTCGTCGCAGTCGTCGCCACCGTGGTCCGCGCTGTCGTGGCCGTCCCCGTCCGCGTCGTTGTCGCTGCCGCCGAGGCAGTCTTCGTCGACCCCGTCGTACCAGAGCTCAGGGGCGCCGAGGTAGGTGTTGGGGTCGCCGTCGTCGCAGTCGTCCCCGCCGAAGTACCACGACAGATCGCCGTCGCCGTCCTGGTCGTAGTCCGAGCCGCCACCGCAGTCCGTGTCCACACCGTCATAGGCCACGTCGGTCGCGAGCGGGTAGAAGAGCGCGTCCGCGTCCAGGCAGTCGCCAGCGAGCTCGGAGTAGCCGTCCGCGTCCGCGTCGCTGAGCCCGAGCACCTCGTCGACCGAGCCGTCGCAGTCGTCGTCGATGGTGTTGGCCGCGTCCTCGACCGCGCCCGGGTGAATCGCCGGGTTGCCGTCGTCGCAGTCGGCGCCGCCGACGTCGACGCTCACCCAGCCGTCGCCGTCCTCATCGCCCGCGCGCCAGCCCCTGCAGTCGCTGTCGACGCCGTCGTAGGGGGTGTCCGCGGCACCGCGGTACACGGTCGGATCGCTGTCGTCGCAGTCGCCCTGCGCCTGGGAGAGCCCGTCACCGTCCGTGTCGACGGTGTCGAGCGCCTCGTCGACGTCGCCGTCGCAGTCGTTGTCCACGCCATCGTCCGGGAGCTCGAAGCGCGCCGGCGAGCTGGTGTGCGTGGTGTCGTCGCAGTCCATCCCGCCAAAGTCCACGCTGTCAAAGCCGTCCCCGTCCGCGTCATTGTCGAGGGCGCCGTCGCAGTTGGTGTCGACGCCGTCGTAGGGGACCTCGCCCTCCGCGCCTGGGAAGGCGTCCGCGAGGTCGTCGCGGCAGTCGTCGCCGCCGTGCTCGGCGCTTGAGAAGCCGTCGCCGTCTGCGTCGTAGTCGTCATCGCCCGCGCAGTCCTGGTCCACGCCGTCGTACCAGACCTCCTCCGCGCCGGGGAACACGGCGGCGTCGCGGTCGTTGCAGTCCTCAGCCACTGAGAAGCCGTCGCCATCTTGATCGTCGTCGCGGCCGTCGCAGTCCTGGTCCAGGCCGTCGTACCAGATCTCGTCCGCCCCTGGGTGAATCGCGGCCACCTCATCATTGCAGTCGTCCCCGCCGTGCTCGATGTCGTCGTAGCCATCGCCGTCCGCGTCGTTGTCGCTGCCCCCCGAGCAGTCCTGGTCCACGCCGTCATAGGGCGTGTCGACGGCGCCGGGGTGCAGCGTCGCGTCGTTGTCGTCGCAGTCGTCGCCGCCCTCGCTGTACGGGGCGAAGCCGTCGCCGTCCTCGTCGACGGTGCCGCGGCCGCAGCCGGCGGCGAGGGTGAGCGCGAGGGTGAGCAACAGGGTGTGGGTTCGGAACAAGGCGTCCTCCTGGGTGGTTGGTTCACCCACAGGAGGCCCTGAGCCGAGGCCGCCGAGAATTGCACGAGGGTTTCACGTGCCCCAAGGCGCCGCTCAGCCGACAGCGGCCGTCGCGACACGAGCGCGAATATATCGGCTTCGTCGCTCGATAAACCACGCGTCGAATGATGCCCGCCTCAGCTCCCCGCGCAGGCGGCACACCAAGACGCTGAGGTTGCTGGTCGCGTCGGTGTCGACCGCGGCGCGCCCCCACACGCCCACGATGAGGTCCTCGTCGACGCACCACCCGCGCTCCGCCTCCGGGAGGCCCGCGGCGATGTCGAGGGCGAGCCGGCGCGCGAGCAGGTAGAGCAGCACCGCGCGGTTCTCCGTGCGCACGGTGTAGCGCGCGTCGCTGTCGAGGTGGTGCAGCGTCGCCTCGGGGCCGGTGGGACCGTCGAGCGTGGCCGCGAGGGCGTAGGGATAGCGCGTCGTCGCCACGTCGCGCGTGACCGTGAGGTGGGTGGGCGCGACGTGGACCGCAAAGCGGCGATCGCCCACCGAGAAGGGGGCGTCCAGCGCGAGGGGCTGCTGGTCATCCTCGACGCCGAGGTAGAGCTCGCCGGGGCCCGTGACCAGCACGACGACCGGCTCTGCCACGTCGACAGGCACGTCGCCGCGCGCGCCGAAGACCAAGCGATCCGAGCGCAGCGGGTACCGCACACCCGTGTCCAGGTCCTCCACGAGCAAGCCGACGTGATCGCCCGCCTGACCCGCGCGCTCGCGAACCACAAGCCGCACGGTGAGGCCGACGCGCAGCGCCTCTCCTGGCGCCACCGAGATCGCGCCGCGCACCGGACGTTCCCCGACGAAGGTGCCGTTTCGGCTACGAAGATCCTCGACAAAGACGCGCCCCGACGCGACCCACAGCGCCAAGTGGCGGCTGGACACGGTGGGGTCTGCGAGCACGACGTCGTTCGTCGCCGCGCGGCCGAGGTAAATGGGCGTCGTGGTCAGCGCCGCGAGGGAGGTCTCGACGTCGCCGTCCACGAGCAAGAGCTCGAACATCGTCTGCTCCGAGGGCTAAGGAATGCCGTCGCAGTTCTGATCGGCGCCGAGCGGGAGATCGTTCGCGCCGGAGTGGACCTCGGGGTCGCTGTCGTCGCAGTCATCTCCGCCGAAGCTGTCAGCGTCATGGCCGTCGCCGTCGCGATCGTAGTCGCTGTCACCAGCGCAGTCCTGATCGACGCCGTCGTACCACTGCTCGGTCGCGCCGGGGTGAATCGCTGGGTTGCTGTCGTCGCAGTCACCGCCGGCGAACGAGAAGCTGTCGCCATCGCAGTCTATCTCGCCCGAGGTGCCCGTGACGGCCCCCACGAGCGGGTCGGAGTCGTCGCAGTCCTCGCCGCCCCACCGCCGCCCGATCAAGCCGTCGCCGTCGGCGTCCACGCGCGCGTCCCAGTCCGCCTGCGAGATGAACGGGCACGCCGTGAGCACGCTCAAGCTCCCGAGCGCGACCGCCAGCCCGAAGAACCTCCTCCATCCGTTCATTTGCAGCTCCGAAGCGCGGCGTTGCAGCGCACGACGCGCTGCTCTGTGCCCGCGAGGGTCAAGGTCATCATGTCGGTTGGCTTGGCTGGATCGAAGTAGACCGCCAGCGTATAGGTGCCCGCGGGCACGGCGCCTGGGTCGAAGCGCTCTCCGTCCGCCCCCACGAGCACGGCGCGAGGCGCCCCCTGCACCTGCCACGATGGCCCGGTAGCACGCGCAGGCTGCGCAGGGGCGGGCGCGACGGGCGCGCTCGCAGGAGCTACAGGCGGCCGCGGCGCGGGCGCGGCGGCGACCGGGAGCGCGGCCTCCGGCGCGGCCTCCACAGGCGCAGGAGCGACCTCGGGCACCTGCGCCGGCGCGGACACGGCCGTCGGCGCAGGTTCAACTTGGAGCTCCGCGCGCTGCAGCCACCACACGACGCCCGCGGTGCCCGCCACCAAGCAGCCGGTGAGCATCAGCGCGGCGAGCGCGACGGCCCACAGCCAGCGCGACCGAGCGGGCGGCTCGGGCTCCGACGCGGGCGCCGTGAGCGTCGGCGCGGGCGCGGGTAGCGCCGAGGCGGTGAACGTCGGGTTGGCGCTCAAGAGCGGCTTCTTTGAGCTCGGACCAAGCTTTTGCACGAGCGCGACGTGCTCGGGCTCCCACGCTTGTGCGCCGACGCTCGCGTCGGAGACATCCCCCGTCCACAGCGCCAGCAGCGCCTCGCAGCTCGCGATGCGCTCGCTCAGGTCCGCGCGCAGCGCCCCGACGATGGCCGCCTCCATGCGCCGCGGAACGCTGGGCGCTAGCTCGCGAGGCGGGCGGAACCGCTCCGACGAGGTCGCCTCATAGGCCTCGATCAAGCTGTTGCTTGAGAAGGCGGGCACGCCGGTCACCAGCTCGTAGAGCACACATCCGAGCGAGAACACATCGGCGCGGTGGTCGACGTTCTTCGCGTCGCGCAGCTGCTCAGGCGCCATGAAGGACGGCGTGCCCATCGCCAGTCCGCTCGCGGTGCGTGGTCCGCCGCCGCCGGGGTTGTCCATCACCTTGGCGAGCCCGAAGTCGGCCACCTTCGCCACGACGCGCCCGCCTTCGACCGCGATGAGCACGTTTCCGGGCTTTAGATCGCGGTGAATGAGGCCCTTGGCGTGCGCTGCTGCGACGCCAGCGATGATGCCGCGCGCGAGGGAGTCCACCTGCGGAAGCGATGGTTGAAAGGTGCGAAGCAGCTCGTCGAGCGAGGGACCGTCGACGTACTCGAGCACGAGGCCCGGGGCGCCCGCTACGCGGATGACGTCGGTGACGGCGACGATGTTCGGATGGCGAAGCCCCGCTTGAATCCTGCCCTCTTGGAGCATCCGCTCCCGAACCGAGGGCGAGGACAGGTGCAGCACCTTGAGCGCGTGCAAGGTGCCGAGCTCCGCGTGCTGCACCCGGTAGACGCTCGCCATGCCCCCCTCGCCGAGCAGCACGTCGAGGACGTAGCGATCGACGACGTCGCCGAGCTGCAGCCCGTTCACAGCACCGCCACGAAGCCCACGCCGAACGCCACCGCGAGGCCGAGCGTGCCCGCCGAGGCGCCAGCGAGCGCGTTGGTGCGCGAGCGATGTTGGCGAAGGTCATCGAGCGAGTAGCTTGGATGTTCCTGCATAAAGCCGTGCTTTGAGCTCATCGCTGCCCCGTACAGCACCCCCGACGCGACCAGCGACGCGCCAGCGCCGACCGCCCAACCACCGCCGCTGCGCTGAGCCGTCGCCGCGCGCGGCAGCGGCACGGCGTCGTAGGCGGGCAGCGGGTCGCTCGGGAGCAGGTAGACGCTCGTCTCCACGCGGCCTTGGTTCACGAGCTGCACCCACGCGGGGCGCGCGGTGGGGCGCTCCTGCAGCGGCGCGCCGTCCGCAAACAGCTCCGCGTCGCGCGGCTTGGGCACCGGCTCGCGGTCGTCGGGGGCGGTCTGTGCGCGGGTGTAGAGAGCGCGCAGCGCGTGCCCCTGCGGGACAAGGTCCTCGGGGAAGACATAGGTCGGCTCCGCTTTGTAGGCCGCCGCGAGCGCCGCGAGCGAGCTCGCCTCGTCCCCCGCGAGGAACCACCGCAAGGCCGTGAGCCGGTGGTAGCGCGCCGCGAGGGCCGAGGTGGCCACGCTGCTCACACACGGAAGCCCGAACGCGGCGTCATCCGCCGACTTTGTGAAGGCATCGGCGTCAAGATCGGCGAAGGCGCGCTCGGCGCGCTCGAGCGCTACCCCCAAGGTGGCCGTGTCCATCGGCGCGGGGCATTCGCCCGCGACCGCCGCGTTGACCCAAAACCATGCAGCCAACCACACCATCATCCCTCCTCGCCGAGCACCGACCATAGCCGAAGGAGCCGACCTCCGCACCACCAGTCGCGGGTGCTACGGCGATGGGCTAGGCTCGCTCCACAAGCAGGAGGCGCCATGCGCTGGCTCACCACCGCGGCTCTGTTTGGGCTGCTCTCGTACTCGGGCTGCAAGCTCATCCAGATCAACGTCGACCAAGAGAGCACCACCACCGTCCCCAAGGGCACCGTGGTCGAGGCGCTGCTCGGGAACATCGGCTTCGGCGACTTTGTCGCGATGGACCTCACGCAAGACCAGGCGCTTCAGAACCAAGGCGTCACGCCTGGCGACATCCAAGACGTGCGCTTGGACTACCTGCAGCTCGAAGCCACGAACCCCAGCGGGGCCGACCTCAGCTTCCTCAACACGTTGAGCGTGTACGTCGAAGCGCCGGGCGTACCCCGCGAGCTGCTCGCGTCGGCGGACAGCTTCCCCGCCGGCCAAGCGCTCGTCGACTTCGCGGTCGAGGACCTCGATCTCACGCCCTATGTCGTCTCGCAGGACATGACGTTCACCACCGAGGTCAACGGCCAGCGCCCCGACCAAGACACCGACGTCACCGCGCGCTTTCGCGTCGTCGTCGGCGTCACCAGCCAGGGCGCGTGCAACGCCGCGAACGGCGGCAACTAGCTCGACGCAGCGCGGCGCTCAGCGACCTCGGCCTTCGCGTTCTCTGCGCGCCAGACGTTGGGCAGGCGGGCTTGCACGGACGCGCCGACCCGCTGGTAGAGCGCTGTTCCGAGCACGATGCCGACGATGGTCGCGAGGGCGGTGAGCTTGCCCTCGCCGAGCTGAGCGAGCGCCGTGCCAGGGCAGGTGCCCGTGAGCGCCCAGCCGACGCCGAAGAGCAGGCCGCCCCATAGGTTGCCCGGCTGCTTTGGCTTGACCTTTATCCACGCGGGGCGCCAGGCGGTGAAGCCGAGCCAGGCGAGCGCGATGGCGACGACGATGACGCCGGCGACGTGCGGGTCGCGGAGCAAGAACATGTCGACAATGCGGTCGTAGTCCGAGGCGCCCGAGCGCGACAGCACGAAGCCGAACAGGCCCCCGAAGAGGAAGACGCGCAGCGCGCTCATCAGAGGCCTCCGAGGCCGCGCAGCAGCGCGTTGGTGGTGACGAAGCCCGCAGCGAGGAAGGCCGCCGTCGACAGCATGGAGGAGGGCGCGCGCAGCGAGATCCCCACGATGCTGTGCCCCGACGTGCACCCACCCGCGAGCCGGGCCCCAAAGCCGACGAAGACGCCACCGAGCACGAAGACGGGCAGCTTCACCGCGAGCGAGGCGCTGAGCAGCTGATCGAACTGCCCCATCGCGAAGCTCGGGTGGAAGGCCCCGCTCATCACCGCCGCCACGGCGCCGCCCGCCACGATGCCCGCCATGAGCGGGAAGCGCCACGAGGAGCGCGCCTTGGGGTCGGTGACCGCCGAGCAGGCGTCCTCGTACCCGGTGGACACGCCAAACAAGCGGTGCTCGAACACCGCGAAGAGCACCATGATGAGCCCAATAGCGAGGCCGCCCGCCCAGAAGGGCCACGGCTGTACGAAGACAGCGTCAAGCATCGCGGGGGTCCTCTCCTTCCACACCAAGAAGCCAGCCATCGCGAGCACAAAGAGCGCGAAGACCTTCTTTAGCACGGGCGCCGGGAGCCGCTCGCTCCATCGACCGCCAAACAGCGACCCAAGCCCTGAGGCTGCCGATATGACGCCGATAAGTCGCCAGTCCACGCTGACGTGCATGGCGTGCCCAGCGTAGCCAGCCACGGAGTTGAGCGCGATGACGAGCAGCGAGGTGCCGACCGCCTCGCGCACCGAGAGCCCCCCGAGCAGCGTGAGCGCGGGCACGACCAAGAAGCCGCCACCCGCGCCCACCAAGCCCGCGAAGGCGCCCACACCCAAGCCGACGACCGAGGTCAGCAGCGTCGACGCCGCCTTGGGCGTGGGCGAGACCGACGGGCCCTCGCGCAACATCGCGAGGGCCGTCGCGACCATCAGCCCGGCGAACAGCAGGAGGAGCGTGGTCGCGGAGAACCAGGCCGCCGCAAAGCCCCCCAGCCAAGCGCCCACGGCGCCCGACGCGGAGAACAACAGCCCCACCCGCCAGCGAACACGCCCAGCGCGCGCGTGTGGCACGAGGGCAGCCGCCGCGGTGAGCCCGACGACCACGAGCGAGGTGGCGATGGCCTCCTTGGCGGGCACCTGCAGCCCGTAGACGAGCAGCGGCACCATGAGGATGGAGCCGCCGCCGCCGAGCAGGCCGAGCACAGCCCCCACCACAAAGGCCAGGATGGAAGCTAGTAGCACGCGCTACTCCAAGACGCCGACGGGGATCTTCAGGAAGCGCCGGCCCTTGTCGTCGAGCGCTGGCAAGCGGCCCGCGTCGATGTTGAGCTGAATGCTCTGGAAGAGCAAGCGCGGCGGGGCGAGCTGCGCGTCTCGCTCTGCGCGCCACTTCACGAAGTCCGCCCGCGGCGTGGTGGCGCGGAGCTGCTTGTTGCTCTCCTTGCACGCGCCGATCGTGGTCTCGAACGCGAGCGCGCGCCCACCGGGCTGGTAGTCGTGGCCGACGAAGACGCGCGTCGCGTCCGGCAGCGCGTAGAGGCGCTCGTGGATCGAGTCGTAGAGGTCCGACGCGCTCCCGTTCGGGAAGTCGCAGCGCCCCGTGCCGAAGTCGGGCATAAACATGGTGTCGCCTGTAAAAACCGCGTCTTCAAGCTGCCAGGTGGTGCACGCCGGGGTGTGGCCGGGCGTGTGCAGCGCGCGCAGCGTGAGCGAGCCCGCGATGACCTCACCGCCGTCCGGCACGAGCGCGTCCCACTGGGAGCCGTCCGGCACCAAGACGTCCTCAAGGCCGAAGACCGGCGTGAAGAACGCTTGAACCTCGGTGATTCGCGAGCCCATCGCCGTCTTGGCGCCGAGACGTAGGGCGAGCGCGCTGGCGCCGGTGACGTGGTCGGCGTGGGCGTGCGTGTCGAGCACCCAGTGAACGCGCAGGCCCTCCGCTTGCACGACGCCGACGACCTCGTCGACAGCGCGCTCCGAGAAGCTCACCGCGGCGTCGTCGAAGTCCAAAACGGGGTCGATGACGACCGCGTCACGGGTCGCTTCGTCCCACACCACATAGGTCAGCGTCGACGTCTTGTCGTGGAAGAAGTGCTGCACCTTCATTCTTCACCTCCGTGCCGAACAAGAGGCGGCACAGAGGGAAAGTGTGGCAGCGACAGCGCCGCGCGGTCACGCTCTTCTACGGACTGAGCGTGTCCGCCCTCCCCCAAAGGGCGGAGGTCGGGCCGCAGACGGCGGCGCGGCAGGACACCAACGCCCTGCGGGGGGCTACAGCGTGACGTCGTCCGCAGGCGCTTCGGGCTCGACCGCGGGCTCAGCCTCGACGGGATCGGTCTCGTCCTCGCCCTTCTTGCGACGAATGACGCGGCTCTGCGTGGGCAGCGGCGCGGCGATGACCTCGTCGTCCGTGGACGACGCGACCGGCGACGCGAAGTTGCCAGCGCCAGCCTCGATGAGGGCCTGCAGGCGCGCCTGCTCCTCGGCGTAGTGGCGAGCTTCGAGGGACTCGCGAGGAGCGCGCTCGTGGGCGTTGTGCATCTCGGCGTGTGCGGGGATGTACAGCTGGCGAGCCTCCAAGATGGAGCTCAACAGCGCGAAGACCTCGTGGTTCGTGGGATCGCGCTCGGCGAGGCCGCGAACGGTGGACTCCGCCGCGTCGAGATCGCCGCGAGCGACGTCGATGCGCGCGAACTCGAGCGCGACGCGCAGCTTGCGCTCTGGGTTGCGCTCGCTGTCCTTCTTGACCTTCTTGAGCAGCCAGACGGCGCGGTCGAAGTCCTTGCCCTCTTGGCGCACGAGCTGCGCGAGGAGGAGGTGCGCCTCGGGGGCGCGGTCGTTGCCCTTGAGCGCCGCGTCGAGGAGCTCGCGCGCCTCGGCCATGAACACCGGGCCCTCGGAGCCACCGATGAGGCGCGACTTGTGAGCCAAGAGGTCGGCGAGGCGCGAGACCTGCACCGCGTCGCCCGGGGCGAGGCGAACGGCTTCGCGCAGCAAGGTCTCGGCGTCGTCGAGCGCGGCAGCGCCCTCGTCGCGCTTGGCCATGCCGAGCAGGCCGTAGGCGTCGGGGAGCATGGGCGCCTGATCCATCGCGGCGCGCAGCAGCTCGATGCCTTCCTTGCGGCGGCCCTCCTTCATGACGAGCGCAGCGAGGCGGGTCTTGAGGCGGGGCTGGTCGGGGAGCATGGCGACGCCCTTCTCCAGGGCAATGATCGCGTTCTTGCGCTGGCGACGGGCGAGGTAGAAGCCGACGGCGTCATGGAAGATCTCCGGCACCGCGGCCTTCTCGAAGGCCTCTTCGTAGCAGGCGGCGAGGACCTCGACCTTAGCGTTCTGGCGGCGCAAGAGCTCGGCCTTGGCGAGCCACAGATCGGCGTTCGCGGGGTGGCGCTTCACGAGCTCGGCCACGCGCTGCTCAGCGAGGGCAAAGTTCGGCTTTTGGCCGCGCATGAGGCTGTAGATCGCGTTCACGTCCGGATCAGTGTCCGGGTAGTCCGTGCGCAGGCGGTTCTTGAAGCGACGGCCCTCGGCGGCGGTGCGGTTGGCCTCATAGGTGTAGGCGACGCGCTCGACGGGGCCGGCGTCGCGAGCGAGGCGGGCCTGGAGGGTGCTGACCTCGGCGTAGCAGTCGAAGTCGTGGACTTCGCGGAAGCCGAGCGCAGCGCGGGTGAGCGCGTGCACGTAGTAGAGGCGGCCAGCGGCGGTGTGCACCGCCTCCAACAAGCCGCGGCGCAGCAGCTCGATGCGGCCCTTGCGGGTGATGCCGAGCTCGGCGAGCAGGCCGCCGTCGACCGGATCGCGCAGGTGAGCGAGCTTGGAGAGCGCGCCGCGAATCGGGCCGTCGAGCTTCTCGATGCGCTTGGCGAGCGTGCGCTCAAGGCGCTCGAGGTCGCCGAGCGACTCCATCTTGAGGAACTTGGCGTCGTCCGCGAGCTCCACGCCGCGCTCAGCGACGGCGAGCGCGTAGGTGCGCGCCACGAACGGGTGCCCGTGCACCTTGTCGGCCATGGGGCCGAACTTCTCGCGCGCGAACTCAGGCGCGTCGAAGGCCTGGAAGATCTCGAAGAAGAAGCGGCCCTTGATGCCCGCGAGCTCCATGCGACGCACGTTCGCAGCGACGCCCTCGGCGTAGAAGACCGGCTGAACGCGCGAGGTGAAGACCACCCGCAGCGGGAAGACGTTGACGAGCAGCGCCTCCACCACGGACTCGAGCACGCTCTTGCGGAAGAAGTCGCCCTCGCGGCCCGCTGCGTACTGCAGATCGTGAATGATGAAGGCCTCCGACGCGGCGCCTTCGGCGGCCTTGAGGGACTCCACCAAGGCAGCGATGACCTCGGTGATGGTGTGCTCGCGGCGCAGCACGACATCAAGCTGCTCAGCGCCGTGCTTCTTGCCGATGGCGGCGAGGCGCGCGAGCAAGGTGTCCGCCGCGCAGCCGTGGCCGAGGGCGATGTCGGGGAGGCGCGTGAGGCCGGCCTCGGCGATGCCCGCTTCAACGACCCAGCGCTTGCCCACGCCCATGGGGCCGGAGACGACGACGGGGCCCGGCGTAGCGAGCCACTGCGCGAGCTGAGCGACCTCGTCCTCGCGGCCGAGCATTTGAATGCGCGGGCCCGAGCTAGCGGCGGTCTTGGCCTGCGAGGCCTTGGGGCTCTCGAGCTCGGGGAGCGTCTCGACCGCAGGCGGCACAGGCAGCTCGCGGAAAAACTGCTGACCGCGGCCCTTGATGTGCGCGACCGCGAGGCCGGACAGGGCGCTGCCAAAGGTGAAGGGGTTGTACTGGCGCGCGACGACGAGCACCTGCGGGGCGTGCTGGCCCTCCTTCAGCGCGTAGGCGAGCTGCTCGACACCGGCGAGGTCGGCGGTCTCGGGCTCGACGAGGACGACGACGCCGCCCGGCTGAGCCGTTGCGCGAAGGACGGCTGAGGCCGTGACAGCGAGCACCGGAGCCTGGGTCGGGCCCGAGAGCGCGAGCACCGGCAGCGCAGCGCGCCGCGTGATGTCGAGCATCACCTCGCTGTTCTTGAGGACGTTCGCACCAGACGCAACCACACAGCGACCAGCTTCGACGGCAGAGATAACGCGCTTCATCAGGGCTCCAGAGACCGTCTCGCGAGGTCATCGCGAAGGGATCAGCCATACGAGACCCTCGGGGCTAACAGCAGCCCAGTGCAAAGGCCACCGCTGTACGGCGCGGGGCGGACCTCCGCGTGACGGTTAGCGCATCGCATGCAGCCACTCACCCACGTCGACGAGCGCGGCGATGCCCACATGGTGGACGTCGGCGACAAGGCCATCACCAAGCGATCCGCGACCGCAGAGGGTTGGATCGTGCTGCCGCCGGCGGCCTTGAGCGCTGTCGTCGAGCGCACCGCAAAGAAGGGCGACGTGCTCGCCGTGGCGCAGCTCGCGGGAGTTCAAGGGGCCAAGCGCACCTCCGACTGGATCCCCCTCTGCCACCCGCTGCCGATCTCAGGCGTCGAGGTCACGCTGCACGCAGCCGACGACCGCGTCTGGGCCCGCGCCACAGTGCGCACCGAATGGCGCACCGGCGTGGAGATGGAGGCGCTCACCGCTGTCACGGCCGCGCTGCTCACGGTCTACGACATGGTGAAGGCCGTCGACAAGGGCATGGAGATCGGCGGCGTGCGCTTGCTAGAGAAGCGCGGCGGCCGCAGCGGCACCTGGCGAGCAGCTACCAGGGAGCCGGACGCCACGTCCCGTTGACGAACACGTAGAACACGCCCTCCGCTTTCACGAAGCAGCGCACCATCAGGTCCTCGCCTGGCTCGCTCGGGTCGCCCGGCTCTAGCGGCAGCTCGTCCACCGAGCCGACCGCGTCGAGCGTGACACCTCGCTTGAGCGTGAGCGTAGTCTCATCTTCGAACGCGTCATCCATAGGCTCCCCCGGTCGTAGACAGGATACCATGGCGAAGCGGCGCGCCGTCGCGCTTAGGGAAGCAACTCGTGCTCGAAGCGTACCGTTTACAACGAAGCCTCGGCGACAGCGGCTTGGGCGAGCTTTACGCATGCACAAACCGCGCAGGCGACGACGCGATCCTGGAGCTGATCTACCGCAAGTACGTGCCAAACCTCGATCTCGAGGTGCTGCGCGACGCTGCAGCGCGCACGCACTTGTGCAGCGGGCACCCGTTGATTCCGCCCATCATCGGGCTCGTGTCCGTCGACAATCGCCCTGGAACGTTGGTGCGCGCCTACGACGGGCGCGACGTCGCGGTGCTCGCAGCAACTGTACCCCCTCCGGTCCCGGCGGTGCTGGAGATCGTCGCGCAGGTGGCGGACGCGCTCGATCACGCGTGGAACCGCGTGGAGAACGACGGCAAGCCGCTGCACTGGTGGCACGGCGATGTGCGCCCCCAGCAGATCATCGTGGATGCGCGCGGCGATCTCTCGCTCCAGGGCTTCGGCCTGCTGGAGGCCCTCGGCGGCACGACGCCGACCGCGGTCTTCACCGCCTTCACCTATATGTCCCCCGAGCTGCTCCTCTCCCAGAAGCACCCGCGCGCCGACATCTACGCCCTCGCGATCACGGCCTACGAGCTGCTGACCAGCGATCGCACCGGCCTCGGGCCCACCGCTGCCCCGGGCGAGCGCGACCACGGCCTCGCGATGGCCGGGCGCATCGAGAAGCTGAGGTCGTGCGCGGGCGACGCCACCGCCGAGCTGTTCGAGGCGATGTCGCGCTGGGACCCCAACACCCGGCTGCCGCACGCCGAGGTCGTCGAGCGCGCGCGCGCGGCTGGGGGCGCCAAAGCCGCGCTCGTCGCGTGGGCGAGCGCAACCCACGGCGCGCTCCCGAGCCTCAACTTCACCGCCTTTGACCCCGACCCGCTCATCGGCCGCCCAGCGTCGCCGATCGCGATCGGGCCGCCCGCGCCCACGACAGGACATCGCTTCAAGCGCGCCGCGTCCAAGGGAACGGAGCCGCCGAGCCTCACTCGGCTCGTGGGCGGCCTCGACGCCCCGCCCTCGCAGCAGGCCGGGATGCTGTCGCGGACGTCCGCCATCGCCGTTGGCTTGGCTATCGGCGTTGGCGCCGGTGCGGTAGGCCTCGGCGCGATGTGGCTCGCGGCCAAGCTGCTCTAAAGCGAGCGCTTCTGATGCGTGAACACCCGCTCGCCCCTTGAGAACGGGCCGACCGTGTCCCCCGCGCCCTGCAGCTTCCACCGCGTCGTGAGCAGCCCCTCGACCCCGACCGGGCCGCGCGCGTGTACGCGGCTGGTGGAGATGCCGACCTCGGCGCCGAGCCCGAAGCGAAAGCCGTCGGCGAAGCGGCTGCTCGCGTTGTGAAAGACGCAGGCGCTGTCGACGCGCTCCAAGAAGGCGCTGGCCGCGAGCGGGTCTTCGGTGAGGATCACCTCGGTGTGGCCGCTGCCAAAGGCGTGCACATGAGCGATGGCGGCGTCGAGGTCGTCCACGATCACGACCGTCGCGGCGAGCTCGCCATACTCGTGGTGAAAGCTCGCCGCGACGGGGAGCGACCAGCGCGAGGCGGCGCGCTCACAGCCGTGCAGGGCGACCCCAGCCGCTTGTAGCGCCGCGACCACCGTGTCCGCGCGGCCGTCGTCCACGAGGGCGCGGTGCACGAGCAGCGTCTCCATCGCGTTGCAGGCGGCGGGGTAGTCGGTCTTAGCGTCCAAGATGACGGGCACCGCGCGGGCGAGGTCGGCGCCTTGGTCCAGGTAGACGTGGCAGATGCCGTCCGCGTGCCCGAGCACCGGGATGCGCGTCGACGCCTGAATGGAGCGCACCATCGCGCCGGACCCGCGCGGGATGACGAGGTCGATCACGTCGTCGAGGGCGAGCAGATCGGCGACGGCCTCGCGCGACTCCAGCAGCGCGATGACCGCCGGGTCGACCTCGGGGGCGAGCGCCTCGGTGAGCACGCGGTGCAGGGCGCGGTTGCTGTGCACCGCCTCGCGACCGCCCTTGAGCAGCAGCCCGTTGCCGCTCTTGAGCGCGAGGCCCGCGATCTGCGGCAGCGCGTCGGGGCGCGACTCGAAGATCACCAGCACGACCCCGAGCGGCGCGCTCTCTTGGCGCAGGTCCAGCCCAGGCGCGAGCTCGGTGGCGCGGAGGGTTCGGCCGAGCGGATCCTCGCTGTCCGCGAGCGCTTCCAGGCCGAGCGCGAGCGTGTCGAGCTTGCCCGCGCTGAGCCTGAGCCGCGCCGCTGAGGCGTCGGAGAGCACGCCCTGCGCGATGAGCTGCACGCTCGCGTCGAGGTCGAGCTGATTCGCGGTGAGGAGCTCTGGGGTGCGCGTGCGCAGCGCGGTAGCGGCGCGGCGGAGCGCTGCTGCGCGCTGCGCAGAGGTGAGCGCAGCGAGGGCGCGCCCAGCGGCGCGGGCGGCGAGGGCCTGTTCGCGAGGGGTCATGCGAGCTCCAGGTGGCGAAGGATGACGACGTTGTCTCGGTGGACGAGGGGCTTGGTGCGACCGGAGGACGGCCCGAGGACGGCCCGAGCGTCGGCGCTGGACCGCGCGCACACGCCGCGCGCGATCTCGACGCCCCCCTCGGTGACGACCGAGACGACCGCGCCAGCGTCGAACTCCTGCTCGACGCGCAGCACCCCAGCGGCGAGCAGGCTCGCGCCGCGCTCGCACAGCGCCTCGCTCGCGCCCGAGTTCACGACGAGGCGCCCAGCGGGCACTGTGGCGTAAGCGAGCCAGCGTCGCCGCTTATTCCCGACCTCGGAGGCCGGAAAGTGGGTGCCCACGTCCGCCCCTGCGACCGCGTCCAGGAGCGCGTCCCCGCGAATGCCGCTGGTGACGACGACGTGCACGCCAGCCTGCGCCGCGATGCGCGCCGCCCGCACCTTCGCGCCCATGCCGCCGCGGCCGCCCTTGCTGACCTCGCCGAGCTCGAAGCGAACGCCCTCGTGAAAGACGCTGACGCGCTCCGCGCCGGGCTCGGCCGGGTGCGCCGTGTACAGCCCGTCCACGTCCGACAGGATGACGAGCAGATCGGCGTCGAGCCCCGCTGAGACCAAGGCGGAGAGCCGATCGTTGTCCCCAAAGACCATGCGCTTGTCCAGCGCGAGCTCCGCCGTCGACACCGTGTCGTTCTCGTTGATGATCGGCAGCGCGCCGAGCTCCAGCAGCCGCTCCAGCGCGCCCGCGAGGTTGAGGTAGCGCTCGCGCTCCAAGAAGTCGGCCTCGGTGAGCAGCACCTGCGCCGCGACCACGCCCGCTTGGCGGCAGAGCGCGTCGTACAGGCCCATGAGCGCGCCTTGGCCGACAGCGGCGCAGGCTTGGCGCTCGACGACCCGCGTGGGCTTGCTCGCGAGGCCCAAGCGCGTGGCGCCGAGGCCGATCGCGCCCGAGGTGACGAGCAGGACCTCACAGCCCCGCTCGCGCAAGGTGACGATCTGCTCGACGAGCGCGCCGAGGCGCCCGAGGGCGAGCCCTCCGCCCGTGCGGGTGACGACGGCGGTGCCGACTTTGACGACGACGCGGCGAGCCGCGGAGAGGGAGGGGCGATGGGCTTCGGTCATGGTCCCGACGAGCTATCACACCCGCGCGTCGTCGAACCAGCCGAAGAAGTCCGCGAGGCGCGCGCGCTGCGCGTCGGGAAGCCAGTCGAAGTTGATGCCGCGGTCGCTCACCTCCCAGTACTCGGCCTGAGTGATGGCGCCGAGCTCGTCGTGAATCGAGCGCAAACGCGCGGGGGTCTCGTCGCGCATGTCGGCAAAGATCCGCCGCGCACGCCGCGCCTCGTCGTGCACCAAGTAGTAGGTCGCGAGCTTGACCTGGGCCTTGCGCACGCCACGCAGCGCCGACTCTTGGTGGTGCCCGCCGTCCTCGGGCTCCCGGTCGAGCTCCAAGAAGATGTCCAGCAGGGCGTCGTGCCCGCTCCACTGCCGCTGGTGCGCGAGCTCAAGCAGGCTGCACATATCGTACGCGACGACCTCCAGGATGAAGGCGAGCTGCCGTTGAAAGGAGATCTGCCCGTAGTACTTGAAGTGCTCCGCCAGCTCCAGCGCGAGCTCGCGGTCCTCTTCGGTGAGCGTGCGCTCGGCGAGCCCACGATATTCATTCAGCAGGTTGTACGCCGTTCGTATGTCGCCTTTATTGATCGACGCGCGCAGGTAGGTGTTGAGGAAGCGCACCACAGCGCGCAGCATCTCGCCGTCGCGGCGCGCGAGGGCCTCTTCGCCGAGCACGCGGGTGTGAATCGCGACCATGTGCGCGACGTCGGTGAGGCGCTGGCTCGCAGCCGTAAAGATAGCTTGGTACTGCCGAAGCACCTTCATCTCGACCCAGGTGCGGCGCGCCTCCACCTGGCGGAGGATGTCGTCGTGCAGCGCGACGAAGTCCTGGTCGTGGCGAACGGGCCCGCTCACGCCGAACCACAGCGCTGGCATCGAGTCCTTCTCCGCGAGGCTCTGCAAGGCCACGTCGCGCAGCGCGCCCACGGCCTCGATCGCGATCGCCTTGTCCTGGTTGTCCAGCGCGTTGAGCGCGAGCTCGCCGAGCTCCTCGGTGCCACCGAGCAGGCGCAGCTGGCCGTCCACTACGCGCCCTCGCCTGGCCATGCGCAAGCCGTCCACGGCGCGTCGCCGAATGGACGCGATCACCTGATCGGGCGTGAGGAAGTAGAAGACATAGGCGAAGTAGGGCATCACCGTGAGCAAGGACAGGCTGATCAGCCCGATCATCGCGAGGGCGAGGCCCGTGGGGTGGGGCTGCATATGCAGGCTCGCGGCGCCCCAAAAGACCACGACGGTCGTGATGACAAAGAAGCCCATCACGGCGCCGTTCACCGGATCGCGAAGGAACATCTCGCTAATGCGCGGTGTGAAGCGCGTGGCGGCGAGCTCGACGAGGATCGCGACCACCGTGATCGCGACGCCCAGCACAGCGACCGTGACCTCGGACACGCCCGAGAGCACGTCGCGCACCGCCGGATCCGCCGCGAGCGCCCACGGGCTCGGCGCACCGGCAAAGCCCGGGTGATCCGCAGCGAGCAGCGCAGCGAAGAGCAGCAAGGAGCCGCCGGTGAGCAGCGCGAACGCGATGACCGCGTTGAGCAGAGGACGAGCGAGCTGGGCCGATGGCATGGCCGCATCTTATCGCGCGTTCCTGACACGGGGTTGGCGGACTCGCCCCAAGTGGCGCTACGATGCGCGCACATGCCCTTGGAGGACAGATGACACAGTGGTTTCGCGCGCTCGGACTTGTCGCGCTTGTGGCCTTGAGCACCTCGGCGCTCGCCGGCCCGAACGTGCCCCAGGCTCAGCTTAAGCAGCTCCCGGCCGAGGTGAACGCCGCCTTCGAGCCCGGCGTCGCCGAGATCGCCGCCTTGGAGCAAGCGATCGAGAAGGCGTCCGCGGAGGCCGACATCGCCCGCACGGGCATCAAGGCCGACAAGCTCGACTCCAAGGCCGCTGAGGCGCGCATCAAGGCCGACAAGGCCGAGCTGAAGGCCGCCAAGAAGGCCAAGGACAAGGCCGCCAAGAAGGCCGCCAAAGCGAAGATTGACGCCAGCAAGACCCAGGCAGACGTCGCCAGCGCCGACGTCGACACCGCAGCCGCGCGCCACAAGCTCGCGCTCGCGCAGGTCGATCTGCTTCAGGCCGAGCTCGACCTCAAGCGCGCCCGCTTGGAGCACCAGCGCGCCCAAGCGGTCCTCGACAACGAGCTCGAGATCGACGTGAACATCTACGCGTCCGCCCAGTCCAAGGCGGAGATCGCGTACGAAGAGGCCCGCGCCGCCGTCTCACTCGCCGAGGCCAAGGTCTCGATGCGCGGGGGCGATCCCGCAGGTGGTGAGGCCGCGCCAGCGCCGACAACGCCCTGACGCGATCCGCTCACGAGCTCGTCGCTACTTAGCGGCGAGCTCCTTCTCGATGATGGGCTTGAACGCGTCGATCGGCTGCGCGCCGGACAGCATGATGCCGTTCACGAAGAAGGTCGGGGTGGCCTGCACGCCGAGCTTCTGGGCGTCGGTGACACCCGCGCTAATGACGGGCTCGTACTTGCCCGAGCCGCGGCAAGCCATCCAGCTGTCGACGTCGAGGCCGATCTGCTTGGCGTAGCCGTCGAGGTCGGTGTCCTGCAGCGCCTGCTGGTTCTTGAGCATCAGGCGGTTGAGCTCCCAGTACTTGCCCTGCTCGCCAGCGCAGTGGGCCGCGACCGCAGCGGGCATGGCGCGCTCGTGGAAGTTGAGCGGGAAGTCCTTGAAGATCACGCGGACCTGGTCCGGGTACTCCTTCACGAGCTCAGCGACGGTGTCCGCGGCCACGCCGCAGTAGGGGCACTGGTACTCGGCGAACTGCACGATGGTGATCGGCGCGGTGGCCTTGCCGAGCATGGGGTCGGCGTCGGTGATCGGGATCTCGACGCGGGGGAGCTCGGGGTAGGGCAGCAGCACCTTGGCGCCGTACTTGGCCTTGACCTCCTTCACGTACTCGCCGTAGCGCTGGCCCTGCTTGCGGCGCAGCAGCTCACCCTCGAGCATCGGACGGGCCTCTTCCAGCGACGCGCCGCGAAGCTGACGAGCGACCGTGGGGTAGAAGGCCTCGACCTCGTCCTTGGTGGGGGGCGTGACCTTGGCTTCAACCTCGACCTTCATGAGCGCGTTGATGTCGGCGTAGCCGCCAGCCTTGGCCTCGGCGGTGAGGATCGCCTCCGTGAGCTTGCCGTCGACGTACTGGGACTGCTTCTCGTAGCGGTCCATGAGGTACTTCATCTCGATGCTTTGCAGCTGGCCCTTGAGCTCCGCCTCCATGCCTGCGGCGCTGAGGCTCCCGCCGTTCCAGGTAGCGACGTCGCCGGTCGCGGCGGCGGTCGTGGGGGCAGCGGCGGCGGGCGCGGGCTTGGGCGGGCTGGCATCAGCCTGCTTGGGCTCTCCGCAAGCGGCGAGGAGGAGGACGACGGGCAGGAAGGAGCGAAGCATGTACGATTTCTCCGAGGTTCGGCAGCGAGGGGCTAACACCACTCCCGAGGCCTGCACGTCCCGCGACGTCTGGATGCGACACCGGACGGCGAACGCCTGATGGCATAGGTCGTGCATGAAGCCGCACAGACGACTTCGGAGCGCCTATGAATCGCATCTTCTTCGCCCTCATCGCGCTAGCGTTCTCCAGCGCGGCGTACCGCGAGCTCACCGGCTGGGTCGACCCCAGCGGAAAGCACGCGATGGACCTCGTCACCTCTGGCGCGCTGGACGCCGCCAAGGGCTCCGCGACCATGGCGCTCGGCCTGATCGGCGGCATGGCGCTCTTCCTCGGGGTGGTCAAGGTCGCCGAAGAGGGCGGCCTGATGCTCATCATCGCCAAGCTCGTGCGCCCGCTGATGGTCTGGCTCTTCCCGGAGGTCCCAGCCAATCATCCCGCTATGAGCATGATGATCCTCAACCTGTCAGCGAACGCGCTCGGTCTCGGCAACGCCGCCACGCCCTTCGGCGTCAAGGCGATGGTCGAGCTCGACAAGCTCAACCGCACCAAGGGCACGTCCACCAACGCGATGGCGCTCTTCCTCGCGATGAACACCTCCTCGGTCGCGCTGCTCCCCACCGGCGTCATCGTCTGGCGCCAGCAGCTCGGATCGCACGATCCCTCCGGCATCTTGGTGACGACGCTCTTCGCGACGCTCTTGTCGACGAGCACGGCGATCGCGGCCAGCAAGCTCCTGCAGCGCTTCGCGCCCATGCCCCCGCCAGACGCTGACGCGCCCGATGTGAGCGCCTACGAGGCGGCCCACGACGAGCCCGGCTACCCGCTGTGGCTGAGCGTGCTCGCCCTCGCCGGGCTGTTCTCCATCATCCCGCTGTCGGTGATCTACAATGAGCAGATGTCAACGGTCGTCGCGCCCTGGATCGTGCCGTCGCTCATCTTCGGTTTCGTCGCGTTTGGGTGGGCTCGCGGCGTGGCCGTCTACGATGTGTTTATTCAGGGCGCGAAGCAGGGCTTCGACATCGCGGTGATGATCATCCCGTACCTGGTCGCTGTGCTCTCCGCGCTCGGCATGCTGCGCGCGAGCGGCGCCCTCGACGCCATCACCAGCCGCTTGAGCTTCCTCGGCGCGGTCGGCATGCCCCCCGAGGCCCTGCCGATGGCGCTCATTCGCCCGCTCTCTGGCAGCGGCGCGACGGGCACGATGGTCGACATCATGACGGCCCACGGTCCCGACTCGTACACCGGCTACCTGGTGAGCACGATTCAGGGCTCCACCGAGACGACCTTCTACGTCATCGCGTTGTACTTTGGCGCGGTCGGCGTGCGCAACGTGCGCCACACGGTGCCCGCCGCGCTGCTCGCGGACCTCATGGGCATCGTGGGCTCGGTGATCGCGTGCAGCGTGCTCTACGGCCACCTGGCCGTCAGCCTCCCGCCCGTCGGGCACTAGGAGCCTTGTCGGGCGTAGCGCGCAAAGCGCGCACGCCCGCAGGTTCCTCCCAGCTCGCGGAGCGAGCGGTGCCTCTGCCCCCGCCCCTGCCCCTGCCCCTGCCCGTTCGCCTCCGGGCGGAAATCCCAGCCGGGAGGTGGATCCCGCGCACGGTGGCGCGGATAGCCTCCCTACGGAGGCCGACATGGGCTAGGAGCGGATGCGGTTCGACTTCGAGCGGTTGGACGTCGTTGGTCCTTCGATGCGGCGCGCGCGCAGGCCAGGATCGACGGGGCCGAACGCGGCGTGATCTGCTGGTGACGGAGGCCCGATGCCGAAGTCGTACCGCCAGTGGTCACCGGATCAACCCTTTCTACTGCCGCCGGATCCACGAACATGGCTGCCGGAGGGCCATCTCGCGCACTTCGTCCTGGAGGTGGTGGAGAGGGTGAACACCTCGGCGATCGACGACGCCCTCGCGGCGCTGTTGGTCCAGATCGTCCAGATCAGCCGGTGCGCTGGGCTCGCGAAGCTCGGGCACGTCTCGTTCGACGGCAGCAAGGTCCAAGCGAACGCGAGCAAG
>Ga0210044_10001958_pt1 | contig 31268 bp, 28 predicted proteins | sample CryGey13umfilter_2_FD_183959 | JGI IMG/M metagenome (GOLD analysis project Ga0210044, IMG submission 183959) | Groundwater microbial communities from aquifer in Utah, USA - Crystal Geyser 4/9/14 3 um filter (SPAdes) (version 2) | ecosystem: Environmental > Aquatic > Deep subsurface >...
CTCCCCCCGCGCGGGGGAGGGTCGGGGTGGGGGGTGTATTTTCACGGCAAATCAAGGAGCCTTTTTTCAATAGGGGTCTTGTCGAGTTCCCTCCAGTTTTCAGGCGCGAGCCTCAACGGCCTTCCCGCTGAGGTGGCTAGGCCCTCACTGCGCCTTGAAAGAAATTTTCCCCGCACTCTTTGCTGCATCTCGATATTGAAGCCGACACTTTGCTCCCTGCTCCTTACAACAACCGCCTCCATGTTACCGACAGTCTCAAAGGAAACAGGAGAGCCTGATTTTACTGAAATGTCATTTATCTCTATGGCCCTCCAGTCGTTGGTCTTTAGATCGCTTCGAATCTGTCTTATTGAGAAATTTCTTGCTCCGGCAAGGGTTTCGATCTGAACAGACTGAGAACTTGTCCCCAGATCACCTACTCTTATTGAGTCTTTGACGTATTCATTTGATCTTGCCTCAAGCCGTATAAGGTTACCTGCGGCCCCTATGGTCGCCCTGTATGAGTTTCCGGTTATCTCAAAGGTGAGTCCGTCCACTTTGCCGACCGTCCTTTTCAGGAAGTATAGCTCGCCCGGAGCTCCTCCCGTAATGAAGTCACTTGACGGCCAAAGCCATTTGACGGCCCCCTTGAGCCTCTTTGCGGGATCTGTCTCAAGCCCGAGTGAGGGGCCTCCGGACTTGTAGAGCCGCTTTCCCTGATCGTCGGATATCTGCACAACCGCAGCTCCGGGGCCGGTTACAAAAGCGGTCTGTAAGGCGTCAAATACCATGTCAAGTGCAAGGGGATGGCGGGACTTGGGAAGTATTACCGACATGGGTATGGCGAAGCACCAGGCGCCTCCTCCGGGAGAGCTTGAATATGTCCTTGTAGGGCTCTGCACATAAACCCAGTCTTGCGGGCCGTTAACGGTCATGAAGTTGGCTCCGGTGTCATAGTGGGAAGGATTGTCATCGTATGGGAGGTTGGGATCCCATATAAAAATTCTCTTTGGGTATCCTCCTGAAGGCCCGTCCAATACCCTGTAAGGTATTACGGTATGAGCCGCTTCCCCGAAAACACTATTGGCTATTGAAAGCACAGGATAGTCTCCTCTTGCAAGGGAGTCCCTTATTGTAAAGAAGGCCGCCTCCGCGTTATTTAGATGGCCCGCGTCAACCACGTCTATGAAATTTTCTATGCCCGAAGCGCTGAATTGCCTGGCCTGGAGCATGTTGATCGCCCTGTGCAGGTCTTCCCTGTCCGGTGAAACTGTGCCTGTATAAAAAGCGGCGGGAGAGCAGAACCCCAGGTAACCGCCGTACTTGAAAAGGGCAAGAGCAAGGAGCGACATGCCGCCGCAGTTTCCGTTAGCCCCGCAGTTTTTGAATATCTCGTAGAAGGCGCAGTCAAGAGGCGCCTCGATGCAGTCCTGTGTTGGGTTTATACCGAGATAGGTCTCACGGAAAAGATACCATGACAGATCACAAGAGCCGATGCAGTTAGTCCCCTGTTCTCCCCAGTTGGTGAAATACCAACCGTCTGTTCTCGGATCAAATACCTGCCCCCAGGCTGAAGGACAAATAGAAATAAGCAAGATAAGTGCCGCCAGTTTATTCAATATTCCCATCTTCTAGCCCCCATTTTGTCCTGATTATGACTTATACCCCCATGCCCGGTAGAGGCAAAGAAACATGAAAATTTCTTCATTTTCTATATTCCCCCGCCCGGCTCGCAAATTCCCGGGAACCCCCTGATGAGCCTTATCAAATAATGTTGTCAGTATCGGTAGAGCGCAGGCGCGGAGGGCTCGGAGAGATGCCCCCTTGTGTCCATGGTCTGGACCCTGTAGTAGTGATCCATGCCACGGAGGGCGGTTGTGTCGGTAAATTCATTTCCTTTGACCACCGGGCTTATCTGCCTGAATGAACCCGAGGCCGAAGGGCCCCTGAAAACAATGAATCCCTCCCAGGAGGCCGGATCAAAGGCCGGTGTCCATTTGACCACTAGCCCGCAGCCTTCCGACGGCTGCGGTCCCGGGGCGAGCAAGACCGGAGTCGGGGGGATGTCCCTTGTGTAGGTAAAGGTGCTTAAGGCTGGTATCTTCGAGATATCAGACTTCTCGCTTTCGTTACCCAGCCAGTCAAGGGCCGAGACTCTGTACCAATAGATATTTCCGGGTTCTATCCCCTTGTCCTCAAAAGAGGCAAGAACTGCGGTGGGATTAGCCTCAGCAGGTATGTCTTCGCATCTTGGGCTAAGACCCTCCCACCTGGATAAGGAAACGGTTCCATCCGTCAAGACGCTTGCGACAAAAGAAGGTGAAGCGTCCTTGTTTTCAGAACGGTACACATGAAATGCCTTTAGATCCTGTAGAGGCGATGCCAGCCATTCGATGATTACGGAGTTGCTCCTGGCCTTCATCGCTGAGATAACAGGAACGGGCGGGGCCTCTTCCTCCAGGAGTTTCTGGCAGACATATTCGCCGATGTCGGGACAACCGCCGGAAAGCCTTCCGGGATACACGTTTCTTGCCGTATCAAAGGCCCTTATCCAGTAGGCGTAACATACGGATGAGCCGGCGGTAACTGAGTAATCGTCGAAAAAGATTTGTCCCGTATCAGCCATCCTCTTTTTCGCCTCAGAGAGCAGCAGTTCACCGACCAGCGAAAAATCACAGGGTTCATTATAAGCTTCTTTCTGGGTCTTGGACTCAGGTCTGTAAGGCATTCCCATGTCGCAGAGCCCCACGTAGATTTGATAACCTCCCAGGTCTTTTTCAGTGTTTTCATCCCAGAATATGCGGTTGTGATCTGCGTATCCTTTAGACCCTTTCATCGTTGTTGGCCCTGGAGGGGTTGTGTCAGGTATCCTCCCAGCCAAAACCGCTGAAGGGGCGCTAATGTTACCGCTTGTGTCCACGCACTGGAGCCTGTAATAAAAATCCTTTTCGCCGAAGGCCGGCACCAGCAGAGGGTCTGTATCCGTCCAGGAAAGGGTTATTGTATTCGTATCAGATGGGTCTGCTGAAACGCCCTTGACAAAGAGGGATGATGAAGGCGCAAGCGCTGCTATTTCCTCCAGGTAATCAAGTTTGTCTGATCTGTAGATGTTGTATGTAGTTATGGCATCAAGCTCCCTGTGGCCCAGGGCATCGAGTACCACCTTTCTCCAGGATACTGAGATGCCTAGAGGATAGGATGAAGCGTCAACCTTCAAGTCGCTCGGCGCACGCGGAGCGGTCTTGTCAAGCGGCCTTGCCGATACGGGTGAATGACTCCATGGTCCCTGCCTTCCAAGGATATCCACGGATGCTACCTTATAGTAGTATTTTATGTTATTGCGAGGCCCGTTTACAAATACGGTGACCCCGGCTGAGCTTGTAACTTCATGGGCAACTGGGGCGCCTTCCTCATCCCACCTCTGGAAGTCCACAAAGCCCGGCTTAGGCCTTGAAAGAGGACCTCCTTCCAGGTCCTTGTCAATATCAAAGACGACGGGCTCCTGGTTTATTTGTAAATAGGTGCCTGAAGCCGATGTTGATCTTCCGACGATAAAACCGGAGGCGGCATCTCTTCTGTTCCATAGCACAAGCACCTTTGTGTCTCCAGGCAGGGCGGTTATTCCTTCAGGTGGATCAGGCAATACGAAATATCCGGCCTTTACCTTGACCTTAGCTGCTGTAAGGCTCTCAGAGCCTTTCTCATTCAATTTCCTGAGCTGATAGACGTATGTCTTTCCGGCAGTAACATCTTTATCCAAAAATGCGGTGCCCCTGGCGAGGCGTATCTTGAGATTTGCTGCGGCCATAATGTCAAGGATGGCCTCTTCCTGTGACGTGAGTCCACTATTGAATGCCTCGCAGCTTAAGGCTGCCTTGGCGCCGAGCCGCTCTTTTGCTCTGAGAGAGGAGAAGGCATCCGATATCATCTTCCACTCGGCTGAGTTCTCAGGGATAATAGCCTTCAGTTGGTCGCATGTCCTTGCGGCTGTGATGGGGGTTTTCCCGTTTATTGGGACTGAAGGAAAACCCGGGGTGGGTTCCTCTCTTCTGTAAACGTTATAGCCTGGCGCGTCTTCAGCTCTTGTCCAGAATAGCACGACATAGGTTTTTCCTGATCCGTCAGTACCTGCGGATACGGCGTACATATCCCGCTGTGCCTCGACGTTGTTGAGCCTTGAGGGCTTTTCATCCGGCCTTTTTCCGATATCCGGAGGAGCCGCGGCGGAGATACCAACCACGGGAAAGGCGAATGAAAAAAACGCAATCAGGCCGGTTAAAAGTAATTTAGGGAATCTCATCAGCTTTAACCCCCCCTGAGGATTCAGAAAATTTACAAGAATCCCTTTCCCTAATTAATGTAGAAACCCCCGGGCCCAAGCCCGGCTGTAACATCCACAGAGGCGCAGATCACCCAGAGGACGCATCCCTCCAGGCCGAAGGTGCCCTCAAAGGTAATCGGCACCGGCCCTCCCATGGCGAGGTTGCACCATCCGGATGCCGACACGAGCCCCCCAAGTATCTCGCCATGGACGCATACACCTGCGCTTCCAAGCACATAGGGAAGTCCTATGATTGCAAGATCGGGCCAGGCAGAGGAAAGCCCGGGCGGCGCCACGGAAAAGGCTCCCAGACCCGCGTAAAGCTCAATGCCGCCTCCGAAGATGTACCAGTTTACGGCAAAAGAGACCTGCCCGTATCCGTAGATGCCCGTCAGGGTATCCGGGAGCTGGGCCTGGGAGACCCCGAAGCGGCCTGTGGTAGTCTGAAGTACCCACGCCTTTGCCTTGGGCACATTGTGTCCCACGAACATGCCCCCTTCAAGTCCCGCTCCGCCTGTCCAACCCGCAACCGTAACTGCCAGACGGCCCTGGAGGAACTGTGTGACCATATCCGCATACCAGCTCACCTGGCCTTCTCCTTCAAGTCCGCCTAAGACGGAGTTGCAGTTGATCCTCGCTGTGACGTCCCCTTCAGCCGATTTCCGGCTGAAGTCCTTTTTAAGGAAAACAGTTCCGGAAAGATCTACCGCAGCCCCCGCCACTGAAAAGAGCATGTCTCCGGAGGCGTAAAAACTGCAGGAATTAGGAGTAACCGAGGTGATTACCTCCACTACCTGCCCGGTCTTGGGAGCCAGTATCCCGGTCCCCGTGCCTACGGCCTTCTCCAGATATCCCCCCAGGACCAGGCGCTGAAGCGTTGGGCCCATAATCCTGATGCAGCCGTTTATATGGCTCAAGCCTCCCAGACGCGCGTAAAGGCCCATATCCACATCATGAGTGCTCGTGGAGGTCATGCATATATCAATTGATTCGTCTCTTATCTCGATGGTTGCATCCAGGTCATCCGAATGGACAAAGGAAACCGATGCAGCCCCTGTTCCGGTAAGGCCGTTCTGAATCTTGATGTTGTAATCCATGTCCGCGTCAGGGAAATCAAGCGTTGAAAGGCGCTCTCCCGTTAAGTCGTCCCAGTTTCCGTGGAGATGCAGGTTCGTGGGAGAAGCCTTGGGCATGCCGGTCTTCGGTATCGTTACGCTGCGGCCGAAATATGGCTTTCCGCTCTCGACATCATACCTTGCATCCCTGATATTGACGAAAGCGCTTCCAAAGAAGTTGATGTAGATGGAGCCGCAAGTTGCAAAATATCCGTCGGTAGCGCCTGGTGTGTATTTGGAAAGGGCCAGCGCGGAGGGCGAGAACTTAATTTTATCGAAGCGCTGGCCGTAGGAGTTATTGTCGAGAAAAAGCTCTCCCAGGTTCCCGTCGGCAAGCATCTCTCCCCAGGTGAGCCGGAAGGGCTTTTCAAAATGCCTTGTTTCGCTTATGCCGGCTGCGGTAAAGATGATCCTTCCTGTTCTGGCGCTCATAACGCCGGCTTTGGCGGGATCTCCGGTAGGGACAAGAAATAGCTTCCAGTATCCGAGCGTGACCCCTGCCGAAGGTAGCACTATGTTGCCTCCAGCAAGATCGGCGGTTGAGGTACACTTCATGTCTGAAAAAGCGAGTCCTGTTATTTCGCTCGGTGCCTTTAGATTAATCAGCCCGGTAATCTCAGAGTCATAGACCGCGCTTGATGCGAACTTGAATCCAGCCCCCTTCTCCTTATTGGCGATTCCGATTCTTGCGTCAAACGAATCTCCCCCGACATAGCCGGCCCGGGATTTGTTTCCGAGGGGTTCGGGGGCATTCCAGTTTTGAGGTCTTGCGCGAATATCTCCGTCAACACCCCTGCCTCCTATTCTAATCCAGCCTTCAACGTGTCTTAAGGTTATCGGATTTCCGGTTGGCCGGTCGCCGCTGAATATGACAAGATCATCCATGTGAATGCTTCCGACTACGATCCCGGTGATAGCCCGGGTTTCCATTTCGGAAAGCATGATGGAAGGTGTTGATGAGGGATGCCATTCAAGAAATGCGGCGCCGTCATCGGGACTGAAGGTTGGTAGAGGCTCAGCCGGTGCATAGAGATAACCGGTAGTTGCGGTTAAGTTCCAGACTTCGATTTCACTTCCAGGGTGTGTCAACTCCCCCCATGAGATTTTATTGGGAGGGTCGAAGACAACCTCACCTGAAAGGCCCATGCCGTGCTTTATGACAAGAGATGTGAAAGCGGCCTGAACATCCGTTGCTGGGTTCGCCTCTGCTCTGACCGCCTGGATGGGCAGGGTGACCTTCCCGGGGCCTATGACACCGGATGAAACAGCCCCCTCTGAGATAATTACGGAGGCATCCTGGGCATTTATCCGGTAACCTTTGGGATTGATCATGACGAACTCAAACGGGACGGTTGCCTTGAGGGCAGCTTCAAATCCCGCGGCTGTTATAGTTGCTTCCGGAAATTGGTACTGCGCGGCCATAAATCCTGTGTTTGACTCGGACGGATTGGTTCCAGCCCCTGAGGCTGTGCCCTCTTTAAGAACAAGGCCTTTAAAGGAAGTCGGCCTTCCGACAGGACTCATGGATGAGCTGAAATCAGCGGTAAAACCCGAGCCTGAGGCAACAAGACCTGTTATGCCCACTATCCAGGGGCCAAAGATATTCGAAGGCCTCTCAGCGTAAAATGATGCATCCGGTCTGATTGTCACGGCTCCGATTTCAAGAGATGGAGAAGTGCAGGAAAAAGGAGTGCCCACCCCGCTTGGAAGAGTCAGCGTTACGGAGGCGGAGGAGGCAGCAGGTGATATCTCCATGGCCTTTATCCAAATGGTGAATCCAGCCCGCTCAAGGGTGATCTTTGCCGGACGGGCCGTGCCAGCCGGAAAAACCGCCTTTCCGCTCGTAACGCGGCCCTTGTCGCCGGTTTCGGATATTGATGAGATGGTTATATCTTCGAATCGCAGCAGGGCCTCGCCTTTTGGCGGTCTAAGCCTTGCCCCGGACGCGGTCATGTCTTTTTCGCGAAGCGAGATGATGGCTTTGTCCTTCTTTGCTGCAAGCCCGAGCGCCTTAACCGTTGCCTTCTCCTTTTCGATGAAGCGCGTTGCATCCGGCGCCTTTTTAAGTTGCCTGTCTGTTGTCCCCAGGGCCGGAGCCACCTTCTCGGACGAGAAAAGCCTCGGCGTTTCTTGAAACGTAACCTCAGCGGGGCCGGCAAGGGTGGGAACATCCGAAGTGAATGTAAGCCATGCGGTCCCGGAGGCGCCTGTAATTGTCCCATGGCCGGGATCATTACTGCCGGTATCTGAATATGACTCTACCGTCAGGACAAAATCTCCGATGAGAAGCGTTAAGGGGCGTTTTTCAGGCGCGGGAGATGGTTTAGTCTTGCCGGCCTTGCTCCGGGGGAGGCGGGAGATATCTTTGACTGCCTGTCTGGCGCCTTGAGCCTGAGACGGGGGTGGCGCAGGGTGTGAACAAATCGCGTTGGAGAAAACAGCTCCCAGTATTATCCCAAGGCTGAGAAAAACTCTTTCCGCTGATCGCTTGAAGAAGTTCATTTAGACCTCCTCAAAAAGGCACCATCGAGCCTGCGCCGGGCTTAGACCGAATAGGCCGGATTAGTGCAAGAATGGCCGGTTTTTGCCCATGGAAAGACATTCTTGCCGTGGAAGCATCTTGAAAATCTTATATGCCCATTTTTCTTTGATGTCAAAACACTCTTTGAATTGATTCATATCCTGCTGCGATCTTTCTGAGGCAGGATATCGGTTGCGCTTCATCCATTTACAACTGATTGACAATAGACATGATTTCCTCCTGCTGTTTCTTGCGCTTCAGATTGCATGCTTTTCAGATTGCTCGCAACATGTATGAGATGAAAGCAGGATTTCAGGGAATGAAATGTGTTATAGCCGGATTAAAAGGTCATTATGCCTCAGGAAAGCCTATGAGTTTTTAGGGCGTGGAGGATATGAGTGTGGATATGAGGATGGAACCTAGGGCAAGGGCTATCGAATTGTGCGGTATTCTTTAAATTTAGGCTTTTCTTTGCGGTTGACATACATGTGGAATTCAAACATAGTTCTTTATATGAAAATACATCGTCATGCCGGCGTAGGCCGGTATCCAGTCATTTATACCTGGATTCCGGATCAAGTCCGGAATGACGTGCAGCATTTTCATGTTTCGTTGTGCCCCAAAAGGGCATGAGCGTTAGTGAAGGAAGCGGGCAGCTGAACTCTCCTCGAATATCAAAGCATTTACAGGAGTTATTTTCGGTGCTTATTGAGCAAGCCTAATCCAGTCGTTAATCGCATATAATCTTTGATAAGATCAGCCCGACCATGCGCAGGTTTTTATGAGTGCAAACCCAAACGGCATTTTAACTTGGAACATTGATGAAATTGCAAGAGCGCTGAAGATCGGGGAGAAGGATGTCCTCAGTTACTTCACGGATGGAAGACGAGTTAGTTTTATTTTAGAACTAAGGCTTGCATATGAGGTTATCAAAGGCAGACTGGCTCCCAGCGAGGGGGCTGGATATGATTTGCTCGATTCCGCCGGGCGCAAGTGGGAGGTGAGAAGCATCACAAAGGGAGGTATTTACTTCTGCCCTAGTTAGTGTCCATCCGCAAATGAGATAGTTTTGTCGAGTTCAAGGCGGGCGATAATTTTAACCACAGGAATACATTGACGTATTTCGAGGATTAAAATTTGAGTCCAACGCCGAAATCGGTGAAAATAGCCATTTCCGGATGGGCACTAGTTATATGGTTGGATTAGGACGATCTTTTAATTGGAAAGGTTTCTTGGAAAAATTGCAGGAGATTGAGGGTTACATAATTTCTGATGTCGAGTCATTTCCCAATATACCATTCTGGATTCTTCCAAAGACAACTATAAGTTCCTGGTGGGATAGACGAATACTTGGAACTACAACCAAGATATCCAGAGAAGCAGCGCTCAAATTGCTTGGCTCTTTATGATAGCCCCTGGGATACAGATAAAGCTTTTCGATGAACCTGCTTCGTGGGGGCTGCCGGAAAGGGCTGATGGGTTCAAGAAGGAGCTTCTGGAATTCTGTGCCTTTGGAAAACAGAGCCTTCAGTCTTCGATGCTCACAGGCGATGGCAAAGAGATACCTATATTCATAAATGAGTTTTGGACAGCTAAACAGCGTGCAGCATCAAGCCTCCATGAGATTTCTTACAGGGCATGCTTCAAACCACAACTTCCTCGTTTTTTTATTCAGCGCTTTACCCTTCCGGGAGATACAGTTTATGACCCTTTTATGGGGCGTGGGACCACACTCCTGGAGGCAGCTCTCTTAGGGCGCAGGCCTTGCGGATGTGATGTGAATCCCTTGAGCGAAATTCTTATCAGGCCTCGTCTGCAGCCTCCAAGGTTTTCCGAACTTCATGAAAGAATTAGAAGAATGAACTTTACTTCCGCCGAGGAATTGCCTGAAGATTTATTAACTTTCTACCACCCTGATACGTTAAGTGAGCTATGCGCTCTTAGAAATTATTTATTGCGGAAAAGGGAGTGTCATCATCTTGATGGGATTGACCTATGGATTTGGATGGTGGCAACAAATCGCCTTACGGGGCATTCGCCGGGGTTCTTTTCTGTTTATACAATGCCGCCTAACCAAGCTGTCTCAGTTGAGTCTCAAAGAAAAATTAACCTCAAACGAGGTCAGATACCACCCTACCGGAACGTGCCGGAACTGATTCTTCGAAAAAGCAGGCAGCTATTAAAAGATATTGATGATGCAATGCGCCGGGCCCTGATCGAAGCATCCACGGATGCGGCCCTTCTTACTGGGAGCGCTGACAATACGCCTTGTATCGAATCTGAGTCGGTTTCCCTGGTCGTAACGTCACCTCCCTTTTTGGATATTGTTGATTACAATCAGGATAACTGGCTTCGCTCCTGGTTTTGCGGGATTGACACCGCGACCGTGGCGATATGGCAGATAAAGAGCGTTGAAGCTTGGGAAGAATGCATGAAGGGCGTGCTGCATGAGCTGAGGCGCATCCTGAAAACCAAAGGATTGATTGCTTTCGAGGTGGGTGAGGTCAGAAACGGTACAATCAAATTGGAGAACTCAGTAATCAAGGCTGGGTTACATGCTGGGCTTACCCCTGTTCTGGTGCTAATAAACGAACAGATTTTTACCAAGACGGCCAATTGCTGGGGTGTGAATAACCTAAAAAAGGGCACCAACACAAACCGGATTGTCTTGTTCCAAAAAAACTAAATGTGATTGTTAGTCTTATTCGATTGTCGCTGAAAAATCAAAATCCATTCTCGCTGCATAATGTTATAGAGCCCAAAAATTACTTTGCCTATTTTTGTTAGAAGGTATCAGCTCAATAATTGGGGGAATGGCTTTGCGCGAACCAGGACATGCAGACCAGGAATCAGGTTCTGTAGGTGCGCCTTCAGGCGCAGGGCGCACCGTTCACGCGCGGCTGAAGCCGCACCTACCCCGGATCTTTGAGCTGATACGTTAGAAGCTCAAACTTATTTCGCGAGCAATGATTAATGGCGTTTTCTACAGTGTTAAGTTCTTTACCCTGGTGTGTTATATTACCTAGTGTCCATCCGGAAATGAGATAGTTTCGTCGAGTTCAAGGCGGGCGATAATTTTAACCACAGGAATACATTGACGTATTTCGAGGATTAAAATTTGAGCCCAACGCCGAAATCGGTGAAAATAGCCATTTCCGGATGGACACTACCTATAATGACAGCAGCTTTCCCGCTAGGCTTGATAACTCGTGCCATCTCTGCGTAAGCCTTTCCCATATCTTCTTCGTACAGTTCGAATCTCGACTTGCCCGAACCTCTTACTCCAATAAACTCCTCTTTGATGCGCTCGAGGTCGTAACCAAGCTCCTTTAGAGCATGGGCGTCGTTTTCCACATAGTTCAGGGCGACGGAATAAGGGGGCGAAGTTATTATTCCGTCAATGCTGGCATCATCAATAGGCAGGAAAAAGGTTGAATAATGTATGTCCATGCTCTTAACCTGAAAACGTAAAGGATCGCTTCAGAGTGCTATCAAAAAAATTCTACCTAGTGTCCATCCGTAAATGAGATAGTTTCGTCGAATTCAAGGCGGGCAATAATTTTAACCACAGGAATACATAGACGTATTTCGAGGATTAAAATTTGAGCCCAACGCCGAAATCGGTGAAAATAGCCATTTCCGGATGGACACTACCTATCTTCCCTTGAAGATTGGACAGGCGGGTCATAATAAACTATCATAACATGGAAGCGCTCAAGGAATAAAGATTAGATGATCATAGGGATCACTTTGGTTTCTTGAAGGCCAATGAAAGGAAGAAGCTGCCATGATTGAAATCAACTACCCCGCAGTAAGCGATACCAGTCCGCTTCCAGCCGGATCGTGCCTCTTGGAGGGATTTCCGGCTCCGTGCGCTATTGTGATAATGGGCGCCTCAGGAGATCTCACGGCAAGGAAAATAATGCCATCCCTCTTCAGCCTTTACAAAAAAAAGCTCCTTCCTGATCCCTGCTTGATCTTAGGATGCGCCCGCACTGCCTATAGCGATGATGAGTTCAGGACTGTCATGAAAAAGGCCCTTTTTGCATCATCCAAGGATGCCGAAGGATGGGAGGAATTTGCCTCCAGGCTTTACTACAGGCAGATTTTTTATGATGATCTATCCTCCTACGAGGGTCTAGCCACAGGGCTTTCCGAGTTGGAGAAGAAAGCAGGAACTGCCGGGAGAAGGATTTTCTATCTTGCCGTTCCTCCATCCCTCTACGAGTCCATAGCCCTTATGCTGGGGGAGGCTGGTCTATCCAGGGAGCCCGAAGGCGGAGATGTCTGGACAAGGATTGTGGTTGAAAAGCCCTTCGGACGGGATATTGAAACTGCCAGACACCTTGATGCCGCTCTTCACAAGCATTTTGCCGAACATCAGATCTTCAGGATTGACCATTATCTGGCAAAGGAGACGGTTCAAAACGTCCTGATCCTCAGATTTGCCAACGCCATCTTTGAACCTATCTGGAACAGAAGATACGTGGATAATGTTTCCATAACGGCTGCCGAATCGCTCGGAGTAGGACACAGGGCCGGTTACTATGAGGAGGCCGGAGTCTTAAGAGACATGTTTCAGAATCACATGATGCAGCTTCTGAGCCTAACGGCCATGGATCCTCCGTCTCAATTTGACGCGGACACGGTAAGGGATGAAAAGGTGCGGGTCTATAGGTCCCTTAGGCCCTTTCCGGTGGATGATCTCGAAAACCATCTCATAGTTGGGCAATACAAGGCCGGAGTGATTGACGGCAATAAAGTGCCGGGCTACCGGGAGGAGCGGGGCGTTTCCCCTGATTCCCTAACGCCAACCTTTGCCGCAATGAAGGTCTTCATTGATAATTGGCGCTGGCAGGGCGTGCCTTTTTACCTCACGTCAGGAAAGAGCCTGGCAAAAAAACTCACCGAAATCAGAATACAGTTTAAGGAGGTCCCCCATTCCATGCTGAGGAGCATAATAGGGGAGCATATCACGGCCAACACCCTTACAATCGGTATCTCCCCCGAGGAAAAGATCACCCTCTCGTTTCAGACGAAAAACCCGGGCATGAGGATATGTTTGAGATCCGCTGATATGGAGTTTTGCTACGAAGGCTCTGGGAAAACACCGTCCGGAGATGCGTATGAAAAGGTGCTTATGGATGTTATGCTGGGAGACCAGATGCTTTTCTGGAGGCAGGACGGGGTGGAGCTTTGCTGGTCTTTCCTAACGCCAATCATTGCTGAGTGCGAGGCATGCAGCGGGAGAGCCGAGATGCTGAGGTTCTATGAGGCAGGGTCGAAAGGGCCGGGAGGGTTTCGACAAATCAGTGAAACAGCAGGTACGTTATCATCTTTTTCGGATTATAGAGGGGTAAGGCTTACTTGAGCGCGTCGGGCAGTGATATCAGGATACCGGAGGCAGAGCTATCCTTTGAGTTTATGAGGTCGTCAGGGCCTGGGGGCCAGAATGTAAACAAGGTTGAGACGGCCGTGCGGCTGTTGTTTGACGTTGGGCAGAGTTCCTCCATCACCGACGAGGTGCGCGCAAGACTTATGAGGCTTGCGGGCAGGAAAATGGGGAAAGACGGCATACTTCGTATTCAGGCCAGAAGGTTCAGAACTCAAGAGGCAAACAGAAGGGATGCCCTTGAGAGGCTCTCCGAACTGATAAAGCGGGCGAGCACGGCCCCTAAGGTTCGACGAAAGACCCGCCCGCCCAGGTCTGTTAATGAGCGAAGGCTGGAATACAAGCGCCGGGCATCAAGGATAAAGGAAAAAAGGCGAAGGCCTGATATGGAGGGGACCCTATGACATCGGCAGATGTCCGGGCCGGGCACGAATTTGCTGCTGTAATTGTGGGATCAGGCCCCGGCGGGGCTACGGTTGCAAGGGAGCTTGCGAGGAAAGGTAAAGACGTCCTAATCCTCGAATGGGGTGACTTTGATCCTGTGCGAGGTAAGGTCTTCGAGACCGTGAGGAGGGCGCTTATCCCGGGAAAGGGCCTTCTCTTGACGGATGGTTTTCTTGGGATGATCAGGGCCATCACGACAGGCGGAAGTTCGGTGATCTATTGCGCGACCGCCTTTGATCCTCCTTCCGCGATGTTTTTGCCAAACGGGGTTGATCTGGGAAAGGAAATCGCAGAGCTTAGAAGGGAGATCCCCATCGCCCCGTTGGAAGATAGGCTTGTTGGCCCTGGTCCCAGGCGCTTCTTTGAAAGCGCGTCGGCTCTTGGCTATGACGCAAGACGCCTCAACAAGTTCATCTACCAGGAAAGATGCAGGCCGAGCTGCCAACTCTGCTCATACGGCTGCCCTTACGGGGCCAAGTGGAACGCGCGATTCTTTGTTGATGATGCGATAAAGGCAGGCGCGACCATTATAAACCATTCAAGGGTTACCAGGGTCCTCAGCGATGGCGGCAGGGCAGTAGGCGTCGTTTACAGGAAAGAGGGCCTGGAGAAAAGGGCCTATGCGAAAAAGGTTATTATTTCCGCGGGCGGAATCGGAACACCCTTGATTCTTAAGGAAAGCGGGATTCCAGAGGCGGGCCGTGATTTCTTTTTCGATCCCCTGGTCTTTGTTTTTGGAAGGATAAGAGGCCTTGATGAAGGCCGTGCCGTGCCCATGACGACCGGAGTGCACCTTGAGGAGGACGGCATCGTCATGACGGATTTCAATATGCCCAAAATCCTCAAGATCGGTTTTGATGCGGAGGTCTTGGGTATCAGACAGGCCTTTTCCTACAAAGACGTACTCCCCGTGATGATAAAGATCAGGGATGACCTGGGGGGCCGCCTCACAAGGCGGGGCTCCATCAGAAAACCGCTGACAAGGGCGGATAAGATGAGACTCCAAAAGGGATCGGAACACGCCTCCCGTATCCTTAGAAAAGCAGGGGCGAAAGAGATATACAAGTCCTGGGTCTTTGCCGCGCATCCAGGGGGAACTGCCAAGATGGGGGAGCTTGTGGACTCAAATCTCAAAACGCGCTTTGAAGACCTCTACGTGTGCGACTGCTCAGTCATGCCGCAGGAAATGGGCATCCCTCCGACCTTTACGATCCTTGCCCTGGCAAAGCGGCTTTCCGCGCATCTTCTGGGAAAAGAGGGATCGGGAGGTATCGCACAGGAGGCAGGCAGGGCCGGGATCAGGGAAATGCCATGAAAAAGGAAATACTCAAGCGGCTTCTTGAAACAAAGGAATTCCGCTCCTTTGTCGCGGAGGCTGCTCCGGCGCTTCTTGACCTGTGGGCCGGAAACAGGGTCATTTGCGGCATCCTTTCGAGGGCCGCGGGCCGCAGGATAAAAAGGGGCCTGCTCGCGAAAGAGGCGCCATGCCTCTCTGATCTTTTATCCGAGCCTGAAATTGTCAGGGAGATATTGAAGGATGCGGCCCCGATAATTCCAGGGCTTGCGAGAAAGGTGTCGGAGGTCTTCTCCGCCCTGGATAGGCTCACCCCCCAGGCGCAGGCGGAAGTCATATCAGAGTTTATCGAGAGGGCTAGGATTCATGATGCGGGAAGGCTCATTACGGAGGTCTTTCATGTCTTGAACAGGCTCCGCGACTCAGATCCCGCCTTGTTCACAGAAAGGCTTGCTGAGGCCCTGAAGGGCATCGTAAGACAGACCGACTTTGGAGAGATAAGGGAGGCAATAGAAAAATCAAAGCCGTTTCTTGCCTCCATCACGACCCAAGTCCTTGATGAACTCTTTGCCTATCCGGGAAAGGTTTTGATATTGCTATCCTTCATTCCGGATGTGGCAGCGGCTGCGATTGAGGTCTTGAGGGGTTTTCTATGCCGCATCAACGAGATGCCGCCTGATCTTGTGTGCGACATCGCAGCGTCCTACTGCGAGAGGCTTTATCCGTCCGCGATCTCGGATCTGGCAAACCAGGTTGCGGAAATCATCCGAAAGCTCCAGACAGGCTCGGCACTTCTGGGAGAGGTGGGTGCGCCAAGACTCTCTACCCTCTTTTCAAACTTCATTGGGAGACTATACGACGATATTGACAAAGAAGTGCTTTTGAAGGCCGCAGGAGCGGCAAATGAGATAAGCGCCGCATGGCATGAGGCGGAGGTGTCAGGCCGAATGAGGAATCCGGATCTCATGGCCGGCATTGCCGCTTCAAGAGCCAGGGCCTTTTCTTACAGGATGAGGGGCCTTTCCCGCTCCTTTGCCGCAGATGAAGATATGGCGCCTCCGGAGCAGGAGGTTTTTGCCGAGGCGGTGCTTGCCTCGCTTGATCTAAGGGATGCAGCGGAGGCTTTAAACAGCGCTTTTCGTCGCATCTTGTTTCTCTGGGATAAGAGGCCGGAACTCTGCGGAAAGGTCCTGGTCGAGGGAATCGAGACGATTGATGAGACAAGCCTTCTTTCCCTGGTGGATCGCTTGCTGGATGCGGCAGGGCCTTCTTTTGTGGAGAAGTTTTCTCCGATTATAGAGCTGATTGGAGAAAGACTTTCCCGGGGCCGGGATCATGGCGGGAAAGATGCCGCCGGCTCGGAGGACAACGGGGAAGAGCCATGAAACAGCAATGCGCCATGGGGCTTCTCCAGGATGCAGCTTCGAGGATTGATCCTCCGGCTGTGATGAGATGGCGGGATGAGGGAAGGCCGGTTTTGGGAACCACCTGTTCCTTTGTGCCGGCCGAAATCCTCTATGCCGCCGGTGTGCTTCCGATCCGTCTGAGGGGGCTTGCGGCGAGGGGAAGCTCGATAGGGGATGCCTACTTTGGCCCCTTTATATGCAGTTTCCCTAAATGCCTTCTTGAGCTTGCAGGCTCAGGTTCCTTCCGTTTCCTTGACGGGGTCGTGATAACCCCCGGTTGCGATGCCATGCGGAGGCTTCATGAGTGCTGGAGAAAGGCAGGGGAGGATATTCCAGGCATAGTGCCCGGGTTTTTCCACTATTTCGATGTGCCTCACAAGACCGAAGGTCATGGGTTTTCATGGTTTATTGACGAGATGAAGGTACTTGTCGAGAAGATGTCTTCCCATTTCAATGTGAAGATAACCGACGAAGATCTTAGCAGCGCTATCTCCCTCTATGATGAGGGGCGAAGGCTCTATGAGACACTGGAGGGTTTTCTCCTCGAGGATGGCCCGAGGTTAAGCGGAACAGAAGTTCTTGCCTCGGCCATAGCGGGGTCGGTCCTTCCAAGGGAGGACTATAATCAGCTTATGAGGCAGGCCGTTGAAGAGGCAATGTCCAGGCCCCCTGCGGATGAATGCCTTATAAGGCTTGTTGTGGCAGGTTCTGTGGACGACACCCTTGATCTTTTCCGCCTTATTGAAAGCCGTGGAAAGGCCCTGGTTGTAGGAGAGACGCTTTGTTTCGGCTCCCGGTTTGCCTCGAATTCCATTCAGGCATCGGAGGATCCCTTGCGTGGCATCGCCGGGCATTATCTAGTCAGCTCCACTTGTCCGAGGATGTTTGGTGGTTATGCCGAGAGGCTTCACAGGCTCCTTGATCTTGTAAGATCAAGGCGTGCCGACGGGGTTATTTTGCAGAACATAAGGTTCTGCGATATGCACGGATCGGAAAACGGTCTTATGGCCAGGGATCTTAAGAGGATGGGGATTCCAGCGCTTCGTATCGAGCGGGAATACGGCCCTCTGGCGGACACGGGAAGGATCAATCTGAGGGTGGATGCATTTCTGGAGCAGATCGCGGCTAAAAGGCTGACGATAAAGCGCGTTGAATCAACGGCATCAGCGGCCTCAAGGGCTGCGGCTGAGGTTTGACCCATGCGTCCTGAGATAAAGGAGTACAACTACGACTGGCTGATGGGAAGGACCTTGAAGGCTGCTGCGGCCCTTGGAAGGGGGACGGAAAAGGAGGCCAGGGCTGCTTTTGAATATATGCCCTATTTCAGGGGAGTGGCATCGAGCTTCCTGCGTGAGGGCGAAGCGGGGAGGATATTTCTTGAACTCCTCGCCCAAAACTATGACAATATCCTCACAGCCCACGGGAGGGGAAAGAAGCTTGTTGCAACAACCTTCTGCAAGTCTCCTGTGATCTTCTTTGCCGCGGATATGGTTCCTGTAACCTTCGAAATCCTGACTGCCATAGGAGGCCTTGTATGGCAAAGGGGCATGTTCGAGTATATGGATTTCTGCTGCGAGGCTGGAATGACGGAGACCTCCTGTTCCTCCCAGAGGGGGGCCATGGGGGCTTATCTGGCAGGCCTTGGGGAGAGGATTGACCTTGTGGTTTGCGACACACCAGGCGTATGCGACACAAATGCCACTGCCTTTGCCTTTACCGCCGCCTACCTCGGCATACCTTTTTTTCAGCTCAATTATCCCAGCAGCATAGGCGATGCAAGGAGCCAGAACTACCACGCCGCGGACTACATGGAGCTTGTCAGGTTTCTAGAAGAACACAGCGGAAAGCCTTTGGACTTTGAGCGTCTGTCAGGGCTACTTTCAGAGGTTGAAAGGCAGGATTACCTTACGGCGGAGCTGGAGGACCTCATGGCCCTTGTGCCCTCGCCTGTGCCTCCGATCTATTCCTTGATGCTCTACGCAGGAAGGTTCTGCTTTGCAGGTGACGCGATATTTACAAGGCTTCTTTCATCCATGCTTGAAAGCGCTCAGGAGAATGCGAGGAAAGGAAAACCTGGCGTCCCGCAGGAGCGGCTTAGGATGTTCACCTGCTACATAGATCACTATACGGTAGATATCAATTTCTGGCACTATCTGGAAGATCGCGGGATCGCCCACATAGGCTCCATCCTTTCCAGGAACTTCAGGGACAACAATGCCTACTGCGCGGATCTGCCGGGTTCGTGCTATTCCATAGACACGTCAAGCAAGGAGGCAATGCTTGAAAGCATCGCCCAGATGGATGCGAGGCTTCCCATGGTGAGATCCATAAGGGGACCCTACGACCAGCCGGGGATGTGGCTTGCAGAGACACTGGCGCTTGCGAAGCGTTACAGGGCCGACTGTATTGTCTATAACGGCACTCCCGGCTGCCGCAACACCTGGGGCATGGTCAAGCCCTTTGCGAGGGAGCTTGAGAAACATGGGTTTCCTGTCCACATCATGTACGACGATGCCTTTGACGACAGGGTGGAGTCATGGGAAGCGACAAGGGAGAGGCTTGATGAGTTCTTCCAGGTAAGGGGGCTTCTGTGAGATTTGTGGCCGGATGCGATGTTGGTTCCCTTACAACCAAGGCGGTCATAATGGAAGACGGCCGGATAAGGGCCTCGGCTATAATTAAATCAAGACCCATTCCGGCAGATTCCGCTTCCGCCGTGATAGAGGATGTCTTGCGGGCTGCCGCGCTGAAATTGGATAAGATCGCCTTTACGGTCGGGACAGGTTATGGAAGGGATAAGATGCCGTTTGCGGATAAGGCTGTCTCTGAGATTCAGTGCCACGCAAGGGCAGCAAGGTGGTTCGTTCCCGGAGCAAGGACGGTCATAGATATAGGCGGTCAGGACGCAAAGGAGATCCTCATGGATCCCGACGGTTCTATTCTTCAGTTTGTAACCAACGACAAGTGCGCGGCAGGCACAGGAAGGTTCCTTGAGGTGATGGCAAAGGTCCTAGGAGTATCCCTCACGGAGCTTGGAGCAATGAGCAGAAGGGCAAGAGCCCCTGTGGTTCTGGCATCCACCTGCACGGTGTGGGCGCAGGCGGATGTAATACAATACATCCATTCTGGAAAGGATCCTGCCGATATAGGGGCCGGGATAGACTCCGCCATGGCCAAGAGGGTCGCAACCCTTGCGGGCTCGGTCAAACCCGCTCCCGAGATATGCCTTACAGGAGGGGTGGCCAAGAACCAGGGGGTTGCCATGGTGCTTGAAAGGCTTCTGGGCATGAAGGTCGCTCCTTTTAGAAAAGCCGACCCACAGCTTGCCGGTGCGATAGGCGCTGCCCTCCTGGCGCGGGAGGCCGTATCGGGGTCCCGGCAGGCAGGAATCTGAAGGGGGGGGGATTATGTTTTACGGTGGCTGCGATGTCGGGTCACGCACTGCCAAGGCTGTGATCATCAATGAAGACAAGATAGCATCTTCGGCTTTGCTTGACACAGGTAGCAGCCCCGAGGTTGTGGCAGGGAATGTGATGGATACAGCCCTTAGTGAGGCCGGAATCTGCATGGAAGACCTTTCCCGAATTGTCGGGACAGGGTACGGAAGGAGGAGGATACCCTTTGCCCATGCCATGGAATCCGAGATCTCCTGTCACGGCCTTGCAGCCTGGTGGAGCAATCCCTCGGCCAGGGCGGTAATTGACATAGGGGGCCAGGATGCCAAGGCGATAAGACTTTCTCCTGACGGAGGCGTAATAAGATACATGTATAATGACAAGTGCGCGTCAGGAACGGGCCGATTTCTTGAAATAATGGCGGAGGCCCTGGGTCTTCCTCTTTCGGCCCTTGAGGAGACTGGCGATAAGGCCGTTAAAAGGTGCGTCCTATCAAGCCAGTGCGTGATATTTGCCGAGACCGAGGTGATATCTCTTTTGAACGCGGGGCGCTCCATTCCGGATGTGGTTGCCGGGCTTCACTTCGCCCTGGCAGGCCGTGTCGCTGCCCTGGCCAGGGGCATAGGGGTTGAGGCCCCTGTGGTCATGACAGGAGGTGTGGCAAAGAACAAAGGGGTCTTCAAGGCCCTTTCAGAGACGCTTGGTCTTGAGCTTGTTTCCATGTCAGGTGTTGACCCGCAGCTTGCAGGCGCTCTTGGCGCGGCCCTCAAGGCTAGAGAGTATGCGAATCGCTGTTAAAGGGGATGCTTATTTTAGAAGCGCGGGCCATGGGGATTTTTGACAGGGACATATTGCAGGTTAGAGAGCTGCTTGGGCAGGTTGCCTCAAAGAGAGGATGCAAGGAGTGGCGAGTCAGCGAAATCAACCCCTGGCCCGGGGGAAAGGGAAACCTGCATATTCCGGCTTCAGATATCTCGGTGGAACTTGGGCCACCTGAGCTTCCTTCCATTTTGATGACCCTTATCACGGATAACCCCGGCTCGGTTCAAGACGGGCTCATAAACCTCATGGGTTCAGACATAGATGATCTTGCGGGCCGTAAGGCGCCACTTGCAAAGATCTTTTTCATCGAGGCATCCGGGTTGGCGGAAGAGGACCTCTGGGACTTCTATCTTGGCGTCAATCTCGCAAGGCTTGATGTGTCTCTTTGGGGATACATGACAAGGGCCTCATCCGGCATGAGGCGTGAGTGGTGCAGGATCAGCAGGGATGCCCTTAAAAAGGGGCTGTCCATTGCACACATCGGGGCCGCGGAAATCGCCTGCGTAAAAAGGCTCCCTTCTGTAACGGCGGCGGAGATGGCTGCGTTGGCAAGCTCCAGGGAGGATGCCTCGGCCTTTGCAGAGGTTGCCTCCAAGGTTGACAGGGTCGCATCCGCACTGTGCAAGCTATCAAATGAAATCCTTCACGACTGTGAAACGTGCAGGTTTTCCGATCTCTGCCCGACCCTTCCGAGTCTTACGCGCCTCAGGGAGAGTAAGAAAAAGGGCGCTCTATGAAGAACTCAGGAGAGAGCGCTTCAAGACCGGTGATACTTTTCTGCGGCAAGGGAGGCGTGGGGAAGACCACCCTTTCTGCAATAACAATTCAGCTTCTTTGCGGGAGAGGCGATCGCCGCATCCTTGCAGTTGATGCTGATCCCGCAATGGGCCTAGCACTAACGCTTGGGATAACCCCGGAGTGCTCCCTTGATGATGTACTGTCGGATGAAGATTCCCTCAGAGGAGGCAGAGATGAGGTGAGCGCCAGCCTCGACTATGAGATCAGCCGCTGCATAAAGGAATCCGGCAATGTATCTTTCATCGCCCTTGGGAGGCCTGAGGCGCAGGGTTGCTTCTGCGCGGTGAACCACTTGCTTAAAAAGGCAATAGAGAAATTGTCCCTTGCATTTGATGCGGTAGTCATAGATGCCGAGGCCGGAGTTGAGCAGATAAACAGAAGGGTATTTGACGCGGTAAGCCATCTCTTTGTGGTGACAGACCCAACGAAAAAGGGTGTAATGGTCGCTGATACGATACTTAGTCTTTCCCGCAGGACAATCCGATCCGATTACTGCGCCCTTATCCTAAACAGGCTCAAGGCCGGGGATGGAATATCGCTCGATACCGCCGCAGGCTTTGATTCCTGGTGTCGTATTCCTGAAGATTCAGGGATACGCTTTTTTGATCTTCATGGCGGAGAGCCCTTGCTTCTTACCAGGACCTCTGCGGCCGCAAGACTTGTTTCGTATCTAGGTGATCTAAAGCTCATATAAAACATTTCGGGCTTATGCCCACAAAAATAGGCTTGCCAAATATTTATTAAAGGCTATATTGTGAGCAAATGCTCATAACAGGAGTTCTTATGCCAAGACCCAGGAAGATGCGATTTGTGCAGGGAAGTCCGGTTTCAAGTCTTTTCAACCCGGATCCGGTTCCGCCCTGGGGGAGAGGGGAGGCCGTTCTTTCCGTTGAAGGTCTTGAGGCCATAAGACTGAGCGACCTGATGGGCATGGACCAGGAATCCGCAGCCGTGATGATGAATGTGTCGCGTCAGACCTTCGGAAGGATGCTGGCCGAGGCAAGAGCCATCATTGCCGACGCCCTGGTCAACGGCAAGGTCTTGAGGATAGAAGGCGGAACCTTTGAGATGCCGCCCAGAGGCAGGCATCGCCGCGGCAGATGCCGCGGATGTTGAGGCAAAGGAGGTGGAAGTTATGCCTGGATTTGATGGAAGAGGACCAATGGGTGCCGGTCCTATGACCGGAGGAGGAAGAGGATTTTGCAACCCCGCCCGAAACAATGCGGACTTTGTAGCGGCAGGAAGACTGGGTCGTACCGCAGGTTTCGGACGAGGCCTTGGTCTGCGTAGGGGTTGCGGATTTGGTTTCGGCCGGGGGGCAGGCTTTGGTAGAGGTCTGGGGTCCGCTGCATACTACCCAAGCGGGGGCTATGCGCCCTATTATGGCGGATATGCCGAAAGTGTGCAGGATGAGGCTACAACCATCAGGAGGGACGCCGAATACATGAAGCAGCAGCTCGATGCCATAAACAGGCGTATCGAGGAGCTTGAAGGCAAGACCGCCCAGGTCTGAAACTCATCCCCCGGCCATTGGGACGGGGAGGACGTCAATTAAACATGCCTCGCTTGAAAGTGGGGCATGTATGTCTAGCGCGTAGTGATAATGGTCTTATAGGAGACCGGGACCAAGAACCTTTTGAAAAAGCGATCAGGCCGCTATCCAGTCCTCGGAACCTGGATTCCGGATCGAGTCCGGAATGACATGCGGTATATTCATTCTTCGTTGTGCCCCATTCGGGCATATTGGTATATATGAAAATGCCCCTTCCCTTCACTCCTCCCCCTCGACGGGGGAGGGAGGGAGGGGTGGGGGTGCTTTTCATCTTTCGTTGTGCCCATTTGGGCATATCGGTTAGAATAAATCAGAGTACGTTCCGGTCCTCTCGAAAACAACGCGATCGGATTCAACCATATAAACCAGCAGCCAATCGGATTCAATATGGGTTTCCCTGCGCCCCTTCCAGTTGCCAATCAACTTATGGTCCCGATGAATGGCATCAAGCTGTTCTTCCGCAACTATAGAACGGATGGTGATTTTCAGCTTATCAAGGTTTTTCCCGCGCTTTTTCATCCGCTTGATATCGCGCTCAAACTGCTTTGTATATGCGGGCGTGAGCATCAGATGCCTAACTTTCTAAACATATCGTCAGTGTCCTCGCAAATGATCAGGCCACGTCCGGCATCTGTATCAGAGAACGTCTTACGTGTTACCTCATTAGGAATGGCTACTTCAAAAGGTAGTCCTTTCTTCAATTCAACCTGCTTATAGAAAAGGGTAATTGCCTGGGTTGTTGTAAGCCCAAGCTGCTGAAATATGTATTCAGCTCTGCCCTTTAAATTGGGTTCAATTCGAGCTCTGATTGTGGATGTCTTGCCCATGGCTAGCCTCCATTTGAGTTTTTATAGTTGTAGCTCAAATGGGGTACATTGTCAAGGATGGCTAAGTTATTAGGTTTTACTTTCAAATCTTGAGAGAGACAGCACAAAGCGATATCCCCGGTTTTCAATGAGCCAGTGGATTTCGTCCATCATGCGAGGTATCTTTTGAACCTCGTCTATTATCACGGTCTGAGACGGCTTGGCATCCAGCATTCGTCGTAAACATTGTGAAGCAAGATCATCGACATGGTGGCACCGCTTATCACAGCCTTTTCTCCAAATCATCCAAAACCTCGGCAATGGTCACTCTGTGGGAAGGAAGGACCTTGCCGCCCTCGTGCTTGTGATAAGGGTAGGTTGCCAGCTCCTTCCAGTGCGGCTTGCTGTCCCACCGGACCATCAGCTCCCCGTCGCTTTTCTGACAGTGATATGAGTATTTCTGCCAATCCCTTGTGTGCAGCTCTGTAATGTATAACACACAGTTTTCCTTGAGCTGTGCCTTTATTCTGAGGAGCCTGACGGAATCCTCATCGATGATTTCAAGGAGGTCAACGTCCAGGACAACAGGCGACTTCCTGAGTGCCGTGATTATGTCATACACCGCTTCAGATCCTCATATTTTCTGCTCCATTCCTGGTATGCGAGAACATATCCTTCCCAAATCAACAGGTCGTCCCATTCGTCAAATTTTTCGTCTCCCAGATCTGTCCTTTTTTTGAAGGTGGCGAAATCCGTCCCGTATTTTGACTCAAACACCTTGATTTTGCTCCCAAAGAACTCTCTCTTCCCCAGCGCCTTATCAAGGAGCATTCCCACAATCTCAGGGCCATTGACCTCGGATGCCATAGAAGGCGGGATCTTCACAATCACCTCGCTGGTTTCAATTTGTTCCATCGCATTTCTCCTTCCTCGTCGTTCCTATCCCGAACCCGATGAACCGAAACCAAATTGAGAACGTTGGGGGGCGTTGGGTGTCAAATCTTGCATGGTGAATAAATATGGGTTTGAAAGGTGAGGTGATAAGAACTCGCTTTTTCGATAAGTTATCGTAGCTAAAATGGATTTGGGTGTCAAGGGAAAAGAGACCACAACCTCTATGGCATCGGATCCGGAAACGTGGAACGTTTTTTGAGTGAATGGGAAATAGCGCGCAGGCACGCTTTAGAAAGTTGAATTCTGGACCCGCAAAATACGTTGACGAATGCCGCGATCCCATGATCATGTCAAGCGAATCTTGTGTGATTTTGGTTTGTTAGAGGATCATCTGATGGTGGAGTAGTCCACAATATATGTGTCCGCGGATCCGGGGGCGTAGGGACATTCGCTCAGAATATCCTTGTCGAAATAAAACTTCTTCCTCTCTAGAGTTCTTACCGGTCAGGAATAAGCACTCTCTGCCATGCCTCTTTCGGCGTCCTGCCTGAGAGATAGTAATGGATTGGCGGCTCGCCCATGATGCCGTTGTCTATCCCCTTCAACCAGTAATCGAACCACCGATGGGCTTCCGCTCCAAAGTCCAGATCGAATTTTTTCTTTTCAATCCCGCTATGGTCGAGGGGTCGCACAAGGAGACGCTTGGGCACCGAGAGATTGGTATAGAGGATGAACATGTCGCGGGGAAAGAGGTCATACCAGCCTGCGACCAGATTTGCAGGGGGAGGGGCGAGGCAACTGAGACTCCATTATTCGTCGGGAGAATAAGGTCGTATGCCAGTTTTGTTCAGTTTGCGAGCTTAAGATAAGCGGAGCTTCGGCTTGCTGGCAGAGGGCAGGAGTGGTATTTCCTCGGGGCCACTCGACGATATCCCAGCCATGGATACGGTTATCTCCGACCACATCCGCCGTGTCCTTGGATTCACCAAGGGCCGGGTCCACGGCAAATGCGGCGCTGCCGATATTCTGCGGATGAATCCGAGCACCCTCAGATACCGAATGGACAAGCTAGGCTTAACTTACGGAAAAAATTACAGGAAGTAGTAAGCCGGCAGCCGAATAGACGCCAGATGATAAGCTCTCGCTGCGAAGTTTTCTATAACATGGGCGCAAAAGGCGAAGAGGGACAGAGACTTCTGGGCGGTGATCCGGATTCGGAAAAAGGAAATATGGGTTATGCCATGGCCATAACCGCCGGAATCCGAGCCGCTTTCTGCAACCCCGACTTAAAAAGGATAGCAATTTTGACTCTCATCTGAAGTTAACTGATCACGGGGTGTTTGTTCCATATACCAACCGCTGCCTACTTGACACATAATATGTGTATACATATAATGTGTTCAGTTTTAAAGGGCCTTTCAGGTGTGCAGTTGTATTATCAGAAGGAGATGCCTCATGCCCAACATTACTATTTCACTGGACGAAGATCTGATTAAATTGGGAAGGCAATATGCTGAAGCGCACAAAACGTCTTTAAACGGAATCATCCGCATGCTTTTGGAGCATAGCGTTAAGGGTCAATCCTCCGATTGGCTTGAAGAGTGCTTTCACTTAATGGATCGGTCGGGATCGAATTCAGAAGGAAAGCACTGGCGGCGAGAGGATTTGTACGATGTCTAAGATCTTCATAGATACCAACATCCTTATTTACAGTATGGATGCTCACAATCCGCAAAAGAGGGACAAATGCCGGGACCTTCTGAGACCTTTAACCAATGAGAACAAGGGGGTGATTTCCACCCAGGTGATGCAGGAATTTTATGTGGCAGCGACCAAGAAATTGAGGGCCGATGCGCTTATCGTTAAGGACATCCTTCGCGCATTTGAACGATTTGAAATTGTCATGATTACACCAGAGATGATCTATAGTGCCATAGACTGCGCCATCTTAAACCGCCTGTCATTCTGGGATTCATTGATCATCGTCTCCGCGGAGATCGCCAGATGCGGCATAATCTGGACGGAAGACCTGAACGACAACCAGACTATTCGCGGCGTTCGGGTTCAAAATCCATTTTAAATCAGCTAATAGGTGAGGTGACGATAATAACATAATACAACAAGTCGCTTCTTCGCGTGTACTAATCTTGCCATCTTATGTGAATACAAGTAGGGTAGGCGGTGCTGGGCAAGAAGGGGGTTCGGGCAATGGGTTGCAGTGCATATCTTAGATGGATGGGGGTGTGGATCCTGACGGTGTTATTTGTTGCGGGGCTCGGTGTTGCAGCTTGGGCTACCCCATCGGACAGAGCCATCCGTGTCCTCATCAATGACCGACAAGGGAGCGAGGTGGGTGGATACCATGAAAGCCACGCCCTGCTGGTGGGTGTTTCGGACTATACCGCCGGGTGGCCCGATCTGGAAAGTGTTCCAGGAGAATTGGAGCTGGTGGCGACTTTGCTTCAAGAGCATGGTTTCAAGACGCAGAGACTCCTTAACCCTACCAGCGTCGAACTACGGCGAGCCGTTGACGAGTTTATCAACCGCTATGGATTTAACCCTTCTAACCGGTTACTCTTATTTTTCTCCGGACACGGGCACAGTAGACTTGAAGGAAGAAAGGGGTATCTGGTCCCTGCGGACGCTCCGGACCCCACCGTGGATGAGATAGGATTCGTGCAGAAGGCCGTAGAGATGGGCCAGGTACTCACCTGGGCCAAGCGGATCGAAGCGAAGCACGCACTGTTTCTGTTCGACAGTTGTTTTTCCGGGACGGTTTTCAAGGCGCGGGCTCTTCCCGGGAGCCCGCCCCACATCTCAAATCTCACCTCCAGGCCGGTACGCCAATTCATCAGTGCGGGCAGTGCGGGAGAGACGGTGCCTGCAAGAAGCGTCTTCGTTCCTTTGCTGATTCGAGCGTTGTCCGGGTCAGCGGACTATGACCGTGACGGTTACGTAACCGGCACTGAGCTTGGGGTATATCTGCATCGGGAGGTGCTTTCCTATGGTATGGGCCAGACGCCACAGTATGGCAAGATAAGAGATCCGGAACTGGACGAGGGTGACTTTGTCTTCCGGATGACAAGGCTCCGCAATACTGAGGAGTTAGCGAAACTGTCCGTTCAATCGAATGTCTCAGGCGCCCGGGTGCTGGTGGACGGAGTCGAGCTGGGTGTTACTCCCCTTGCCGAAGCCGGCGTGCTATCGGGGCAGCGACAGGTGTCGGTAGAAAAAAGCGGTTACAAATCTTACGTTCGGAGCATGAGCTTTGAACCAGGCCGCTCGGCGTCCCTGTCAATAGACCTGCAACCCGAGCCGCCTAGGACAGGAAGGCTCTATGTGGACACGCTACCCCAGGGGGCCAGGATCAGAGTATTGAATATAGTACCAGCTTTCCAGCAGGGAATGGAACTCGATCCTGGAACCTATCATCTCGAGATCTCATCGGTGGGGTGGGAGACTCAGACTCGATGGGTCAGCGTGGATGCCGGTGAAGATAAAAACGTGGTGGTTAGTCTTGTAGAGATTCAGTCCAAGGCTACTCAACCTGTGTTTACAACAGGAAATACCGCCCAGCTAGCCCCGGACAAGCGATGGGACTGGACGGTGTTCATACTGGGTTCCGAAGAAGATCTAAACCTGATCCGATGCGTGGAATACACCCTTCACCCCACCTTCCCCAATCCAGTGCGCACGGTTTGCGAACGGGGTAAGGGCCCCCATGCTTTTTCCCTGTCCACCAACGGTTGGGGCACCTTTCGCATCCAAATCCGGGTACTGTTAAAGGATGGAGACCCGGTGGTGCTGTCGCATCAGCTCAAGTTCCGGTAGCCGGAGTCGCCTCTTGGCTTAGGGGTATTAATCCCAGCGGGGGCTTGAAGACAAAGGATCAGGCCTTAAGTGCGGCGGGCAGCGGCTGATGAGCGTTCCTATAATCAGTCTGGATACGAGCGATGACTTTGGGCTATTCTTTTCTACTTCAGCATGGAATATTATCAGGTTTGGATGGATGTATGATTCTTCCATGGCAATCTATTTTCAGGCGGCGGATATCATGGCGGTAATAAACAGAAAACCCATTGAAGGACAGGTGGAACCGAACCTTCTCGAATCTCAGTTGAGTTATCAGAGGAGGGTCAACAATATAACCAATCTCATTCACTCGGCCAAGGATACCAACGAGATACTCCTCAATTTGCAGGGTGAGATATTGAGCCTCTTCGACGCGGAGAGGATTACCGTCTATGTGGTTGACGGCATGAGAAAACAGTTGGTCTCCAAGATCAAGACCGGAGATGAGATAAACGAGATACGTGTGCCGCTGAACGGGAACAGTATAGCAGGCTACTGCGCTTCCGGTGGAGGGCTCGTGAATATTATGGATGTCTATAGCGTGGATGAGCTTGCCCGAATTGATCCGGCCCTGCGTTTTGACGGATCTTGGGATAAGAAGACCGGCTATAGGACTTCTCAGGTTATTGCTGTCCCGGTTACCTATAATAAATATATCCTCGGGGTCGTTCAGCTCATCAACAAGAAATCCGGCAGGGCATTTACCAAGGAAGATGAAAAATCGCTTTCCGACATAGCCAGGGTGCTGGGTGTGGCCTTTTTTAAGAACCAGCGCTTTGCTCAGAGGGAAAAAAGCACCCGTTTTGATTATCTGGTGAGCAACAACATAATCAGCAACAGAGACCTCGCTGAAGCGATGTCCATGGCCAGAAAAACCAGAAAGCCTGTCGAATCTATCTTGATCAGCAATTTTAGCGTCGGAAGAGAAGATATAGGCAAGTCCCTGGCGGCCCATTACAAAACCAAGTTTGTACCATTCGATGAAAAGATGCCTATACCGGGAGAGTTGCTGAAGGGCATCAGATCCGGATATCTCAAGAGCAACGGCTTCGTCCCGATCTCCCAGGAGGGAGATAGAGTAACGGTGGTAATGGAAGACCCCAGTTACCTGCCGGCCAGGGATGCCATTAAGAGGATAATCCCCGCCAAGGCCTATGATTACTGCGTGTCGCTGAGAGAAGATATCTATCGGATTATTGACCTTTTCTTCAATATAAAGACGATGGATTACATAAAAGACGGCGGCAGCATTGAGGATATACTCGGGAAACTTGAGGGAGCTGAGGATGAAATCGAAGATGAAATAGAGCGCATAAGTGAAGAAGACAGCGCCATTGTGCAGCTTGTAAACAAGATGATCTACGACGCCCACGGAAGAGGGGCCTCCGATATACACATAGAGCCGGGTCAGGGGAAAAGCAACGCCCTCATTCGTTTCAGGGTGGACGGAGTGTGCCAGATTTATCAGACCATACCTTACACCTACAAGAGGGCGGTTGTGTCGAGGATCAAGATAATGTCCGACCTTGACATAGCGGAAAGGCGTTTTCCTCAGGACGGAAAGATAAAGTTTCGAAGATATTCTCCCCTGGACATAGAGCTGAGGGTCGCCAGCATACCGACATCGGGGCAGAATGAAGATGTGGTCTTAAGACTGCTAGCAAGCGGCGACCCCCTGCCGCTGGAAAAAATGGGCCTGAGCGAAAGGAATTACGCATCCTTAATTGATATGATAAGCAAACCATACGGCATAGTCCTTGTGGTGGGCCCTACCGGAAGCGGAAAGACGACAACGCTGCATGCCGCGCTTAAGCACATCAATAAGCCGGAGCTTAAGATCTGGACCGCTGAGGACCCTGTGGAAATCACACAGGATGGCCTCAGACAGGTGCAGGTGGCTCCTAAGATAGGATTTGATTTTGCTACCGCCATGAGGGCGTTTTTGCGTGCGGACCCCGACGTAATCATGGTGGGAGAAATGAGAGATCACGAAACCGTATCAACGGGCATAGAGGCCTCCCTGACAGGTCACCTTGTCTTCAGTACACTTCATACCAACAGCGCCCCTGAGACGATAACAAGACTCCTTGATATGGGCATGGATCCATTCAATTTCGCGGACGCGCTTCTCGGCATACTTGCCCAGCGTCTTGTGAGGACGCTCTGCAACGGATGCAGAGAGAAATACCATCCGACCAGGGCGGAATATGACTCTCTTGTCCGAGCCTATGACGGCGATTTTGAAGCCCTTGGATACCAGTACACCGAGGATTTTGCCCTCTATCGCCCCAAGGGTTGCCCAAAGTGCGGCAACACAGGCTACAGGGGTAGGGCAGGCATCTACGAACTGCTCGCGGGCACAAAGGAGATGAAATCGCTCATTCAGGACCGGGCCAAGATGGAAGCTATAAGGGAACAGGCGGTAAAAGACGGTATGACGACTCTCATGCAGGACGGCATCCGAAAGGTATGCCTCGGGCAGACCGATATGGTTCAGGTAAGAAAGGTCTGCATAAAATAGAAAGGCGCCCGGAAACGATTATTTTTTTACCGGCGAAAGTGCCTTTCTTGCCTCTTCCCTGCTTTCGTAGATATGTGGGGCCACTCTTCGTTTAAGCAGCGCATCGCCCAGTTTCATCCTGAGAAAGGCGCTGGTGGTGTACCTCGTAACGCCTGA
>Ga0210044_10001959_pt1 | contig 31267 bp, 30 predicted proteins | sample CryGey13umfilter_2_FD_183959 | JGI IMG/M metagenome (GOLD analysis project Ga0210044, IMG submission 183959) | Groundwater microbial communities from aquifer in Utah, USA - Crystal Geyser 4/9/14 3 um filter (SPAdes) (version 2) | ecosystem: Environmental > Aquatic > Deep subsurface >...
GATCATAAGAAAAAGAAAACTATCGCCTAACAGCATATAAACGACTCACTTCGTTCGCTCAAATTGACCACTGGTATCCCTTCGGGATATTGTACCAGTGGTCAACTTCGTTTATACGCGGACGTTAGGCGCACTATATAATATATTCTTCCCCCGCTAAGGCGGCGATGCAATCGGGATAATTTTTCTATGCGAGATTACATTAAAACAATTTTACGCGGAGTCGGCCAAGTGATGCTGCAAAATAACGCCCTAACGGGACTGCTGTTTTTAGCCGGAATATTTTACAACTCCTGGCTCATGGGTCTGGGCGCAGTTATGGGCACTATCGTTAGTACATTTTTTGCCAAATCTCTAAAATATCCCAAAGAAGATATTGAAGATGGCCTATACGGATTCAACGGCACATTAGTTGGAATCGCAATTTTGTTTTTCTTCGGCATTAATATTTTTACAGTCCTGGCCATCATTGTTGGTGCCGCTCTTTCCACAATTATCATGCAGGCGATGGAAAAAAGAGTCCCCGCTTTTACCGCACCTTTCGTCGTATCTACTTGGGTAGTAATGCTCGGCATAACAATCTTCAATCTCACGCCCCTTCTTTCATCGCCATTACCACAAAACAGCTCTCTTGACTTGTTTTCGACAGTTAGTATGGGAGTTGGCCAGGTTATGTTTCAGGGTAATGTAGTTACCGGCATATTATTTCTTTTGGCAATCCTTGTTAGTTCACGCGTTGCTTTCGCTTACGCTCTATTCGGATCGTTACTCGGCGGTCTATCCGCCCTACTCTTAACACTGCCCCTTAATGCGATTAATGTCGGCCTTTTTGGCTATAACGCTGTTCTGTGCGGCATAGCATTAGGCACGAAAAAATGGAACGGATTTATACTAGCGACTTTCGCAACTATCTTGTCCGTTCTACTGAATTACTGGTTAGGCAGGGTTGGGGTTATCACTCTAACTGCCCCATTTGTAATGGCCACGTGGATGGCACTATTTTTAAAAAGTAAGCTGAAAGAAAAAATTTAAAACGTCCCCGATTGCCCGTCCTTTGCTTTTCGAACTGGGGTTTTACATAAGGCGAAATGCCGTTACAATAGAAAACTATAATTTCATTCCCTATACTGTGGAGCCGCTCAAAAGATTGCCATTAGAGGCAAGACCACCCGATGATCTCGACTCAAGTGTAGAGGACGAGAAAATAAGAAGACTCAAAGTGACTCAAGTAAGGCCTTTTGGTCTCATTCTCGAAGATGGAGGTTTCATCCACATTCAGAAAATTAGCGATTTCCATCAAGGTTCTGCTTTTAGAGCAGGTGAACTTGCCCAATGGTATCCCGTAGGTTCACCCGTCCTTATTAAACTTGAAAACAGAAAAAAATTATTAAATGGAAAAGAACGTATTGATTATAATTTCTACGGACCAGCTGACGTCATTGACGTAATAAGTGAAAATACCTCGTGCAACAGCACATTAGCTGTTCGGCCTCCAGACTCCCCAAAGTTAACTTTAAAAGGCCAACTTCGCCCACCCCCTAGATATTGTACGGAAATTTTATAGCATTTATATGAAACCATTAGACATTCTTAATCAATGGATGCAGGCAGCGAACCAAACTGATGTTGAAAAGTTACTCGCTCTGTACGATCAAAATGCGACATTAATTCCTACATTTTCAAATGTAATTTCAAATACTCCGGAAAAGCTTCGGTTGACTAACTACATCTGGCTCGCTTCGCCCTCAAGTTGACCGGTTGTGGGCTTTTGGCGCATTATGCAAGTGGTCGATTTCGCTAGCACTCACATCGCATACTATGAAAACGACAAAAAGACTCATTGTTTGGGGGCTTATTATAGTTCTCGCACTCACTGTCCTTGTAGCGATGCAGTTCACTAGCGAGGTGCAGTGGAACGAAGCTGGTGCCTACATCGTTATCCTGCTGGTCGTTGGCGGCCTTTTCGAACTGTGGCAGTGGCTCAAAACTCGCGGCAAGACATATCGCATCGCTTTCGGGATTGGAGTTGCGGGAGTGTTTCTTCTCGGCTGGGTCAGTGGCGCTGTTGGTATTATTGGAAGTGAGAACAACCCGGTAAACTTAATGTACTGGGCGGTACCGATCGTCGGAGTTATCGGCTCCCTTATTTCACGCTTTCATTCACGCGGAATGGGACGTACATTGTTTATGATGGCAGTTGTTCAGTTCTTGATTCCAGTAGTTGCACTGATTCTCTCGCCGGAAGTTAGCTGGGGCAGTGCGGGAGTCACGGGAGTATTTGTTGCTAACTCCATCTTCGCCGCTCTGTTTGCAAGTTCGGGTTTGCTCTTCTTACGTGCCACGCGCGAGCACAACTAACAAAACTACTATGACTTCTTATAAACACACTCAAACCGGGTACTTAATGCTCATTGTTTTACTGGCCGTGACGACCCTCTTTGTGTGGGTGCAGATTACAGCCCGTGCTGAGCCGCCCTCGTACGACTCCGGCACAAATTTTGTCGTTACTGCAGTAACGACACTGATTTTGCTTATACTTGGGTCGTTTACAGCACTCTCGGTATCGATCGGCAGAAGCCATCTTAGGATCAAATTCGGCTATGGAATTTTTCGTAAAAAATTCCCACTGAGTGATATTGCTGCGGCTAAACAAGTAAAAAATCACTGGTACTACGGCTGGGGCATACGACTGTGGTTTTGGCCCTCTATGTGGATTTACAACGTTTCGGGCTTTGATGCGGTTGAAATCCGAATGAAGAACGGAAAAATCTACCGAATAGGAACAGACGAGCCGGAAAAACTCGAGACCGCGATCAAGCAGGCCATACAGCCTCTTAACCGCAGCTGACTCGTATGGCACATATTTTCATCATTCACGGCGTGGAAGGTCATCCGGAAGAAAACTGGTTGCCTTGGCTTAGAAAAGAGGCCGAGAAGCTGGGCCATACCGTGACCGTTCCCCACTTCCCCACTCCAAAAAACCAGACGCTTGCGCACTGGCTTTCGGTGATTGAAGAGTATTCGGAGTTTCTCACGCCGGCGACGGTTCTCATCGGTCACAGTTTAGGTGTGCCATTCATTCTGAATATCCTTGAAAAATATCCCGCTAAAGCGGCGGTTCTTGTCGCCGGCTTCGTGGGAAAGGCTGGCAACCACTTTGATGAAGGGATGGCCACGTTCGCCCAGAAACCTTTTGACTGGGAGCGGATCAAAAATAACTGCCAAAACTTCACAGTTTTCCACTCAGACAACGATCCTTACATCAAGCCGGAAAAGGGCCGGGAAGTCGCTGCTCAATTGGGTGTCGAACTAACACTCGTAAAAGGTGCAGCTCATTTCAACAAAGCCGCCGGCTATGAAACATTTGATCTGCTACTCAAAAAAATAAAGCCCTTTTTATAATCACCGCCATCCTTGGTATATAATTGCTCCGACGCAACAATTTCATACTAAAAAAAAGACCATGGAACACGACGATCAAAATGAGTATGAGACGCTGAGGAGTGAGCAAGACCCGAGCGGCGAGCGGGAAACTTCAAGGAAGGTTTTGAGGGGCATTTTCGGTGCTAAAACAGCCGAAGAAAAACGTGCTTTGATCAAGAAATCCCTACTTGGTATCCCCCCAGTGGTCGCCCTTATTTTGGGCCTCTTCTACTGGCGATTTGGGCTCATTCCACCGATCGGCATAGGCGTGGCCGTCTTCATGACAGTCTTCCTGCTCCTAACGGCACTGGCTACCTATGCCTCGGACAAAACACACCTTCACTCGGAACAGGCACTTCAGGGAAGTCTGGCCGACAAAATAGGCGCATTCTGGCTTGTCAGTGTGGTATTCGGCCCCTTCTTCGCTTGGGTAGTCGGAAGCACAAACTTCTTCACACTCGAGACGACTCAGCTCATCCAGTTCATCCTCAGCGCACTGCTCCCGGTAGTATGCGTACTGCCGCTGCTCAGCTATGTAACCCGGAAAAACTTCTTTATTACCCTTCCGATTCTTTTCGTAATTACGGGCCTGGCCGTTTACTCGCACTGGAGTGTGGTGGTTATGGTTTTAACCTAGGGCCACTTTTTACCCGAGTGAAAAGTTCAGCCGAAAAAAGAGCGGTGATTTTTTTTCAGAGGCTTGAGTTCGCGATGATAGCAGCCCGGAGGCATTGACATAGTTGGCGAAAAAGCTACTATTCTAGCCACCTATGAGCTACGGAGAATCACCCGCAGGCGATGGTAATGGGCGACAGCTTAGGTCAAGGCCGGCTGAGAGCGCACCACCACAACCAACACTAGAGTCTCTAGCGGCTTTTGAGCTGGGGACGGAAGTGGCACGTGCGAGAGCGGCACAGAACGAAGCACGGAGGCAGGAGCTGGCCGCTGCCCTAGAGGAAGAGAAGACTCGAGAACGAACCGTGGCAATGGGATTAGCGGCTACGACTAAAGCAATCGCAGAGCAAGCCGCAAAAATACAAGCCCAGTTAGAAGTCCACGAGGCGTTCCAGGTCAAACGGAAGGAAATAGAGGCTCGGCGGGCACAAATTGCAGCTGAGCGCGAGGCTCGGCGCGAGCGTGAAGCTCATGAGCGAGCACGAGCAGCTAAGGCTGCAGATGAAGAGCGGCGCGCCGAACGCCTGCGCCGAAAAGAAGAGCGTATCGCTGAGGAAAACCGTGCCGTAGAGCTCAGCATTGAGCGAGCCATAAATGCAGCCCTCGCAGAGGTACAATTTGAACGAGCAGAGCGGATTCAGTCTGCCAGAACGCGGGTCGCGCAAGAGCGTCTTCGTGCGCAAGAGGCAGCGAGGGAGGCGGTAGTTCGGATACGTCGTGAAGCAGCTGAACAAAACATAAGGCGTATAGCTGCGATGGGGGGCTCTAATATTTCAGATGTACAAGCGGGGATAGAGGAGCTTCGCCGTGTATTGTATGGAGACGAGAGCCCGGCTGCTGCACATTGGACAGGTGCTAGCGGAGATGACGCACGCTCGCGTGATATCGAGGCGCAAATCACCACCTTCGTGGGAACACTCAATCGGACTCCCGAGGATCTTGAAGCGCTCGGTTTTAGAGTGAAAGAAAAGGTCAATGGGCCCAGGCCACCACTCCCCCGGCCCCTTCCACCTACTCCACCGCGAGAAGAGAGACCTACCCGGCTGGTGCATCCCGACCAGCTCCCCTGGGATTCCATTGAAGCAGCTGACGCTTCCGCCGGCTTTGAAGCGGCTCTACGGACCCGGCTTATACCAATGGAGGAGATTGACCCCAGGGTGGACGATGAGTGAAGAAGTAGGGAGAGTGCCACAGCCCGACCTTGCGAAAAAATAAAAAAAGACGTATAATATATATTAAATATACTATATAACACACATGAAAATGCGATCGAAGAAACTAATAATTGCGGCAGTAGTAGTAACCCTCCTGGGGGGTAGCCTTTGGCTATCCGGCAACTCATCTCTCTTTCAGGGGAAGCTGACTTCATTCAATAAGAAAAGCACGCTGGTGAAAAAAAATCTGCCCACTTTGGGATCGACCGCTACCCCACTAAAAGCCCCTCGCGTCACAAGGACCCCGGCTCCGAATAACGCAACTCCACCTTCCGCCCCACAAGAGCCGGCCCAAAGCTATGAACTCCCGGCAGTAGTCGACGTGGCCGGATCGTTCGTCCCGAATGAGGCCGTTCTAATCCAACTTTCTGCAGCGAGCAGAAGTGTTGTTCCACTACCGGCAGGTGACTCCTGGGCCATTCTGGTTAGCCAGCAAGGAGGCCCGATAATCGCCTCGACCGCCACAGACGGTGAGGTTGGACTAAATGGCACGACCTACCAAATTACACAGATTCGGGGAAGTAAACGCTACACCCTAACTGCACCACTTCCAGCCGGAAACTACAGCGCCGAGCTTTATAACGGCAACTCCAGATTAGCCACAGCCGACTTCAGAGTGCTCGATCCTCGGACTTTTTCTCTTGAATTTGCCTCGTCTCAAGTCACTCCCGGCACGCGCGCCACAGCATACGTCAAGGACGCAAGCGGCAACCACAAGCTCCTTCCTGCCGGAAGCTACGGCCTAGACCTCCGCCAGGCTAGTGGAGAACAGTACATTGTTCGCACAAATAATGCCGACCTTGCCGGTGCCCGTAACCCGGATGGCTCATTAATAGAAGCAATGCGTGAGGACCCGACTAATGGCAGCTATAACTTTTCAGCACCAACACAGGCGGGAAGCTACGTACTCCAACTCACAGCTGATGGAAGGTGGCTGGGAGAGGTGGAACTCGATGTTGCCAGACCAAAAGAGACATCAGAGAAAAAATAGCACCGGCCAACATATGCGAAAAAGATCACTTAAATCCACTATCCATTGAGGAGTGGATTTAAGTTTTTTTTAATGCAAATAAGCTATAATAGTGGTGTGGAAAATTCTATTGCATCACAAATTCGCAACAACAACCTGAAAGTTTATCTGATGATCGCTATTCTGACGGCGATTATCGGTCTTTTCGGGACGGTACTTTCGTATACATTCAACTGGGGGCTTACGGGAACGGGTTACTTTTTAGTGGCCGCGGGAGTGATCAACTTTATCGCCTTCTTTTTCTCGGACCGAATAGTCCTGAGGATCGCCAAGGCCAAGCCGGTAAGTCGCGAGCAGGCGCCCGAACTCTATCAGATCGTAGAAAAACTCTGCATAAAGGCGGAGCTCCCCATGCCAAAGCTCTATCTCCTTAATGACACAACAATGAACGCCTTCGCGACGGGGCGCGACCATTCCCACAGTGCTGTTGCCGTCACGCGAGGACTTCTTGAAAAAATGCGAAAAGAGGAGGCTGAGGCCGTTCTGGCACACGAGATATCACATATCCGAAACTATGATATGCGAACAATGGCCGTGGTGAGTATCCTCGCGGGTTTTGTGAGCATTCTGGCAGACCTCTACTGGTCTTCGACACTCTTTAACCGCGGACAAGACCGAGACAGCTCGGGAACGATGGCTCTGATTGGTGCTGCACTTTCGCTGTTCGCACCACTAACGGCCTTTTTCATCCAGCTGGCCATCTCACGAAAACGTGAGTACGTGGCAGACGCCGGCTCGGCCGAGCTTACCGCACAGCCCAAAGCCCTTGCATCAGCCTTAAGGAAGATCTCGATGGACGTCCGACTACCCAAACATTTTAGCTCCTCAACCGCACACCTCTATATCTCATCTCTGGGGCGAACCTCCCTTCTCGACAGGCTTTTCTCAACACACCCACCGCTCGAAGAACGCATTAAAATTTTAGAAAACCTCCAAGTCTAATGAGTAAATCCGCTTCTGAAGAAAAAATAACTATCGGCTCGCACGTAGCAATGAAGGTTCAGTGTGCGATGTGTAGTAAAGAAGGAATAGGCGAAGAGTTTACTACCGCCCAGGATCACAAGAACAACGAGATTCACCTCTGCCTCGAGTGCAAAGAGAAAACCAACATGGCCTTTGAACAGGAGACGCACAAGCCTAATCTGATTTTGGGAGTTCTTTTTGGAGCGGTGGGAGCGGCAATTGGAGGAGCCATCTGGTACCTCGTGACCATCGGCTCAGGCTGGGAGATCGGCTATATCAGCATTGGACTTGGTTACCTAACCGGCCTTGGCGTGTATCGAGGTGCAGGAAAAAAACGAGGGCACCAGCTGCAGATTATCGCGGCCATCTTAGTAGTGGTTACCATCGTCATCACAAACAAGTTCATCTTCGATCAGCTGATAAACGACTACATCCAGGCTAATCCCAACGAGTTCCCCGGCTTCCCGGTAGGAGAGTCCGTCTCGATCTCCTTCCTGGAGCCCGAGTTCTGGAAAAGCATGGTCTCACCAATCGGCCTTCTGATCTACGCGACGGGAATCTACGTCGCCTACTCATACTGCAAACCACGCAGCATTGGCTGAGGCGGACTTTCACCACGGCAGCCAGCTCCACAGCCTTTAATCGGCTCTAGAACCTAACGAGCTCGGTTACCTTCGTAACAGTGTAACCGTTAAAGGTCAGCGGCTCATCAAGCTCAAGAAGGGGGGTTTCGCCATAGAGCGAGTCAAAAGCCCTGCTGATAGTGGGGCGGTTGGTAAGGGCTCCCGGAGTGTTCATCGGGGCAACGATGGATGCTATGCCGCGAGCTTGAGCAATCGGCTTCAGATACTCAACGAACTCCTTAAGGAAACTCTCCGCATTAAGCTGGGTGATGTAGTTTTGGCGAGGGTTAAGGCCGCGAACAATGAGAGTCTTTTCCCCACCGATCGTCCGCTCGAAAAGGAGACAGCTACCCATCAGATTCTCATGAACAGCATCACCCGGATTGCTGACAAAGGCGAGTCCGATCATATCAGGATTATTCTTCACAATGTCATCACGGCTGGTCCAACAGGCATCGCCGTAGTACCCACTGAGCTCCGCCATCGGTCCGCGAGAGGGAATGGCTGCGATTTTTTTAGTACCCTTACTTGCGTGAGCCTCAAGACGCTGACGCTCATCAGTAAGGGCATTGAGGCTAAAAATCTGAGAGAGACGCTTTTGCTGAGTCTTATCGAGATTAAGGGCTTTAACACCCTCAGTAAGGACGAGATCTCCAATGTAGTTCGTAACGTAGTTGATGGCGTTATGCGTTATCTCGTCGGGAAGTCCTTCATGCTCACCTCCAAAATCCGGATTGAGTTCGTGAGAAAATGTGACTAAAAGCTCGCGAAGGGCAGCCGTCGTGAGTGGATTATCCTTTTTGTCGTAAGACAAGAGTGCCTTAACAAAGGCAGGCAGCTGAACCGCCTCGCGAACAACCTCATGGAAACCCGTGAGTTGTGCCTTCTTACCTGTGAGCCCCTTAACCGCACCCCCCTCGCCGGCGCTGCGGGCGGTTTCGAGCTTGGCTTCAAGCTCCTCCAGCTTATCAATTTCATCCGTGTAGTAGTCCTCAACCGGATGCGTCAGATGGTTGAGATCTTTAATAGTGTCATGATACAAGTCACGCGGCTCAGTAACCCGCAACTGCGAGGGCGGCGGACTCTCTACTTTTAGAGCGGCCTGGAGGTTTTTTAGGTCAATAATCTCAAATTCGAGTTCGGCGATCTTGGACCGGGCACTCAGGCGGCCAAGACCCAAGAGACCACGCTTCAGCCTTTTGACCTCCTCCTCTAAACGGTAAATCTTGTATCCAAGACTCTGCTCATCGCCAAGTCCGGTCTCTTTATCAAAGGCCTTACGGCCGGCGGCAAGTGCATCTTCATACTTCACGGAACAGGAGTGAAAAAGGTCGTAGGCCTTTTTATAGCCAACGACTTGCTCAGCTACCTCGTCTAAAACACCTTCAGATGGGGTCAACTCATCCATAGATGAGAGCCCCTCATCCTTAAAGCGAAAACCCCGTAGAAGCTCATTGATCCTCTCTACCTTTTCGCGTATCTCCCCGGCCGCTTCAGTGGCCTGGGCAGCTAGACGGTTAACCAGAGCAAAACAGTCGTCGGAACCAAGATCTTTATGGTCCTCATGCTCATGACGCACTTGTGGGGGAAGGACGTTAAAGAGTTCTGTTGAGAGCCCTTGAAGATGGTCAAAAAATGAGTCGAGAGCTGCCCTCTCATTCACACGGTCAACCGCACTCTGTATCTCGAGGTGAACGGCAGCAAAGGGAGAGGGGCCAGCTGCTTCGCCCATCTTGGTAGCGGATTGACCTTCCTCCGGCCGTCTGGCCTGCGCAACCTGAGGCCGCTGAGGCCGATCGTCGCGGTTAAGTTGTGGTGCGGAACTCCCCATAGGTGCAAACTGGATACGCAGCAAAAGGGCATAAAAGGCCCGAGCAAAAAAGAAAAATCTCATTATTATAGCTTAAATAAGGCTTGGGAACAAGCGGGACAAGGCAAAACAGACCTTAATTAAAGACTCAAAACGGTTACTAAGTGTGCGACATTATTACTAACCACCTTGGTATATGACTAAGTACGGGCCAAAGGCACAGGAAAAAATAAAAAAAGTTATGAAGGAGTATAAGAAGGGCGCTCTGACGAGTGGTGGAAGTGGAAAGAAAGTAAAAAGCCACAAACAAGCAGTTGCGATAGGGATCGCAGAGGCACGCGCCGCGGGGGCTAAAGTCCCTAAACCTAAAAAGTCGTCCTAAAGTACTGAGCAAAAGGGACACTAAAACTAGGGCCCGAGTGTTCAGAGGTGCATGGGAGTTCTCGACATCATCATTATCATTCTTCTTTTGGGTCTCATCGGCGGTTTTTTCTTTCAGGCGGCCGCCTGGATAATTCAGCTCCTTGCGGGCTTCTTCGTAATCCTCCTGATAATCCGCCTGGTCCAGCAACTGTCCAGGTGAGAGGGTCTTAAAAGCGCCACCCGAAGTCACGCATCTTGCCAGGCCGCTTTAATTATGGCATAATAAAAAGATAAAACAAAAACATATGGGCGAAAAACCTTCTTTCAAAACTCAAAATCCCGTTGAAAAACTACGCGATCTCTACCCTCTGACGAAAGAACTGCGGTCAGTACTTTTTGCGATGGAGACCAAGACGGTTGAGATTCGCCCCTACAGCGAAAAAGAGGAGCCACACACAATGAGTCAGGCGCTCAAAGCGATGGGACTCAGCTGGAAGGAGATCAAAGCCGTGGTTAGCCGTACCGTCGATAAAGGATACAACGCCAACGTGATGAAGATTGGCGACACACTCCAGATAAAGAACGGGGCGCTTCTTATCGAGGAGGCCGGTGGCCGACAGATCGCCATTCCACTTGGCGACGAAGTCGACGGTGAGACAGTTAAGCCCTTTGAGATCTTTTCAAAAAAGAAAAAAGAACACGTGAAGGACCGCACGCGCCTTGCCTGGGAGAGCATCCCTCAGGCCGACACAACGCATATTCTCTACGACTCACTGCAGTCACGTGGGCTCCAGCCAACAAAGGAAAACATCCAGCATGCATGGGGATTGATGCGTGACGATGGCCCGCTTCTTAGCGAGTTGAGGAGTTCGGGAGAAAAACGGCTGCGCAAACTTCCTGATAATTTCTTTGACCGGCCCGCAGCAAAAACGCCACTCGACTACTTGGCTATAATAAAGTTCCTGAGCCTACGCTACCCCGACGGCCTCGGTGAGGTCGCGGCGACGAAAGAAGGATATAAGGCGACACCTGTGGTAGAGGTCCAACCAAAGGAGAAAGCTAGAGCTGAGCCGGAACCTCACGACGGTGAACTCGAGGCTCCAGCCGAGCCAGCTCGTGAAAGACCGGTTCCACCAGCCGAACCAAAGCCCAAGGCTACTCCAAAACCCGAGCCCAGGCCCGCCCCAAAACCTGAACCAGAACCCGAGCCTAAAGTTGAGCCAGACCCCGAACCTAGACCTGAACCAAAACCTGAGCCTAGAGTTGAGCCAAAACCCGAGATTCGCCTTGAGCCAAAAGTTGAGCCTAGACCCGAGCCTAGAGTTGAGCCAAAACCTGCGCCAGTTGTCGCTCCGCTTCCAGCGGCCGAACCGGCAAGCACGGGCCCAGCCGCAGCACCCCGTGAGGCTGCACCCGCCGAACCTGAAGTATCCATTGAGGGCCTCCAACGGGCACTGCTTGAGGATAGAGAGCTCACCCTATCATCGAGTTACAAACTCGCCTATGCACTTACCCTCTATAGAAGCTCACTTGAAAAAGAGCTGCGTCAAAACCTCCCGGTAACAGTCAACGTCAATCCTAAGGGTGGTTACGACTGCAGCTGGCAGCGCCCCAGCGATCGCACAGATGTCCTCAAACATGTTGGAACCGTTGAGGAAGTGAAGAGTGAGACGATCAAAGTTTACGAAAGCTGGCTCCATTACCAACTGAGTGTTCTTGAGGAGCAGATCGGTCTCAACCGCACAGAGACATACTCCAAAAAACTCGACGTCTGGCGCTCGTTTTCGTTTAAAGGATGGGAGGGATCTATACCCGGCGAGGTCAAGATGCTCACGCTTCAGGGCGTACGGGTCCGGGCCCTCCTTCCTCATGGAAACATCGTTGATAAGGTGTTTCCAACGGCGGAAGAGGTGAGAGAATCACTCTTGAAGGCCGAATCTGAAGGAAAGACCGACCTCGCTAACTTTACCGCCTGGACACAGTCACAAGGTTTGAACATACGCCGCGAGATCGCCCCCAACCACTATCGATTCACCGACGGACTTCACGGTTACCAAATCGACATCAACCTAAACCCCAGCGATGATGGTGTGAGAGGAACTATTGGCACCAAGGGAGATCCAAGTATGACTCAAATAAAAGCGCCCAATGCTCGTGAACTGTTCAAAGAGTTAGACAAGGCCTTTGAAGCTCGCAAAAAAGATGAACACGATGAACGTGAACTAGCCCCGACCAAAAACAGAGAAACCATGTCCCGCTTTCTACGAGGCTTTGGTATTGACGAGGCCAAGTCGTCGACAACCGAGGCAGGAAGGCATCTCTATACAGCGGATAAAACTGACAAGGAAACCGGCGGAATACTGGCGCGCATCGCAATCATCGAACAGGCTAACGGACGTTATGAAACACATGTTTTCAGCACCTCTCAGGGAAACCTTTTCCAAAGCAAGGATCACGTATCGTTCGAGGATGCTTTTGCTGCAATCAAGCTCCAGCTGAACAGGGGCCTCATCAAGTTCTAAATCCTTTTCTGCGAACGTGCCATCTGATTGACGAGGCGGTAGAGTAGGCGAACGCCGACCACCGCATCCCACGAGTCCATATCACCCGGCTGCACGACTCCCGGAGCTACCTCACTAAGGTCGAATCCTAAAATGGTCCGGCCGCTCTTTACCAACTCGTCGACGAGATAAAGAACCTGCTCATACTCAAGGCCGCCGGGAACGGGTGTTCCGGTGTGGGGGCAAAGGGAGGGGTCGAGCGCGTCGATATCAAAACTGATGTAGACCTTGTCCCCGAGCGTCTCGACAATCTGTGCGCACTGCTCTTTCCAGCTCACGCCATCAAAAGCTGCACGCTTGAGCTGGCGATCGGTGAAGGCGGTTATCGGGCCACCCTTCGAGGCGGCTCCATGCGCTGAGCCAGCTCCGTCGGACTCGGCGGCACGACCGGCGGTTCTAATAAGATCGGCCTCGTCTTGGCAGTAGTCGCGGATTGCCAGGACGGTGAGTTTTTCGACGGCCTCAAGCTGACGCGCATTAAACATGATCGAGGCGTGTGAGTAGGTGAAGCCCTCGTAGGCGTCGCGAAGGTCGGCATGGGCGTCGATATGGAGGATCGAGAACTTCTCATGGCGCCTGGCAAGCTCTCGGATCAGGCCGAGCGAGACGCTGTGCTCACCACCCAAGATGCAGACGGCCTTGCCGGCATCAAGATGAGTTTTTGAGATATTCTGGACCCAGTGGTTGAGCTCCTCGCCGGCCGCATTGATCTCGGCGTAGTGTGAGGCGAGCTCCTCATCTTGAACGGAACCACCCTCGGCAAGATGATCGAGACAGTCGATCGCCTTGGCGCGAAGTTTTTTATTGCGCTCCATCCACTCCTCTGAAATCGGCTCCATCGCCACGCCCACTTTCCAGACGTCGGGCATATCTTCATCAAAAAGATCCACCTGAACCGAGGCGTCGAGCATGGCCTGCGGAGCTCCGTGAGCTCCCTCACGATACGAGACGGTCACATCCCACGGTACCGGAACTACGACGACCTGGGCCTCATCAAGAGTGAAGGGCAGGCCGTAGATATTTCCATTCAGCAGCCCAATGCCGGCGGGGTCGAAGTTTTGTGAGGATGATGTCATGCAGAGAGTATCTCAAAAAAACAGCGCATCAAAAAGCGCATTTTACAGGGACACCAAGAGCTTACAAGACAATCATATCTTCTTGCCTCCCGGGGGGCAGTTCTTGTATCGTACTGGGTAATTGACCACCCTAACACTCGCTACCATGAAAAACAGCTGGAAAGAATATCTCTCGGAGTTCCTCGGAACCTTTGGTCTCGTTTTTATCATCTCGAGTTCGGTCCTCTCCAACTGGCAGACCGGTGGTAGTTTGAGTGCTGTCGGAATCGCCCTCGCACATGGACTTGTTCTCTCCGCAATGCTCTACGCCTTCTGGCACACCTCGGGAGCTCAGCTGAATCCGGCCGTTACCGTCGCAGCGTGGGCAACCGGTCACATTAAGGCCGTCACCGCACTCGGCTACATTCTCGCTCAGCTTGCGGGAGCCGTTGTCGCCTCAGCTTTTGTAAAAGTAATCTTCAGTGGCGTCTCACCTCAGTTTTTCTTGGGAGACACACTCCTGGGAACGGGCGTCACTCCCGGCATGGGAATCTTGATCGAGGCACTCCTTACCTTCTTCCTCGTCCTCACGATCTTCGCAACGCTCTTCGATAAGCGAGCAACTCCGGGATTCGGTGGACTTGCAGTTGGAATGGTTCTCACAGTGGACGTCCTGATCGGAGGTCACCTGACTATGTCCGGACTCAATCCGGCACGTTCATTCGGTCCCGCACTTTTGAGCTCACACTGGGAGAGCCACTACGTCTACTGGATCGGCCCAATGGTTGGCGCTCTCGTTGCCGGACTCCTCTATCATCATGTCCTGGAGAAGAAGTAGGTCGCACGACATAATTGTTGTAGTATCCAACCATGTCTGCACCCGAAAAAGCCGACGGCCTCAAGGCCGCTGCCAAAAACAAGAAGGCCTACTTTGACTACGAGATTCTCGAGAAGTTTGAGGCGGGTATTATTCTGACCGGCCCCGAGGTGAAGTCGATCCGCAAAGGTCTCGTTCAGCTTAAGGGAAGTTACGTTCAGGTCTTTAACGGACGCGCCTACATCGAGAAGATGCACATCTCTTACTACCCTCAGAGCAATAATCCCGACTATGACCCGCTCCGCAGCCGCGAGCTGCTCCTGCACAAAAAAGAGCTTGAGCTTCTTGCTGCACGCAGTGCGGAAAAGGGACTGACGCTCGTCCCTCTGGAAATTCTACTTAAAAAACATCTAATAAAAGTTATACTGGGCGTATGTCGAGGTAAGAAGCAGCATGACAAACGTTCGGTACTCAAAGACCGAGCCGTTGAGCGTGACATTCAATCAAGCCTCAAGAAATTTAGCCGCTAGCCATGAATCCGGCGGCCTCACTCACCCTTCACCACAGACCTATGTCACAGCAGAAAAACAACTCGGGCACGCAGAGCGGATCAGCAACGATGGAAGACGTTACTCCCCCACCGGAACCCATGGAGGTAGTGCGGTCGGATGAAGAAGAAAACAGCTCGCAAGATTCAGCGGAAGCGGTAAAGGAGCAGGTCGAGGAGCCCAGCTTGGGACAGGTTGAGGAGGAAGAAGAGGCAGCTCGGGAAGATGCACAGATGGAAGAAGATGTTCTTGCGGCGATTGGAGAAGGCGATGATCAGGAAGAAGCCGAAGATGCAGAAATAAGCGCAGAGGAAATGGCCGGAGACGACGACAGCCATGAGCCGAGCGAGGAGGAGATCAAGCTCGAGAAGACGTATCGCTCCCTCGTGGAAGGGCTCAGGGCCTTTTGCCAGAAGAACAACTTTAAACGCGCGGTTATTGGTCTTTCGGGGGGTATCGACTCGTCACTGACTCTAAAAATAGCCGTTGATGCTCTCGGTGGAGACAACGTGACGGGACTTATCATGCCCGAGCTCGGCGTTACCAGGCAGGAAAATATCGACCACGCCAAGATGCTCGCGGAGTTTTTTGGAGCCCGCTACCTCTACCAACCTATCAATACATTCGTCGGCGACTTTGGGCTAGCGCCATGGAAGCCGAGCCGGCTGGCAACGATGAATACTAAGGCGAGGGTGCGCGCCGTTCTGCTCTACAGCTTCGCCAATACCGAGCACACGCTCGTTCTGGGAACCTCAAACAAGAGTGAGCTTCTCCTGGGCTACGGAACAAAGTACGGCGACCTTGCATCTGATATCGAGGTTATCGGCGCTCTCCTCAAGACTGAGATATTCGCCTTGGGCGAGTACGTGGGACTCCCTCCCGAAATTGTAAAAAAAGCGCCCTCGGCGGAGCTCTCAGCCGGCCAGACTGATGAGGCGGAGATGGGCGCAAACTACTACGAGCTCGACAAAGTTTTGAGCAAGATTGAACTGGGCAAAGATGCCTGTGTTGCACACGGCCTTCCCATCGCACTTGTTCAACTGGTCTTCCGTCGCTACGAAGAGAATCTCCACAAAAATACGATGCCCCCCATTATTGAGGTATAATAGCCGCGATGATGGAGTCAGCTTTCCCCCAACTCCCCGGGCTGGTTATCGGTCGTTTTCAACCGGTTCATAAGGGGCACCTCGATGCCTTACGCCAGGCCTTCGAGCAGGAAGCACACCTGCTCATCGTTATTGGAAGTGCCGAAAACGACTACGAACTCGACAACCCTTTTACCGCGAGCGAGCGCTACCAGATGCTCGCGGCGGCCCTTGCAACCACGCCCGAGTGGCAGGGGCGCTTTTCTATAGTTCCCATCCGGGACATCAACAACCACAGCCTCTGGGTGGGGCACTTGGAGAACCTCCTCCCTCCCTTTGGCGTAGTCTACACGGGCTCTCCTATCGTCACCGAACTCTTCCTCCAAGATGGCAAACACGATATTCACGAGATCAAAAAAAATCTTGACCTCTCGGCAACGGGAGTGAGAGACAAGATCTTAAATGAGCAGGAGTGGGAGGAAGATACTCCCGCCGGGGTTGCCGAACTTCTTAAAAAATGGAATGCTCAAAACAGAATCCAAACACTCAAAAAAAACGTCACAGACTAAAGCCTCTCTGCTCGCGACCTCTTCATTCACCTTAAAAACTCACCTACCATCTGCATGGACATCAATCCCCTCATCTTCCGCGCCTACGATATTCGCGGCATCGCACAACGTGACGACGGGGGAACGCCCGATCTTACTCCCGAAACCATGTACCTCTTGGGCCGGGGAATCGGTAGCTACATGAAGAAGAACTACGGGCCCTCGATCGCCTGTGGACGAGATAACCGTCTCTCCAGCGAGGAGCTTTTTGAGGCATTCGTTTCGGGGATGATCACAACCGGATGCACGGTAACCAGTATCGGCAAGGCCACCTCTCCCATGGCCTACTTTGCCGCCTGTAACTACGACTTCGACGGAGCTATTAACATCACGGCCAGCCACAATCCCAAAGACTACAACGGCGTAAAGATCGTTGCCAAAAATGCACACAGCGTCTGCGGCGATGAGCTGCAAGAGATCCTGAAACTTATTCAGGCTGAAGAGTTTGAGTCAGGCAAAGGTGAGTTATTCAACAAAGAGATTTTCGACGACTACCTGGCCTATGTAAAAAACGTCATTAAACCGGGCCGAAAGCTCAAAGTTGTCATCGATGCGGGAAACGGAATCACGGGAATCTTCGCGCCAAAGCTCTTCCGCACGTTGGGGCACGAGGTAGTGGAACTCTACTGCGAACTCGACGGAAACTTCCCCAACCATGAGGCTAATCCTGAGTCTGAGGCCAACCTTAAAGACCTTCAAAAACGTGTCCTGGAGGAGGGTGCCGACCTGGGAATCGGCTTTGATGGAGATGGTGACCGCGTAGGTGTTATCGACGAGAAGGGGCAGTTCCATCACGCCGACTACCTGCTCATCCCCTTGAGTAGAGCTCTCTTGGCCGAGGCGCCGGGGGCGAGTGTGATCTTCGACATTAAGTCCTCAAAAGTTGTTGAAGATGATATTCGCAAGCATGGCGGAAATCCGATCCGCTATAAAACCGGCCACTCATTTATCGAGACAAAGATGCGCGAGACGGGAGCCCTTCTTGCCGGAGAGACCAGCGGACACATCTTCTTTGCAAACCGCTGGTTTGGATTTGACGATGGCATGTATGCGGCGGCACGAATTGCCGAACTCGTCAGCCTGAGCGACAAACCGTTCTCGACCTTCTTTGACGACATCCCAAAAGTCCTGACGACACCCGAGTACAAACTCGCCTGCGCTGACCACCTGAAGTTCAAAGTCATCGAAGACCTGTCTCAGTACTTCACCAAACGCTACCCCTGCCTGACGATTGATGGGGTCTGGGTGGACTTTGGCAGCGGCTCATGGGGAGCCGTCCGTGCCTCAAATACCAGCCCTAACCTCACCCTCCGTTTCGAAGCAGAGACCCCCGAGCAGCTCGAACTCGTAAAAAAGACCATGCTCGACAAGCTCCGCGAGTACCCGGAGGTCAACTTCTCTAACTCAGAATTCTAGTGGATGAGCTTGCTCGAACACGCTGGTATCGCTTTCTGGAGATCCTGCCCGGACTCACCAGCTGGCTGATCCTCACGCTTCCCTTTATTGCTTCTTTTTGGTATCCACAGGCGGTCGCAATCTTCATCGTGATCTATGTCGTCATCTGGTTTTTGCGGGCTCTCAAGAGCAGCGCCTTTAGCCTGATCGCCTTCTTTCGATACAAACGACGAGAAGAACTGGACTGGAATCACCTACTCAGTTTTTTTAGCGACCGGCCGCCGACCGCTCAGACACCCTTTGAAAAAAAGACGGTCGAGGCTATTAAAGAGCTGAAAGCTAAGGACAACTTCAAGAAAGCCGATGAGCTCTACCACGTGGTCATCATGCCGACCTACAAAGAAGAAAAAGAGGTGCTCGACTCCTCTCTCAAAGCCTTCACGGAGGTTGACTACCCACACGAACGAATCATCTTCGTCCTGGCCACTGAAGAGCGTGACCGAAAGCGTGCGGAGGAAAACGCGGCCTATATTGAAAAAAAATACGCTCATGTTTTTGGCCAGTTTCACGTCGTCATGCATCCGGCCGATATGCCCAACGAGATTCCGGCAAAAGGGGGAAACATTAGTTATGCGGGAGCCTACATCGCGGAAAAACTTCGCGATCAAGGAGTAGACTTCAGTAACGTAGTCGTCACGACTCTGGACGCGGACAACCGTCCTCATCCAAAGTATTTTTCAGTCCTTACCTACCACTACCTTATCGAGTCGGAGCGCAAAAAACGGAGCTACCAGTCACTGGCCTTCTTCTATAACAATATCTGGGAGGTGCCCTTCATAAATCGCCTCGTCGCTCTGGCAAACAGCTTCTGGTTTTTAGCGGAGTCAGGCGAGTCTTACCGCCTTTTTAACGCAGCCGCCTACGCCCTCAGTCTCGACGCCCTTGAAGAGATGGACTACTGGTCGCGCCAAACAATCATCGAAGACCTCCACCAGTTCTGGCGAGCCTACTTCCACTTTAAGGGCAACCACAAGGTCATTCCCCTCTTTATCCCCGTCTACCAAGATGCCCTCGAAAACAAAACCTACTTCACGAGCCTCCTTGGCCAGTATAAGCAGCTGCGGCGCTGGGCCTGGGGTGCGGCCGAGGTGGCCTATGGCGCAATGAAGTGGTGGAAGATGCGCAAGGAAGTTCCCTTTTGCAGGACCTTTATTCGCGTCTTTTACCTCTACTATGTTCAGGTTATGTGGGCGACGGGCCCGGTCATTCTCTTCTTTAATCAATCTATTCCAACGATCACCAATCCCGGCTTCGCCAACTCACTCTTTGCCTATAACGTCCAGGCTGCACTCTCGGTAATATTCACAATCATGCTTATCGGTATTGTCGTCTACCTCCTGATGACGCTCCTCTCACTGCCTCGCCCAACGGGACGATTCCGCCAGTGGAGGTTTGCCGGCTCGCTCTTGCAGTGGCTTCTTCTTCCCTTCGCAACAATAATCTACGGCTCGATTCCCGCTCTCGATGCCCAGACCCGCATAATGCTGGGCAAACGCCTCGGCTTCACCGTCACCGAAAAAATTCGCAAAATCAATACCGAGGAGGCCTAAAAACATCAGCAGGAAGACCACCGCGTCCTTTCACGGAACTTGCAAAATAGGGCGAAAGTGATAGCATCAATATCTTGGCTTTTACCAGTAACCAACTGAAGGATGTTTAATCCCACTAAGACCGCTCGGAAATCTCTTGCCGGAGCCCTTATCGCACTTATGACTCTTGGAGTAGCCCCCACAGGAGTGGCCTTTTGGAGTGGCGCTATCAATCGAGCAGCGGGGACGGTAAAAATAATCGCCGACTACCGCGATGACATGATCAGCCCGACCTTCCCCGGCCATACAAGTGTGCTAGGGGCGTTCATCTTCAGTGTGGGATCAGAGAAACTCAACCTTACCAAGCTGGGCTTAACCATTAACAACAGCGCGGGGGAAGAAAATATTGCAACCACGGCTTGGCTTGTGGACGAGGCGGGGAGGCAGATCTCACGGTACGCTCAAGTCCGAAGCGACGGAAGGGTCACGCTCTTTGTTGACCGGGGGGGGCTTCCCGAAATACACGAAGAAGCGAGTATTCGTCTATGCGGATACAAGCCAACGCATACTCCGCAATCAAGATAGAAACACGCTGAGTGTGTCTATAACAGATGCACGATGGGCGCGATTTAATGAAGTTGCATCCGGCTATAATGTTACCCCAACGGCATCATCATGGCCTGTAACTACGCGCCCGGTCGAGTTTATCAGATCAGGATCAATAACTGCTGAACGTTCTCCTTCCCTTGCCAATCACAGAGTCCAGACGGGTGAGTTCACAACTGTTGCCGCATTTGATATCACGGCACATGACGAGGGCGCGCTCTTGAACCGCATAAAGTTCAGATTCGCCGGAGTACGAGAGCTCGGAGACATTCGAGTTTATCTCGACGGCTACTCGATGTATAGTGCCTCACTTCCCAGCGGAGACCCAACTACGTATGAGTTTATTCTCAATAGTGGTGAGCAGCCACAACTCGGCCAAGGTGGACCCAACACACTTCGCATAGAGATGCGCCTTCCGGCGGAGGCTGCGCACCGCAATCTTGCACTCACAACAAGCATTGTTACAGCTGATACCTACAACGGCATCCAGGTATTAGGTTTTGAGTCAGGAGAGCTCATAACTCTGCCAGCTGCCCAACTGCCCATTCTGGGACAGACTGTTTGGGTGGACTAATGGCATTGCCAAAATTGGATAGAATAGTATAGGACTGATTCCTCCCTGTACTGGATCCATATACTCAATAACCTTTTTACCATGCGAATCGGATTTTCTAACTCACTTAAACGGCTGGCCGCCTTTTCCACACTGGCGGTGACGCTCATCGGAACAACCGCACCGGCGATGGCGCGCTCTACCTATCTCGCTCAGGCGACCGGTAGTGTTAAGATCTTCGTTGACCGCTCATCTCCAACCTCATCGGTTATTGCCGGAAGCAGGAATATGGTACTCGGCGTCTTTGGCCTGAGTGTGGGCTCACAGGCTCTCGACCTAACAAAAGTTGGCATGCGCATCAGCGGCCTTCACCAGCGCGACGCGGCCGCCAACCTCTGGCTCGCTGATGAAGCGGGCAACCAGATCTCACAGTACGTTGCCTCAACCAGTATCTCCGGAAATGTGACCTTTTTCGTGCGCGACTTCGACCTGCCTCGCTACACAGTAAAGAAACTCTACGTTCATGCTGACATCAGTCCAGCCAGTGCAGGAAACACACTGGGAGTCTCACTAACCGATGCACGCTGGGTTCGGTTCAACGAGAGTGTATCGGGTCTCAACGTAACACCGCGAGCAGCATCATGGCCGCTCTCTACACCACTGCGTTCAGTTATTGAACACGGGCAGATCTTTGCTGCAGCAAGTGCAGGCTTGCACAATGTTCTATTCACAGGCGAGCAGACGACGATCGCCTCCTACACACTCAGTGCCCAGGATGAAGACGTAGCAGTACGACGTATCGCACTTGGTATAAGCGGACTCAACGATCCCTCACTCCTAAGCCGAATCCGCCTCCGCGTGAATGGTCAGTTGCTCGCAACAGGTGAGCTCAACGTGGCCAACAACGGCATCGAGTTACGCATTCCGGGAGAGGCTCTCGTGGTGAGAGTCGGAAGTCCACAAACTATAGTAGTAGAAGCATCCATCTCACCTCTTGCCACAGACCGCAACCTCACTCTCAGCACCTACTTGATGGGTCGCGATGGGGTCGAGGGAGTAGGAATGAGCTCGGGCAGCAACCTGACACTATCAAACATCGTCCTCCCCGTTCGAGGGCAGACGATGCTGATCGACTGAGCGGCACGCACAGTATGACCCTAAAAGGGCGACGGAACGACGGCTGGAAGGTATGCAGAAAGGCTATGAGAGCCCGCACTGCAGACAGACCTCTCGGCCCTCCTCCTCGCCCTTTTCCTTTTTGAGAACGACAATCCCCTTCTTGCAGTCGTCACACTGACGGAGAGGCTTGTCCCAGCTCGCGAACTTACACTTTGGATAGTTACTGCATCCATAGAAGATGCGGCCGCCCTTGCGTGTTCTACGCTCGATCAGGTCGCCCTTTCCGCAGTCGGGACACTTGACCCCGCTCGATTTAATAATGGGCTGAATGTTTTTGCAGTTGGGGTAGCCGGTGCAGCCCAGGAACTCGCCAAATCGTCCGCGCTTTATAGCCATTGGCTCACCACACTTGTCGCACTTCTTGTCGGCTAGTTTTTTCTCAAGCTCTAACTGTTCGGGAGTCTTCTCGACCTCTCCTTCCTTACCTTCGATCGGGCGAGCGTTCTTACAGGTTGGATAGTTGGAACATGAGAGGAACTTGCCGTACTTCCCGAGCTTCACAACCATTGGACTGCTACACTTATCGCAGACCTCGGTGCTCTCTTCATTTACGATGTCGGCCTTCTTGAGGGTCTTGTCTTTTATCTCAATTTTCTCGTGGAAGGGGGTGTAAAAATCCCTGATAATGGGTACCCACTCTTTTTCACCTTCAGCAATATCATCAAGATTCTGCTCCATCTTTGCGGTGAACTTGTAGTCGACCACCTCGGGGAAGTGCTCAACTAAAACGTCATTAACCACCTCGGCCGTATCGGTCGGAACGAGCTGCTTCTTCTCACGCTCGATGTAACCACGATCGATAATAGTTGAGATCGTAGGAGCGTAGGTACTTGGACGACCAATACCCTCGGCCTCGAGCTTCTTAACCAAACTGGCCTCAGTGTATCGTGCCGGCGGCTTGGTAAAGTGCTGCTGAGGAAGAATTTCTTTGACCGTGAGGAACTCACCGCCTTTGAACTCGGGCAGGAACGACTCGCCCTCATCACTCTCTTCATCTTCATCACGTCCCTCGATATAGACGCGCATAAAACCGGCAAAGGTGATAGTCTGGCCCGTCGCACGGAATATGTAAGGGAGTTTCTCCTTGCCATCCTTGAGTGTGTCGATGTCGATACCAACCTGCTCAAGTAAGGCCTCCTTCATCTGACATGCCACTGTGCGCTTCCAAATAAGCTCGTAAAGACGCAGCTCATCTTTATCCAAGAAGGGCTGGAGCGCGTCGGGACGCATAGAAATATCCACGGGACGGATCGCCTCATGAGCCTCCTGTGCTCCTTTTTTATTTTTGTAGAAGCGTGGCTCCGCAAGCTGATACTCTTTTCCAAAGTCCTCTCCGATAACCTGCTTAGCCTGCTCAAGCGCACTTGCCGCAAGGCTCACCGAATCGGTACGCATGTAGGTGATGATACCGACGGTCTCGCCGAAAACTTCGATGCCTTCGTAAAGGTGCTGTGCTATAGTCATGGTCTTTTTTACCGAGAAACCAAACTTACGCGCAGCCTCTTGCTGCAGTGTCGAGGTGATAAAAGGCGGAGCCGGATTGCGACGAACCTCCTTCTTCTCAACGGAGTCAACTTGATGAGCCGCTTTCGCGAGGGTCTTCATAATCTCATCCGATCCTTTTTGATCGCTGATTTTGGCCTTTTTATCGTCTATCTTATTGAGCATAGCCGCAAAGGTTCCCTCGCCGGCCTCATTCTTATAATGAGCCGTAATAGTCCAGTACTCTTCAGAGTTGAAGGCGCGAATCTCACGCTCACGCTCGACAATCAGACGTACTGCCACACTCTGCACACGCCCCGCGGAAAGGCCGTAGCGGACCTTCTTCCACAACAGTGGCGAGAGCTCATAACCCACAAGACGGTCCAGAACACGACGAGCCTGCTGAGCGTCAACGAGACGAGTATCTATATGTCGAGGAGTCTCAATAGCATGGAGGATTGCCGGTTTGGTGATCTCATGAAAAACGATACGCTTAACATGGGCGTCTTCCTTGAGCTTTAGAGCTTCGAGCAAGTGCCAGCCGATCGCCTCTCCTTCGCGGTCCTCATCAGTTGCGATCCAGATCTGAGTCTGACTGCCAATATTCTTTTTCAAATCGGCAATAACCTTCTTCTTATCGGGAGATATAAGGTAGGTGGGCTCAAAATTCTTTTCAACATCCACACCCATTTTCGATTTGGGGAGGTCGCGCACATGGCCCATTGAGGCCTTAACGACATAGTCCTTTCCAAGGAATTTTGAGATGGTTTTTGCCTTAGCCGGAGACTCTACAATAACGAGATTTTTTGCCATACGTGGAGTTAAGTGACGTGGTTAGGAGTATAATATTAAAGTATAAAAGTCAAAATTATGATGATATTTCTTAAGGGTTTTGAGGGGATTTGGAGAGCCTGTTTTGGCTCTAAAAAGGGACTTTTCCTTGCCTTTTCAGGGGGAATATATCCTAATAACCTTCATCACCGACCAGCCCGACATTGTGCGCAGACCGGCTTGCCATGCAAACTTTTTGCGGTCAAATTCAGGTTAAGAAAAATACCAAGCGAGCGCCGAGGGCTTATTAAAAAGCGATTCGCCACCTGCCGACGATCGCCGACTAGCTCAAATTAGATGTAAAAACAAGGTTTGTTTTTGCTTGCATCCTCATCCGCCATTTCTATAATGAACCCAGTTTAATCCCTAATTCTTCACATCCATGACCAAACAGGATCTAGTGAACGCAGCAGCTACGGCTACCGGCGTCACAAAAAAACAGGCTTCTCAGGTTCTCGAAGCAATCCTCGGTTCTATCACTAAGGCTCTCAAGAAGGGCCAGAGTGTAACCGTTACCGGCTTCGGTACTTTCCGCGTCTCAAAGCGCGCAGCTCGTATGGGCGTAAACCCACGCAAACCAGGTGAGCGCATCAAGATCCCAGCAATGAAGCTTCCTGCTTTCAAGGCTGGTAAGTCACTCAAGGACGCCGTTCGCTAGAGAACCGGCACCTAGTGCTTGTACGAAAACTAAATCCCCTTCCATCTTGGAGGGGGATTTTTTTGTCCATGTGGTTGTTTTGTAAGCTCGGGGTATCTCACAAGGGATGGCAGAGGCAGCGAGGAGCATTTACGAAGGTTGCGTTTCCAGAAAGAGGGGTGTTCCGATCATGCATCGGAGCACCCGACTTCCAGCAACCGGGGAAATGGTCCTCGCTGCCTGCATCATTCAGTTGTTGTCTCTTCCCAAGGAGATGTAGTAAAGTACAAATCATGAAAAAAGAGCTGGAAGAAAGAGGAAAAGAGGCCCTCAAAGGCATCGCGGGAGCGCAAACCCCCGAAGAGCTCTACGAGGTCCACGTTAAGTACCTGGGACGAAAAGGTATCGTGACACTCATGATGCAGGGCATCTCAAAACTTCCCCAGAACGACCGCGCCGAGGCGGGAAAGCTTTTCAACAAGTCAAAAAAGAGCCTCGAAGAGGCCTACGCGGAGCGCGAAGAGATGCTTAAAGCAGAGAGCGTAAAGCGTGCCCTGAACGAACGCTGGGTCGACGTGACCCTGAGTGGAAGACAGTACGAGGTTGGGCATATCCACCCCATCTCTCAAGTTCAGCAAGAGGTGGAGAAGATATTTAGCGAGATGGGTTTTTCCGTTATGGACGGCCCGGAAGTCGAGAGCGAGTACTACAACTTCGACGGCCTCAACATCCTACAAAACCACCCCGCACGCGACATGCAGGACACCTTTTTCATAGACCAAGAGCCGACAAAAAAAGATGGCCACTTGGTTTTGCGCACCCAGACCTCACCGGTGCAGCTACGCACAATGGAAAAGTACGGCGCTCCGGCGCGCGTGATCGTTCCCGGCCGCGTCTTCCGCAACGAGGCAACGGACGCCTCGCATGAACACACCTTCGACCAAGTTGAGGGGCTGCTCATCGACAAAGACATCTCACTCGCACACCTGAAAGGTGTGATGCAGGAGTTCCTAACCCGCCTCTTCAAGCGCGAGACAAAGGTGCGCTTCCGCCCGGGCTACTTCCCCTTTGTGGAGCCGGGTGTCGAGCTCGATATGTCCTGCATGATCTGCAACGAACAGGGCTGCCGCGTCTGCAAGCAGACGGGCTGGCTCGAGTTTATGGGAGCCGGAATGGTTCACCCCAATGTCCTAAAAGCCGGCGGCGTAGACTCACAAAAATACCAGGGCTGGGCCTTCGGCTTCGGCCTTACCCGCCTCGTGATGATGCGCTATGGCATCGACGACATTCGCCTCCTCTCAAGCGGCGACGTTCGCTTCTTGAAGCAGTTCTAGGCGACGAAATCACACTCCACTCAAAAACTTACCGACCTGCCTCAGGCACCCCGCACGCACCGGCCCTAACTCTCCCAACGACACATGAAAATCTCTCTCAACTGGATTAAAAAGTTCACCACAGTTCCCGCCGACCTTTCAGCAAAACGGCTCGGGGAGCTTCTCACGCTCCGCACTGCAGAGGTTGAGGGGGTTGAGGAGGAGGCGCTCATGTTCAGCGAGATAGTGGTCGGGAAGGTTCTCAGCATCCAATCTCACCCGAACGCCGACAAGCTCAAGGTCACCCAAGTTGATATTGGCAAGAAGAAGGTCCAGATCGTCTGCGGCGGAACTAACCTAAACGTTGGCATGCATGTGGCCGTTGCTCTACCGGGTGCCTCTGTACTCTGGCATGGCGAGGGCGAGCCGGTGGTTTTGGAGGAGACGGCTATCCGCGGAGAGAAGAGTTTCGGCATGATCTGTGCCGAAGAGGAGATCTACCTGCCCACAATGACTCCGCAAGAAGGAGTCGCAATCGCCGACCTCGACCTTATCTGGAAGATTATGGGGCTCAAACCTTCGGCAGCGGGAACTCCCCTTGCTCAGGCACTCAGCCGCACCGACATAATCTTCGACGTCGACAACAAGTCCCTCACACACCGCCCCGACTTGTGGAGTCACTACGGTATGGCACGCGAGTTTTCCGCCTTCCTCAAAGCAAAACTCAAACCCTTCACCACGAAGGTGAGCTTCCCTAAAAAGGGCACGAAGGTCGCGGTCAAACTCGACAAACCGGGGCTCGCCCGTCGCTTCCTTTCCGTGGTCATTACCGGAATCAAGGTAGCCCCCTCACCCGAGTGGATGCAGGAGCAGCTCAAGGCAGTAGGAATCCGTCCGGTTAGCAACATCGTCGATATCACCAACTACGTGATGTTAGAGCTGGGCCACCCACTCCACGCCTTCGACAGGCGCGTCGTCGGCAACGACACGTTCGTTGTCCGCACAGCTAAAAAAGGTGAGGTGCTCGAGACGCTCGACCACAAAAAACGCGAACTTAGCACGGAAGATGTGCTCGTCACGAACGGCAAGACTGCACTGGCCCTCGCGGGAGTTATGGGCGGCCTCAACTCGGAGATCACCGACTCAACTACCGAGGTCGTTCTCGAAGTTGCTACTTGGGATCCGACCAAGATTCGCAAGACCTCACAGCGACACAACCTCCGCAGCGATGCGGCCCAGCGTTTTGAGAAGTCTCTCGATCCGGAAGTTGCAGGAGCCGCCTTCAACCGCGCGGTTGAGCTTATACTTGAGCTCTGCCCCACGGCACAACTGGCCGGACCGGCAACCGATGTCTATGCGGACAAGGCAACCAGCCCCACCGTTCAGCTCGACGTGGCCAGAACGAGCCGTAAGATCGGTGCTGAGATCACGGAAAAAGCAGCTACCGACTACCTTACCCGCCTGAGCTTCAAGGTGGCCAAAGGTTCAAAAAAAGGCTTCCTTAAAGTGACGGTTCCAACCTTCCGGGCTACAAAAGACGTCTCGATCGAAGAAGATCTCGTTGAGGAAGTTGCCCGCATGTATGGCTACGAGAACATCGTCCCGGTCCTGCCCAGCCTACCGATTAGCCTGCCAATCCCCAACGAAGAGCGCCGACGCGAGCACGAGGCCCGACAGCTCCTCTCTCTGGGGCTGGGCTTCATGGAAAACAACTGCTACTCCTTCTACAGTGAAGAGGAGATTGCCGACTACGGCCTGGATACGGCGCTCCATCTGAAGGTAGCCAACCCTCTCTCATCCGACCAGACGCACATGAGAACGACACTCGTCCCCAACCTGCTCAAGGCGGTCATAAAAAATCGTGAGGAGCAGAAGTCGGTCCACCTTTACGAGCTGGGACGAAGCTACATAAAAGAGGCCTCATCCGACTCGGCCTTCCCACGCGAAGAGAAGTTTATCTGCGGCATTATTGCTCGAGAAAAAGGCGAGACGTTTTATGAGTTACTGGGTGTTCTTCGGACCTTCCTGGAGCGTTTCGAGGCACCGGGTTCACGCGTCCTCGAGTCGCGCGAGCCTGTTCCTTACGCACATCCGAAGGCATCTGCGGACTTCATCTCGGGTTCCACGAAGATCGCAACTCTCTTCGACCTCCACCCGGCCATCGCACAGGCCAAGGGGCTCTCTGGCAGTGCGACGATTTTCGAGCTCAACCTGAGCCAGCTGGTCGCTCTCGGAAGACGAAAGTTCAGCTACTCACCCCTCCCCCGCTTCCCGGGAATCGAGCTCGATATATCAGTCTTGGTCGAACGGACTACGCAGAGTGAAGTGATCTTGAGACTCCTCAAAAAAGCCGGCCAACAGCTTATCGAAGAAGTTGAGCTGATCGACATCTTCGAGGGTGGTTCACTCGCGGCAGATAAGAAGTCCTTTACCTTCCGCGTCCTACTCAGATCTGCTGAACGTACCCTCACGGATGACGACCTGCATCAGACGCAACAAGCCATCTACACGGCCGTTGAGAAGGCCGGCTACTCTGTTCGCTAAAAAATCCTCTGAATTGACAGTATTTTTCTTTGCATGAGGTGTAGTATTTGCTATACACTCACTATACTTTTTGTTTTTCATTTTTTGGATGGCTGAAAAATCCCCCCTACCTCCACAAGAGAAGACCATAACCGCAGTAGAAAAAATCACAAAGCGTTTACCAAAACGCACAGTTAAAAGAGCAAACTACAAAAAACTTTGGAAGTTAGGAAGCAAGGAGTTCAATACGACTCGTTTTGACATAAGCAAAAATGACGAGTTGGTTATTCGCGAGGGCAACTACGAGTACAACGTTCACAACTTGGTGAAGAAGTACGGATCGTCGATGGAGGTCTTTATGCCAACGGTCCTTGAAGATCGTCTCAACAGTGTGATTACGGCTTTCGACCGCTCAATTAAGAACAAGGGGTACAAGGGAAAGTTCACCTACCACTACCCAATGAAAGTGAACCAGAATCGTGAGTTCGTCCTTTCTCTGGTTGCTGAAGGGGCTCATCTTGAGGTGGGCTCACCCAACGAGCTCTGGCTGGTAAAGCAGCTCTGGAAGAGTGACAACTTCTATAGGAAGATGCGGGTTCTCTGCAACGGCCCCAAGACCGAGCCGTACATCAAGCTCATCAACGAACTCCGCAGCAACGGACTCACCATCGTCCCCATTATCGAAGACTTGAACGAGCTGGAGGCACTTAAAAAGTTCAAGGGAGATGTGGGAATCCGAATTAACCTGGTCTCGAAAGTAAAGTCACGCTGGGATAAAAAAATCGACCGCTTCGGCCTACTTTCAGAAGAGATACTGGAGCTCGGTAAGATCAAAAATCTTAAAATTCTGCACTACCACATAGGCTCACAGATAGAAAAAGAGGCGGATATCTTAGTGGCCCTACGTGAGGCATTCAAGACCTACGTTAAGCTTAAGGAACTCAACCCGACGCTCGATACGATGGACCTCGGCGGAGGCCTGGCCGTCCCCTACGAGAAGAAAAAGCTCTACCACATGGAAAATGTCGTTCGACGCATCGTCAGTACGCTCAAAACACTGAGCGACGAGGCGGGGATACAGCATCCCAATATTATAGTGGAGTGGGGACGCTACGTGGCTGCACCCGCGCAGTTTTCCGTCTTCCGCGTCGTAGGCTCAAAAGAGATCCCCAATGGAAAGACAGCAAAAGACTGGTATATCATCGATGGCAGCTTTATGACCGACCTGCTCGACACCTGGTCGATTCACCAAAAGTGGCACATCATACCCGTAAACAACCTGCGTGAAAAAAAGCGCCACCGCGTCTGGCTCGCCGGCCTGAGCTGCGACTCGGACGACAAGTACACAGCCAGTGACGGCTATCTCCTGCTTCCCCATATCGACGACTTGGAGGAAGGTGAGAGCCAGTACATAGCCATTTTTGATACCGGTGCCTACCAGGATGCCTTTGCGATGCACCACTGCCTGCTCTCATCACCCATTAAGATCGCCGTACAGAATGGCATCGTCTCCGTGGCCCGCGAGCGAGAAACGGCTGAAGACGTCGGAAAGCTCTTTGGCTGGTAACGAGGAGAGTGGTTAATGGTATAGTAGGTACGCTTATGATGAAACATTATCAGCATTTCAAGAAGCAGCTTACGGCCTCCCACTCAATCCACCCGCTCAAGCGATTTTTAATGTGGCTGGTGGTCTTAACCCTGGCTGGTGGTTTGGTCAGTCTTTTCATCTTGACCATAACCATCGGCATATTCTCAATCGGGCTCCCCGATGTTACCCAGTTCGATAAGCTGGCCGGCGTAGAGTCGACCGTCATCTTGGACCGTGAGGAGGGCATTCTTTACACAATCCACGGCGAGGAGAATCGCAAGTACGTTCCGCTCAGCGAGATCTCGCCCCATCTGCAAAAGGCGACCATAGCCATAGAAGACGACCAGTTCTACACTCACAGCGGCTTCGATATCTCGGGTATCGCTGCGGCGGGACTTCACGAGGTCTTCGGCATTGGTGCACGGCGCGGAGGCTCGACAATAACCCAGCAGCTGGCAAAAAACGCCTTCTTGAGCTCACAGCGAAAGATAACGCGAAAGATCAAGGAGCTGATCCTCGCCATCAGACTCGAACGTGCCTACGACAAAAATAAGATTCTTGAGCTCTACCTCAACCGCATTCCCTACGGAAACAACGCCTATGGTGCAGAGATGGCGGCTCGACTCTACTTTGGCAAACCGGCCCGCGAGCTTACTCTACCGGAAGCGGCCGTCCTCGCATCCCTACCGAATGGACCGACTCTCTACTCGCCGTATGGCCCCTACCTCTACTCTTCCCTGGACCATGAACTCGACGGCCCGGTTAAGCTTACTGACTTAACCTCCGACGACTACAC
>Ga0210044_10001960_pt1 | contig 31264 bp, 21 predicted proteins | sample CryGey13umfilter_2_FD_183959 | JGI IMG/M metagenome (GOLD analysis project Ga0210044, IMG submission 183959) | Groundwater microbial communities from aquifer in Utah, USA - Crystal Geyser 4/9/14 3 um filter (SPAdes) (version 2) | ecosystem: Environmental > Aquatic > Deep subsurface >...
TCCCGTTGGTTATCGGGATTGCTAGAAACAAAAGATACCTGAATAATAACAATTGGTGTTAAATTTTCTGCAAAGATTCATTCTTAATCCAACCCACATTTCCATTAGGAATTTTTATTTTAGACCAACTGTTAGATGATTCTATTAAATTTACTTTCAATCCTTCGTGTAAGTTAAAAAGTTTGTTTGCATTTTCATTAGGCTCACTAACAACCGTAACTACTGATGAAAAAATTATCGCTTCAGTATTATGCTCTAATATGGATGCGTGTTGTGCAGCTAAAAACCACGTGAACAGACTAATTACTAAGAAAATACAACCGCCATAAAAACCTATTTTCTTCAAAAAAACAATATGAATCAAAAGGTAACTAATGAATAGAAGTAAAGAAATAAAAATGAACAAAATACATAGAGAAGACCACGTAGTAACGGTTTTTGATGTAACCAAGTTTTGCCAAGCATTCCCTATAAACATAGCGGGAAGTCTATCTACTTTGTCAATGGTTTTTGAGTTAGCTAATTTTAAATTAAAAAGGGCATCCTCATGGTCTGGAGTTAGCTTCAACGCTCTTTCATAGTTTAAAATTGCAGCTGGCAATTGATTCGTTTTAAAATAAGCATTACCTAAATTATAATAAACATCAGCAGAAATTTGATTGGTAGCCAACATAGCTTCATAAGTAGCAATAGCTTCACTGTATTTTTGTTCGCTATAGTGTTTGTTTGCTGTTTGATAATCAGTTTCTACACTTGCTTTGCAATAATTAAAAGCACCTATAAGAAATAGTAATAAATAGAAAGGAAAGATTTTTTTAACTAACATATTCAAATTATGAGAAATATCAATTCCAAAAGTAGCTTTTTTTAGTATCTCTGTATTTGTAAAGGAAAGAAATAGTTGTTAAAAAATCAAAAAACGTAATTTAGCACAAAATTAAATTCAAATAAATTGCTCACAGATTCAGAAAAAAATAGGTATAACCGTCATTTAATTCTCGATAAAATAGGAGTGGAAGGACAAGAAAAACTTAAAGCATCGAGGGTTTTGGTTATTGGTGCAGGCGGTTTAGGTTGTCCTGTATTGCTATATTTAACAGCAGCAGGAGTAGGAAATATTGGCATCATAGATTTTGATACGGTTGATGAAACCAACCTTCAGCGACAAGTTTTATTTACCATTGAAGATATAGGGATTAACAAAGCATTAGCAGCAAAAAAAAGATTGAGTGCTTTAAATAATTACGTGAATTTTAAAACTTATCCTGAAAAGTTAACCACCAAAAATGCGTTGACTATTTTTTCAGCTTATGATATTATTGTTGATGGAACAGATAATTTTTCAACCCGATATTTGGTAAATGATGCTTGTGTAATTACAAACAAACCGCTTGTTTACGGTGCCATCTATAAATTTGAAGGACAGGTTACTGTTTTTAATTACAAAAACGGACCTTCTTATCGTTGTTTGTTTCCAACTCCGCCACAACAAGGAAGTGTGCCTAATTGTTCTGAAGTTGGCGTTTTAGGAGTTCTTCCAGGGTTAATTGGTACGCAACAAGCCAATGAAGTTTTGAAAATTATTTTAGAAATTGGAAGCGTACTTTCTGGAAAAATGCAAATTTACAACGCACTTGAAGCTAGTTTTTATGTGTTAAAAATTCAGCGTGTTGAACAAGAATTTGAAAAAGTACTTGCCAATGCAACAGCATTTGAGCAGTTTGATTATGATTTCTTTTGTGGGATAGAAAAACAAACAACCAAACAAAAAGAAATTACCGCTCAAGAATTGAAAATACTTTTAACAAATGAAGACATCCAAATCATAGATGTCAGAGCCCCTTGGGAACAACCGAAAATTGAAGTTTTAAATGCGATAAACATTCCTCTTCAAGACATTCCGACACAGTTAGAAAAAATAAATCGTTCCAAAAAAACAGTAGTTTTTTGTCAGCATGGTGTTCGGAGTTTAACTTGTATTGCTTTTTTAGAAGCACAAGGCTTTGATAATCTAATCAATTTAAAAGACGGAATTGTTACGTGGGATAAATAGTTAGAGTTATGACGTTGATAGCGAAAAAAAATATCTACCTGAGTAGTAACAAAAATTTAAATTAACAAAAAAACATGCCCGAAAGTCAAAATATAAAAAGAGTAAAGAATATACTAACACAAGGCGAAGGCATTCGTTTGGAGTTTAAAAAATCGCATACTCAACTTCCAGGTAATTTGTTTGAGTCTATTTGTGCCATGCTAAATCGTGATGGTGGTAATATTTTATTGGGAGCAGATAATGATGGAAACATTATAGGAGTTGATGCAACTAAAATAGAAACGATTACCACTAATTTAGTCAACCTTTCAAATAATCCCGAAAAATTAGACCCTCCCTTTATTTTGTTTCCGCAGGTTTATAACATTGATAATAAAACAATAATTCACATACAAGTTCCGTGCAGTTCGCAATTACATAAATCGGCAGGCGTAGTTTACGACAGAAGTAATGATGGCGATTTTAAGGTAACCGAACCGCACCAAATTGCAGAAATTTACAACCGAAAACGAACACATTACACTGAAGGAATTATTTATCCTGGAATTCAGTATTCTGATTTCAATCCTACATTGTTTCCAAAACTTCGTAATCTCATCAAAAGCAACGAAGCCAATCATCCTTGGTTATCTCTTAATGATGAACAATTGTTACAAAAAGCAGGACTTTGGAAAAGAGATTATCAAACAGGGCAAGAAGGTTATACCCTTGCTGCCATTTTATTGTTGGGAAAAGACGAAGTAATACAACAGGTTTTACCACATTATAAAATTGATGCTTTGGTAAGAATAAGCAATACCGACCGTTATGATGATCGTTTGTACATACAAACCAATTTAATAGATGCTTATGACCAGTTATTAGGTTTTGTTGCCAAACATTTACCAGATAAATTTTACACCGAAGGCGACCAACGAAAAAGTTTACGAACTGCTATATTTAGAGAAATTGTTGCCAATATTATTGTTCATCGTGAATATACCAATGCACAACCAACAACTTTTATTATTTATGCGAACAGGGTTGAAACCGAAAATGCCAACAATCCACACGGAACAGGAAATTTATCGATAGATGATTTTTCTCCTTTTCCAAAAAATCCAGTTATTGCTAAATTCTTTATGCAACTTGGTCGAGTTGATGAATTAGGCTCTGGAGTAATTAATGTAAACAAGTTTATTAAAGAATACTCCGGACAAAACAATCCTACATTTATTGAAGGAAAAACCTTTAAAATGACTATTCCTTTAGCAAATGACGGAGCAGTTGTCGGTGCAAATGACGGAGCTATTGACGGAGCTATTGACGGAGCAATTGAGGGAGCAACTGAGGGAGTAAAAGAAAAATTGACAATTCTTTTAAAAGCTATTATTTCTAACGAAGGCAAACGTATTCCTGAATATCAAAAAATAACACAGTTGGGAGGTGAAAGAACTATTGAGAGGTATATACAGCAATTACGTGATGCTAAACTTATCGAATTTAAAGGTGAAGCAGCACAAACTGGAGGCTATTATTTAACAAAACAGTTAAAAGAAAAACTTAAAGTTATTGAATGAACAAACTCTACAAATACGCCCAACACTTTACCAAGATAGAGTTAATTTAAAAATATTTACAGCCCATCAATTTAGAAACGAAATCACAAAAACCTAAATTATTAAAAACATACAAAAATGAAAAAAGTATTCATGCAAGGAGCTATTTCTCCTGAAAAAATTGCAAACTCAATTGCTCATCACCAAGTAAAAACAAACATTGGAGGTCATTCCATTTTTTTAGGACAAGTGAGAGCTGATGAAATAGAAGGAAAAATTGTTCAAGCAATAGATTATTCTGCTTATGAAGATATGGCTGAAAAAGAGTTTCACAACATTAGAGAAGCTGCCTTTGAAAAGTTTGATTTAACATGCTTACATATTTACCACAGTTTAGGAGTGGTAAAAGCTGGCGAAATTTGTTTGTTTGTGTTCACTTCATCCAAACACAGAGCAATGGCTTTTGATGCTTGTAGGTTTATTACAGAAGAAATAAAAGCTAAAGTGCCTGTTTTTGGTAAAGAAATTTTTGAAGATGCAACGCATCAATGGAAAACCAATCACTAAGAATTTTTTTTACAATTTCATTCTTGCATTAGGAATACTTTGTTGGGTAGAAAATTGATGTTGTAGGAATTTAAAATACCCTGTAATGGCTATCATGGCTGCATTATCGGTACAAAATTCAAACTTTGGGATAAATACATCGCATCCTTCATTTTTTAAATCTTCTAATTTTTTTCTAAGCTCAGAATTTGCAGAAACACCTCCCGCAATGGCTATTTGATTGATATTTGTTTGTTTAACAGCATTTTTTAATTTAATAATTAAAATATCAACAATGGTTTTTTGAACCGAAGCACAAATATCATTTAAGTTTTCTGTAATAAAAGTTGGATTTTTTGCAAGTTCCTTTTGCAAGAAATAGAGTACAGAAGTTTTTAATCCACTAAAACTAAAGCTAAGAGCTTCCACTTTTGGATGAGGAAAAACAAATCGATTAGGATTTCCTAATTGAGCATATTTATCTACTAATGGACCACCCGGATAGGGCAATTGAAGCATTTTAGCAACCTTGTCAAACGCTTCTCCTGCAGCATCATCAATGGTTTCTCCAATAACTTCCATTTTTAAAAAATCATCTACACGAACAATTTGAGTGTGTCCACCACTTACTGTTAGGCATAAAAAAGGAAATGAAGGAGCTTTTTTTTGCTCATCAGGAGCGGCAATAAAGTGAGCTAAAATATGTCCTTGCATGTGATTTACCTCAATAAGAGGGATTTTTAACCCCAACGCAAATGATTTTGCAAAAGAACTTCCCACAAGCAATGAACCTAACAAACCAGGTCCATTTGTATAGGCAATAGCCGAAAGCTCTCTTTTTGAAACACCTGCTTTTTTTAAAGCAGCCTCCACAACAGGAACAATGTTTTGTTGATGAGCTCTCGAAGCCAATTCGGGAACAACTCCTCCATAAGCGATGTGAACATCTTGATTAGCAACAACATTGGCAAGGATTTTGCCATCTTTGATGATTGCAGCTGCGGTATCATCACAAGAAGATTCTATTCCTAAAATTATTATGGAAGATTGCTGCATTAAATGTAATTTTGACTTTCGTTTAAACATTCAAAACTATCAAAAAAAGAAATAAAATAGCAATAGTTGCAGTAAGTTTTGTTCTGCTGATAAGCAGTTTATTGATGCTTACTGTTTACAATGCTTCATTTCAGACTTTTATAGTTAAAAAATACCTTAATTATCTTTCTAAAGAATTAAACACCACTATTACCGTAGAAAGTGTTGACATTTCTTTTTTAAATAAAATAACAATAAAAAATCTATATGTTCAAGATTTGCATGAAGATACCTTGGCTAACATAAAAGAAATTACTGTTAATTTAAGTGTTTCGCTTTCAACAAAATATATTGGTTTGAAAAACATAAAACTTAATCAACCTTATTTTAATCTTCAGCATCAAAAAGATTCAGTTCACAATAATTTATTCTTTATAATTGATTATTTCTCATCAGAAGACACCACTTCCACAAAAAGTAATTGGCAAGTGAAATTAAACCAGGTTAAAATTACTAAAGGACATTTTGTTTATGATAATTTCAATTACGATGAACAATTAGCAGGAATAGATTATAATCATGTTGATATCTCCTATTTAACAACGGTGCTAAATGATGTTGAATTTCTTTCTGATGGAGTTGCTTGTGGAATTGAACAACTCAAATTTCATGAAAAAAGGGGTTTTCAGTTAGATAATTTAGTAACACAATTTAAAATTTCAGGAAAAGGAATAGAAGCGGAGCAATTGGTTTTAAAAACACCCAATTCATTAATTAATGGTTCTATCGTTTTTGCAACAGATAGTTTTTCAAATTTAGCTAATTTCATTACTGAGGTGAAAATTACATCAAGCTTTGATTCATCATTAGTTAGTTTTAGAGATATCTGTCATTTTGCTTCAGCATTAGATTGTTTAGATAAATCAGTCATTTTTAATGGAGAAGTGAAAGGAACTCTGGCTGGGATGAAAGGCAGGAAATTGGAAATTACAACTGATGATGGCACTTATTTTAAAGGAAATGCAGATATTTCAGGAATACCTAACCCAGATGATTTATTTTTATACATCACCATAAAAGAACTTAATACTTCTAAAGAGAAATTAGAACAAATACCTTTATATCCTTTTGTTAAGGAAACTTTTATAAAATTACCCAAAAACATAAACCATTTAGGTAATATGAATTTTAAAGGAACATTGTCGGGGTTTATTCATGATTTTGTTGCTTATGGAACACTTAAAACCGATTTAGGAATAATAAATACTGATATTTCATTAAAATTTAAGGAAGACAATACCTATTACCAAGGAAAAGTTAGAACAAAACGATTTTATTTAGGCAAGTTTTTAGAAATTCCAAGTCAAATAGGAACAATAGCTCTAAATTCTGAAGTAAAGGGAAGCGGATTTTCAATTGAAGACATAAATGCAACATTAACAGGAAATATAGAACATATAATTATAAGAGATTATGAATATTCTCATATAAATGTAGATGGTAATTTCAAAAATCAAATTTTTAGTGGAAAATTAGCTGTTGAAGATGAAAACATTGTGTTTGATTTTGATGGAGCAGTTGATTTATCGAAAAAAATTCCTGAATTCAAATTTATTGCAAATATTAAAGAAGCTAAGTTGGGTAAATTGAATTTAGTAAAAACAAAAGAAAAAATGCAAACACGTTTTTCTACTATCCTGATGGCAAATATGAAAGGCAACAACATTGATAATATTGAGGGGGAAATTCAATTAAAAAATTCTACATACATAGATAAAATAGATTCTATATTTATTCCTTCAACCCAATTAACATCTTACATTGAAAATGACATTAAAAAATTAAGTGTAAATGCAGATTTTGCTAATATTAACATTGAAGGAAACTATCAAATTAATGATTTTGTTGCTGTTATCAATAATATAATTTACACCTATTTACCATCACAAAATAATCAAATCTATCTAACCCAAAATATAACCAACAATTTTAGTTTTGATGCTACAATTTACAATACTGACATCCTAACCAAGTTGTTTTTTAACAATATAAGGTTTAGCCCAAATACTCAACTCAACGGACTTTACAATTCCTCCGAAAACAAATTATCCATTAATGGAAATGCAGATAAAATTGAAGTTTTCGGCACTATTTTAAAAAACTTTAGTTTTATTGGAAACGCAACAAACGAATCTCTAAATATAGAATCAAAAATTAGTGATGTATATATTTTTGGGTTAGACAGCTTGCATTTAGAAGCGTTTGAATTAACAAGCATGATGAAAAATGATTCTCTTTCAACTAACTTTCATTGGAAAAAAGATACATCTGATTTATCAGGTTCGGGTTTCATCACTAATATTATACATTTTCAGCCAAAATTAATTAAAAGTCAATTTTTGAATTCTTATATCGTACTTAATGATACTGTTTGGAACATTTCTCCCAACAATTTGATTGTGTTAGATTCAAGTTCAATAAGTATTTCAAATTTTAAACTTTCTAACGAAACTCAAAAATTATTAATAGATGGAATAATTGATGACAACAACACGAATAATCAATTAGACGTTTATTTTGAAAAATTCAATCTTTCTCTATTTAAAAAGCTAATACCAAAAGATGTGGTTCAAATAGATGGTATTTTTAATGGAGTAGCTTCTATAAAAAAAGTAAACAATGATTTTTTATTCACCTCAGATTTAAAAATTAACCAACTTAAAATAAATGATTATCTAATAGGAGAGGGGGATATCAAGTCAAGATGGAACTCCGAAGATGAGTTTTTATCATTAGATTCTAAGTTTTATATTGATAGGATTCCTTCCATATTGTTGGATGGAAAATATTTCCCTAAAAAAGAAACTAACAACATCAATTTTACATTAACACTAAATCAAACTGAACTCAGTATATTTGATACGTATGTCAATGATTTTGTTTCTGATTTAAGCGGAAAAGCAAATGCGTCTATTTCTATAAAAGGAAATCTTAAACAACCAGAATTAAAAGGAAAAATAAACTTAACTGAAACAAAATTTACAGTTAATTATTTAAAAACAACTTATTCTTTTCCTACACTACCTATAAATGTTGTGTCCGATATGATTTCTTTTGATCATGTTACGCTATTTGATGAAAAGAAAAACAAAGCACATACTTCAGGAACACTCTTGCATACTAATTTTAAAAATTTCAATTTAGATTTAGGAGTGCAGTTTAAAGAGTTTATGGTGTTAAATACCAAACAAGTTGACAATGGAGATTTCTTTGGAAGAGCTTTCGGAACAGGGCATGTTGATATTGCTTACGACCAACAACATTCAAAAACTAATATTGATGTGAGTTTAAAAACTACGAAAGGAACTGTGTTTAGTATTCCTTTAGGAGGTGGCGAAGAAATTCAGGAAAACAGTTTTGTTAGTTTTGTTACTAAAGATTCATCAAGTTTAATTATAAACAAAGAAGAAAAATTAGATTTATCAAAAATAGATATGCAATTTGACCTAGATGTAACTGATGCTGCTGAAGTTAGGTTGATTTTTGATGAGAAAGTAGGCGATATCATGAAAAGCACAGGGAATGGTAATCTTAAATTAGAAATTAACACAGAAGGAGATTTTAATATATTTGGAACTTATATCATTAAAAGTGGAGATTACCTTTTTACACTTCAAAATGTAATTAATAAACGATTTAATTTATTAGAAGGAGGTTCTATTAAATGGAATGGAAATCCTCTTGACGCAATAATAGATATAAGTGCAACCTATAGAACCCGAGCAAGACTTTACGATTTATTAATGGCTATCGATACATCAGATGTGCTTAAAAAAAGAATTCCCGTAGATTTAACACTTCGATTAAGAAATTCCCTATTGACTCCCGAAATTTCATTCGATATTTCCTTACCAACTGCCGATGAAGACACAAAAAGTAAAGTAAAAAGTGTTTTGTATGTAAGTAACCAAGAAGAAAACATACAAGAATTAAACAAACAAGTATTTTCCTTATTGGTGTTAAACCGTTTTTTACCTCCTCCTGGTGTTGATGGTGTTGCTGGAAATGCGGGTCTGGAAAAAACAGCTACGAGTGAATTACTTTCTAACCAATTGAGTAATTGGCTCTCCAAAATTAGTAATGAATTTGATATTGGTGTAAACTACAGACCAGGTGATGAAATTTCGAGTCAGGAATTAGAATTAGCACTTTCAACTCAACTGTTTAACGATAGATTAGTAATAGATTCTAATTTTGGATTATCAGATAGGCAGAATTCTCCCACAGGACAAAATAATAATAATTTAATAGGAGATGTTACCCTTGAATATAAAATATCTAAAGATGGAAAATTAAGAGTTAAAGCATTTAATAAATCCAACCAATTTTCGTTGCTAGAAATAAATAGTCCTTATACGCAAGGTGTTGGAATCTCTTACAAAGAGGAATTTGATACTTTTGGAGAACTTGTTGATTCGTTCTTTAGCCTTTTTAAAAGAAAATCAAAAAAACAAAAAAATGTTGATGATGATGATTTGGATGGCTTATAGCATTCAAAAGAATCACTAAAGTTTGTTAAAAAAGATAACAGTCATTATTTTTTAATTATTTTTACAAATAAATTTATAACTGTGAAAGCACTTCAACTCTTTTTCCTTATAATTTTTACCCCTTGTTTTTTGTTTAGTCAAACAGATGATTCTGATACTTATGTTAATCCAGATGAAGAATATGTTGTTCCTTTTGATTCGTTAAGTGTTAAAGACAAATTACATTATAATTTCCAAATGGGTGTTACAGCTTCTTCTAATGGGAGTTTCGGTACTTTTTACAAACCATCTTTAGTTTATCAGGTTTCTCCAAAATTTTCAGTAAGTACAGGATTTATGTATCAAAACATTAACGCCAATAACTTGCCCATTTTGAATGATTTCCAATACCAATCATTTTCTGGTAACATTGCTCAATATTATGCTTTTGTAGCTGGAAAATACCAACTTAATGAACGATGGGCTGTTGGTGGTTCTGTTTTCTATGATTTCACTCAATTTAATGATGTAAATGGAGCTAATTTAAATCAAAACACTTCAGGTTTTGACCGAGTAGGTTATTCTGGTTTTTTTGAATATAAAGCACCAAGTGGGTTTGTTATTAGTGGCGAGATTAGAATGAATGATCAATACAATCCTTTCAATAGATATGGAAATGGATTTAACACTTCATTTGGAACTGGTTTCGATAGAAGTTTTGGTTCTCCGTTCCGAACTTGGTAATAGAGTTCTTTAAAAAAATTATTCCAATGTTTTATCCAATAAATAAACAATAGTTGCCATTGCAGCAGTACCTAATTCTAATTCTCTTTTATTAACAGTTTCAAAAACATCGGCATGCGAATGGTGGTAATTAAAATACTGTTGCGAATTTATTGCTATTCCAATTTGAATCATTTCAGGATATTCGTCCATTAAAGGAGAAATATCAACCCCACTATATCCTTTTTTAAATTTAAGTAAATCATAATCAAACAATAATTTCTGATATTGTTGAACCAATTTTAATTGTTCATCTGTTCCTCTCACGTCAAAACCTATAGGTAAAAAACCACCTCTATCACTTTCGATGGCAGCAATGTGTTGTTCTTTTTTTTGTTTAGCCAGTTGAGCGTAAGTATTTCCACCAAAGTTTCCATTTTCTTCATTCATAAACAACACACAACGCAGGGTATGATTTGGTTTGTAGTTTAATTGTTTTAAAATACGAAGAGCTTCAATGGAATGAACAATGCCAGCACCATCATCATGAGCTCCTTCGCCCACATCCCACGAATCTAAATGTCCGCCAAAAGTGATGATTTTATTGTCTTTTGTTCCTTTCATTTCTCCAATAACATTATATGAAATAGCTTCTGGATAAGTTTTACAGTCCATTTCTAAAGAAAATTTTATTTTTTCTTTTGCATACCAATTTATTAACGCATCAGCATCTTTAGTACTTATTGCTGCTGCAGGAATTTTTTTAATTGTTTCGTCATAATTCAAAACTCCTGTGTGAGCAAAATGGTCTGTTGGTGTGCTTAATGAACGAATAATAACTGCTTTTGCTCCAAGCTTTGATGCTTCAGAAGCTCCATTGGCTCTAATTGGGTAACAATGTCCATAAGATGAAAAAGTATTAATGAATTTTTGATCAAATGCTTGATTGATGAATACAATTTTATCCTTAATTTCCTTAGCAGATTTTGTTTTTAATTCATCAATAGTTTGAACAACAACAACTTCTGCTTCAATTAATCCATTAGTTGCAACAGAACCACCAAGAGCCAGCACATTTAATTTCAAATATTGATTAGATGAATTGGAAATCCATGCAGCTTCGGTAGTCCCTCTTTCCCAATGAGGTACTTTTGTTTCTTGCAAATAAACCGAATCAAACGCATAAGACTTTAATAATTCAAAACCCCATCTCACAGCCATTTCAGCTTCAGCAGAAGCGGTAATTCTTGCTCCAATGTTTTTACACAAATACCGCAAATTTTCATGTGCTTGCCCTTTCTCTAAGGCTTCATCATAAATTTTTCGGACAAAAACAGAATCGTTTTGAGAAAAGGAGGGGAGAGTCAATAAAAACAATACAATAACTATGATAATTTGTTTCATAAAATGAAATTAAAAAAGCAAAAGTATGAAAAATATATAATTTTCAAATTGATTAGTCTTTGAAACAAATGAAAAATTACATTCAGTTATAACACAATAGTTCTTAGCGTTTAAGCTATTTCTTTAGATAATTTAATTAAACATAGATTCTATAACCAACTATTAATGGATAATTTCGCACCCATTATAAAAAAACGACCTATTATTTCAAATAAAAAAAACTAATGGATTATTCCGTTGGTTTTTTATTTTTTGATAGTGGGCGTACGACAAATTTCCCTTTCAGTAAATGAAAGTATTGGAACACTATAAGAATTCAGAAAGGAAGCGACCTTTGATAAATTTCGCTAGTTTTTTTAACTGTTAAAATTAGCGAGGGTAATAGAAAGCAACCCTTGAATTACGAAATAACAAAAGATAGAATAGGCTTTTTCCTTTGATAAGGAAACTGCAAAGAACAAAACTATCAGGGCTTGGGTTGTGCGGCAATTTTATCAGTAAAAAAACAAGGAATTTATCAGAAGTCTTGATTTTTTGTTTCTTTTTGATTAAGCAAAAAGAAAAAGTTAAAAGCCTCGCTGTTCCTTTAACTGATGAAAAACAGTAAAAGGGAAGTTTGTCGTACGTCCTTGATAGTGCTTGATAGTTGTCAAATAATAAATTAAAATAAAAATTTAGTATGAAGAAATACTTTAACCTGTTCGATTTAAAACAAAAAGTAGATTACAAATTAGAAGTTCTTTCTGGATTAACAGTTGCTTTAGCACTAGTTCCTGAAGCTGTTGCTTTTGCCTTAATAGCTGGTTTATCTCCGCTAACAGGATTATATGCAGCTTTTGTTATGGGTTTAGTTTCTTCTATTTTAGGTGGACGACCAGGTATGATTTCAGGAGCAACAGGTGCTGTGGCTGTTGTAATTGTTAGTTTAGCTATTTCTCATGGTGCAGAATATATTTTTGCAACTGTTATTTTAGCAGGTCTCATTCAAATGTCAGCAGGCTTTCTTCGTTTAGGAAAATTAATGCGACTGGTTCCTCATCCTGTAATTTTTGGTTTTGTGAATGGGTTAGCTATAATTATTTTTATGTCGCAACTCAATCAATTTAAAGACATAAATGGTGCATGGTTAACAGGAAATTCATTGTATATTTTAGTAGTATTAGTAGTATTAACAATGCTCATTATTTGGGGACTTCCAAAACTAACGAGGGTTGTTCCTGCATCGTTGGTTGCAATTATTGTTGTTTTTGGTGTAGTTACTTTTTTTGAAATAGACACTAAAACTGTTGGTGATATAGCTTCCATACAAGGTGGTTTTCCTCCTTTTCATATTCCTGAAATTCCATTTAATTTGGATACACTTATTTTAATATTTCCTTATGCCGTAATTATGGCTGGTGTTGGTTTAATTGAAAGTTTGTTAACATTAAATATTATTGATGAAATAACAGAAACCAGAGGAAGAGGAAATAAAGAAGCCGTTGCCCAAGGTATTGCCAATGTATGCTCAGGCTTCTTTTCAGGTATGGGTGGTTGTGCCATGTTAGGACAAAGTTTAATTAACATTTCATCAGGAGCAAGGGCAAGATTTTCGGGTATAGTTGCAGCAATAATGTTGCTTGTTTTTATTATGTTTGGTTCAGGTTTAATTGAAAAACTTCCTATGGCTGCACTCACAGGCTTGATGATAATGGTGGCAATAGGCACTTTTGAATGGGCAAGTTTAAGAACCTTTAAACGTATGCCTAAATCAGATATTTTTGTGATGATTACAGTTACTTTGGTAACTGTAATTCTTCATAACTTAGCATTGGCAGTTATTGTTGGTGTTATTATAGCTGCTTTAGTTTTTGCTTGGGATAACGCCAAACGAATTAGAGCAAGAAAACATATTGATGAAAATGGAATTAAACATTACGAAATTTATGGACCTTTATTTTTTGGTTCCGTTACTGCTTTTAATGAAAAATTTGATGTGTTGAATGACCCTGATGAAGTGATAATTGACTTTGAAGAAAGTAGAGTAGTAGATATGTCTGCCATTGAAGCATTAAACAAACTTACGGAGCGTTATGATAAGGTAGGTAAAAAAATACACTTAAAACATTTAAGTGCAGATTGTCGTTTACTTCTGAAAAATGCCGATAAAATTATTGATGTAAACGTAGTTGAAGATCCAACCTACAAAGTGGTAGTTGATAAAATCTAAGACACAGCACAAATAAAAGCATCTTTAAAAAATGGTATTTTTTTGTGTTTATGATATTGTAAAAGTTACACATTAAACCGAAAGTGCATAATATCACCATCTTGCACAATGTATTCCTTTCCTTCTACAGCCATTTTTCCAGCTTCTTTCACTGCTGCTTCAGAACCAAAAGAAACAAAATCGTTGTATTTAATCACTTCTGCACGGATAAACCCTTTTTCAAAATCAGTGTGAATTACACCAGCTGCCTGAGGTGCTGTTGTGTTTTTATAGATAGTCCATGCTCTTACTTCTTTTACTCCAGCCGTAAAATAGGTTTCTAAATTCAATAACTTATAAGCTGCTTTTATGAGTTTGTTTACTCCTGCTTCTTCCAATCCTATGTCTTGTAAAAACTCTTGACGCTCTTCATAGGTTTCTAATTCGGCAATATCAGCTTCTATTTGAGCACCTATCATAATTACTTCTGCATTTTCATCTTTCACAGCTTCTTTAACTTGCTCAACATATTTATTTCCGCTTACAACAGACGCTTCATCAACATTGCATACATATAAAACGGGTTTATTGGTGAGTAGGTGGGAGTCTTTTATAAAAAGGCATTCATCTTTCGTAACATCAACAGTTCTAGCAGATTTACCAGAATTTAAAGCATCAACATAGCGTTGCAATACTTCAGCTTCTTTTACAGCACTTTTATCTCCTGTTTGAACTTTTCTTTTCATCCCATCTAGCCTTTTCTGAACGGTTTCCAAATCTTTCAATTGTAATTCAATATCAATAATTTCTTTATCTCTCACAGGGTTCACTGAGCCATCAACATGTACCACATTGCCATCGTCAAAACAACGTAACACATGAATAATTGCATCCGTTTCTCTGATATTTGCTAAAAATTTATTACCTAATCCTTCACCTTTGCTAGCTCCTTTTACTAAACCAGCAATATCAACAATTTCAATGGTGGTTGGTTGTACTCGTTCAGGTTTAACTATAGTTTCTAATTGCTCTAATCGTTCATCAGGAACAGTTATCACACCAACATTTGGTTCAATTGTACAAAAAGGAAAATTTGCCGACTGTGCTTTTGCATTTGACAAACAATTAAATAAGGTAGATTTACCTACATTTGGTAAACCAACAATTCCACATTTTAGAGCCATAATGATAAATTTAAAAGGTTGCAAAAGTAATAAAGTTTAGCAATTCATTATTCATTGAGTTTCTTTTCTAAAATTTTAATTTTTAATTTCAAAAAATCAACCAAAATTATTTTTACTTTTGTTGACTAATTCTAATTGATAGAAGGTCGTTAAATTATGTCTAAAGAGATTAAAGCCCAACAAATTATTTATAAAATTATCAATCCGCTAATCAATCTATTTGTTAAAGTAGGGGTAACTCCAAATATGATAACAACAATTGGTTTATTGTTAAATATTGTTGCATGTGTTATCTTTATAATAGGAGCAAAGTTTGGTGAGAGAAATGATATGACCTACGTTGGGTGGGGAGGTTTTACAATATTAATTGCAGGTTTATTCGACATGATTGATGGCAGATTGGCTAGAATAGGAAATATGTCTAGTACTTTTGGTGCTTTATACGATTCTGTGTTAGATAGATACAGTGAAATGATAATGTTTTTAGGCATTTGCTACTATTTAGTTGCTCAAAGTTTCTTTTTAAGTTCTCTATTTGCTTTCATTGCACTTATTGGTTCTATGATGGTAAGTTACACCAGAGCAAGAGCTGAAGGATTGGGTATTAACTGTAGTGTTGGCATGATGCAACGACCAGCTAGAGTGGTAACTATTGGTGCCGCTGCAATGTTTTGTGGGATTTTCTATTATTTTTTCGGAAATGTTGGTCCAATTCGGTTAGCAACTTCACCATTAATTGTTTTTGAAACAATTACTATATTCACACTTCCAGTTACTGTTGTAGCTGTTCTTTCTAACATTACAGCCATACAACGGCTCAATCATTGCAAGGTTGAATTAGAAAAAAAAGAAAAGTAAGGTTCTAAAATGAAAAATTTAATACTATTATTATTCATCTCAACTGCCATATTTAGTCTATCTTTAATAGATGATGATTATGCTTCAAGAATAAAAGTATTTGACGAATATCCTGTGCCATCTGATGAAAATATGCTTTTCTATATACAAAAAAGTTACAATACCAACACTGTAGTTTACGCAGCAAATATTGATGCTGATGGAAAACTTAATGCTAAAGAACCTGTTCTAGTTTTTTGGAGAAGGTATCAAGAGAATGGACAAAAAAGAGAATTAAAAATTATTGAAAGAACTTTTGGCTATGGAGTTAATTCTAAACCCATTAAAGATAGATCTAATAGTTATTCATTCACTCTTGTTTCATTAAAAGATATGTCATTTATTATAACCCTCGATAAAAAAGGGAAACCACAAGTAGCAACAATAATAGACAAAAAATCGGCTCAAATAGAAAGAGTTTTTGTTACAGCCGAACACATCAATATTCTCCCTAAAGTATTTTCAGTAGAAGTTTTTGGAAAGGAAATTAAAACACATCAACCACTCTATCAAAAATTCACTAATAAAGAAAAACCATAATTCTTATTTTGTTAAAGAAAAAACACCTAATCCTATTCCTGTCAACCATACTTTATTTTTGCTGGGTTTATTTTTTTGTAGGACTCCGCTCCGATCATCTTTATCTTATATCCATTGTGCTTATTGGTTATGTTATTCACCCTTTTTCTAAAAAATTAGTATTGGGTTTTCTTTTCTTTATCATCTATTGGATCATTTATGATTCTATGCGTGTTTTTCCTAATTATTTATTTAACACTGTAAGTGTTTTAGAACCTTACCTCATAGAGAAAGCATTGTTTGGAATTGCAGTAAATCAAGAAATTCTCTCTCCTAACGAATATTTTGTTGTGCATAGTTCCTCTTTTTTAGATGTTTTAAGCGGATTATTTTATATTAATTGGGTACCTATCCCTTTACTATTTGCACTTTATCTTTTTTTCAACAACAAAGTTTTATTAATTCATTTTCTTGCTGCCTTTTTAATAGTCAATCTTGTTGGTTTCCTTTTTTACTATATATATCCAGCAGCTCCACCATGGTATTTAGAAAAATACGGCACAGAAATAATTTATAACACGCCCGGAAGTGCAGCAGGATTAAGTCGATTTGATGAATTTTTTAATATTAATTTATTTCATTCCTTATATGAAAAAAATTCAAATGTGTTTGCTGCTATGCCCTCTTTACATGCTGCCTATCCAATTATTGTTTTAATGTATGGAATAAGACAAAAATTACGAATAGGAATTATTATATTTGCCCTCTTTTTAATCGGAATTTGGTTCTCTGCTGTATATTCTGGTCATCATTATGTAATTGACTTGTTAGCAGGAGCTTTATGTGCATTTTTAGGAATTACTTTGTATGAAAAAATCATCAATAAAAACAAAATAATCAATAACTGGATAGAAAATTATTCAAAAAAAATCTAACAAAAACAAAAAAATGACAACAAACATTAAACAAGCAACGGGCAAATTAGGTGTGCTATTACCAGGAATGGGAGCCGTAGCAACAACTGTAATTGCAGGGGTTTACGCTGTAAACAAAGGAATCTCCAAACCCATAGGTTCTACAACTCAAATGGGAACAATTCGATTAGGAAAACGAACTGAAAACCGAACACCACTCATTAAGGATTTTGTCCCGTTAACAAATATTAAAGATATTGTTTTTGGTGGATGGGATATTTTTGAAGATAATATGTTCCAATCAGCCACTAACGCTGGTGTTTTAGATCGTTATTTATTAGAACAACTGAAGCCAGAATTGGAAGCTATTAAACCAATGAAAGCTGTTTTTAATAAAAGATACATCACAAAAATTGATGGGCCAAATGTGAAAACTGGTGCTAATAAAATGGATTTGGCAGAGCAAGTTCGCCAAGATATTAGAGATTTTAAAGCAAAAAATAACTGCGAAAGATTGGTTATGGTTTGGACAGGTTCAACCGAAATATATATTCAAGAAAGTGAAGTACATCAAACCATAGCAAGTCTAGAAGAAGGATTAAGAAACAATCATGATGATATTCCACCAAGCATGATTTATGCTTATGCAGCAATAAAAGAAGGTGTGCCTTATGCTAATGGAGCTCCCAATTTGTCTGCCGATGTTCCTGCAATGATTCAGCTAGCAAAAGAAAACAATGTACCTATTTGCGGTAAAGATTTTAAAACCGGACAAACATTAATGAAAACCATTGTTGCTCCAGGATTAAAAGTGCGTTCTTTAGGTATAGCTGGTTGGTTCTCAACAAACATTTTAGGTAATAGAGATGGAGAAGTATTAGATGATCCTGATAGTTTCAAAAGTAAAGAAGTATCTAAATTAGGCGTTATTGAAAGTATTTTAGAGCCTGAAAAACATCCTGATTTATACAAAGATTTATACCATAAAGTACGTATCAATTACTATCCTCCTCATGGAGATAACAAAGAAGGTTGGGATAATATTGATATTTTTGGTTGGTTAGGATACAAAATGCAAATTAAAATAGATTTCTTATGTAGAGATTCTATTTTGGCTGCACCACTTGTTTTGGACTTAGCAATTTTCTTAGATTTAGCTTCAAGATCAAACATGTCGGGTATTCAAGAATGGCTTTCTTTCTTCTTTAAATCACCTCAAACTAAAGCGGGTTTAAGACCTATACATGATATTTTTAAGCAAGAAATGAAAATGCTAAACACGCTTCGACACTTGAAAGGTGAGGAGTTAATTACGCACTTAGGATTAGACTACGAAGATTAATCAAAAATATCAATTATGAAAAGGAGGCAAATCAGATTTGCCTCCTTTTTTTTTATTTTATAATGCTTTACCTCTTGAAATTTGATTCTTAATTCCACTTTTTTACTAATTTCGCAACACAGAGAATCAAAGCAAGTAAAATGGAGCCAATAGAAAAATACATCCCAAAAAATAAAATACGAATTGTTACAGCCGCTAGTTTGTTTGACGGACATGATGCTGCTATCAACATTATGCGTAGAATTATCCAAGCAACAGGTGTTGAAGTAATTCATTTAGGTCACGATAGAAGTGTGGATGAAGTGGTTAATTGTGCCATTGAAGAAGATGCTAATGCTATTGCCATGACTTCATACCAAGGCGGACATGTGGAGTATTTTAAATACATGTATGATTTATTGAAAGAAAAAGACTGCGAACACATTAAAATATTTGGTGGGGGAGGGGGAACCATTCTTCCTTCCGAAATTGAGGAATTAGAAGCCTACGGAATTTGCAGAATTTATCATCCTGACGATGGTAGAGAAATGGGGTTACAAGGCATGATTAACGACATGGTGCAAAAGTGTGATAGCCCCACCCCAACTCTCCCTGAAGGGGAGGGAGTTGAGACACGACTTCAAAAGAAAGATGTGCCAACGATAGCTAGGCTTATCTCATTAGCTGAGAACAGACATGATGATTTTAAAAAAGCATTTTCATCAATTCCATTAGGGGCTTCTCCTGTATTGGGAATAACGGGAACAGGAGGAGCAGGAAAATCATCTTTAGTAGATGAATTGGTAAGACGATTTTTAATTGATTTTAAAGACAAAACCATAGCCATAGTTTCTGTTGATCCATCAAAACGAAAAACTGGCGGAGCATTGCTTGGCGATAGAATTAGAATGAATGCCATTAAAAACGAAAGGGTTTATATGCGTTCGTTGGCTACTCGTCAGAGCAATTTGGCATTGAGTAAGCACGTTGCTGAAGCCATTCAGGTTTTGAAAGCCGCTCAATACGATTTAATTATATTAGAAACTTCAGGTATTGGGCAATCTGATACTGAAATTATGGATTATTCCGATGTTTCATTGTATGTGATGACACCTGAATTTGGTGCTGCCACTCAATTAGAAAAAATTGATATGCTCGATTTTGCTGATGTGGTTGCTCTCAATAAATATGACAAAAGAGGCTCTTTAGATGCGTTGCGAGATGTAAAAAAACAATACCGTAGAAATCATAACCTGTTTGATGTTGAAGATAATGAAATTCCTGTTTATGGAACCATTGCTTCGCAATTCAATGACCCAGGAATGAACACAATTTACAAGGTTATTATCAATAAAATAATAACAAAAACTGATTCTGATTTAAATTCAACTTTTGAGGTTTCCAACGAAATGTCTGAGAAAATTTTCATTATCCCTCCAAGTAGAAACCGTTATTTATCCGAAATTGCTGAGAATAACAGAGCTTACGATAAATGGGTGGACGAACAAGTTGAAATTGCCAATAAGCTTTTTGCCATAAATAAAACAATAGCAACAATTGAAACCAAGGAAGCTGACGTTAAAAAGGTTTTACAAGCCACTTTTGATAAAATTAAACTCGACTTAGACCCTCGCAATTGGTTAATTATTGAAAATTGGGAAAGTAAAGTTCAACAATATAAAAATCCGATTTTTAAATTCAATGTTAGAGATAAAGAACTTACTCTTGAAACGCATACCGAAAGCTTGTCGCACCTTCAAATACCGAAAGTTGTGTTGCCAAAATACAAAGGTTGGGGAGATGTGTTGCGTTGGAGCTTACAAGAAAATGTTCCGGGAGAATTTCCTTATACTTCGGGCTTATTTCCATTTAAACGTGAAGGAGAAGACCCAACCAGAATGTTTGCTGGAGAGGGTGGTCCAGAAAGAACCAACAAGCGTTTTCATTACGTAAGTAAAGGTATGCCTGCTAAACGACTCTCAACGGCTTTCGATTCAGTTACGCTTTATGGAAATGACCCGAACATTCGTCCCGATATTTATGGTAAAATTGGCAATTCAGGTGTTTCTATTTGTTGTTTAGATGATTTAAAGAAACTCTATTCGGGTTTTGATTTGTCGCACGCTATGACATCTGTGAGCATGACTATTAATGGTCCTGCTCCAATGATGTTAGGTTTTTTTATGAATGCTGCTATCGACCAAAACTGTGAGAAATATATCAAAGAAAATGGCTTAGTGAAAGAAATAGAAGCTAAAATTGCAGCCATTTACAAGAAAAAAGGAACTAAACGCCCTGCTTATCAAGGAGAATTGCCAGAAGGAAATGATGGCTTAGGATTAATGTTGTTAGGTGTTACAGGCGACCAAGTGCTTCCTGCTGATGTATATTCAAAAATTAAAAAAGAAACATTAACAATAGTTAGAGGAACAGTACAAGCTGATATTTTAAAAGAAGACCAAGCACAAAACACCTGTATTTTCTCTACAGAATTTGCCTTACGTTTGATGGGCGATGTACAAGAATATTTTATTAAAGAAGGTGTAAGAAACTTCTATTCGGTTTCTATTTCGGGGTATCACATTGCCGAAGCAGGTGCAAATCCTATTACGCAACTTGCTCTTACACTTGCTAATGGATTCACTTATGTAGAGTATTACTTGAGTAGAGGAATGGACATCAATGCTTTTGGTCCTAACTTATCGTTCTTTTTTAGCAATGGAATTGACCCAGAATATGCTGTAATAGGTAGAGTTTCCAGAAGAATTTGGGCAAAAGCGTTAGCTAAGAAGTATGCAGCTAACCCTAGAGCTCAAATGTTGAAATACCACATTCAAACCAGTGGTAGAAGTTTGCATGCTCAGGAAATAGATTTTAATGACATTAGAACAACCTTACAAGCGTTGTATGCGATTTATGATAACTGTAATTCGTTACACACCAATGCTTATGATGAAGCGATTACCACACCAACAGAAGAAAGTGTGCGTAGAGCCATGGCGATTCAGTTGATTATCAACAGAGAGTTAGGTTTAGCGAAAAATGAAAATCCGTTGCAAGGAGCTTTTATTATTGAAGAACTAACCGATTTAGTAGAAGAAGCCGTTTTAACAGAATTTGACAGAATTAATGAGCGTGGTGGCGTGTTAGGAGCAATGGAAACCATGTACCAACGAGGAAAAATACAAGAAGAAAGTTTGTATTATGAAACCTTGAAGCACAATGGTGAATTCCCAATTATTGGTGTAAATACATTCTTAAGTTCTAAAGGTTCTCCAACGGTTTTGCCTAAAGAAGTAATACGAGCCACCGAAATAGAAAAACAATACCAAATAGGTATGTTAGATGAGCTACACAAAGGCAATGCAAATGTGGTAGCCGAGCAATTAGCCAACTTACAAGAAGCAGCTATTAAAAATCAAAATATTTTTGAAGTACTAATGGAAGCCACCAAATATTGCAGCCTAGGGCAAATCACCGATAGCTTGTTTATGGTGGGTGGGCAGTATAGGAGGAATATGTAAGCAGAGAGCTAATTCCGAAATATCGGAATTGTGCGAATCGCTTATCCCGATATAAATCGGGATCTATTTTCCAACGCACCAAGCCAATTAAAACTGTCATTCTGAACAAAATTTTTCATCCCGAAGTATGAGGGATAGAAAAATGAAGTGATGAATCTTTTATTTTTAAAACTCCGAGTTTTGATTATTACGATAGTTATCGGGATGAGAGGAGCAGCTATTGTTCGAAGATGCGATAGCAGCGAGATTACAACAACGAGGTGTGTTTTGTTTAACTAAGCGTAGTCTTTACTACGCTTGTTTATAATAACAAACTAAAAGCACCCAACCAACCCTACAACGTCATTCCTGAAATTTTTGAGGTACGAAAAAAATTGTCAGGAATCTTTTTTGTTGCAAAAAGCTTCTAGTTGGTTTTTAACTTATAGAATAATAAGATTTCTGCCTCCACGAATGACGGTAAGAAAAAAAGCTTAATCAATAGCTTGGTCAGCATTGTTGAATTGCATTTTCAGCTCGGAGTTTAATTTTAGATGGCTTTCAATTTTTTCTTTTGTTGGTTTTTGGAAATAGAAATAAACAACTAAAGCGACAGCTATAATGACGTAGAAAAGATTTCCACTATTCATGGAGGAAACAATGGCTAAAAGAGCAGGTCCTTCTACAAGGGCATATTTCATTATAGAAGCAGTCTGAAAACCAGCTAGTTTTTGTCTTAAACTATTTTTAGTAGATAAGGCATTAATTTGTTTGTCGTATAGAAAATTTCCAGCTAAAATTCCTCCAATAGCTAAAATAGGAACAATAAAAAAGAATATGTCACCTGTGTCATTCAAATTTAACTGCCATTCTTTATTTTGAGTATAAGCAATTATTAAGAAGACGATAAGTCCGATTAAAAGTGCTAAATGTATCATGGACAATATTTTTATAAATCCATTTGGTGTTAATTTCATAGTTTTATTTTCCATTGGTTGAGATGTTTGGTGTTTTTCAACCGTAAAAATAATAAATTAACTGAATTTCAATCGAATTAGTTAATTTTCGTTCGTTCACTCAATCGCTCGCTTGTAGCGAGTGATTAATATTTATAAAGATTCCTGCCTACGCAGGAATGACGTGAAAGAAAGAGGAATGACACACAGAGAAAGAGCATCACAAACTAAAAGCACGAACCAACCTACAGCCTCATTCCTGAAATTTTTGAGGCACGAAAAATATTATCAATAACACTATTAAACACTCTAAAGCTACTGAGTTAAATATTTTTCTTAATCAAAAAAACAATAGTTTATTTATAAATACTATTGACAACGGAATTGGGTTTGATGAAGATAAAATCAATCATAAAACAGGTCTAGGTTTATCAAGTTTAAAAAATAGAATTAAATTGATTGGAGGAAATATTGAAATTAAATCTGCAACTAATAAAGGTGTAGAGATTAATATTGAAATAAATAATATTCATGCTTCCAATAGTGCAGCATAAAAGGCATACATAGCGATGGAAATATTAAATTGAATACAAAAGCACCTAACAAAACTTTTATTTTCAGTGTTTATTCATGCGGATTTATCCCAAATTGGTATTAGGATAATTGTTTTTTGGCAGGGTTTATAATTGATATTTATATAATTCTGCTACTATTTTGTTGTATTCTTTTTCCGTTTTCAAATAATTGTTAAGTGCGTCATAGTAATAAGTCATTTCCATAAAGTATTCAATGGTCGAAATTTGACCTAATGAAAGTGACTTACCCAAAAGTTCTACATTATTTATGGAAGCAAATAAGGTTTTGTATTCAGTCAATGTGATTTTCAGATTGCTTTGCTTTTCATATTTCTGTTTGATGTCATAATAATGTTCATTAAGGTGGTCTTGTAGGTTGAAATCATTAAATGCTAAATTGGCTTGTTGAGCTTTTACTTTGTTTTTATTTTCCCAAAGAGGAATAGTAAGCCCAAAGTGGATGCCGTTAAATCTTTGTCCCAAGATTGCCTGATAATGATAACCTGTTTCAAATTTGGGCAAGGACATAGCTTTACTTAACGCCAACTCTTTTTGTCCAATCACCTTTTCTTGCTCCAAATATTTGCGAACAGGGTCATTTGCCTCAATTTCGGCTTCCAACGAATCAAAAGTAGGAATAGATGGCAATGGCGAATAAATAGTGTCTGTAAATCCAAGAACAATTCCACCATTCAATTCTGTTAATTTCTGATTCAATTGATGGATGGTAGATAAATTTTCCTGAAACGTAGCATTGATTTCTATGAGTTGCAGTTTAGCCTTGTTCACATCCAAAACATTTCCTTCTCCTTTGTCTAACTTTATTTTAAACGCATTGAGCCATTTTTCTGTGCTTTGCTTTCTTTTGGTTAACTCAGTTTGAAATTTGTTTCTGTAAACCAATTCAATACAAATGAGTTTAGCTTCCAAAAGCACATTTTGACGGGTCGCAATGATTTGAAAGTCTGCCTGCTCAATTTGTTCATTAGAAAGTTGTTTTTTCTTGCTGTATGCCGTTGGAAAGTCGAAAGATTGCGTAACCGCAAAATCAGTTTGATTGCCCGCACCAACTGGAGAGCCGTTTAAGTAATCGTAATCTACTTTTGGATTGTAGGGCGTTAGTCCAGTTTGGTATTCCAATTTTTTTGCTTCCCAATACTGTACATTAGTAAGAATAGTTTTATTGTTTTTTTCAATAGTTGAAAGAACAGAATCTATTGTTGTTTGTGCTTTAATATTTATGGATAAAACTAACAAGGGTAGAATTATATAGAATGACTTTTTCATATTGTTTCTGATTTTGAATTAGATAAAAAATACACTACAGGAACAATAAAAATGTTGAGTAGTGTGGAAGTGAGCAGCCCACCAAGTATGACCTTTGCCATTGGACTTTGTATTTCATTACCGGGCAAATCTCCTGCAATGGCTAAAGGAATTAATGCCAAACCTGCTGTTAGCGCAGTCATTAAAATTGGACTTAGTCGGTCTTTAGAACCCTGAATAACGGTATCATATAAATCCAACCCATCCTCCTGCAAGGTTTTGTAATGCGACACCAACAGAATACCATTTCGTGTAGCTACTCCAAAAAGGGTAATAAAACCGATGATGGCAGGAATGCTTAAAATTCCACTTGTAAAATAAATGCTGAATACGCCACCGATTAGAGCTAAAGGTAAATTAAGTAAAATAATTCCCGAAATCTTAACATTCTTAAATTCCTGAAATAGCAATAAAAATATAACCAGCAAAGAAAGTAGGGATGTCGCTACTAAGATTTTTGAGGCTTCTGCTTCTGCTTCAAACTGACCGCCATACTCAATATGATAGCCTTCGGGAAATTTTATTTTTTCGTTGATTATTTGTTGAATATCTTCCACAACACTTTTTTGGTCACGTCCAACTACATTGGCGGATACAACGGTTTTACGTTCCACATTTTCCCTGTTAATGGTATTTGGTCCACTTGTGCTTATTACATCAGCCACATAATGCAGGGGAATTTTCTTTTGTGTCGCGATAGCTATCGGGAGTGAATTATTTGTAGCAGTTTGACCATTCACAATTGACAATTCACCATTGCCAACGTCAATCAACGTATTGCGAATGTTTTCAATTTTAGTTCTGTTTTCTTCATCAAATCGAACCACCAAATCAAAGGTTTTCGCTCCTTCATAAATGTCGGACACCTTTTCTCCTGCAATAGCTGCATCTACAAATTCATTAAATGCTCCAATGCTAATTCCATAATGGTTCAGTAAATCACGTTTGGCTTTTATTTGTATTTGTGGGATTTCAACTTGCTGTTCAACACTCAAATCCACCAATCCGTCAATATTTTGGATTTCATTCTTGATTAGATTGGAAAGCGAAAACAGTTTGTTCAAATCATCACCGAATATTTTAATGGCGATGTTGGCACGTGTTCCTGATAACATATGGTCAATTCGATGACCAATGGGTTGACCAATAGTAATATTAGCACCTGAAATACCAGCCAATTTTTTACGAACTTCTGCCATAAAATCTGCACGATTTCTGTCATCTAAGGTAAACGGAGCATCAATTTCAGAAGCATTTACCCCCTGTGCGTGTTCATCCAGTTCAGCCCTTCCCGTTCTTCTTGTGGTAATTTTTATTTCGGGAACAGTAAGCAATGCTTTTTCTATGTCAGTGCCAATTTTATTGCTTTCTTCCAGAGAAATCCCGGGCAAACTCACTGCACTTATTACCAAAGAACCTTCATTGAATTCGGGTAAAAAGCTTCTTCCAAGTTGACTAAAAGCCAATAAAGCAAGTACAAACAAAACAACACATCCGGTAATCATTATTTTTTTCCAACGCATTACTTTTTCAAGCAGTCGGATATATATTTTTTGGAGTCGCTCTACCAACCAACTTTCTTTGTGTTGTTTTTGCAACATTTTGTCATTGGTTAATAAATAACTGCACAACACAGGCGTAAGCGTAATTGAAACAATCAGCGAAGCGAAAAGGGCTACAATAAAGGCAATGCCAAGAGGTGCCAACAATTTTCCTTCCATTCCCGACAAAAAGAAAAGAGGAACAAATGCAACGATGATAATAAATGTGGCATTAATGATGGATGTCCGAATTTCAAAAGATGCATCAAAAATTACTTTCAATTTGTTGACTTGTTTTTCTAATGGTTTTTTAGCGTTTTCTTTCAGTCGCTTAAACACATTTTCCACATCAATAATAGCATCATCAACCAAATCGCCAATAGCGATTGCCATTCCTCCCAAACTCATGGTGTTGATAGTAAACCCAAGCCATTTCAAAGTCAATATGGCTACTATTAAAGATATAGGAATTGCTACAAGAGAAATGACAGTTGCTCTCCAATTCATTAAGAACAAAAAGAGAATGATGATGACAAAAGCAGTTCCTTCCAACAACACTTTTTGAATGTTGCTAATGGAGGCATTGATAAAATCTGCCTGACGAAATATTTTTGTATTGATGTGAACATCTTTGGGCAAATTGCTTTGCATATCTATTATGGCTTCATCTATTTTATCGGTCAACTCCAATGTATTGGTTGCAGGTTGTTTCATCACGGTCATTATCACAGCAGGTTCACCTTTTAGCGAACCGTCACCGATTTTTGGAGCAGCACCGATTTTAATTTCAGCAACATCTTCAATTTTTACAGGATTGCCATTTACCAATTTAATGACTGATTTGCCTATTTCATTTACGGAATTAGTTCTTCCAATTCCCTTTATGATATATTCATTTCCATATTCGTTGATAAACCCACCAGAAGAATTTCCGTTTGCTTCTTCGCTTGCTTTCAATAATTCAGTAAGCGAAATAGTGTAAAAATCCATTTTTTGGGGTGAAGCCAAAATTTGATATTGCTTGTACTCTCCGCCAATAATCACTACTTGTGCCACACCGCCAGTTGCCAATAATCTTGGACGGATGGTCCAGTCGGCAATGGTGCGTAGATCCATTTGACTGGTAGAATCTGCCGTCAAACCGATGAGCATAATTTCACCCATAATACTGGATTGCGGAGCCATTGTAGGATTACCAACACCAACTGGAAGATTTGCACCAACGGCAATAATTTTTTCATTAACGATTTGACGGGCTTTAAAAATGTCAGTATTCCATTCAAATTCTACCCAAACAATGGAAATCCCTGCCGAAGATGAACTTCGTACCCTACGTACATTTGTTGCTCCATTTACGGATGTTTCTATAGGGAACGTAACGAGTTTCTCTACTTCTTCAGGTGCCATTCCGTGTGCTTCGGTAAGCACAACAACTGTAGGAGCGGTAAGGTCAGGAAACACGTCCACTTCCATTTTTGAGGCTACATAAGAGCCAAACACAATCAACAATACCGAAGCCACTACAATGAGTAGGCGATTGTTGAGTGCGAAATTTATAATTTTGTTTAACATAGTTGTCAATTGTGAGTTGTGAGTTGTGAATTGTGAATTGTGAATTGTGAATGGTGAATGGTGAATCTCCTATTGACTTATTGACCATTGACCTATTGACCATTAACCATTGACCATTAACCATTGACCTATTGACTATTGACCATTAACCATTGACCATTAACCTATTGACCATTGACCATTAACCATTGACCTATTGACCATTGACCATTCACGATTTTATCATCCCAGAGAGCATCTTGAAACATTTTACCATAGATTTACCTAATGTCTCTGTATTTATATTTTTTAAATATCCTATATCGTGAGCAATATCGAGTGCTGCATCAATTTCAATTACAGAACCTCTTGAAATCTCAAAATATCGTTTTCGCTCTACTTCCGATTTTCTGGATGAACCTTCTGCTATATTTAAATGAACAGAAAGAGCAGCTCTTCTGATTTGGGAAATCATTCCAAATTTTTCTTCAGATGGCAGAAGTACTGATAACTTATAACATTCTGTTACAAATGTCCTTGATGCTTGATAGACATCTAATTTTTGATGATTTAGTTTTAAATACATATACTTTTATTTTAAAATGTTTTGTTACTATAATTAATAAATTCAATATTGACCATTCACCATTCACCATTCACCATTCACAAAATTAGTGTTCGTGACCGTGAGCAGGTAAAGTACCCGATGCGGTGGATAATTTAATTTGATAAGCTCCTTTAATAACAACCCGTTCACCTTCTGAAACACCTGAAAGCAATTGCACATTTATGCCATCACTTGCACCGAGTTTAACTTCTCTTTTTTGAAAACTTTCACCACCTAGTTGCACATATACATAGAATTTCCCTTGTTCTTCCATTAATGCCGATACAGGAATTACCAATACGTTCAGAAATGGAGCAGATTTCAGATAGACTTCTGCAATAGAACCGGGAATAATGTTCCCAATGTTGTCAACTTCAAAAGTTACTGGAATGAAAGGAGATGCAGTAGAAGCACTCTTTCCGAATGAAATGATTTTACCATTCAATTCCTGTGTGTTGAAAACCGTTTCAGAACTTATGGTCTTGAAATTGGCTGATGTAATTGAAGGGAGTTTACTGAAATACCGCTGCGATACGTTGGCTTGTAAAACCAACTTTTTGTTTTGAGAAATAATGGCGAGAGGAGTTCCTGCTTCTACATATTGCCCTTCACTGACCAAAATATTCTTTACAAAACCTGCCATTGGAGAAGAAACATTTTGTCCTTTGGCTGAATAGTTTTTGGAAATATTATAAAATGCAGTTTGGGCATTTTCAAAATTAACTTTCGCTTGTAAAAAGTCTTTTTGAGAAACGATATTGTCTTTTACCAATTCACTTGCCCGATCAAAATCTGCTTTTGCCTTGTCGTAATTAACTTTCGCTTCTTTGTAAACAACATCTATATTGCTTTCTGTGATGTTCCCCCCTGAAATGGTAAACAAATTCATTCCATTAGTCACTTCCGAGCCAATAATTGTTTTATTTCCTGAAAACAAAACAATTCCACTCGCACTTGCAGTTACAATCATTTCGTCTCCCGGAGCTGAAAGAATTTGTCCATTGGTTTTAATAATGTCGCTAAACGATTGCTTTACAACAGGTGCGTTGGCAAACTCCACTTTCCAAGCTTGTTCTTTCAGATAGGTAATTTCACCAGCGTCTGCCGTTACCGTTTGTTTGTCTAATGCAGTGTGTTCATCAGGATAAACTGTTATGTTTTCTATTACAATTTGGTCGGTATAGTCCTTGGTTTCAATATCGAATAGAAGCTTTCCGACTCCCGCTGTTTTCGGGCTTAGTGCCAATCTGAAAATTCCAGGTGAACTTGCAGAATCAGCACTGTTTCGAATACCGTTTTCACCTACAATCAAACTCACGGTTACTTTTCCTTCTGTAAGCGGTAAAAAGTTTTCACCCAAAATGGTAAAATGGGCTGCGAAATTTGAATTACTACCAACTACCAAAGGTTTAAACTCTACAAAGAGTTCAGATTTATCTGTAAAAATGGTATAAGCAAGCGGTTCTAAACTGTTTATTTCGTGTTCGTGACCATGCTCATCTGCTGTTTTATCGGTACAACCGACAAACAAGAGTACAAACAAAGTCATCATTGCTGATATTGTTTTCATAATCTAAAGAATTTAAAAGTGATTAATGCTTGTGGCTTCCGTCTTCGTGACTGTGTCCGTGTTCTTCATTATTTATAGAAGTACTGTCATTTTCTACCTTAAATTCTTCTTGATGATGTTCGTGTGTCGAGCCATCTTCATGTTCGTGTGTTCCTGTGGTATGCTCGTGAGCTTCACCATCGTGAGAATGTTCATTGTTTTTTTTGTCGCTACATCCGGCAAATAAAAGGGCTACAATAGCCAATGATAATATGGATTTCTTCATCGTTTAAAATTTTTGAATGGAATAAATTAGTAAATGTGTTTGCCAATTAAATTAACAAACAGAATTAACCCTTTGAAAAATCAAAGGAAATTAAACGATGAAAGTAGGGGGTGCCCTTAATCCTGTAGGAAGGTGGTATTGCGAGTTTCGATGAACATCTTTGTATGGCGGTGAATTTTGCCTGACAAATTCACCGATATTTTGAAACACAAAAGCTTCAGTTAATACACAAGAAGATGGATATAATTGTTTTGATAATGAACTAGTAAAAGAATGATTGCTTAAAAAAGTAACATCATCTTCACTGTGCTGGAAATGAGAAAACAAATGTTTGAAATCAGATTCTTCATCCTCATTATTTTCATCTTCTTCATCTCCGTGATGATGTTTGCTAGCATGATGGTGGTCATCTGAATGATGATTATGCACTACAATAACTTGCTCAAAATCGTGATGATGATGTGGAATGAGATTATGCCCAAGCAGTATTGCCAGAGCGGTAAACATCATTAATATGGA
>Ga0210044_10001962_pt1 | contig 31250 bp, 39 predicted proteins | sample CryGey13umfilter_2_FD_183959 | JGI IMG/M metagenome (GOLD analysis project Ga0210044, IMG submission 183959) | Groundwater microbial communities from aquifer in Utah, USA - Crystal Geyser 4/9/14 3 um filter (SPAdes) (version 2) | ecosystem: Environmental > Aquatic > Deep subsurface >...
GGTCGCCCTCCCCCGCCATAGCCACACAGCCACATAGTCATAACTTGTAAGCACAGACCGTAGCCGCCACAATAGTGCCCTACCTTCTGCGCAGTATAGCCAAAAAGGACTTGCGTTAAATGTTAAATAAAGAACCTGGGGTTCGCCGGTTAGACAACTGGATTGAATCCTTTATGGAGTATGCGAGCTTCGGAGAAGCCCCCTACAACACACTATTCTGGACAGGCGTCTCCACCGTCGCTGGTGCGCTCCGCCGAAAGGTCTGGATTGACATGGGGTACTTCCAGTGGATACCGAACTTCTACGTTATCCTCGTCGCTCCACCGGGCATTATCAGCAAATCCACCACCGCGAATATCGGCATTAACCTTCTTCGCAAAGTGGACGGGATTAAGTTCGGGCCAGACGTTGTAACGTGGCCAGCGCTGGTCTCCGCAATGGCGGATGCGAGGGAGGAATTCGTCGACCCTGCCACTGGCGAGTTCGTTCCGCAGTGTTCCATCACAATCGCTTCAGACGAGTTCGGCAACTTCCTCAACCCGCAAGACCGCGAGATGGTAGACATCCTCGTTGCCCTGTGGGACGGCAAGCGCGGGACGTTCGACAAGATGACGAAGACCTCCGGCAACGACCAGATTATCAACCCTTGGATAAACATAATCGCTTGCACGACCCCCGCTTGGATTAGCGGCAACTTCCCGGAGTACATGATTGGCGGCGGATTCACCTCCCGCTGTGTATTCGTCTACGCTGATGAAAAACGCCAGTTCGTCGCTTACCCGAAGTTGAAGCTCCCCACCGAGTGGCACAGAATGCAGGACGACCTTATCCACGACCTCGAGATAATCAGCACAATGGTAGGGGAAATGGAGCTAACGAAGGAAGCCTACGCATGGGGGGAGGAGTGGTACACGCACCACTGGAACAACAAGCCCGAGCATCTCGACACCGACCAGTTCGCCGGCTACCTCGCGCGCAAGCAAACCCACATGCACAAGCTCGCGATGATACTCTCCGCCGCCCGCACGGATTCTCTCTCCATCACCAGAGACCACCTCGAGGAAGCTCACAAATACATTACCACCCTCGAAGCCGACATGCCTCGCGTCTTCCAGCGCATTGGCCAGACCCCAGTTACTCGCGGAGCAGGCGACCTCCGTGACATCCTCAACGCTTGCGGCCCAACGACGAAGTCGGAACTCTTCCGCAAGGTCTTCCGCACCCTCTCCTACAACGATTTCCAAGAAGCCCTTCTCGCCTGCGTCAGTGCAGGTTACGCGGAGCAAATGCAAAAGGGAGACGATTTTCTCATCTCCCCCGTTGCGGTAAAACCCAAGCCTTAGAACAGCTTATCAACCTCCGAAGCCGCCGGTCTCTGCCCTTTTTGCTGGGGCACTCCGGCTTCCTTCATCCCTGCCGCTCTTCCCCTTCCCTTCAGCGATTGTCGGAGCTGCTTCGCTTGTATCTGCATACCAGGCGGACAATGCTCATTGTAGTACGCCACCGCCCGCTCCGTATCAGCCACGGCCTCCCTATCCCCTTGCTGCAGCGCCTCCGCAAGGTTCGCATAGAGCCGAGACTTCCGCTCCATCCAGAACATCGTGGCGTCCAGCTTCGCAAAGTTCTTCTCCCGGTTTTGCGCTACGATAGTCGGATTGAACCCTCCGAGCCCCTTCATCAGCAGTTCCCCTGTAGTCAGGTCTCGAATCTCCCCTGTCGCCAAGTCGCGGGTAACCCTCGCACCGCCATTATAACGCACCCCCCTCTGTGCCCAATCGGTTGCCATCAGCGCATTCCGCACTACGCTAGGAAGTGCCGGAGCGACCTGCATCGCCTTCGTCGGGGCGTCCTGCGTTAGCGCCCTGATAAACCCACTCACAAACCCGCCAAGAGGGCCAGCCCCCGCGAGTGCCGTATCCATCGGCTCGCCCGTCGAATCTCCCAGCGTTGCAAGGCCAGGGACAATCTTCCCGAACCCTACCGACCCGGACAGGTCGAACCCTGCGACATTATGCGAAAGGCCGTGCATGAGTAAGTTCGGGTCAACGTGCAGGCCGAAGTCCTCCGCCTTATCATTCAGCTCCGCAACCATCTTCCGCACCTCCAGGTCAAGGTCGAAGTCCCTTCCGAAGAGCCTCTGCGCAATCAGCCGCAGCGCCGCTCGGAGGTCTTCTTCCCCTGGGCCACCAGCTACCCCGCCCAGCATAGCGAACATCAGCCACATCCGCGCCGTCATGCCAGTTATCCGGTTCGTCCGTACCTTCACCTTATACCCGGCGCGGGCAAGTTGCTCCTGCCTCCGCTTATACCCCTTTTCATACTGCCCACTGAACATATACATCATGAGCTGGGTGAAGCCGTAGTAGATGGTAAAGGCCGCCTTCCTCCCCCGCATGAACGGCGGGCGATTAGCGCGCGAGGAGTCCCCAACGGTTAGTTTCGTCTCCTCCGCCGCCAAGTCGTAAGCCTCCGCCCTCGGCAGCCCTGCCGTCATGTAGAGATTGAACTTTGCCAGGAAAGCTATATGACGAACGTACAACTCCACCAGATGAATCGGCAGCATCCCCATGCGCATGAACAGTTGCGCGTAGTTATTAATCTGCGAACCGGCCAACCGCTGCAGCACCCCCGCATCTGCGAAGTCAGCAAGCTGCGCCGAGAACGTCTGGTCGAGCACCGCATTGTTCTTCGCTTTCGTGATTGCCCAGAGCTCGTCTTCCGACAAATGCCCCGTTGCGTCCTCCACCTGCATCTTCAACACCTTCTTCCCCGTGGAGTTCAGGAACTGCATCCCGGACATCGTCGTCTTAGCCCCCGCTATTGTAATATACTTCAGCCCGTGAAGTGTTCCGAAGTGCGCCGTGATATCCGCTATTACCGGTACGATTGCGGTGATATTCGCCAGTGCCGTCTTCGCTACCCCCCACAGTTGCCACAGCACTACGAGGGACTTCAGCGCCTGCCATTCCTCCCTCGGGTTCATCATATAGTCGGAGTGCTCTTGCATAACCTGTAAGATATTCTCCAACCGTTGGCGCTCCTTCAGGTACGCCTCATCCTTCCGGGTCTCCGCGTCGAGTAGAGTAATATCCCGCTCCACCGCCTGCGCCGCCCGTCCGAATTCCTCCCTGTAGCGGAGCTTTGCCAGCAACGCCGAGTCGTGCCGCATGAAATCCCCATAGTTGCGCAGCAAGTCTCTATTCCGCCCTGTGACCTTTGCCAGTTCCCTCGAGAAGCTCCGCAGTGTGCGGGATTCCCTCGACTTATCCAGCATGGCCAGCAGCTGTGCCTGTTGCCCGTCCGTGAGGGCGAGCTCCTTAGCCACGGTATTCAGCACTTCCGGGGGAATGTTCTTATAAGTGTGCATCCCGTTCCGCCAGTTCTTTGCCTCCACCCGATACTGCTTCGAACTCAACTTCCCCTGCAGTGCCTTCACTGCTTCGTCCCGTTGTTCCTCCGTCTGGAAGAACTCTTGGTGCATCAGCTCCTCCCCATCCAGCGTGTACTCCACCACCTGCACCCCGTACTCGCCAAAGCGACTCTGCGGGAGGAAGGGCTGCGAACGGAGGTTGGAGAACATCTGGGAAATCTCGCTCAGCTTAACCCGCAACACCGCTGAATGCCCCTTATACTTCCGCATCGCCTTAGACGCAAGTGTCCGTTCCAGCGCATTCATATGTTGCAGCATAGATTGCTTCACCCGTAACGCCAGCGCGGCCGTCGATTCACTAACCCCGTGCTCCTTCGCTTTCTCCGCAAAGGTCTCCGACGGCAGGAACTGCCACTCAGCCTTCCCCTTCGTCAGCTCCGCCCAGTGCTGTCCGAGCTCGTATTCCTCCTGCAAGAACGCATGGAGATTCGCCAACTGCTCCTTCCCCAACGCTGCCCAACTGCGAGCGATATCGGTGGCCTGCGCTTCCAGCCGCCCCCGGTACGCTTGATAATCCGAAGCCACTTTATTATGGTACTGCAACCCCACCACGTCAGGGTTAGCGAAGGCGAATTGCTGCGGTGCGGCGAGGGCGCGGGCCATCTTCCACCCCGTAGCCACCGTCTTCCGCATCATCTGCTTCATCTCCCCTTTCACCCCTAGCTGCTCCACTTGCGCAGTCAGTTCCTCGAGTTCCGGAAAGCGCTCCGGCATATCGTAGGAGAAGTAGTCCACCGGACGGGTGCGCAGTTCCGAGGGGATAGGATAAGCCAGCGTTTCCCGCGTCTCCCCTTGCGCCTCCAGCACGACCGGAATAGTCTCCCCCTTGCCGAACGGTTTCAGCAGCTTCTTCATCGTCCCGCGAAGAACGGAGTGCCCTCCGGCCTCCCCGTAGAACGCCGCCATCCCTTCCGCCCGAGGCTCGAACGGAGCGTAACTAATCGGCTCTTTCGCCCTCCGTTCCAACACCCCCTTAATCACGCGCTTCAGCTGCCCATATTTGTAGTACGGAAGCAGCGCTTCCATCACCTCTACCCCAGTCTTCGCCGGGACAACTTCCGCCGCTTCCCCGTTCTGCGAAATGAATAAGCTGTCTTCATTCCAGCCAATCGCATCGCTCGGTCGCACCTCATCCTGCTCCTTCGCAGTAGCCAGTGCCACCCACGAAAGGTTGCTGTCGGCAGCGAAGCGCATGGCGGCACGAAGCACCACCCCAGCCCATCTATCCGTGGATTTCGCGTAAGGGGTCTGCTCCCACTGCTTCGCCCCAGCACGTTGCTTATTGAAGTAGCGGGTAATCTCCTCCACCGTACCTTCGCGCATCCGCACTCGCCCATCCGCCACGACGTTCCCTTGCTCGTCAATCGGTTCGCCGAAGCTTCCCGTCCGAGGAACCTGTGTACTCGTCAGGGTAAGGAACTTTCCATCCTTGTCGAACATAGCCGCCATCGGCGCATTAGGAAGCAGCACCGCCCGCCCAGCATCTTTCCCCACCGAGGTGAAGTCTTGCCCAGCGTCACTCTGCACTTCATGAACGTAAAGCCCCTTCCGCCCTTCCGTATCCGTCAGTACCGTAGCTCTCAGGTGCATTACCACCGCGATACCCTGCGCCATCTGCGTAGCGGTGAAGTGCCCCGCCATCGGCAGCTTCCTATAAACCTGCTGCCCATGCATTTCCGCTGCGAACTCTGGCACATGGAACAGTAGCTCCACGTAGTCGTCCAAGTTCTCTTGAGCGCGCTGGAAGAACTTCGGACGCTGCGCAGGGTACGTCGATTCCCCACCTCGCTGCACCACGACATCGAGCGGTCCAGACATCTGTTCCAACGCCGAGACAATAGTCGCCTTCGTCACGCGAAGATTCGGCCCTTCCAGCTCCGCCAGTCTCTGCTCCAGCCCACTTGCATCCAAGTCCAACTGCTTAATCCGCGCTTGCTTAGCCCAGCTCCGCAGCATCTGCAACCAGTCATCTACCGTAGCAATCTCTGGCGCCTTCTCCGCCACCATTCGTGCGGCAGAAAAAGTCCACGGGACGCTAGTCACTCGCGGCGTTACATCGCTGAAGTCGAGCGAAACCGGGGCGTAGCTGAACCGCCACTTCCCTACCGTCTTTTCCCCCACATAGTCCTCAGCAATCTCCCTAAGTGCGGCGAGCTGCCCGGATTTAGCGAGGGCAAGCATCTCCGCGTAAGCGTCGGGATTCTCCTCCTGCACATCCGCCAAGTCCCGCTTAACCGCAGCAACCGCGAGCGCGCGAGCATCCGCCACCGGCGCGGCGGCTTGTACCTTCACCTTCAGTGATTGCGCTTTAAGGCCGAGTCCGGCAAGCATCCCAACGCGGAAAGCTTCGGGAAGATTGTGGGAGATTTCCTCCGCAAGTGGGCCGAGGTCTTTGTTCGCCGGTGCTTTCGCCTTAGTCTTGCGGGGGGCAACGGCAGGGGCGGTGGAATGGGGGAACTTTATTTTAGATGAACGTCCCCCATTTTCCACCTTCCTCAGCGTCAGCGCATCCACGAACTCCGTGAAGGCCGTTCCCGCTGCGATAACCTTCGCAATTTTCATTTCCTTGAAGAATGCCCGCACCTTCTCCAGCACGCGCTTGAAGAATGCCTGCGAACCGAGCGGGGTGGCGTCAAGGAGTTTCTTATCGTGAGCGTAGCGGGCCATCTGCTCCGCCGCCCATTCTTCGGGGGAAAGGATACGAGCTTCGACGGGGAAGGCGCTGGCGAACTGCAGTGCCGTCATTTTGCTGAAGTCCCGGAACTGGCCCACAGCATTCTGCCCGAAGGTTTGTCCACGGTTCACCCTCGCCCGCATACCCCAAGCGGCCTTCGCTGGGCCCGTCCAGGTATTCAAGAACTCCGCCGCTGACATACTGCCGTTCAGCACTCGCGTCTTCCTCTGATTATAGTCGGTGAGAACGGCCCGAACCTCCTCCGTCTGCCGCGCAAGAAAAGCCGCATCGAACAGCGCCCCTTCCGGCAGCGTATCGAAGATTAGCTTATCCGCCTCACTCATTCCCTTCTGCAGCTCTTCCCAGACAATAATATGTCCCACTTCGTGTGCGAGCGAGTAAGCGGCTTCCGCCTGCGTAACCTCGTTAAACTTCGACGGGTCTTCAAAGTTCGTCAGGTTCGCAGGGTTGATAGCGTAAGCACCGTTACCGAGCGGCGTAACCTTCGCCGTTTGCCCGCTCCCCAGCGTCTGAAACTGCACCACCACTTTCGCCGAGCTGCCCAGTTTCCCCAGCACCTGCGTCAGCGTATCCACCACCGCCCGTCGATAGGCTTCAGGATACAGTTCCGAAGCCTCCCCTACGCCAACAACTTCCCCCTTCGCCAGCGGCACATCCCGCAGGGCTACCCCCTCCTTTTTCCCCTTCGCCGCCACGGTCACTATGGAATCAGCCAGTGCCTTCCCATCATTCGGATTCTCATAGTTCCCACGGTTGCGGGAAGCCGTTAAGCTCCTCCCCATATCATTCAACCTCGGTAGGTCATCGTTCCCTTCCTCCACCGGAAAGTCCCGATTCAACTCCGCAATATCCTCCATCGCCTGCAGTTGCCGCTCCGCTTCCGCCAGCATTTCCTCTGTCACCGGATTCGACTCGGCCTCCGCCAGTGCCGCCTCCAGCGAAGGGTCGAAGTCGGCTTCATCCAGCTGCTGCGCTATCACCCCTTCCATTCGAGCCGTTTCACTCACCTGCGCCCTGGCAACCTGTTCCACCTCTGTATCGCGCTGCGCGAGGACATTAGGAAGCGGCTCCAGCGTAACCGTTCCCCCTGAACCGGCCACCTGCCACGCGGCGATGGTGGCGGCTTGAATACCCCCAGCATCCACCGCTACCTCTTGCACCGCACGTCCCTGAGCATCCCGCGCTACCACCACCCCCACCGTAGCTTCCGGAGCCGGTTTCCGCTCCACCCCGTAGCCAAGTGCCGCCGCCACTCCCTTCGTCTTCGCTAGCTCCAGCACCGCCTCATCAGAGTACATCAACACCCCTTCCGCCACGCGAGCAATCTTTGCGCCCTCCGGTAGCGGTGGAACCTCCTCCCCTTCAGTGAACAGAACAGCAGGCTTCCGCCCTTCGACGAAAGCATCAATCTGCCCCTGTAGCGAATTCGGCTTCTCCGGCAGAGGCTTATCTTCCCCCTTCGCCAAGGCCGTCCCTACAATATCTACCGGCGCGCCCATGCCCCCTAGCAGAGCGCTTGCCGTTAGCTCAGCACTCGAAGTAGCCTGTCCAACTGCGGCATTACCTGCGGCCGTCTGCAGCGCTTCATCCGCCATAGATAGTGGCACCTTCGCTGCCGTTGCCCCCACATTGCTAAGTTTTCCGAGCCCCAGCGGAGCGCCCATGACAGCAGCCACCCCTGTTTCCGCCCCAGTTTGCTTCGCTCCTTCCAGTACCGCTTCATCCAGCGTCTTGCCATTTGCAAGAGCCGCAGCGGTATTTGGGGTAGCACCACCTACTGCCGTAGCCCCCGCATTAAACGCCGAGCCGGTAGCTAGGTCTCCGGCAAGGCCTTTCCCAACTAAACCTCGCGTCAGGGAACCGGTCAGGCCACCCCCGACGAAGGCCGACGGCATCATCTCCGCCAGATACTTTGCCGCTAGCACAGGACTGGCCATCAGCTCCTGCAGCCCCCCAGTAAAGCCATCCGCTTGCGCAGCGTGCATAACGTTAGCTAACAGTGGGTTATCGGGGAGAGTGTTATAGTCTTGCAGAGCCGCTTCCGTAGCTTGTCTGGCATAGTCAATCGGTTGCTCTGCAATCTGCTTCGTTTGCTCTGTGCCGCCGCCAAGGGCGTTCAGGACACTGGCCGATTGCGCCGTCTGCATCGCCGCCGCAGGAGTGGCAAGCGTGGCGAGCTGGTCGAAACCTTTCCCGAGCGATTCGAGGAAAGTTATCTCCTTCGGTGTCTCTTGGTCAGGCAAGCCGGCAAGCAAGTCCTCGGGTGCACCTTGGTCGGGCAGTCCCGCGAACAAATCATCATCTGGGAGGGAGTCAAGCAAAGAAGCCCCGTTAGGGGTAGAGGTAGGTGCCATGTGTAACTTCTCCTTAGAGAGCGTTAGTTAAAAAACTTATTTCGCGGGGGTAACTTTCCCACTTGTCTGGTTAGAGGATTTCTTCCCACCATTAACCAGATAATCAATGTTCGCTTGCGTAACAGGTTTCCCTGCCGCCTGCAGTACAGCCTTTGCGGTTTCAGGTTTCCCTGCCGCCTGCAGTACAGCCTCTGCGGTTACAGGTGTATATGCCGTTGCCGGCCTTCCCCCTCCAGTTGCCGCAGGTTTTGCCGGAGCCAGTAGCGTATAAGCGCTATCAAATGCTTCCGAGTCAAACGTCTGCGCTCCATAGGGCTGCCCTGGGTCAACCGGGCGAAGGAACGTACTCCCCATCGACTTCATAATCGAGGCCTTATGCTCCGGCGTTCCGTACTGCGCTGCAGCACCCTTCGCCGCAATCTCTTGCACCCGTGCTTGCGCCACACTCAGCCGTGCCTGCGCATTCAGTCGTTTCTGCTCATTCGGTGCATCCTTCGCCTGCTGTTCCAGCTTCGCAATTTCCGCTTCTAGCTTTTTCAATTCCAGACTCTTCTTCCTCTTCACCTCATCGCTTTGTTCGTAGTCCAGTCCGAGCTGCGCCTTATCCAGTTCCAGATTCGCCGCCTTGTTCTTCGTCCCGAACAGGTCATTTTCCTGCGCTCGTTTCTCCGCATCCAGGGCTTCTTGCCTCGTCTGCTCCTTCCTCGCCTCCCCGGTCTTGTGGTAAGCGCCAATCGCTGCGGAGAGCTGTTCCGAATTGCTCCTTCCATTCTGCGGGCCAGCCAGGGCAAGAGCTAATGCTCGCACCTTCTCCATATTCTCCGGCTTCGCCAGCCATTCTTTCGCCGTACCAAAGACACTCTTCGGGGCGATAGCTTCAGCCAGAGGGGCTTGCGCTACGGCAGGTGCAGCGGCAGGGAGCGGAGCAGCGGCCTCCACGTTCGGAACTTGGAATTGGTATTCCTGGGGCTGCTGTTGCTGTTGCCCCAGAAGCATCTGCAAAAAGTCGCTCATTTGAAATCTCCTTGTAACAGGGAAGCGAGGGCTTTATAAGTAGCGGGGTCGATGGAGGCAGCAGCCTGCGGCGCATTAACCGCACCAACCCCCTTCACCTTCCCCAGTCCTGCACTAGCCACCGACGGCACTTTCTGCGCAGACCCTTCCGCCTGCTTCAAGATATCCGCTAGCCCCGCCAGTGCGGTCAGCCCGCTACTTGCTTCTGGGCCGATGCTTACCGGCTGGCTATAAGGCAGGGCAGTGGTCGGCACTAAGGTCTGCGGGGAAGCCATGAAGGTGCTGTTGTAGTTAGGCACTCCATAACCACTCTGCATCATCGCTGTGTAGTCAAGTGCCATGATTATAGCCCCGCCAGAGATGCTATGCTTAGCACTGTTCCCAAGTCCTGCACGTCGCTGGAACGTTTGCTTGTATTACCCGAAGTCGAACTTCCGGGAGTCACGCCGCCGTAGAGCAGCTGCGCCATTTGCTGCAACTGCGCCCAGTCTTTATTGACGTTGAAGTCCCGAACGTTTGCATCGTAGTTCTCTTGCCCTTGCTTATACCCTTCCACATTTGCCCCCACACCAGCCATCGTCTTGGCTGGCGCTTGCATCGACTGCAGTAGCGTAGGTAGGGAGTTAACCGTGGAGTTGAAGGTTTGCAGGCCTTGTCCGTAAGCATTATTGTCCAGCTGCGCATTAGCATTAGCCATGCTTTGCGATAGTTCTTTCAGTGCAAGCCCCTCAGCGATCCCTTGTCGCGAACCGCCGTAAGCGCCATTGCCGGTCGCGCTGTTCCGAATCTGCGAAAGCGGCCCGCCAGCTTGCGTGAAGGCATCGGTCAACTGAGACATACTCGCCTGCTTTGCTGCGTTGAGCGTTGGGTTGTTCGCAATGTCCAGTACATCCGCTAGCCCGAACTGTGCGGCCCCCGGCGCTAGTCCGGCGACACCACTCTGCGCTCCAGAAATCTGCCGCATCATGTCCTGCGCAGCCAACGTATCCGCGCTTGACCCAACAAACTTTGGCCCCGCATACCCCTGCGCGTTCTGCGTCTGCGTGGCGGTATCGAAGGTCTTCATAGCGGTATTGAACAGCTTATCCTTCGCCGCTTGGTCTTGCGCCGTCAGAATCGGCGTAGCACTCCCGGAAGATTTCGTGCCACCTGGGTTGCCCAGCAATTTACCAAGAAATCCCATAATTTACCTCACCCTAAAAATCGCCACGCTGCCGTAGCCGCATCATACCCGTAGTACCCTCGCCCGCTGCCAGGATTCCAATTCGTCCCATCTGCCAGCACTACCATACCAGTCCGGAGCTTCTTCGGCGCAGCGTTGTGTTCTGTCACCTGTTGAACCGCAAGCTCTTGCATGATATTACCTACCCGTTGAAGTTCTTGCAACAGCCACCTGCGCAGTTCCGCTTCACTATCGGTCTGCGGGGGAACGCCCTGGACGTAAATACGCTCGGCCATTTAGTACCCCCCAATCTTTTTAACCTCAAGGTCATAGCCGAACAGCTTCCAGTGCGCAGTACCTGTCGATTCAAACTTAATCGAGATAATCTTCCCACTAGCCAGCGGATTGACCTTCCGCATGGTTGTAGGGTCGAAGGGGTAAGGCCCATGCCACTGAACGCCGTCGTCTCGCTGCATCTGTGTACCCACCCAGATGTTGATAAGCTGGCTGCCCGATGTCTGAATCCGTGGCCAAATCTCCGTTACCAGCTTAACCGCTTCATTGTCTTGCGGTTGGCCTAGCCGGTCAGGGAAGGCGATCGGAAGTCCAATACGCTCGCAACTCGCCGTAATCTCCCCTCCGTCGAAGGTGCCGTCTTGGTCAAAGAGGAACCACTCTCCGCTCGGTGTATCCGTAGCCCCCATGAGCTGCGGGAAGCCAGGGTTATACGCCCTACCGCCCCAGGCCAGCGTATCGGCATTCCAGACCAGTACATTGCTTCTCCATTCGTCCGTACCCCCTGTGCTGTCCACGAACACCCCCGACTCTAGCGCAGTCAACTCTGGCAGTGTGCGGATGCTGAAGGTGTTGTCTGTATAGTTCCAAACCAGTGCGGTCTCCAGTCGCCCACTGTTATCCATGCAGAAGCATATCCAAATTTCCGACTTAACCGGATTGTTTCGCACAACTGTTTTCGACAAGTCATCCGAATTGATAGCGGAGAATAGCCATTTCCTCATTCGCTTCGTCAGTATCGACTCCACTGAATTCCCGTCGAACACTACCACATCCGAGGGGGTGAATAGGCAATGCTTCGGCCCCTTAAAGTTGAATCCGCATACTGCCCCAGCGGTTAGCATCCCAGCTTCCGCCGTCACTTGCTGGAAGCCAAAAATATCCACCCCTCCAATAAAATTCTGCAGGTAGATGGAATCTTCCTTATAGATAACGTTCGAGTTGCGTAGCGGGAGACAGTCGACGAGCGCTCCGCCAGTCTCCGCGAGTGGGAGTTCCCCCGCATCCTTCGTAGCATCTGTCTCATCCCACGAAGTCGGTACTGTCCCAGCATCAGCAGGATGCGACCATTTTATCAGATGCTGATAGCGCGTCCCACTCTTCGTGATATCGAGTGCAATGAGGTAGTTCTTAAACGGACGGATAACTGCAGCCGTAACCCCCGCTGGCCAAGCGGTTAGGTTCTGTAGTAGTGTGGCTGTATCGGCAGGGTTCCACATCTGTGGCACTTCCGCATTGTTTGTCAGCACTGGCACACCGTTCAGGGAACAGCCTTTCCAGCCGATCCCTGTATAGTCCACGTCCACCCCCAGCGCTTGCGGCGTGAGATTGTAGTGCGTCCCGCCTTGATGGACGTACACCTTCGCCGCGCTGGCATACAGCCAGGCGAACTGGCTAACCCCAGGATAGCTCATCAGCCATATTGGTGCTACGGCAGGTGTGGAAAAGGCCTTTGCATGCCCTTCAAAGCTTTCCAGCGCCCCGTCCTGCACCCGCATATTCGAGACAGAGCTAAAAGCCCCCGCAGGGAGCTCATGGGGGGATTGGTCGGCTACCATGCCGAGGGAGGACAGTCCTGTAATTGGTACGCGCATTTTAACTTCCCTTATAGAACGCTCCGCCGAAGCTTCTGACCGCCGCATACAGCAGCCACTTCCTCCACCGCGCTACACCGAGTACCCCCATCGCTTCATAGAAAACAGCGTCGGCGTACCTCCGTCCCTTCCTCCCATAGCGATAGAGGTAGTCGTGCAAAATGGCCGCCTTAGCGTACTCCCCGCTCGGGGGCAGTACGGGCCAGAGAATGCGGGGTATGCTGGCGAGGTCGGTCACAAAGCCCTTCGGTACTGTAATCCACTCGTTAGCCTCAGGCTCTCCTACGTAGAAGCTGAAGGGGGAAAGCAACTCCCACTTGTCGTCTGCAAGCATCCGCAGGTCGGCGGGAGTGGTGAACTGACTCACCAGACCACTCCCTCGACTTCCGCTACCGTTGCCGCCGCTGCAATCGCGTCCTTGAGCTGGCGGCGCTTTGCAAACAGTGGCTGGCCGCGCAACAGAATCACACCGCGCAATTCAGTAAACTGTGCGTCGGTCAGTGGCACCTTCACATTGGCTGCGTCGTACCAGTCAATACTTGCTCCGGCCGGGAGAGCCGTAGCTACCTGCGCTATGAGCGCTACAGATTCTTCATCCGCTTGGAAGGTGTGCCCAGCGTAGTTGATGGACGCTTTATTCTCCGCAGTATAGGCATCAGTGATAAGCGTAATTTGCTTAACCTTTGCCTCGGCCAGAAGCTCCGCAGCCGTAGGTGGCGGAGGGGTCAGAGCATGCCAAGCATCGAGGGCGGGTTGTAGGTCACTCAGCGTAACTTCCCCCCCATTCGGCGCACCATCGGTTAGCTCTACATGCCCCTGCTCTCCGCGCTCGCCCCACTGAATCGCATGCACATTAGGGTACATTTCCGCCAGCCCGGCAACTTTGCGGAATTCTCCATCTACTCCAACCACGCCATCGACAGGTACTATCGTTACTCGCATTTTAATCCCCTCCGATCTTCAAAATCTGCCCGTTTGCCAAGCCTGCTACTGACATCATCATCTGCTGGCCTGTCGCGTTCGCCTTTACCATTTCATTGCGGAAGCTCTCCACTGCCGCCCCCGTCTGCCGCTGCATTTGGCTGTTCTCAATCAACAGCACAGGTGTCCACGCGAAGGCACAATCTCCTTGCTTTACCTCCGCACCATCCTGCGGGGATTTGCCGTGCACGTACACCCAGAAGCGGCAGGCTTGCATTTCGCCATCTACTATCGCGCCATCCTCGATGCACTCCCTCTTCATTAGCGGGCAGATGATTTTGTCTATTTTTGCCATCAGGTTAATCTTTCGTAGCAATGATGAGGTCGGTGTACTTCACATTCATGGCGAGTCTTGAGGAAGCGAGCGTGTGACTGTGGGCAGTTCCGGTAAAGCTGTGAGAGTGCGCCGGGGTTGTGTGCGTGTGAGAACCGTTACCCCCAGTTGCGATCGTATAATTGTACGAAGGGGTTGAGGAACCACTGCCCCAGACGCCGGAAACTCCAGCAACCCCGCCGCCACCATAAGCATGCTGCTCTTTGTGCGTGTGGCTCGGCATCTGTGCTACAGACAGCGTGGTGGCTCCAGATGTCCCATTACCCCCACTGTTCACTGTGCCGCCCGCCGCAAAGCCGTCAGTCGTACCGCTCACTACCCTTCCCGCTGCAAACGCAGCTGAGAAGGCGAGTGAACCGCCACTTGCCACCGCGCCTGTCACTATACGAAGCGCGGAATCGTTCAGCGCTGCGGTAGCATCCTTCGTCCAGCCTGTCGGGGCTGCGGTCTGGTTGAACAACATGCGCGTGCCGCTGGGTAGATGACGCTTAGTAAATACGTCCGCCTTAAGTACCGCCTTAATCAGCCGCAGATGGTCGTCGCCTTCGCTCCGAGGGTCAGTGCTAAGCGGATTCGTTGCTACAAGGTCGTCAATCGTTGTTCCAGCTTCGAGTCCCATATCAAGCTCCCGTTAAAGTAACTGTCACGGAGAGTACATCGCCATTCGTCAGCGGTTTCGCCCCTACGCTGAACTGCGTCGCACAGTACAGCACTCCGGTTGTGCCGCCCTTTACATTGTTTGCGCAGAGGAAGAAACCATCCACTGTGCTCGTCGCGTTCGCATTGAACACCGCCGCACTTGCGCTATTATCCACACTCTTCCCCGCTACTGCGCCAAGGGTGAGCGTTCTTCGCGTAGCATCCGAGTAGCCCGTATTCTCCGCCCAGCCTGCGTGAGAGGCCATAGTATCCGCCGCAGCGTAAGTAGCTGGATTAGTAACCAGTCCAACGTACCACGCTGCCGAATACGCCGCACCCTTAAAGTACTTGTCCAGCAGGTCGTTAATCCCAGCATCGAAGACGAGGTTCGTGTCCTCACTCTCCCACTGGAGTTCCCCTGCCGCATTGTGGCACTGGGTTTTCCACAGTGTGCGAGGTGCATGAAGTGCCAACCGTTCGCTCGCGCTTCTCAGAATCGTGGCGGAGCCAACAGCTCCGAAGTTGCACTGTTCCATAAAGTATCCTTTGCTTATCCTGTTACCCAGTTGGGCGGTACGGCGGCGTCTTGCTCCCAAACACTTGCGCTAATAATATCCTCAACCCATGCGCCTGTAAAGAGACTTTCCTTATCCCAAGGGCTGATGCGGCTAAGAGCTTGAGCGGAGAGAAGAAGGGGGAGGACGCCGGAACCGCTCGTCGCATTGCTCGTCGCATTATCTACTGCTAAGCCCAACTCTACCGAACCCTCCGCATAGACCTCGCGCAGCACGCTAGCCTCAGCCGTCAACGTAACGCCGACGCTATCGGAAGTATAAGCTACGAAATTGGCAAGGGCATTAGCGGTGAGGGCAACCCCGGTGGAACCTTCCGCGTAGGTAGAGCGGTTCGGGAACGCCGCTGCCCCAAGGGTAGCCCCGCTCGCCCCTCCTGCATAGACCTCGCGCAGCACTCCTGCGGCCGCCGCCAGCGTAACTCCCGCAGCTCCCGCCGCTCCGCCAGTCCATTGTGCTGGCCCCGAAGCGCCGAGGGCTACCCCTACGGTAGCCTCTAGCCGGAATAAATTCCAGATGGAACTATCGCTCCCCCACGGCAAACTATCCGCGTTCCAGCTGTCGTCGTAGGACACGACTACACCTTACGTTCGAAATGAGGAGAGTCCTTGAAGGACTTCCAGAACATACCAGCTTGGTTCAGCGGATTAAGGCTCTCCCAGTACCGCCCAAGTTCTTCAGGGTAGCAGAGCTTTCCCCCCTTCATGAAGTGAAGGTCGTCGGCCAGCTTTTTGATGTGCATAGAGTTGAAGGTCTTACTCCGCCCCGTTTGCACGTAGATGGCCTGCATCTCCGGCATCCGCTGTGCCTCCCCCTTCCGTACCTCATATCCGAGCTCGAAGGCGCGGAGCAGTAGCTTCACATGGTCTCGCGTATAGGCTTCCTGATGTTCGCCGAGCGTCATATCATTCCCCCTTTGTTTGCTTCCAATCGTGGTACACATCCACACCTTTCTCTACCGTACGTCCGACGAAGTAAGCCCCCACCATAGTGGTCAGCAGTGTGCCAACTAGCGTAAGATAAGTGTCCGGTACGTAGACTTCAAAGAACGCGCACAGTAGCAGCACGTCCATCGCACCTAGCATATGCAGCAGCGCTAGGGGTCTGACGTTCTTGCTCAGCCATGAGTTGCTCAGCATGTCCGCCTTCCAGCGCTTCGTCACCGCTCCCGTAGCAGACTTCTCCAGCTCAAGGTTAAGCTCCTGCTGCCGCACTGCCATCGCCAGCAGTGTCTCCTCATGCGTCATTTCCAGCTCCCGCATGTCGGCAAGTTGTTCAGGTGTAAGCGGCTTCCCCTCCGGCGGAAGCGTAATCCCGAGCGTTTCCTCGACCTTCGCCTTCCCCTTCGACATAATAGCGTTGCCGAGCAGGCTCAGTCCGTTGGAAAATAAGCCCTTAACGAACGGCGTTAGTGCAGCAAGTATCACTGGTGCGACCATTGTATTCTCCTTTACCTTCCACCACGTCCTGTAAGAGTGTACCATAGCGCCAGCAATGCCGCGCCCACGGCTACAGCCCACTTAAGCACTTCTCCTATAATGCGAACCGTCTTGATAAACCCCTTAGCATCGTTCCACGCAGTTACAATCTCTTTCACCTCTGCAAGCGTTTGCTTTATCTCCTACAGGTCGGCGTGTATCATGGTACATCCGTGTGGTTGTGGAATACTGGGCACTGACTGAAGGTCTCGCTTAGCTCCTCTTCCGTCATAGTATCAGCGCGCCTACGCAGTGGGTGCTCGGTCCCTGACATCAGTCGTCCCCCATGCTTCGCTGATAATTGGCCTCTTCCCTTGCCACCGTCTCCGTCATGATGCGAGTGCGGGCCTCCGCCGCCATCCCGCCGAAGATGGCCGCCAGCTCCGTGTCCCTCGTATATGTTGCGGCCAGCGCCTTCCCTGTCTCCGCAATCAGCCAGTCCTCAGCATAGGTCAGCCAAGCGTTGGTGTCGGTTCCGTGGGTAGTTGCGTTATAGGCAACCGTAATCTGCGGCTGTGAGACGAAGAACTGAGACTGCAGGGAGTAGATGTCGTCTGGCGTGGGGTGCAAGCGGAGGTATCCGCCGTTCAGCGAGTACTTCTTCGGGACGCCAGGTAAGGGATATTGCTGCAATCCGAGGTCATAGTCCGTCTTCTTCAGTTCCGCTCTCACCCCGTTCTGCACTAGCCACAGCGCACCATTTTCCGATTCTTGCAGGTAGTCGGTCGGGAGGGCTATGCGCTCTTCCCCCGCTTCCGTCACCACATCGCGGAGTTCGGAGAGCAGGAACCAAGGCTTGAACGCCCCCCGCTCAAGCTGCTTCTGCGCAAGGTTCATCTCGAGGACGGCGGCGGCTTGCAGAGCAGCGTCATTCTGCCGTTGCCCTAACCGCGCCAGTATCAGTTCAATCGCATCATCTCGGGTCATGGCTTAGTCGTCCGCCAGTTCGTTGAAAACATTGTTCTCCACAAGCTCAACCTTAAAGTCCTCGATGCGAATGGAGGAGCTGTTCCACTCTTCCCCATCCGCTTCGACGCGAACGGAGGTCAGCTTTCCCTGAATCACGACGGTAACCTTCTCGCTGAGCTTACCGAGAAACTCCTTCGCTTCTTCCGCGTCCTTGAAGTCCAAATACAGCGAGGGTTTGTACTCCTCCTCCGGTTCATTTACCTTTGACATCGCCTGCCTCCTCTTCCCAATTAGGTTGCTCAACTGTTGACGGAGTGTATCTCTGCCCCCCCTTCCTTGCAACGAGATACTCGAGCGCTGCCGCCCGCCAACCCTCATCGCTGCCCATCGCCAGTTCCAGAACGAGCGGTACGGGTATCGCCTTCGCCTGCACCATTCTCTTCACCACCACGGTAGCCTGTGCTATCGTCCGTTCATCAAATCCAGTATTGCTCATAAAGCCTCCGCCAGTGAGAAGGGGGAACCGAAGCTCCCCCTTTTGCTTACTTCCTACCTCAGCTTACTGGAACGCGCCCAGATAAGCCATCGTACCTTCGTGGTTCACTTCCAGACCTGCTTCCGTCAGCCATTGCCCCTTCTGGGTATCGCTGTCGGGTGCTTGGATGTTGTCCTTGAAGGCCGTATCGCGGAAGTGGCGGTACTTCAAGGCGCTCGGGTCGATGACAAATGCGCTGTTCGTGTAGCGAGCGTGGTTGTTCATCAACGGATGGCTCTTCAGGTAGAACACACCTTGCGGGGTAATCCAGCGTTGCAGAGACATACCGTACAGCTTCACCACACCGTCGAAGTTCACACGGCTGGAGCGGCTGTTCTTCGCCACCTTGTTGATGACATTGATTGCGCCGTTTCCGGCCAGAATCAAACGCTCATCGCCAGCACCGGAGCTGAAGTTGAACACCGGATACAGGGCTGCGAGCAGCGAATCCTCCGTGACAGCCGCGCCGAAGACGGTAACGTTGCTGGCCAGGAAGGAGCGGATGCCGCCAGTGGTGCGCTTCGGCTTACCGTTGCCGCCAGTAGTTTCCGACTTCTGGCCGAACAGGAACGCCCATTCCATAGCGATAGAGTGGTCGAACATCTTGCGCTTCTTGTCATTTTTCAGCGGGTCACCAGTGCGCAGATTCGTACCTTTTGCGGTATTCGTCAGCTCATAGGTGGTCTTGAAGATTTGGCAGAAGTTGCTCAGCTTCGTCGGGTTGCGAGTGGACGAGGTGGGCGCGCCGGAACCTTCCGAGTACACATTACCGATTTTGGTCAGGTAACTCGCATCGGCAATAGCTACCGGGGTTGTGCCTGCCGCACCACGAATGACTTTGAAGGTAGTGGCGTTGGTCACAGAAGCGACCTCCACGATTTCGTTGTCGTAGGTGGTGGAATCAGCTTTCTCCACGAGCAGCAGGTCACCGGCAACCAGGTTGGTCGTATCGACGGCAGCTTGAATCACCAGCGTGGTAATCACGCCGTCAGCAATCGCGCCCTTGAGCTGAACGCGCATGGTGTTCAACTGCTCTTCCCACCACGCAAACTCAGGGTCGTTGGTCGACTCGCTGCCCATTTTGCTCAACAGAGCAGTCAGAGGTGTCTGGCCGTTAGGCTGACGCCACAGGATTGTTTCACGAAAGTTCTTGGGGCGTTCATCCGTGCCCCAGTCACCAGTACCGCGAATTCCGAGAATTGCCATTTTGTTTCTCCTTGATATGGTTTAATCGGGGGACATTCATTTAGAATAAACCTCCCCCATTATACCATCAGCTTAGTCGTCCAGCAAATCCGCGAAGATGTTATCTCCGGACTTCTTCCCGCTAGCCGGAAGCGCCCCGCCTTTACCTGCCGGACGAACCGGAGTATGCGGCGTTGCTTTCTTCTGCCCTGCGGATTTCCCGCCCTTCAATTCCACCCCCAGCATCTGTGCCGCGAGCAGGCCGATGGCCTTTGTCGCCTCTTGTGGAGTTGCCTTCGGGTTGAGCTGGCGGTACGTCTTGCCAATCTCAAGCACCTTATCATGATGCGGCTTCAGCTCCGGATAAGCACCGTAGAACGTATCGACTGCCTGCCGTTCCCGTGCACTCACCTTCTGCGTCTTCTCCAGCATCTGCGGCACGATTTGTTGCATCCCTTCCAGCAGCGAGCGTTGCAGGTTTAAGTGCATGTTCGCAAGCAGCTTCGGTAGCACCAACTCTGGCTCCGTTTGGAGTTGCTCGGCGGTCTCGTCGTCCAGTTTGTAAACTGTCTCCAAGCCCTTCCGTTGCTCATCCAACCATTCCTGATAGTCGGATTGTCGCTTGGCAATCTGCTCAGGCGTGAGCTCCTGCACTTCCTCCGCGACCGATTCGGTGACTGGGGCAGCCCCTTCCTCGTTCTCCGTTCCTCCAGCAACAGCATCTGCGGTTGACGCCGCATCGACCGGGGTATCCCCCTCGTCGTCAGAAGCACCATCAGAAGGGTCTTCATCGCTCCCCTCCGAGGCGTCGGAAGATGACTCTTCCTCGTCCCCCTCGTCGTCGCCGTGGTCGTCAATCCCTGGCACCGTCGAGTTCAAGTCCTCCCACTTAACGGATTCGGTATCCGCTGTGCTGGCCGCTGGTGCGCCACTTTCTTCATTCTCCCCGCTCATTCTCTTCCTCCTTCATCTGATTGATAAGCTGCTGAATCTCGAAACCTAAGTCCTCCACCGTTTGCTCCGGGAGGCGCAGGACGAGACGGATACCGGCCACTTCCCCCTTCGCGTATTCCTGTTCCATTGCAGCGTCGAGGTTGGTTAGCGGGGTAAGCATAATGCGGTCTGTCCGAACCCGTACTTGCTTCTCCAACTGTGCCTTGATTGTCGCCCACGCAGGAAAGGCTTGCAACTCCTCATACGCCCGCTTCAGCTCCAGCGCGGAGGATAGGAGCTCCTTCTTGTTTTCTTCGCTCATAATGTCGGCCCCATTCCAGGCACCTGCCCAGGTTCCGGCATACCGGAGGTCGTGGCAGACGCCACCTCGTTCATAGGTACGAGGTTTCCCTTCGCAGCCTGCAGTGCAACCTGCTCGTTATCCGCTACGCTCAGGCGGAACTGCTCGATATTCTTCAGCCCTGCGAGCTGCGCCACGAACCCGAAAATCTTCCCGAAGTCGTACTGCCCCGCCACCTGCGGCATCTGCCCCAGCTGCGCCATCATCGTTTGCCAGAGATTTACCTGCGCGAAACGGTCAACTGGCATCGTTCCGTCCACTGGCACGAAATCGTAGAAGCCCGCAATGTCCTCCGGGGTAATCTTGCGGTAGGGAGCGCCAAGCTTCGCGGCACTCCCCGCCACCCGGTACTGCCTGTCATCATCGTACATCTGCTGCGTGACCTGAATGAGCTGCTGAGTGAGCGGGCCGAAGCCTGTCGCGCTAGCGTACTCCGCCACCGTCTTCATCCGATTGACACCGAAGGTCGTCGATGCCCGCACCTCAGTAGCCGACTTCCGCCCCGAGTTCACCATGCCCATCAGTGAATCGTTCACCCCGCCAACCCGCTGCATCATTTCCGCGACGAGGTTGAAGTCCGTCAGGTGCGCTCGAGTAACGTCCTGCACGGGAAGTTGCGAAACAACCGCCCGAACATCCGAACCGTAAGCCTCCGGCTTCAGTCGCAGCAAGCGGCCAGGCCCAGGGTCGGTGAAGTCCTTCATCACAATGCGCGAGGGGTCGACGATAAACTGGTCGTTCAGCGATTTCCTCACGTTGAAGAAGTGGGTGTTGACGAGCCAGCTCAGTACATCATTCATCGGTTGGAGGACTTCGAGCATCGAGCGATTGTAGGTAGCATGCCCGCCCACCTCCCCCTCCAGCGCCTCGAACGGAAACTTCCCGTGCCAGTAGCCCACAGGCTTCGCGGAGATGATGATGTCGTCGGTCATGATAGTGAAGACCCAGACCTCAACCTTCTCCCCTCCACCGAAGCCCCACTCGCGGGGAAGCAACTTCACATAGACCTCATACCCCTTGAATGGGGCGAGGTCGTTGTCCTTCGAGTAAATCGCGCCAGTACCGGCTCCCGGAAGCTGCATCTGTGAATTGCCAATATCCCGCTGACCATTCGAAGGGCCACGGAGAAGCAGTTCCTCCACATTCACATAGTCCTTCCGCGCCTGCCCTTCGAGCAGTTCGAGGCGGGAGAGTTCGATGTAGCGACCGCAAAACTCCCCTTGCTGGAAGTTCCCGTAAGTCACGCGGGGGTCGGTAAGCCAGTCTTGCGGCCGCACGTTGTAGAGCTTCGTCCCCGAATACCCCTTGTGCACTTGTTCAACCTTAACCCGTTTCTTCCTTCCCGTTTTAACGCCGAGGAAAGTTTCCTCCTGTATTTCGTAGCGAGGGGAGGAAATCATTTCATCCTCCCAGTAGTACCCAACAATCCCAAGTCCGTACTTCAGCATATCGTGCAGCCAGATGTAGTACGGGGGGAGGTGGAGACCGCTATTAACCTGGTAGTCGAGGAGCGCTTCAATAGCCTGCTCCTGCATCTGCCCCTCCCCGTGGCGTCCCTGCACTTGCTGCAGTGGGGAGCGCCCGAAGAAGACGGAGGTTTGATAGGTGTGTGCGGTGAGCATCATGGCGTAGCTGTATGGCACTACGATGGTCGTGTACTGCGGCAGCCCGTTCTGGTCGCGCAGCCCCTTGCGCACGGAGTCGACAGCGGTCTCGGGCATGTAGGCGAGATAGTCATTCTCCAGCCTGTCCCACGCCAGCTTCCTATCCCCCATCGCTTGCTGCGCCGCATTTATTCGGTCGCGCAGGCGCTCGGCCAAGCGAAGATGCTGCGCACCGCGAACCGCCAGGTTAATACTAATCGAAGCACTCATGGACAACCCCTTGTGTAAACTGCCGGTTCATATTCGTCTTCATCCAGTTCCCGCGCCTCCCCGTCAACGGTGAAGGCTTCGTCGCGGAGGTATGGCCGGAGCGCCATGATACCTATAGCGAGGCAGTCGATGACGTCATCCTTCTGGTCAACCCTCGGGTCGAAATCTTGCAGCTGCTGCAGCAATTTCTCCATACCTGGGTAGATGTACAGCTGTTTATATGCTACCACGCCGCCCAGAGCTTGCAATATCCGGTCAACTTTTTTGCGCCGGTCTTGCACCCGGTCGATGGGGATGAAGATTCGGCGCTTCTCCATCTCTTTTTCGAGGAACCAAGCAAGGACACGCTGGAAGGAAATGGCCTCGACGGCGGCCTTGAACGGACGCCACTTTAGGATTTGTTGGAAGAAGTGGGCGGCGGTGGCATCTGGCATCTCCCCCTTATCTGCATGGTATTCCAGTACGTAGATATTCCCCCCATGCGCGCCGACAGTCATCACAACGTTATCATCTGCGGTAGCGGAATCGCTGGACGCGGGGTCGATGGCGATGAGGCAACGAATTTTGTCCGGCAGCACGTCGATGAACTGGACGTTGCTCACCTGGAAGGGCTTCTGCTCCGAGTGGACAATCGCGCATTCCATCTCACGCATCCAAATAGCGTACCGCCCCATGCGAACGGCGGCTTCCTTATCCACCTTAAGCTGCGCCGTGGGGAGGCGCACTTCCCAGCGCGAATTCCCCTGTTCATCGAAGACGGAATAGCGAACGCCGTGCCAGGAAATGTCGCGCAGGCAAGTCTCCACCACGTCATCCTTGTTCAGTGGGGTCTGGAGTAGAACGAGCTTCGCGTTCGGGCAGTCGCTCTCCGGTGCGAGGGAGTTCATAAGCGCGCCGAAGAAGAGGTCAGCAATCTTATTCCTCTGTTCCGCCGTCGCTGTGTTCTCCTCGCTCAGTATATCATCCGCGATAATCAGGTCAGGGCGGTAATCGTCGAGGTTGAAGCCGCGAATCTGCCCCGTGATACCCATAGCGAGGATAGTGATGGGGGTTTCGTCTACTCCATGATATATCTCAATAATCTCGTCCGTCCACTTCGAGCCTTTTCGCAACTGAAAGGTCTGCGCCCACGCAGCGTTGTACTCAATCTGCCGCTTCAGCCAGCGAACGGAGAAGACCGAGTGGCTCTGCGAGACGGAGACGTACATGATAGTGCGGGAAATGGCGTAAGCAATCCGCTGGGAAGTGAAAACGCGGAGAAGGGTTGTTTTCGCCCCGCCCCGGAAGACCTCGAACGCGTTAAGTCGCGAGGGGGAGTAGAGAATCCTCCCTATATCGGTGTGGAAAGGCGGTGTTCCTTGGCGGTAGGCACGGGGGAACCAGAGCTTTCCATACGCATCAAGGCTCTTCGCCCCGAGCATAACCGCTTCCTTCGCTGAAAGGGGAACTAACCCCTCGGTGGTTGCTACGGTTTCCATATATGGACTCCTCTTAGATAGTGTTGCGTGAACGGCGCTGCCACGAGCCTCACCGCATCGCGGCAGACAACCGCTGGGTCGTACCATTTCACCACTTCCAGGTAACGAATCTGCCACAGGAAGGCGGGGAAGAGGTGGCGGAGGACGGGGGAGTATAATTCCTCCATCTGTTCCCACGCTTGCGGGGTGTGCTGGTATTTAACCTCGACGATAGTGAGGACGCCGGCAGCGAAGTCGAGGTGCATTCCGTCAGGTTGGCACCAGTGCCAGCCCGTCTCGTCGAGGAAACGGAGCCAAGGGCTGTCGAGGTAGAGGTGCGACTGGGCGCGGAGATGCGTCTGCACCGCTTTCTCATACCGAACGCCAGCCGCTCGCCTCCCTGTACATCGCCGCCGGAGTGCGAACGGTGGCCAGCCGGAGAAGTACGCCTGCGTTACTCCCCCTGCGTGTCGCATAGCTGTAGCTCGAGGGTGGCGGCGGGTGCGGGGGGAAGAGCGTTCTGTTGCGTAATGAGCAATCGTGCCTCAGCGAGGTCGGCGGGGGAAGCGAAGACTTGCTGAATGTTTGCATTCCCTTGGTTAATTACAACCCCTCCCGTCTTCGCCCCGTAACCGAGCCCCTTCAGCGACATCTCCGCTACGGAAAGCGCGAAGTCGGGGTCGGTGCTCGTTTCTAAGTGCTTGTTAAGGATGTCGAGCGAAGCGCCGGCGGCGGCGGCAAGCTTGGCGGGTAAGTCCATCGCGACCATCGCGGTAATTTCCCCCCGCTTTTCCGCCAGCCGCGACTTAAAGCACCCCGAGTGGATTATCGAGGAGAGCCAGCTCTGCGAGTACCCGAAGGTCGCCGCGAGTTCCTTCATCGAGCCCCCAGGGTTCATTATCATCCAGTCCATCAGTGCTTCGTGTGTAACGCTTACTTTAGCGGGAGGTGCCATTGCCTTATCCTTCGCGGTGAGCCGGTGAGCCGGGTGAGCCGGTGAGCCGGTGTGGTGGTGAGGCGGTGAGCCGGGTGTCGGCGGGGTGCCGATTCTGCGGGACAGTATAGGGGGGTCGGCGGGAACTGGCAAGGGGGCGGGAAACGAATGGGGGCTGTTCATTCGGAATAAATGTCCCCCGTTCTTCGAATTTTTTGTGCAGCGCCGTCTGAGGTAGTACCCAGGTAATATCACCTGACCGTGGGGGGTCGGGTGGGGGTCGGTAAGGTGTTGATTCCATTGAATTATTCGCCGCGCAGATACCTCTTGCCCCCCGCGCCAGTCCGTGTATAATGCAGTTATCGGGTTGCGGGGTGTGTTGCGCGAACCGAGACCGGCAAAACCCCACGGGGAGCCGGGAGAGATAGTAACGTTCATTAACATTGACGGAGGTGGTACCGTACTGGGCGGTTTCCCAGTGGTAAGGATAGCTACGGCTATTAAATAAAGGAGAGGTAAAATGAGCAAAGATAACATGACCCCGAAGTTCCTGACCGTCCTGCCGACAGAGGCGGGTTTGGATTTTATTCTCGGGAACGGGAAAAAGGTAACTTTTGACGCAGGGAAAGTGTCGGCGGAGATTGCCGCGCAAGCTCAGCGCCACGGGTTCAACCAGAAGATTCGGGACTCTAGCGCCGGGTTCAGTAAAACGAGCGACTTTTCTGGCGCGTTCGCGGCGATGGCTGACGTAGTGCAGAGTCTGTACGACGGCGACTGGAACCGGAAGGGCGGTGGCACGGGGCAAAAGATGGAAGACCTCGCCGCTGCCATTGCGAAGGTGAAGAACGTTCCCGTGGACGTAGCGCGGGCGGCGGTGATGAAGGCCGCACCGGAAAAACGGAAAGAGTGGCTCGGGAACGCGAAAGTGGGTCAATTGGTCAAGGCGATGGAATCCGCGAGGCTGAAAGAAGCCGCGAAGGACGCCGAGGACATTGAGATTGACCTGAGTTAGATAAACCAACCGGGGGGGAGTCCGTGGGGTTCCCCCCATCACAACCGAAAGGGGTATATAATGTCAAAACGTTTTATGAAGAGAACCATAACGGAGACTGCAATTATTTTTGATTTTAACGAGGATGAAGCATTGCGGGTGGTTTTTATCTACCCCGCTCGGTGGATGGAGCCCAAACTGCAGGGATTGTTGACGAGGGGGCTCATCTCTAAGGTTATTGATGCCGTATGCGGAGATAATCCGCGCAACCCCGAAAAAGCTTCCCAGAGTGCGCGCCGGGTATGTGAAGAGTTCGCCGAAGGTAAAATGTAAAACGAACGGAGGGAAAGCCGGAGCCGCGAGGTTCCGGTTTTTTTTTGTTCCCGGTGGCGGCGCGTGGAGGCCTTCGGGGGTCGATAGAATGGCGGCGTAGGCGGCGTAGGCGGGTCGTGGCGGCGCGGAGCGGCGGCGCGGGCGGCGGATGTATGGGCGGCGGCGGGCAGATGACGATAGGCGTTGTAGCTTCGATATGCCTGTAGCAGTTCATGCAATTAGGCATAGCTAATTTGAAATGACCCCCCCGCACCCTCCTACCCTATCCCTTATCCCTATTTAAGCGCCCCCATTCCCCAGTTGTAGTGTCTTAAGTAAGTATTTATTTATTTTTTTTTTTTTTACTCTTTCTTAGCTCAATAACGGCTCAGGGGACTATCGAATGGGGGACTGGAAGTAGGTGTAGGGGGTAGGGTAGGCGGACGAGGCCCCCCCAACTCAAACCAGCTATGCCTAATTGCACGTTCTGCTACCGCCTACCACGCCTACCACGCCTATAGCACTCCTCCCCGTACTCCGCATTTCCCCCATTGCAACCCTCCGCATTACCCATTACCATATAACCCGTAGCACCCCCACTCACCCCTTCACTCAGGAGCCACTCATGCCCACTTCGCATACCCCCCCGCTTACCGCTTCCCTCCCCGAGGACTTTTCCTTTGAAGCGGCGATTGGAGTTAAGACCCCGCATCCCTCCCTCACCGCTCACCTCGCTCAGGAAGGGCAGCTGGAAGGGGAACTCGCGCGGCTCCCGCCGATGCCGAAGGCCTGGCTCGACATCTTTACCGTGCTGGCGAGGACGAAGGCGGAGGAAAGGAAGGACTGGCAACCGGAGCTAGACTACCTCGCAATGGAGCAGCCGATATCGACCCTCGCTACCCCCGAGCACGCCGCCGCGCTCCGCCTCCGCTTCTACAACCTCTTCCGCTACATTCAGCGACCTCGCAACGCTTCCAGTTTCCCGCTCCTCTCCGCTTCGTTGGTCGGGATTAAGATGGCCGTTCGCGGGAATACGCTCGTCTTCTACACCGCGAAGCCGCCGAAGCCTTGGCCGGAGGGAGTGCTCACCGTCGGAGGGAAGCCAGTGGAGGGGAAGGAATGAAAGACCTCGACTGCACAAGCCTTTCCCCCGTTGCACAGTTAAAGGCGCACCGAGAGCTCCTCGCCGAGCTCCGTTCCACCTTAACCCAGCTCTCCGGGATACGTTTCCGCTTGCCCCGCACCTCCTCCCTCCCTATGCTCCGGAATCGGGCGACGCAGCTCCGGATATTCGTTAAGGCGGAACTGGGGGAGGAAGCGCGGGAGATGGCGGTGCATGAAGACACCTCCGAACTCTCCCTCACCCTCTACCGCAAGGATAAGAGGGGGAAGGTCTTCGTGAAGGAAGGGGGGCAAGCCGCCGTCGCTGCCGCGAGCCTGCCGCCGCCCCTCCTCGCGCTCCAGATAATGGCGGGGCATTACGACCGCAGTTCCCCGCTCACCGCTCGCTTCGCCATCCCAGCGGGTCGGACGGTTTACTTAGCGCTCCGCAACGGCGGCTGGTTCTCCCCCCGCTTCATTGCCGAGGCCGATGCGACCCTCGCTTCCGCACTTGCCCTCGCCGCTCAACAGGCCGAAGGGGAAGGAGGGGAGTATATTTGGGATAGCGTACTCGCCGCACTTAGGAAGGGAAGGCTTCCCCCACCTTCTGAGCTCCGCGCGTTAGCCACGATTCGCACCCCTATTCCCGAGGCACAGCGGAAGGAGCTCGAGGGGTTCGGGATTCTCCCACCGAGGGGGTAGCTCGCCTACCGCTTACCGCTTACCGCTTACCGCCTGGTTGCCTTGCGCAAGGGGAGGGGTTGCAAGCCGCCGCGACCCCCGCGCACCGCCCAGTCACGATACCCCTTGCATTCCTCGGAAAGTCCCGTATAATCCTAACCATGCCCCGCGCATTTCGCAACGGGCTTAACCCCGCAGCACCAAGCTGCATTACTAAGGAGAAACACCATGTCGCAAACTGGCCCCAATTCCGCATCTGGTCGTATTAAGGTAGCAACGAAGGACACGGATTCCGAAACCGGCACGCTGGACATCACCTTCGCCACTGGCGCACAGCTTTCCGTCGCGCTCGAAGAACTTTCAGAAGAAATCGTTCGCGAGCTGACTTTGCACGGCCTGTCGCAGAAGATCGGCGATTCCTATGCTTCCGTCAAGGGCGACGCATCTGCCGCCTTCGAAGCTGCCAAGCGCGTTATTGAGCAGCTGAAGTCCGGCGAATGGAAGGTTGCCCGCGCTTCCGGCGAAGGTAAATCGCGCGTCAGCGAACTGGCTGCCGCCATCGCCCGCATCAAGGGTGTGGACGTAGCGAAGGCCGCCGCTGCCGTTGCGCAGGCTTCGGAGGATACGCTGAAGCTGTGGCGCGGTAACGCGAAGGTGAAGGCCGCCATCGCCGACATCCGCGCGGAGAAAGCTGCCGCCCGTGCCGCCAAGGCCGGGGACGACGAGCTGGAACTCGACCTGTAACCAACCCTCCCCCCGTACGCTCGCCTCGAGCCTCTGCGGGGGATTTCACTGCACACCGCGAGCCGCCGCGCTCACCCTGTGTTAATTCGCAAAGGAACCTCCCCATGAAAACTTCCGCCTTCCACCTCGAAACCTCCCCCTTCGCCATCTCCGTCCTTGTTGGTATCGGAGGCGAGCCGCCGGAATTCTACTTCACCACCTTCGACCTCGTAACCGGCGACTGCCGCGTCCACGGGCTGGCCGGTGAACTTCCCGTTCCATTCTCCGCGCTCGGCGACGCGCCTTTCGACCCGCGCGACGAAGACCGCATTCTCGCCGCCGCAACCTCCGCCGTTATCCTCGCCATCTACCATCCCGCTCTCGACGCGGAATAAGGGTGGGAAAGGGGTTGCAATGCTGGGGTAAATGGGGGACAATAATCCCCAATGAATGGCCCCCATTCATTCCGCCTTCCCAGGTGGCAACCCTCCCCCCAAGGGGAACGTAATAAAGGAACCGAACCATGACTGAAGACCTCAACCTTGACCTTTCCGAATTCGACGACCTTTCCGATGAGCTCGAGGGATTCGACGAGCTCCTCGCGAAAGTAACCCGCGAAGGGAAGGAGAAGAAAACGAAACGCACCTTGAACATCGGCGCGCTTCCCCCGCCCCCTCCTGCACCTAAGTGGAAGCCCGTTGCACGAACCCTCCGCATCCTCCGCCAGACCTGTTCCTGCGGCTGCGAACACACTTACCAGCAAGGCGTGTACCTCGAAGAGCTCGCCACGAACCGCCCCGGCGACGCTCGCCGCTTCACCTCCCTCGCGAACCACTGCCTCACCGACGAAATCTTCGCCCTCCCGCAACGCATCGAGGTGAGCTACGAAACGGTGGACTACTGCCATTTATGCTTCTCCTTCGAAGACGTCGTGCGGCGGATAGAACCGAAGCAAGTTTCCCCGCAGCTTTCTCTTTCCCTTAATTAAGGAGCCATCACCATGCGCACTTACTACTTCTCCCATCTCCTCGATCTCGGCAGTTTAGGCGAGCACAATGTCGTTGTTAAGGGGGAATACTCCCCCAGCGAATACGACACCGGCACTCCAGCGCAGTTCGAAATCCTTTCCATTCACTACGAAGCACCGGAAGACATCAACTCGCTCCCTACCTATATGCGGCGTTTCACCTCCCAGTTCTCCGCTGTTGACCTTTACCCCATCCTCACCCGCGAGGCGGAAGATCAGATTAGTGAAGCCGGGCTTATTCAGTTCCAAAAGGAGGAACTCTAATGCTCCCCGTCAATCTGAACCCAACCAGCCTCCGGCGCGTGGTGGAGCGGTACTTACAAGAGGGGACTCCCCCCACCACACTTTCTTCGCTCTCCATCTACCGCGAGGTTGTCGAAGACCCTAACGCTACCTGGGATAGCCCCGACGACCAGACGCACTTCCAGGCTTTAGTCGAGCTCACCGTTGCTCACGTCGAAAAGGGGATGAGCGGCGCGAACAAACGCGGGAAGCCCGCTCGCACCGTCCCAGCGGTTAAGTGGAAAGTGTCCATCCGCCACGACCTCGCCCTCTACATCGACATGCTCCTCGCCGACCCAGTGCGCGGCGGCCTCGGCTACGGCGAACGTTCCGCCCTCGTCGAGCGCCTCGTCCTCGACTGGGCGCGGAAGAACGGGTTTAAGGGTTAGTCATGGCCACCTACAACTCCAACGACCTGACGCCCGAAGAACGCCGGTTCTACGCTGGCCAGTGGTGCTGCCCCTACTGCGGGAAGGTCAGCCGAAGCCTCGGCGAAGCCGCCCCGCTCTGCTGCGGGGAACTGCATTCCTACATCGTAACCGCACCTGCACCGAAGGATAAGGGAGGAGAATCGAAATGAACGCCAAAATTAAAGTGTTAGAAGTAGTTGAATTAGCAAAGAGCTTCGGTGCTGTAGTAGGCGTCAAACACATTCTGGACACAGCTAAGGAAATGATACATTTCACTCCAGAAGAGCTGATAGATTTCTTTGATGGTGTAAAGAAACAGCAGAAATACATTGATATAGCTATTTGCTTTGCAGAAGCAGAAAAAGCGTACAAGCTAAAAAGCACGGACGATTGGAGTCCGTACATTGAAGGGACGAGCGACGGCGCTGATGAGTGTGGTGAACTGATTAAAGCACAAGGAGAATCCAAATGAAAGCACTATCAGCATTCGAGCAAGCCACACTGCAAAGGAAAGTGGCAGAACTCAAAGAAGAGCGCACTCGCCTGCGAGCCGTTTATTGGGCATCCCGTGCAGTACTTCGCTACAACGGGATTGACAAGGAGCGCACGATTACTGCGGTGACTGAGCTGCGAGATGCTATTGACGGCGTAATGTCACTTGATAGTGGACAAGAGGACGAATGAAAGGAGAATGAAAATGCCCATAAACGAACTCATCTTTACCTCCGACGAAGTGGTGCTGATCGCCGCCGGGTCTTGCATCGCCGGTGTTGCGCTGCAGATATTTTGGGAATGGATAGATATATGACCCATTTTACGCCGGAGGAACTCAAGGATTTCACCGATGCTATTGCAGCGCATCAGCGTGAACAGAGTGCCGGCATTTTTGATGCAGAGCCTAGCGAGATGTGGATGGCTCGTGATGTTGCGGAAGCGATTCGTAAACAAGGAGAACTGAAATGAACGCAATAGAACTGGCGGAGGAGT
>Ga0210044_10001963_pt1 | contig 31246 bp, 24 predicted proteins | sample CryGey13umfilter_2_FD_183959 | JGI IMG/M metagenome (GOLD analysis project Ga0210044, IMG submission 183959) | Groundwater microbial communities from aquifer in Utah, USA - Crystal Geyser 4/9/14 3 um filter (SPAdes) (version 2) | ecosystem: Environmental > Aquatic > Deep subsurface >...
CGCAGGGTGGTGGCGGTGTCGCGCCCCGCGAGGCGGTCAGCGAGCAGGGCGTCGATGAGCTTCCAGCGGTCGAGGGGCTCCAGCTCGACCGGCTCGCGGTCCGACGTGAGGGTCTGCACCTGGCCGAGCTGCACTGACAGCCGCTGCATCAGCCCGCGCGTGGGGTTCACGAGGAAGCGCGCGAGGGCGTCGAGGGAGAGCTCGGTGGGGGGCCGCGCGGGGATGGGCTGCCCGAAGAGCGGCTTGGCGGGTGAGGTGGTGCGCAGGGCGGTGGCGCCGAAGGCGAGCCGCTCGCTGAAGCTCCAGGGGGGCAGGGGCTCGCCGTCGCCGCGCTCGCGGGGCACGAAGTTCGCTGAGGCCCAGGCCTGGAGCGGGTGATGGCGGGTGAGGCGCGCCGCGGCCGGGGGCTCGCCCGCCGCGCTCGGGAAGCTCTGATCGAGCACGTCGCACAGCTCTCCGACCGGGACCGCGGGCGGCACGGGCTCGTTGGTGTGCACGTCGTGGCCGCTGTAGAAGATGAGCAGGTGGTCGCGCGCGGCGAGCAGGGCCTCGAGCAGCAGGTAGCGGTCCTCGTCGCGGGGGTCGCGGTCGCCGGCGCGAGGCGCGGTGGCGGTGAGATCGAAGGCGGCGCTGGGGCGCTGGCGCGGGAAGGCGCCGTCGTCCAAGCCGAGCAGCGCGATGACGCGGTAGGGCACCGAGCGCATGGGCGCCATGGCGCAGACGGTGATGGCGCCGCTGCCCTCGCGGCTGCCGGGGGAGGCGCGGTCGAAGGCGCTGTCCAGGGCGGCGCGCACGGCGGCGAGGGCGCTGGGGCGCTGGCTGTGGGCGTGCTTGGCGTGCTCGGTGAGGGCGTCGATGGCGGCGCGCGCTTGCAGGTTGGCCCAGGCGTCGTCGTCGCCGGTGGCGGTGAGCTGGTCGAGCAGCGCGTGCAGGGGCGCGGCCCACTCGCTGAGGGGGCGCGGGTGGGTGAGGGTGCGCAGCGCGGCGCGCAGCCCCCGGACGAGCTCCATGAGGGGCCCAAGCAGGGCGGTGGAGCGCCCCTCGATGGCGTCGAAGGGCAGGATGCGCTGGGCGAAGAGCGCGCCGTCATCGTCGGGCATGCACACGCCGAGCGCGAGCCGCTCCAGCGCGAACTCCCAGGTGTTCTGCGCGTCGCGGGGCTGGTCGTGGGCGGCGCGGTCGGCGGCGTCGAGGCCCCAGCGCGCGCCGGCTTGGCGGGCCCAGGCGTCGACGAGCGGGACGTCCGCGGCGTCCAGGCCAAAGCGGCGCTGCACGGGCTCCAAGAGCAGCAGCTCCAGCACCGAGGAGGCGGTGACGCGCTCATCCACCAGGGCGAGGGCGCGCGCGAGGGTGTCGGCGAAGGCGTTCTGCTTGCGAAGGCGCTGATCGTCGATCATCACCGGGAGGCGCGGCGCACCGGCGGGGCCCCAGCCGCCGGAGGGTTCGCGCTCGGTGCGGCCCTCAGAGAACACGGCTTGCACCAGCGGGGCGAAGGTGGCGACGTCCGGCGTCATGACGAGCACGTCGCGCGGCTCGAGGTCCGCGTGCGCCTGCAGCAGGTGAAGCAGCGTGTCGCGGAGGGCCTCGACCTGGCGAGTGGCGCCGTAGCAGGCGTGCAGCTGCACCGAGCTGTCCGAGGCGGCGAGGGCGCGGCCCGGCAGCGCGGCGCCGAGGCTGGGGTGCCGGGCGTGCAGCAGGTCCGACTGTAGCCACGCGAGGGCGGTGGGCGCTGGCGCGTCCGCGGGGTCGTGAAACAGGTCGACGGCGTCTTGCACGGCCTCGGGGGGCTGGGACTCGAGCACGAGCTGCAGATCGCGCCCGACGCGGCCCATGGAGGCGAGCAGCGGGTGGCCGTCGAGGGGCTCGGCGTCGTCCGGGGCGAGGGCGTCGGGGAGGTCGTCGCGGAGCAGATCGCGCCAGCGCTCGGGCGCCTTGGCGCGCTGGCGAAGATCGGCCCAGTACGCCGAGGAGGGGCAGAGCACGAACAGGTCGACGTCCACCGGCAGGGCCGCGAGCAGGTCGATCCACGCGGGGGGGAGGCTGGAGAGGCCGAACAAGCGCAGGGGCTCGCTGTCTGGTGGGGGGGCCGCGGCCGCGAGGGCTTGGGTGGCCCGCGCGAGGCGCGTTGCGCGGTGCGGGGCGTCGCTGAGGTGCTCCTGGAGGGCTTTCCAGAGGGTTGGCTGCCACGCGAGGTGCGCGGGGACGGGGGCTGCGCTGCTTCCCTGGCTCCACGCGACGGCGAGCTCGGGGCGGAAGGTGGCGTAGCGGTCGAACACGTCGGCGATCTGCCGGGCGAGCCCGTACTCGCGCGACTCGGCGGCGCCGGCGACGCCGAGGTAGGGGCGGAGCGCGGCGAAGTCCGGCTGCTCGTACAGCGCGGGCAGGCGCTCGAGGATGGACCACGCGAGCGCGTCGGGGCCCCAGGGCGCCTCCGGGGCGGCGTCCTTGGTGTCGCCGAGCTGCTTGTCCAGCGCCTCGGCGACCAGGGCGGCGGGGAAGGGGAAGTCCATGGCGGCGCAGATGCCGAGGCGCTCGGCGAGCCGCTGCCGCAGCCACTGCTCCATGCCGCGGCTGCCCACCGCGACGCGAATCGGCGCGAAGGGGTTGGTCGGCGGCGCGCTCTTGAGGAGCGCCGCGAGGAGCTCGGCGAGGTGCTCGATGCGGTTGCTGCGGTAGAGGTGAAGCGGCATGGCGCGACTCGGAGCTCGGGTGTGCCCGAAGGCTAACGCCGAGCTCGCGCAGGGGGGCTCTCACCGGGTGACAGCCCCTCGCGATCCTCAGAAGCGGCTGGACAGCGTCAGGCCGGTCGTGCCGGCGCCGACCATCGGCGCGAGCACCGGGCGCTCCAGCGCGCCGCGGCTGCGCAGGAGCTCGGCTTCGCCGATGACAGCGCCGAGGCCCATCGCGGCGAGGCCGGCGGTGGTCTGTTCGGGCATCCGGGTCGCCAGCGTCGGTGCGGGCTCGACCGTCGGCGCAGGCTCCTGCGCAGCGGCGACGCTGCTGCCGAACATTGCCATCACCATCATCGCGGACGTCCATCGACTCATCGTCGTCATGGTCACTCCTTGTGTGAACATTTGGACGGTTTCCAGACCGCGTACAAACGCTATGAATATCGTTAGTTCCTGTTGTTTCGGCTATTGTTCGGCCGTGGCGTGCCAGGGGAGTCCACGACCGTGTCTACGATCAGTCGCCCTCTGCGTCCATTGACTGCGACGTGACGCTGCGAATGCGCATCGCGCGCAAGACCGGGGTCGCCGCGGGGTGTCATGGTAATCTCATCCGCTCGTGGCGATCGGCGATACGAGCACCTACACTGATCGCCACGGCGCGCTCCTCAGCGTCAACGGAAGGACAAGCCTATGAGCGCTGCGGGAGCGGCGAACCTCGCGTGCGCCTCGATCGCGTTCATCGTTGGATGCGTTGAGCTCGTGTCCTTGCGTCGCGAGACGCATCGGCGCGCCCGCGGAGTAGCGGGCGGTACCGCCTTCTTTGCCAGCCTGTACGCCTTCATCGGCTGGTACCACTACGACTACGTCACGGCGGCCGGCGTCGTGTGGTTGGTGCGCGTCGAGTTTGCGCTCATCGCGCTCATGACGCTGTCGCTCGGCGCCTACGCGTCGCAGCGCACGGCCGAGCCGGGCTACGACGCTCGTTGGTGGTGGCGGAGCGCCGCGCTCATCAGCGGCTTCATCCTGTTGACGCCGTGGGTCGTGCCCAACACGGTGCGGTGGATACGGGTGGGGATGGCGGATCGCCTGTATCCGCAGCCGCCCGACTCGGTCTTCTCCATCGGGCTCATCCTGTTCGGCGGCGGCTTGGTGCTGTGGTCCATGGCGCGCATCCTGCGGCATCGGCCCACGCTCCCCGAGCGCGTGCCCTACACGGTCGGGCTTAGCATCTGGCTGCTGACCGCCGGCTTGGACGCGCTCTTCGCGCTGCAAGTCATCGACATGCCGATGTTCTTGATGGAGTTCGGCTTTGTGGGCTTCGCCTTCACCATGCTGCTCGCCCACACAGCGGAGCACATGAGCTTGTTGGCCGCAGCGGGGCGCGAGCAAGCGATCCTCGTCGGTGAGCGCGAGGCGGCGCGCGCCGCCACCCACCAGAGCGAGCTGATCGGCCGCTCCATCGTGGAGAGCGTGTCCGAGGGCATCGTCGTGGTGGACGGCGACGGGCGGATCACCCTGTGGAACGGCGTCGTTCGCGAGCTGACGGGCACGCCCGAGGCGGTCGCGCACGGCACGACGCTGTGCGACCAGCTGACGCTGTGTGACGCCGCTCGCGACGGGCTCAATCGCGCCATGCACGGCGCGCTCCACGACGGCGTTCGCACCGAGGTGGTGGTCGAACAGCTGGGAACGAGCCGCAGCTTACGCATCGTCGTCAGCCCCCATCGCAGCGAGCACGGTGGGCTTGGCGGGGCTGTCGTCGCGCTGCGCGACATCACGCCCGAGCTGCGGCTGTCGACGCAGATGGCGCACTTGGACCGCATGGCCTCGCTCGGCGTGCTCGCGGCGTCGGTCGGGCACGAGATCAACAACCCGCTCGCGAGCTTGCAGCTCAACATCGACTACCTGATCGCCGAGCTTCCGGTGCACTCAGAGCTCGCCAGCATCGCCAACGACATCGCCGTGGGCTCCAGGCGTATCGGCGCCATCGTCTCCGAGCTCAAGGCGCTCAGCCGCCAGCGAGCCGTGAGCGAGCACCAAGGAGCGCGGCTCGACGCGGTGGTGCATTGGGCCGTGCGCACCGCACGGCACGCTGTTCAGCACCACGCCACCCTGGAGGTCGAGTGTGAGTCGCTCCCCCTCGCGCGCGGCGACGCGGGGCAGCTCGGCCAGGTGCTGCTCAACCTGCTGATCAACGCCGCGAACGCCATCGAAGCCGGCGGTCCAGCGGAAAACGTCGTGAAGGTCCGCGCCTTCGTCGACGGCGACGTGGTCGTGGTCGAGGTCTCGGACACGGGCGTCGGCATCGACCCCGCGATTCGCGAGCGCATCTTCGAGCCCTTCTTCACCACCCGCCCCGCCGACGGTGGCACGGGCCTGGGCCTCTCGATCTCGGCCGAGGTCGTGCGCGCGTCCGGCGGCACGATCACGGTGCGCAGCGAGGTGGGGGTCGGCTCGACCTTCCGCATCGAGCTGCCGATCGTCGCGGAGGCTGAGGGCGACTCGGGCGACGATCTCGACGAGCTGCTGGACCGCCTTGACGGCGTCTCCTTGTTCATCTTGGACGACGACGGACCCTTCCTGCGGGCTGCGAAGCGCAGACTGGGGGCGCTGGGGGCGCGCGTGTCTGTCACCAGCTACGCGCAAGAGCTCATGACCTGGATCGCCGCTGGGCTGCGGTGCGATGTGCTGCTGTGCGACCTCATGATGCCCGACGAGAGCGGGGTGGAGGTGTACGAGCGCTTGTGCGCCGAGGCGCCGGAGATCGCGGCGCGCACGATCTTCATCTCGGGCGGCGCCGTGACGGAGGTCACCCGGCGCTTCGCTGAGGAGCACAGCGAGCGGGTCCTCGACAAGCCGCTGCACTACCCGCTGCTGGTGAGCCGCGTGCGCGGCTTGGTCAAGGCGCTGCCGGTCGATCACCTCGCCGTGCGGATCCCGTCGTCGGCGAGCCCTCCGGCGGGCCCGACCGTTCGCTGGCCGGACGCGGACGCCTAAAGCGCGTCGGCTCACTCGCCCTTGTACACGACCTCGTACAGGCGCGGACGTAGCCCTGCCGGGCTGCACGCCCCACCAGCGGGTCTCATTCGGGGTGATGTGCAGCTTGTACTGCTTGTCGATGGAGCCGTCGCGGCGGAACAGCCACGCGATGTTGTAGAGGTGGTGGTCCTCGACGGTGAGGTGGGTGCCGCCGATGATGTTGACGTTGTGCTTCACGGCGAGCGCGGAGCACAGCTCCACATAGGCCTCGGTGTAGGCCGAGAGCGCGCGCCCCGCGAGGGCCGGCCGCTTCTCCGCGAGCACCTGGTCGACGAGCTGCTTCTCCATGACGCGGTCGACGTACTGGCGCGCGGTCATGTCGTCGACGTAGGCGCGGTAGCCGGGCAAGCGCCCGCCCACGACGATGCGCTTGAGGTTGAGCTCGCGGGCGAGCTCCTTGTGCGCGTCGTACAAGCGCCGGGACAAGCGCATGCCGCGGTACTCGGGGTCGACCATGATCTCGATGCCGTAGAGCGTGTCGCCTTCGGGGTCGTGGGTGCCGATGTTGCCGTGGTCCGCGATCTCGCGACGATTAGACCGTCGGACTCCACGACGAGCTGCCCCTCGGGGAAGCGCGCGAGCTGGTTCTGGATGTTCTCACGGCGCCAGGTGGGCATGCCCGGAAAGCAGCGCTGCTGCATCAAGACGAGCGCGTCGAAGTCGTCCATGCGAAGGGGGCGGACGAGGACGTGGCTCTCGTAGTCGGACAGGTCGCTGGGTTGCATAGGTGGTCTCCGTAGCGGCGGACCTATCGCGACTTGCCGCAGCGCGGAGCGAGCCGCGCAGCGCGGGCCCGCTCCGGATTGTGCGCGACGACCTGACTTAGGCGCCGTACTCGCGGACCACCACCAGGCCTGCGCCACCGTTGCCGCCGCAGTTGTGGGTGCCGACGTGGGTGCCGCCGCCGCCGCTGCCCTGCACGCCGTCGCGGCGCGCGCCCCAGATGGTGCCGCCGGTTCCGGCGCCGCCCCAGTAGCTCGCGCCGCCGGTGCCGCCCGACTCCTCGTTGCCTTGGCCGTCAATACTTCCGGTATCGCCGTCATTTCCGTAGAGGTTCAGATCGCCGCCAGCGCCCACGCCAGCGAGGCCTCCGACCGCCCAGGTGGTCGGAGGGCTGCCGCCGGTCGCCGAGAGGTAGGACCCGAACGAGGAGGCGCCGCCTTTGGTGCCGCCGTTCGACACGTTGCCGCACGAGCCGGTGCCGCCAGCGCCGACGGTGACCGTCACCGACGATACGGTCGACACGTCGATGAGGCGGATCGACGTGCCGCCGGAGCCGCCGCCACCCTGCGCGTCGTCCGAGTTGTGCGAGCCGCCGCCGCCGCCGCCGCCGGTGACGATCACCTCGACGCGCGTGACGCCGAGCGGCTTGGTCCAGGTGCCGCTCGCGGTGTAGGCGTGGATGCCCAGCAGCGCCGCGCCCACCGGCCCTTGCGGTCCCGTGGCGCCAGCGGGACCAACGCTACCGGTAGCGCCGGTAGCGCCGGTAGCGCCGGTGGACCCCTGAACGCCAGCGTCGCCCTTCGGTCCGGTGGCTCCTTGAGGCCCTGTGGCGCCAGTAGCTCCTTGGGGTCCGGCAACGCCTGCGGGTCCGGCAACGCCTGCGGGGCCGGTAGCACCTTGTGGTCCGGCCGCGCCTGCGGGGCCTGTCGCTCCCTGGGGCCCGGCGGGGCCGACCAAGCCGGTGGGGGAGCCGATCCAGTTGCCGTTCGCGTCGATCACGGCGTTGCCGCCGACGGACAGGCTCGCGAGGCCGCCATCAGCGACCCACTGTCGGCTTAGGTCCGACATATTGGCTGGGAGCTGGGACTCGGCGATCCGCCCGGTGATGTCGGCGGCGTCGTGGGTGTGCGCGCCGCGCGCCACGGTGTCCACGCTGGTGCCGACGGGGATTCGGTTCATGTCCAGCGTGCCCGACGTGAGGTCGGACGCGCTGTGCTCATGCAGGTTCTTGACCTCACAAATCCAGCTCAAACCGTTAAAAACCATGATCTGCTGGGGGGTGCACGAGGGCGGCGCCCACCCGTCGTCGGAGCCGTCCGCGAAGCCGGAGGGGATGCTGTTGAGGTCGGACCAGTCGACCGTCGGGGCGCCGCTGCTGTCGATGACGGTCCTGCCGTTTACGCGGATCTCCGACGCGTCTACCAGGCCGCCGTCGACGTTGGTGGCGGTGTCGGCGCGCAGGGCCCACGGCACGCTGTGGAGCTGGGTGCGCGCGAGCTCCGGGGTGCCGTCGACGGCGAGGCTAAGGTAGACCTCGTCGGAGGCGAAGTCCTGGGGGTTGAGCGGCGCTGAGGACCCCAGCACGACGGCGTAGTAGCCGTTGTCGAACTGCACCGTGTGCGGCTCGCTCCACAAGACGGTGCCGCCAGTCGGCGCGTCGTGGAGCGCGAAGGCGATGGCGTGCGAGCCCGTCAGCGGGTCACCTGCGGCGTCGAAGAGCCGGCCTTGGTGCGAGAAGGTGAGCGGCGCGGCCACGGCGATCGAGGCGGAAGTAGCGAGCAAGGCGATGGCGACGAGGGCAGGCGAGAGCAGCGAGCGCATGGAGGATCCCCAGTGAGTGCGGTGCAGCGTACGTGATCGCTGCGTGCGCTGTTAACTGGCGCGTCGCGATCTGCCGCGTCACGTCACAGTGCATCTCGAGCGGAGGCACGGGCACGGGTACGAGCGGCGGCGGCTCGGACTGGGGCGGCGGCGTGGAGTGCTCGTCGTGCAGCACGGACGCGCCGTGCGGCGACGGCATTTTCGCGGGCTGCTGGCTCAACGATAATGCAGGAAATTCCTCGTTCTGCGTCCAGGACTGCACCGACTCAGGCGCCTGCCCCTCGGGCTCCTCGTGCTCGCCTGACCAGGGCGAACCCTACAGCACCTGCATCCCCGACGCGGGCACCGGCGGCACCGGCGGCGGCGGCAGCAGCAGCAGCTGCACCTCCGACACCTGGAGCAACTTCGAGGGCAACTGGTTCGCCGCGAACTGCGCGCGCTGCCACGGCTGGGCCTCGTCGCACACCGCGGTCGCCTCGCGCGCCTCGGCGAACATCAGCTGGATCAGCAACAACAGCGTGCCGCCGTCGAGCTCCGTGTCCGCTTCGGACAAGGCCCGCGTGCTGCAGTGGTTGGGCTGCGGCGCTCACTGACCGCGGCGCAACGGAACCACGCCTCCGCGATTTGGCGTACCGTGTTCGGGTTTCTCGCACGCGGAGGTTTCATGTCCACGACCTTGGTTCCTTACCTGAACTTTGACGGCACCTGCGCCGAGGCCATGCGTTTCTACGCCGACATCTTCGGCGGCGAGCCCGAGATCATGCGCTTCGCTGACAGCCCCATGCCTGCGCCCCCCGGCGCCGAGCAGCGCACGATTCACGCCAGCTTGCGCGCGGGGCAGGTGGTGATCCTGGCCTCGGACACCCTGCCGGGCATGGCGTTGCCCGTCGTCGGCAACGCGCACCTCAGCCTGGGCTTTAGCGACGCGGCCGAGCAGGATCGTGTCTGGGAGCGCCTGATCGAGGGGGGCGACGTCATGATGCCCATGGCGCAGCAGTTCTGGGGCCGCTTCGGGGGCGTCGTCGATCGCTTCGGCGTGTCGTGGATGCTCAGCTTGGACGCCCCGCGGGGCTGAGGGGCCTAGGGCGCTTCTGCGCCTAGGAGGCGGGCGGTGGGGGCGATGGCGGCTTGCAGGCCTTGCTCGATGGCGGGCGGCTCCCAGCCGACGGGGACGTAGTGGGCGGTTGGGTGGAAGTTGAGGTGCGCGCCCCCGCTGACGGCCAACGCGTCGTACAAGACCTGTGGCACGGGGTCGACCGTGGGCGTGGTCGTGACGCGGTGGAGGTAGGCGATCGTCTGGGACGTAAGGCTCCAGCCGGTCTCGGGATCGGTCCAGACCTGCGTCGCGACGTGGAGGCCGTCGACGACCTCGCGCAGCGTGGGGCCGAAGGCGGTGGCCACGGGGGGGCGATCCCGCTCGGCCGTGGACCGCACCCCACGCCCGTGGCGAGCGCGTTGACTAGAACCTCGCGAGCGACGCCATCGACTCCAGCGGGTCGAGCACGCCGGTGTCGAGCAGGTCCTCGACGCGCGCCAAGAAGTTGTGCGCGTGATCGATGTTTCGCGCAAGGTTGTACGAGACGTCGACGGCGATCTCTTGCAGCGACATGCCGAGGTCCAGGCCGGGGTGGCTGAACACGAAGAAGCGGAACAGCGTGTACCGCAGCAAGATGCGCTGGGCGTGGCGCACCATATTCGGAGGAGCCCCCAAGGAGCGCGAGTACCACTGGTTGATCAAGAAGGTCGTGCCGAGGTGATCGACCACCTTGGGCTCCAGGCGCTTCCAGAGGTCGCGGCGGGTCGTGTAGATGCGCGTCATGCGGTCGAGGGAGAGGTTGGTCGGATCCTCGGGGTCCCACAGGGGCACGCCGGGCGGGCGGTAGACGCCGAGGGCGCGGGTGACCATGCTCCGATAGGGCGGGTGCGAGGCGTGCTCAAGTCGTCCAAAGACGAGGGTCTTCACGACGTTCATCGCGAGCGGACCTCGTCCCATACCCATCGCCAAGTTGGCGTGCAGGTCGTCGACCACCTCCAGCGCCTCGACGAGGGCGGCGTCGAGGTCGTCCGTGCCCGTCTCGCCGACGCGGGTCGCGAGCCACGCTGTGGCGAAGACGCGCGTTTGAAGGGGGTAGTCATCGGTGCGCAGCAGCGCCGCCATCGTGTCGCGCACGGCGCTTGGGGTCTGGCGGAGGTCGACCGGCGGCTCCGCCACCGCCATGCCTCGGTAGGCGGAGGTGTCGATGGGAACGAGCTCCGTCGACTTGGCGTCCTTGAACAGCAGCCGTGCCATCTCGGGGCAGGAGAGCGTGCCCGCGAGCTCGATCTGATCGCCTTGGCGAATGAGCTGGCGCGGGTAGGTCGAGCAGGTCTGCGGGATCGCTGTGGCGCCGTGCTTCGCGTGCACCGTGCACAGGCCGTCGGGGCTCAAGGCTGAGCAGGTGCCCTTGCCTACGAGCTTCATGCGCGGCCCCATCTCGTCGTGGCACAGGAGCTCGTCGGCAGGTCGCCCTTCACGCGCTAGGGCGGCCCGCAGGCGCACCTCGTCGGAGCCGGTGAGGGCTACCCGCCACCCGGCGCAGCAGGTGTCGGGGCAGGCGTCGGCGATGCACTTGAACTCACTCGCGTAGCGGAGCGAGACGCCGGTCTTGGTGAGCGTAGTGGCCAGGGCTGCCTCCCAGCGCTCTCTTCGGATCAGTCGTCGGTGGGGTCAAGCGTCGAGGCGCGCTCTACGAGCCTGCACGCGGCTTGTTCACCGTCGTCACAGACTAGGGTCAGGGTTAGGAGCAGCGCCTCGCGCTTGGGCCGGTCGTCGGTCAGGCGGAGGGCGGGGGCGCAGGCGCGGGAGGCGCCCTGCGTGCACGCGAAGGTGAAGAGCTCCGCGGCGCGCTCGCGGTCGGAGCGGATCCACAGGCCGTGCTGATAGCGCTGGGCGGTCGGCGCGCACAAGCTCAGCTCCCCGGCCAAGCAGGCGCGGGCGAGGGCCTCGGCGTGCAGCTCGGCGGCGGGGCGCGCGCCGCGCTGGGGGTCCACCACGCGGGCGAGGTCCAAACAGGCTTGGCGCGAGCCGGCGCGGCACCCGGCGACCCAGTTGTTGACCGCCTCATCGACGAGGCGCACCTCTAAGTGCAGGGCCCCAGCGCGCTGGCAGGAGGCGCCGTGCCCGAGGGCGCAGCCGCGCAGGTAGTCGTCGAGGGCGAGGCCGAGGTCGAGCTCGGGCCCGGAGCGCTCGTGGGGGAGCCCGCGCTCGAAGCAGGCGCGCCCGTCGCCTTGGCCGCACGCTTGGTCGAGGAGCGCGTCCGCCGTCGCGAGCTCGCGCGGCACGCCAGCGCCGTCGCGGTAAGCGAGGGCGAGGTTCACGCAGCCATCGAGGGCGCCAAAGTCGCACGCGAGGCGGTTGAGCGCCGCGGCGGCGGGGGGCGTCGCGCGGCTGGACCAGGCCAGGCAGCCCTTCGCCCAGCCATCCAAGCAGGCGCGCTCTTGCTGCTCGGGGGTGGGGGCGTCGCCCTCGACACAAGCGCGGGAGGCGCCCGCGGTGCAGGCACGCTCCAGATCGCTCGGCTCCCCCGTCACCCAGGCGTGTACGAGCCAGGCGAGGGCGGCCTGATCGCGCTCGGGCAGGAGCGCCGCGTCGAGGTGCAGCGGCGTCGCGTCGGGGCGCAGGTCGCAGACGGCGGGCAGGCCCGCGCAGGCGGCGCTCCACAGGGGGGCGACGGCCTCGGCGGCGAGGGGGGCGCCGTCTCGCCCCTGCACGAGCACGAGCGCCCGCGTGGCCAAGAGCTCGCCTCGAACCGAAGGATCGCCGTGCTCCAGCGCGCTGATGCTGTCGGCGACGCGCTGCGCGAGGGCGGCCACGTCGGGGTCTTCGACGGTGAGCTCGCGCGGGAGCAGCAGCTCACCGGCGGTCGCGGCGGGCGCGAGCAGGGTGAGCGCGAGCAGTGCGGTCGCGCGCGGGTTCAAGGCGCTAGCGGACGACGCGGCGCGCGCCGCGATCCGCGAGGAGCTTCTCCAGCCGGTCCCGCTGATCGCCTTGGGCGACAAGCGTGTCGTCTTCGGCCACGACGCCGACGCCGAGGGCGGCGCGCAGCTCCTTTGCGAGGCGGTCTTGGCCGCCGGTGACGCCCTCGATGAGCGTGACCGTCTTGCCGCCACGCCCCTTGCGGCTGATGTGCAGCACGACCTTGGGCGCGAAGGTGAACGCGGGAGGCGGCGGCGCGGTTGGGTCGAGCACCGGCTCGGGCGGGCGCTCGGTGGCCGTGAAGCCGGACTTCTTGAGCAGATCGGCGAGGGAGTTCATAGCACCAAGTCTAACCGGTGTGTCGCCCGGAGCGCGCGAGCTTGAAGTAGTTGATGAACGAGCGGAACAAGCTCACCGGGCGCCAGCGCTCCGTAGAGCCGAACAGGAGCTGCAGGACGTGACGGGTGGGCACGTTCGGCTGGAAGGCGCGGGTGCAGTGCGCGCAGTAGGTCACCACCTCGGCGCCAGCGGCGGAGAGGGCCTCGCGCTTGCGGTTCGCGGAGGGCGTCTTGATCAAGCAGCAAGCGAGCGGGTGCTTGCCCTTTCCTGGGTTGACCAGGTTGAGGTTCGCTTGGGTCGCGAGGCGCTCGAAGGCTTGGCGCTGCTCGTCGTCGCGGCGGGCGGGGCAGGGGTGGTGCACCGTGAGCGCGGTCGTCGCGCCCACGTCCCAACGCTCCTCAGCGAGCAGATCGTAGAGGTTGACGATGCGCACGCTCGGCACCTCGGCGGTGACGCGGGAGAGCTCGTCATTGCAGTTGCCGCAGGCGACGATGAGCTCCTTGATGCCGTCGCGGCGGATGGCGTCCACGAGGCCCTGCTGGAGCGGCGCCGCGGCCTCCTTCGACACAAACTGCGTGAGCGGGCGCCCGCAGCAGGCGGACCACAAGCCGGTGTCGGGGTTGCGCTCGCGCAGGTGGTCGTAGACCTTGGCGGTCAGCGCCGGATCGGAGCTCGGCAGGGAGCAGCCCGGGAAGAAGAGCTGCTTCTTGCGGCTGCGAAAGCCGAAGGGCGCGAAGTTGCGCAGGCCGAGCTCGATCCGCCAGCGCAGCGCCTTGAGCCACGGTGGGACGGCGCGAGCCTTGTTGGTGCGGGGGGATGGCTTGGCGCTCACGATCCTCTCCTAGCGCCCGAGACGTGCCGAGCGCACCGCGAAGAGGTGTTTGCGGTGCGAGGTGTGGCGAAGAGGCCTAGAAGAAGCCGCGCACGCCGAGGGCGCCGACGGGGAGGTGCACAGCGGTCATGCCCTGGCCGAGGATGAGGTCGAGGCGGGCGCCGAGGTCGAGGGCGATGGCGGAGCTGAGCGGGACCAGCAGGCCGCCCTGCGCGCCGACGACCGGGTCGCTGTTGTCGCCGAGGCCGAAGTGGCCGCCGGCATAGGGGCGAAGGCTGTCGCCCGGGAAGAGGTACTGCGCGCCGAGGTCGACGCCGACGCTGGAGACGCCCGACGCCGCGGCGATGCCCACGCCCGCGCGAAGCTCGACGTTGTCCGTGATGAAGTAGCCGAACGATGGGGCCAACAGGACGGCGACGAAGGTGTCGCCGTTCGAGGCGAGCAGCTCCACGGTGCCCGACCCGCCGAGCTCCATGGTGCCGGCGTGGATGTCGAGGGGCTCACCCGCGAAGGCGGAGGCGCTGAGGCTGAGGAGCGAGGCGAGGGCGAGCGACTTCATGGTGGGGATCCCCGTGGGTGATCCGCGCTCCTAACCCTCACTCGCCCCGCGTGTAGCGCGAGCGCAGCAGGCGTAGGTTCAGGCTGGCTGGTGGGACGATGGCGCGGGAGCGTGCTCGGTGAAAATGCAATATGGGCCTTTGTGCCGCCTTCGCTTTCGCTCCCGCGACCGGGCTGGTGGTACGAGGTACGCGCATGACGAAGCCATGGAGCTGGGAGGGGGCGAGGTGGTGGCGGTGTGACCTGCACGTTCATACGCCCGCGTCGTACGACTACAAAGATCGTGGTGCAACCTACGAGGACTGGGTCGCGGCGGTAGATGCGTCGGGCGTCCACGTGGTCGCCATCACCGATCACAACACCGCAGCGGGCATTCGCAAGGTCCAGGACGCCGCGGAGCACGCCGGATTCGTGGTCTTTCCCGGGGTAGAGCTCACGGTCAGCCCAGGCGTTCACCTGCTGGGGTTGTTTGACCCGGCAGCGGATGGAGACGCGGTGGCCGCGCTGCTCGGCCGATGCGATCTCCCGCACGAACGCTTCGGCGACCCCGACGCGATCTCACCCAAGTCAGTCATCGACGTGATGGCTGCGATCTCGGGTGCTGGTGGCCTGTGCATCGCGGCGCACGAGGTCAAGGCCGACGACCCGGCGCTGCTCCAGTACGTCGACGACACGCACGCTGCGTACGGCCGACCCGCGGGGAGGCTCCCGCAGGTGAGGTCGTCAGACGCGCACGAGCTGGCGCATATCGGGCGCGCGTCCACCTGGATCAAGATGACGAAGCCCAACCTGGAGGGCCTTCGCTTGGCCCTCCACGACGGCGAGCTGTCGGTGGAGCGACACAAGCCGGGCGAGGATCCGAACAGACACTCCTGGGACGCCATTGAGTCGATCACCGTGTCGAGAGCTCGTCACATCGGCCGCAACCCCGAGTTCGTGCTCCCGCTGAACCCTTGGCTGAACGCGCTGATTGGTGGCCGTGGAACGGGAAAATCCTCCCTGGTCGAGCTGCTGCGCGCGGCGATGCGGCGCGAGAACGAGCTCCCGACGTCGCTCCGGCAGGAGTGGGACGACATGATCCGCGTGCCCGCCAGCCGTGGTTCGCGCGGCGTCCTCACGCAGGACACCGTGGTCACCGTGGTCTACCAAAGGACCACGCGCGGTTCCGGATTCAGTGGACTCCGAGCGGTGGGGCCGTCCCCATCGAAGTGGAGCAGGCAGACGGCTCCTGGACGGCGAGCCCCGGCAACGTCGCCGAACGGTTCCCCGTCCGCATCTACAGCCAGAAGCAGGTCTACGAGCTCACCCGCGATCCCGGGGCGCTGCTCGGCATCGTCGATGAGGCACCTGAGGTCGGCCTTCGAGCGTGGAGCGAAGCCTGGACGGCGGAGGAGAGCCGCTTCCTGTCCCTGCGAGCCCAAGCGCGAGAGATCGGAGCCGCGTTGGCCGACGAGCCCCGGATGCGAGGGGAGCTCGAAGACGTCCAGCGTAAGCTCGCGGTGTTTGAGGCGGCGGGGCACGCGGAGATCCTGAAGCGCTGGCAGCACCGTCGCCGTCAGCGGCGCGCGATCGAGGTGCGCGCGGACGAGCTGGACGGCGTCGTGGAGGCGATCGCTTCCGCTGCGGACGCCGCGCTGCCGCCCGCGTTCGACGACGCCGGATTCGACACGACCGATGCCGCCGATGCCGCCGTCCTGCAAGTCGCCGCACAAGTCAGCGGCGACCTTGCGCAGCTGCACGCGGACGTTCAAGCGCTGGTGGTGCGGGCGAAGACGATCCGGGACGCGTGGCTCGTGATGGGCCTTGACTCTCCGTGGCAGGCGGCGTGGACGGAGGCCGAGGGCGCCTACGACGCGCTCGTGGTCGCGTTGAAGGCGGCCGGCGGCGCGGAGCCTACGGAGTACGGTCGCGTCGTTCAGCAGCGTCAGGTGCTTGAGGCCCGTCTCTCGTCCTTCGCTGGCCAGCGGACCAAGATGGAGGCGCTCGAAAAACAGGCGGAGACATGCCTATCGCGCCTCATCGAGCTTCGGCGTGAGCTCAACACGCGCCGCCAGGACTTTCTGGCCACCGTGCTCAACGGGAACCCGCTCGTCCGCGTCGAGGTCGTCCCGATGGGGGACGGGTCCACTGTGGCGGCGGAGCTTCGGCGGCTGCTCGGTCGAGAAGACGGTGCCTTCCAGAAGGACATCGGGGAGCCGGGCGACGCTGGGACCCTCGTGGGTGAGCTCGTCGCCAACTACGTCAGTGACTACCTGAGCGCGGACGCCGCGTCCCGCACGAGCCTCGCCTCCGCCCACGAGGCCCGGCTCGCGGCCCTCAAGGCGAAGCTCTGGGACATCCTCCGGTCGACGGTCGCGGCATCGGACAAGCGCTTCGCGCAGCACATGGCCGGCCGGCCGCCCGAGCAGATGGATCGCCTGGACGCTTGGTTCCCGCCCGACGCGCTGCGGGTGTCGTTCCAGGGCAAGGGCAAGGGATTCCAGCCCATCGAGCGGGGGTCTCCGGGCCAGCGTTCGGCTGCGCTGCTCGCGTTCCTGCTGTCGCACGGTGACGAGCCGATCGTGCTCGATCAGCCGGAGGACGACCTCGACAACCAGCTGATCTACGAGCTGATCGTCCAGCAGCTCCGCGCGATCAAGCTCCGCCGACAGGTCCTCGTGGTCACCCACAACGCCAACATCGTCGTCAACGGCGACGCAGAGCTCGTCGTCGCGCTCGACGTCGTCAACGCGCAGGCCGCGGTGACTTGCAAGGGCGGGCTCCAAGAGCAGCTCGTCCGCGACGAGGTCTGCCGGGTGATGGAGGGCGGCGCCGAGGCCTTCCAGCGACGCTACCGGCGCATCGCGCACGGAGGTGGTGATGTTTGACGCAGCCGACGAGCTGCTCGACAAGATCCGGCTTGGCGAAGACAACGCCCTTGAGCTCAAGGTGGTCACGCTCAGCGGTGCCAAGGTGAGGGGGCCCGCGCGGGACGACCTCGCGGACGAGCTGGCGGCGATCGCGAACACGTCCGATGGCGTGTGCGTGCTCGGCGTCGACGACAAGACGCGCGACGTCGTGGGCATCCCAATCCCGGCGCTCGACAGCGTTGAGACCTTCGTCCGCGCGCTATGCGACGACAGCGTGAAGCCGCCGCTCCGCGTTCACATCCTGCGGATCGAGCTGCCGGACGCGCTCGGCACGCCGCGCGCCGTGCTCAAGATCGACGTGCCGCGGAGCCTGTTCGTTCACAAGAGCCCCGGCGGTTATTTTCACCGCATCGGCAGCAGCAAGCGCGAGATGCAGCCTGACCTGCTCGCGCGTCTATTCCAGCAGCGGAGCCAGGCCCGGATCCTCCGCTTCGACGAGGCGGCTGTCCCCGACACCAGCCTGACCGACCTCGAACCAGCGCAGTGGCAGCGCTTCGTGACCCCCGAGGTCGAGGAGCCCGTTCGTACGTTGCACAAGCGTAAGATCCTGACGTCCGACGAGGGCCACGAGCGAGTCACCGTCACTGGCGCGCTGCTGTGTTCGATGCACCCCGAGCAGTGGCTGCCCGGCGCCAGCGCTCGTGCCGTTCGATTCCGTGGGACCGAGCAAGACTCCAACTACCAGATGGACGCCGCGGACTTCACCGGGCCGCTAGACCAGCAGATCCTCGGCCTGTACGCCTTCGCGCTGCGGAACATGCGGCGGTTCGTGCGGGAGGGTCCGCCCCCTGTCGAGGTCACCCAGTTCGCGCCGCGCGCCGTGTTCGAGGCGGTCGTGAACGCCGTCGTGCACCGGGACTACTCGATCCACGGGTCGCGCATCAGGCTGTTTCTGTTTGACGATCGCTTGGAGCTCTACTCGCCAGGAGCGTTGCCAAACACCCTGTCGGTCGACAGCATCGCCTTGCGACAGTCCACGCGGAATGAAGCGATCAAGTCGATCATGGTCAAGCTACCCGTGGGGGAGGCCGGCGCGGGCAGCGGCCGTGGCTTCTACATGGAGGCGCAGGGGGACGGCGTGCCGGTGATCAACCGCGAGACCAAGGCCCTAGCCGGCCGAGCGCCCGTTTGGAGGGTGATCGACAACAGCGAGGTGCTCGTCACCATCCCCGCGGCGAGCGACGCTAGCGAGCTTCGAGCGCTGGCCTACGACCCCCGCGTGTAGCGCCAGCGCAGCAGGCGCAGGTTCACGAGCGCGAGCACCGACGCCGCGAGCAGCCAAACCGCTGGAGCGACGATGGCGCTGAGCGGCGCGCCGCGAAGGCTCCACCAGTGATCGTCTAGGAAGGGCCAGACATAGGCTTCAACGCGGTAGTTGGCCAAGAAAGCGGCGCTTACCGCCGGGACCAGCGCGAGCGCGCCCAGGTTCGCCGCCCAGGCGACGCGTCGCGAGGGCACGGCGAGGGCGATGGCGGTCGCGCCGAGGGCGAGCGTCAGCCACACCGCCAGGATCCATGCGGCGAAGAGCAGCGGCGTGAGCAGCGGCACCACCGGGAAGAGCACCTCGGCGGGGTACGCGTTCGCGCCGCGAAGGTGGATCAGCGCGAAGGCGACGAGGGTGGCCGCCGAGAAGGCGATCGGCTCCAGCACCAGCGGCGCCGTGCGCACCAGCGTGCCAAAGAGCTTGGCGCCGAGCAGCTTTGCGGTGGAGGTTGTGGTGATCGAAAGGAGCTCGCCCGCGCCCTCGCGGCGCTCCTCGTCGACGCCCCCCGTCGCCGCCGAGGCCGTGAGCTGCGCAGCGACGACGAGCGGGAGCGTCGTCGCGATGCCGAGCACGCGCTCGAGGTCGACGACGAACCACTCGGATCGAAGGTCGACCGCCCGCGGCCCCCAGAGCGCCGGGGGTGTGACGGTCCGCCAGAGCAGCCACGCGCTGACGAGCGCCCACCCGAAGGCGAGCGCCGCGACCCACGACAGCTTGGGCCCGTGACCGCCGCCGAAGGCCGCCCGCGCGAGGAGCGGGTGCAGCGTGCGCGTTGGCGGGGTGAGCCACCGCAGCAGGTGGTAAACGCGCCCCTGCCTCGCCCCTCCGCCCTTGCCCCTGAGCACGGCCGCGCCGAGGTCCAGCCAGGCGCCGGTGACGAGCACGAGCAGCAGCGTGATGGCCGCGAGCCGCAGTTCCGACGTCGTCGCGAGCTTCACCAGCGGCGGGATCGCGAGCAGCGCGAGCAGGTTGGTGACCGTCGCGTACCGCAGCCACCGCCGATCGGCGCCGCTCGCCACCTCGCCGCCGCCGACCGCGAGGTTCATGGCGGCGCCGCCTCGGAGCAGCACCGGCAGCAGCATCGGCGCGGTGAGGACGAAGGCGGGCAGGGCGTCCCCCGCGGGTATGCCGCTGTTGGGCGTCAGCGCCACGTGCGCGAACAGGGGCGAGGTGAGCGAGACGAACTGGGGCACGGTGGAGCCACCGCGCGCGAACTCCAGCCCCGCGACCAGCGGCAGGACGAGGAAGACCGTGATGCCCCACGCCCAGGTGAGCACGATCGGGCCGGTGACCTGGCGCGTCGAGGTCGCGAGCACCGCGGACACGCTCGCGAGCAGCAGCGCGATCCACAGCGGCGCCGCGACCGCGAGCAGCAGCTCGCCCGTCGTGACGCCGCCGAAGCTCTGCCCGACCGCGAGGAGCGGGAGCACGCTCAGCAGCGTCGTCTGCAGCCCGAGGAGCCGCGCGCCGAGCTTGCCGATGAACAGCTGATACGGGCGCATGCGTGTCATCGCGAGCAGGTCGCCGCTCGCGTCGTCCCGCTCTTCGACCATCGCGAGCGCCCCGAGCACCGGCGCGACGGCGAACACGAGCAGCATCATGAGCCACGCCAACACGGAGTTGCCCTCGCGCGCGTCGGTCGCGAGGGTCGCGATGTGGACCTCTTTCCACGGCAGCCACAACAGGCCGATCAGCAGCAGCGGCGCCGAGAAGCCGAGTCGAAACCACCACAAGCGCGCCCGCCGCGCCGTCCGCCGCGCGTCGCGCATCAGGACGAGGCTCAGCGACGGGCTCTCAAGCCACGCTCGCAGGGCGGCCCTTATTGGACGAGGCCCTTGGTGAGCTTCATGAACACCTGCTCCAGCGACGGATCCTGCTGCTCCAGGTAGCGCACGCCGAGCTCGCGGTGGACCAGGTGCGCGCAGAGCAGCGCGATGTCCGTGCCCTCCTCCAGCACCACCCGCACGAAGGCCCGCTCCTCGTCGACGTCTGCGCTCAGCACGGCGGGCAGCTCGCGGAGCACCACCGCCGCGCGCGCGTCGTCTGTGGTGCGCAGCCAGACCTCGAAGTTCTCGCGGGCGGCGGCAAAGATCTCGTCCAGGCTGCCCTGAATGACCAGCTCGCCCTGCTCCAAGATCGCCAGGCGGTTGCAGACCTCGGCCAGCTCGCTGAGGATGTGCGAGGACAACAAGATCGTCTTGCCCATGCGCTGAAGCTCGCGGAGGATCTCGCGAATCTCGATGCGCGCCCGCGGATCCAGGCCCGAGGCCGGCTCGTCGAGGATGAGCACCTTCGGGTCGTGTACCAGCGTACGCGCGAGGCCCAAGCGCTGCTGCATGCCGCGCGACAGCCCGTCGATGAGCGCGTCGCGCTTGTAGGTGAGGTCGGTGAGCTCCAGCAGGCCGTCGACCAAGCCGCCGCGCTTCTGGGCGTGGATGCCGTAGGCGGCGGCGAAGAAGTGCAGGTACTCCGTGACCGTCATGTCGCGGTAGACGCCGAAGCTATCCGGCATATAACCGACAAGAGCGCGCACCGTCTCCTTGTTCTCCCACACGTTGAGCCCGTCGATGAGGGCCTCGCCTGAGGTGGGCTCCAGCAGGGTCGCGAGCACGCGAATGGTGGTGGTCTTGCCCGCGCCGTTGGGGCCGATGAAGCCGAAGAGGTCGCCCTCGCGGACGTGCAGGTCGATGCCCTTGAGGGCGTGCAGGCCGCCGTAGACCTTGGTGAGCTTGTGGGTCTGAATCACGGCTGGTCTCCGGAGGTCGCGGTGGGCTCGTCGACGGTGAGGATCGCGCGCAGGGTGCTCGTGGTGGTGGACTCGGGGGCGAGGCCCGCGAGGTGCAGGTCGCGCAGGGGGGCGTTGGTGCGGGCGACGAGCTGCCACGGCCCGGTGGGCGCGGTGCGCGAGGGCTCGAAGGGCAGCGGCTCGTAGCGGGAGCTGGCGTGCTCGCCCTCCTGGAGCGCTCCACGCGTCGCTGTGGCGCTTTGTCCAGCTCGAAGGTCTGAAAACTGCCACTGTCCGTCGCCGTGGTAGACGCTCGCTCGGTCGAGGTCTACGGGGAGCGTACTCGTGAGCGTGAGCTGGTCGCCGTCGAGCGAGGCGGTCAGGCCGCCTGGCGCCGGCGCGACCCACTGGCGCCGCAGGTAAGCGAGCGTCCAGGTCTCGCCGTGGTAGCTGAGCTGCGCGCCGCCGTCGAAGGTGCTCACCACCGGGCTCGTCATATAGCCTCCGTCGCGCAGCGGGAGCAGGACGTCCTCGGGCCCGGCCCCGCGCAGGTCCAGCTCCACCTTGCGCGAGGTGAACACGCCGAGGTCGCTGGAGCCGCGCCACAGGGTGGTGCCGGGCAGCACGTCGACGCCGTCGAGGCGAATCGCGACCGCCTGGCTGCCCTTGTACTTGGCGGTGCCCACCAGGGCGACGGTGGTGAACAAGGCGATGAACAGCGGGAAGGTCACCCAGGTCCAAGGCTGGCGATTTAGCCGTTTTAACACCATATAGTCGACGGGGCCGATCAGCAGCAGGTAGAGCGCGGCGATGAGCAGCAGCCAGGGCAGCGGCAGCGGCGCGACGCCGGGCATGGCGCTCAGCGTGGCGAGGGTGTCGTCCCACGCGCTCGCGTCCTCGTCGGGGTGGGGGCGGACGTGGGCGAGGAGCGCGCTGTGCAGCCGCCGCCGCTCGGGGATGGTGAGGCGCTTGAGGGCCGGCGGCTCGTCGGGGGCGTCGGGCGGGGGCAGCCAGAGGAGCGCGCGCCACAGGGCCTCGCGGTCCTGGCTGAGCGGCGCGACGCTCGGGCTCGCGGTGAGCACGGTGACGGTGCCGAGCCCGTAGGTGCCGACCACCCACAGGGGCGCGTCGTCGGCGCTCGCGAAGACGAAGGTGTCGCGCCCAGGCACCTGGCGCACGGTGGCGCCCGCGACCGGCGTGACCACCCCCCACGACGCGCGCCGCGGCTCGATGATGCCGTACAAGCGGTTCAGCGAGCGGTCCGTCGGCGCTGAGAGCGAGACGGGGAGCACCTCAGCGAGGGGTGAGCTCGCGACGGCCGCCCAGGTGTCGCTGACGGTGAGCGTGAGGTGCCCGCCCGTCGCCACCCAGCGGGTGAGCGCGTCGAGCTGCTCCGGGAGCACCCGAGACGGATCTGCGTCGGGCCAGATCACGCCGTCGAGGGCCTCGTAGCTCCAAGGCTGGTCAGGCAGGCTGGAGAGCGGGATCAGGCCGACGACCACGTTGCGCGGGTCGTCTTCGATCGCGGTGGTGCCGTAGACGGCGCCCTCCCATGTCTGGCCGAGGGCGAGCAGGCCCATCGGGTCGTCGCCGAGGACGCCGAGCGTCACGTCCGCGTCGAGCGCGGGGAAGAGCTCGAGCTCCGTGAGCATGGGCGGCCCGTAGCCCGGCTCGATGGTCAGCGCGCGCTTGCTTCGGCTCTCCCGCGGCAGAAAGGGCAGCGCGACCCGCTTGATCGTGCCGGAGGGCAGCTCTACCCAGCGCTCAAAGGAGAGCGCGTCCATGGCGTCAAAGCCCTGCGTGCTCACGCTCACGCGCACGCGGGTGCTCGGCCCTCCGTTCGCGAGCTGCACGTCCACGCTGGTCCAAGCGCCGGTGCGCATGACGCCGTCCGCGAAGGCGTGGGCGCGCGCCGTGACCATCATCGGGCGGATGCGCAGCGGCGCAGAGGGGTCGTCGGGCGGCTCCTGAGCGAGGCTTAGCAGCGGCAGGGCGAGCAGGGCGGCGACGAGGGGCGAGGGCATGCGGCGCCATTGTAGCGCAGGCGGCGCCCCGCGATCAGAAGCCCGGGCGAGGAAGATCGAGCAAGCCGACGACGAAGACGAAGTGCGCCCCCGCCCCCGCGAGCACGAACAGGTGCCAGACCTCGTGGTGTCCGAAGCGGTCGGGCAGCGGGTCGGGCCACTGCTTCGCGTAGACCAGCGCGCCGACCGTGTACGCGAGCCCGCCCGCGAGCAGCCAGGCGAAGGCGCCGCCGTCGAGCTGCGGGAAGATGAGCGGCGCTGGGATGAGGGCGATCCAGCCGAGGCCCAGGTACATCGCCGTGGAGAGCCAGACCGGGCAGTCGATCCACAGCAGCTTGAGCACGGCGCCCGCCACCGCGAGCCCGCACACGGTCGCGAGCATGCCGATGCGCCAGCGGCCGTCGAGCAGCAGCATCAACACCGGGACGTAGGTGCCCGCGATGAGCGCGAAGATCGCCGCGTGGTCGAGGCGCTGGAGCCAGCGGTTGCCGTGCTCGCCGAGGTCGAAGAAGTGAAAGCAGGTCGAGGCGCCGAACAGCGCGACGAGCGAGACGCCATAGATGGCCATGCTGATGAGCTTTGGTCCGTCGGTGCCGCTGTGCGCGACCAGGTAGCCGAGGGCCCCGACGCCGAGGAGCGCCCCCACAAAGTGCGTGAGCGCGCTCATAGGCTCTTTGTTGAAGCGGGAGGGGCTCGTGGACATAAGCGCGCCTATCGGAGGCGCCCGCCGCGATTGTCACGGGGGGAACACGGGCCGTCGCGACCGCGCGAGCTACGGGCAGTCCTGCGCGTAGGTCATGCCCTCCCAACCGAGCAGGCCGCTGTCGGCGCTCCATTGACCTTCGAGCGTGCCCAGGGACCAGTAGCAGGACGAGGGCGGGGAGCCCGGCGGCGTGAGCCCACACTCGGCGGGTGAGGTCGCCGTGAACCGCGCGGGCGCCGTGAAGAAGCAGGGCACGCCGTCCGGGGCTTCGCTCGGCGTCGGAGCACAAGTGGCCGGAGCGTTCGGCGAGCTGCACGCAGCGAGCAGCCACCCCAAGGTGGCAAGCGTGAGGCGAGGGTAGGCTGTCACGGCGTCTCCAGCGGCGTAGGCGTTGAGCCCGAGTTCGCGCCCGATTGTACTCGAACCCTCTGGAGGCGTAGGCTTCCGCCCATGAAACACCGCATCGCTCGTGCCACAGGCGCCCTGCTGCTCGCCCTCCTCGTGCCCTCCGTCGCGTGGGCGAGCGACCAAGGGGGCGCGGCGGCGCTGCTCTTCCTCTTCGCGATCTTCGTGCTCCCGGCGCTGTTGGCGGCGCTTGAGTTCGCGTTGACGGTCGTGCTAAGCGTCGTTTCGCCCGCGAAGCCCGCGCGCCGCTGGGTGTTCGGGTTGGCCGTCATCTCGGTGATCGTCTCGGGCTTGGTGCTCGTGCTCTCGGTGGGCGGTCCGGCGCTCATCGGCGACCTCGGGGGCGGCGTTTGGGCCTACCTGCCGGCGGCGATGGCGCTGACGGGGCTGCTGATCGCGACGGCTCACCTCGTCGGTGAGCTGGGGGGCGTTGCGTGGCTCGGACTGCGGGTCGTGGCCTGGGCGCTCCCGCTGGCGGTGCCGGTCATCGCCGTCGTCGGGATGGTGGTGAGCGAGGCCGGCGACGCGGCCCGCGACAGCCACCTCGTGCAGCGCCTGCAGGGGCACTTCCTCGGCACGACGAGCCTGGGCTTCGTCGACGGCGGTGAGGCCATCTTCGCGGCGGGCTACGGCTCCGGGAGCCACGGTGAGCGGCACCTGCAGCGCTACGCTCGCCAAGACGGGCTCTGGCAGCGCCAGCCGCCCACCCACACGCTCGACGAGAAGGTCGAGGCCGCGGCGGTGAACGGGGCGCTGGGGCGCGCGCTGGTGGCGACGGCCACGCAGGTCTGGGTCATCGACCCGGGGGCGGCCGACAAGTCGCGCCTGCTGCCCGACTCCAGCGGCCTGTACATGGCGGTGGCGCTGAGCGCGGACGGCCGCTTCGGGGCTGCGGCAGGCGTGGGGCAGGTTCGGGTCTGGTCGCTCGATGACGAGGGTGAGCCACGGAGCTTCCAGCCCCTCGAAAAGGGCTCTGACGCGCTGGTCTTCGGGCCCGAGGCGCGCACGATCCTCGCCGTCGGAGCGGACCAGAAGCTCGTCGTCGTGGACGTCGCGAGCGGCGAAGCGCGCTGCGTCCTCCCCAATGTTCAAGCGAACGTCCTCGTCCTCGACGCCGACGGCACCCACGTCCTCAGCGGCGGTACCGACGGCGTGGTGCGGCGCTGGGACGTGGACGCCTGCGCCAGCGCCGGCGTGGTCGCGACGCACCACGCGAGCGTGACGGCGCTCACCTTCTCCGCCGATCACTCCATCCTCGCCGTCGGCGACAGCCGCTCCCGCGTCAGCCTGTCTCCGCTGCCGAGCGGCGACGCCGTCGCGCTGGGCCAGGTGTCCATTAAGGACGATCCGTACGGCTTCAACGAGGTCACCTCGATCGCCTTTCATCCAGATGGGCGGACGCTCGTGGCGGGCTCGGTCGGCAACCTGGGCACCATGGCGCTGTTCCGACTGCCTTGAGCGTGAGCGCGCCGCTACTCGGGCGCGCGCCACATGGCGTAGTAGGCCTCGGTGAACGGGCCGTCGTAGACGCCCTCGAGGTCGCCTTCGTAGTGAACCACCTTGTCCGCGCGGCGGTTCCCCACGAGGTAGTCCCCGACACGTCCGACGCTGTTGAAGGGCACCTGGACCGTGCCGCCCGCGTAGGTCGTCACGAGGTCGAGCTGCTCGCCCCAGTAGGCGCCGTGCTCGTCGTGGCCGCAGGTGGCGTCGCCGCTCGCGAACTTGGCTCCCGCGTGTTCTAGGTGCAAGGACTTGCCTTGCAGAAAGCGGAGCGCGCCGCTCTCGTCGGTCACCCAGGTGCCGTACACGCCCCCCAGGCCCTCGTAGGGGACGCCGCTGCTGGTCGCCCAGCCCATCTGCAGGCGCTCGCCGTGCGTGACGGTGAGGCCCGTCATGCCCCGCACGCTCACGCGCCAGGTGTCGCCGTCATCCGTGACGATCGTGTAGGCGAGCGTGTCGTCGGGGGAGGTGGTCGCGAAGCACTCGCCGGCGACGACGGGCCCGACCTCGGTGACGGTGCCGACGAGGGTGTAGGCGTCGCTGTTCGGGTCGTGCCACGCAGACTCCCAGTCGGTGCCGCCATCAGGCGTCACGATGCACAGGTCCAGCGGGAGCTCGGTCGCGGGCGCCACGCAGGCGGGGAGCGAGAAGGTGTCGACCGGCTCGACGGGGTCGGCCGCACCGGGGTCGGTCCCGTCGGCGGTGTCCGCGTACAGCACACCGGGTTCACAAGCGAGCAGGAGGGCGAGCGCGAACATAAGAGCTCCATTGCGAGGCCGTGTGATGACACAGGGATGTGGACGTCGCCACACAAAAAATGGCGGCGCTTGAGCGCGTCCGGCCGCGGCGTCGCTGAGCTCCGCGATAGTGACGACCGCTACCAGGAGGGCGCGATGAGCGAGCAGCCGACGATGCGAGAGACGATTCAGCAGTGGGCCCAGGGGGCTGGAGCGCTAAATGTGGCCTATGTCGGCGTCGCAAGCGGATTATTGGACGCCATCGACGCAGCGACGGACGTCAGCCTCGCCGGCCTCGTCGCGAGCACGGGGCTCGACGCCGGCTACGTGAACCGTTGGCTGGACGCCGCTTACGCCTTCGAGCTGCTGGACGAGGTCGATGGCCAGCTCGCGCTCAGCGAGGCCGGGCGCTTGTTCACGCGCTCCACGCCGCAGAGCATGTGGGCGATGCCCGTGAACCTCATGCTCGGCGCGCATATGGCCGAGCGCGCCGCCACCCTCATGCGCACGGGCGAGCGCCCCGGTGAGCGCGTCCTCGCCGAGCGCGAGTCGATCCTGCCGCTGTTCGGCCCGATGCTGGAGGCGACGTTTGGACCGATGTTCGAGGCGCAGATATTGCCTGCGCTGCCGATCTTTCGCGAGCTCAGCGAGAAGGGCGGGCTGGCGGTCGACCTCGGCTGCGGCAACGGCTGGTACCTGCGCAAGCTCGCCGCCGCCTTCCCGGGCGTGCGCGGCGTGGGCATGGACGGCTTCGACGAGAACATCCGCCAGGCCACCGAGCTCGCGGCTGTCGCTGGGCTGTCCGAGCGCTTGAGCTTCCGAGCGGGCGACCTCCACGACTTCACCGTGGCGGAGCCCGTCGACCTCATCGCCATGAACCGCGCGCTGCACCACGTCTGGGACGAGAAAGAGCAGGTCTTCGCCCAGTTCAAGCGCCACCTCAAGGTCGGCGGGGTCGCCGTGATGTGGGAGCCCGCCTGGCCAGCCGATCCCCGCACCCTGCGCAACCCCGCCAGCCGAGGCCTCGCGGTGCAGAACCTCGGCGAGCACATTCAAGGCAACCACCTCCTGCGCCCCGACGAGATCGTCGCCGCCTTTGAGGCCGTGGGCATGAGCGCCGAGGTTCACCTGTTCTTGGGCGGCAAAGAGGCGATCGTCGTCGGCCGCAAGTGCTAGTCTAGACGTGCTGGCGATGGAGGGCAGATGTCGATCCTCAGGTTGGGCGCGTTCGCGCCGTGGGTAGCCTTGGTCACGAGCAGCACCGCGTGGGCTGGGGGCTCTTCGGACTTCCAGAGCGAGTACACCGATCGCGCGCAGTGGGACGTGCCGCTCTTTATGCCTACGGAAGCCGCGTGTACGGACGTGAAGAGCTGCGGGAGGCAGTGCCGCACCGCGACCACGCACCCCTACCGCGGGTCTGAGAACTGGCCGGGCGCTGCGGCGTGCGAGAAGCTCGGCGGCATGTACGCGGACGGCAGCGCTAGCAAGAAGTCCAAGCCAAATCCTACGATCGCGCGCAATTCTTGGCACGCGGGCTGCATGTTTGGCAACGCGGTCGCGTGCGAGAAGGAGGCGGGCTCCTACGAGGTCGAGGGCCGCGAGAAGTCGGTGCGCCACGCCCACGCGATTCGAGCGGCCAGCTGCCGCTTGGGGGACGCGCGCGCTTGCGACGCGACGGAGCGCATGGTGGGGCAGTACGCCACGTACACGTTGTCGCCGCCCGATCGCTCCAACGTGCACCCGCTGCCGCTCCAGTACCTCGCGGCGCCGACGGTCGAGGTGGACCCCGCCAGGGTGGGCTGCGGCTACCGCATGGTGACCGTGGGCGTGCCCTTCTTGTGGTCGGACCCGGGCCTCGCGGAGCTGTCTGGGATGACACCATACTCCCACTGCTACGACGTGTGGATCCCCGATTACGCGGCGGACGCCAACGCTTCGTGGGCGGCGGCGAAGCACGCGGAGCTGCGGTACCGCCACCCCATCACCTACCAGCAGGTCAAGACCGAGGGCCTTATGTGCATGGGCGGCAAGCCGTCCATCCTCGTCCTCGACAACAAGGGCGAGGTCGCCTGCGATGGCCCTGAGGGCAACGAGCCCTGGGTCGAGCAGGAGTGGTGGCAAGCGACCAGCGAGGACGGCGCGCTCTGGGTGAACATCCGCTACACGATTCAGCGCGTCGACGAGGGCGGCAAGGTGCGCATGCCCAGGATCGTGGACGCGCGGGCCACGCAGTACGCGCGCGACGGCGAAGCGCCGCGCGACTGCGGCGAGGGCGACTGCGCCACCGAGTACGTGCGGGACTACTACGTGGACGACGCGGACAAGCCGATCGGTGACGCGCTCGTGATCATCATCGACGACGTCACCTACGACATGCCCGCGAACTGATGGTGCGCGTCGGTGTGCTCGCTCCGCTGGTCGCCGCGCCTTCGCCGCGTGCGGCGGCAAGCCTACGCCCGGCTACTTCGACGCGGGCAACGGACCGCTCCTCGCGTCGGGGGACACCGTCTTGCAGTGGGACGCGCACCGCGACCTGTACCCCAACGTGGACATCAACTATACCTGCCTTACAACCTTGGATATGATGGCCGACTCCGAGCCGGTGCGCGTCACGGTGCGCGATGCTTTCCTGTACCCGGGGCCCTCGCTCGCGGATGACGGAGGCGTGTGGTTCCCAGCGGCGACCGACCTCTATCGGTACTCTGCGGGGCTCGCGGCGGAGCTGCTCGCACCGCCTATGTGGGGAGCGCCGACGGCGCGGTCACCGCGGTCTCAGCGGAGGGCGCCGTGCTGTGGACCGCCTCCACGCCCGAGGACTTTGTCCTCATCGCGCTGGACCCGCAGACGGGCGAGCGAAGCTGGGAGACCGTGCTCGGCTTGCCGGGCTATTCGCCCGTGGTGGCGCCCGACGGGACCGTCATCGTCGCCGACGATGGCGATGTCTACGTCGGTTGCGCGGACTACCTCTGTGTTGTGACGGGTGCAGGCCGACTTCGCGAGCGATGGCCGCTTCAAGCGGAAGAGGGCGACGAGCCTGGCCATACGCTCGTCGGCCCGCCGCTGCTGCTGGACGGCCGGGTGGCGGCGGTGCGCGATCCCTACGCGCCCTTTCACGGCGACACGCCGCTGCGCCCGGGCAGCTTGGAGCAGCTCGTCGTCCCGCTGCCGCTCATCGGGGCGCTGTCGGATTGGAGCACCCACTCGTCCCAGGCGAAGGCCTCGAGCTGAACCCCCGCTGTTCGTGATGGCCTGGCCCGATGGGCGGGGCTTCGCGATGGGTCCTACGGCACGCGGCAATAGCGTGAACCTCGCGCAGGGGCGCGCGCTTACCCTCGGCAGCGTGACGCCGCTCGGGCTGCACATCACCTTCGAGGACGAGCCCTCCGCCATGACGGTGAGGCACCTGCGGTGTCGCGCGGTGGGGCTCGTATTGGGGCAGGGGCTCTGCGACCTACATCGGCGAGGTCGGCTGGCCCGAGGCGGACACGGTGCTCTACCTTTTCGCGTCGGCGCGCGAGCCCAGCGACGCTGAAGACCGATCACCCAGCGCTCACGCTCGACTACGGCGTCCGCCTCGTCGATGGCACAACCATTCGGAGCGATGGCCTCGCTGGCTTCGAGATGCGCACTCACGGCTGGGTGTTCGCCCCCAATGGCAGCGCCGTGCCGCTGTTTCGCGACGCCTCCAGGTGGTTGATCCGCCGCCAAGGCACGGTCGCGTGGACGGTGCACGACGGCGCGCTCTACCGCGCCGACGCCGCCGGCGAGCTCTAGCCGCTAGCGCGCGGCCTCGTCCTCGGACGCCGCCCTCACGACCTCGCTGCCCTTCGCCACCATCTCCGGCAGGTTGAGCGCGCCCAAGGTCTGCAGCATGCCGGGCAGGTGGGCGATGACCTCGTTCACGCCCTGCGTGATGCGCTGAAAGCCGACGCTCTGTTCGCCTTCGCCGCCCTGGTTCACCATCACGATGCGGTCGATCTTCGCGAGCGGTGCGGCGACGGCGGCGGCGAGCTCCGGCAGGCGCTCGATGTAGAGCTGGCTGATGGCGGCCTGGCCGTACTGCTTCCAGGCCTCGGCCTTGGCGGCCATACCCTCGGCCTCAGCGAGCTGGGCGGCGCGCACGCTGTCGGCGTGGGCCTGTCCACGCAGGCGGGTCGCTTCGGCCTCCGCCTCGGCGCGGCCGCGAATGAGGGCGATCTCCACCTCGCCGAGGGCGCGCTGCTCGGCGACCTCGGTCTCGATGCGCAGCAGGGCCTCGGCGTTCGCGGCGCGGGCGGCGGTCTGCACGCGCTCGGCCTCGGCGAGGGCGGGGCTGGTGACCGTGTGCTTGAGCTCCTCCTCGATGCGTGTCGTCTCCAGGCGCTCCAGCTCGATGCGCTCCTCGCGCTCCAAGCGGCTCACGCGGCGGCGCGACTCCAGCAGCTCGAGCTCGATCTTCGCCTGCTCCAAGCTCGGCGCCGCGTTCACGCGCACTTGGGCGGCGGCCACGGCAGCCTGCAGCTCCAGGTCGCGCTGCTCGCGCACGGCGTTGGCCTCGGCGATGTGCTTCGCCACCTCGATCTCCGCCATCTCGGACTGCTCGCGGGCCTGGCAGGCGTCCACGGTCGAGAGGCGCGTGGCCTCGGCCGTGCCGATGTCGGCGTCGCGGCGGGCGTGCGCTTCGCCGAGGATGGCGTTCTTGTTGACCTCTGCGAGCTGCGGGCGGCCGAGGGCCTGCAGGTAGCCGGAGGGGTCGAGGACCTCGCGAATGGTGAAGCTCACCACCTGGATGCCCATATTGTCTAGGTCTGCTGCGGTGAGTCGCTGAACGGACTGCGCGAAGGCCTCAGGCGTGGCGTGAATCTCCTCGAAGGGCAGGGTGCTGATGACGGCGCGCAGGTGGCCCTGCATCATCTGGTGGGCGATCTGGTTCATCTCCGCCGTGGACTTGCTCAAGAACATCTCGGCGGCGGTGGCGATGCGCAGCGGGTCGTCGCTCGACACCTTGATCTGCGCGATGGCGTCCACCACGATGGGGATGCCGAACTTGGTGAAGAACTC
>Ga0210044_10001965_pt1 | contig 31201 bp, 17 predicted proteins | sample CryGey13umfilter_2_FD_183959 | JGI IMG/M metagenome (GOLD analysis project Ga0210044, IMG submission 183959) | Groundwater microbial communities from aquifer in Utah, USA - Crystal Geyser 4/9/14 3 um filter (SPAdes) (version 2) | ecosystem: Environmental > Aquatic > Deep subsurface >...
CTGCCCCGCCTGTACCGCGACGCCATCGTGCTCGAGAGCTGGGAGGGCTCGCACAACACGTTGTGCGCCCAGGTGCTGCGCGACTTCGCCTGGCGCGGCCTGCATCGCCAGTGGCTGGCCGAGGTGCGAGACGCCGTGGAGCGCGTGCGCCACGAGTCCCTGCGCGAGCACCACGACCGCGCCGCGACGGTGCTGAAGGACGTGGCCCACCGCATCGATCACCTGCTGACTGGCCCCGCGCGGAGCGGGGAAGCCGCGCTCGAGAGCGGAGCGACGCGCGCGAAACAGGAGGACTACGCCAGCCTCCACATCCGGCGCGTGGTGGACCGCATGTGTCTGCTCAACAGCTACGTCAGCCTGCTGCTGGAGCTGAACTGGGAGCTGGAGGGCCCCTCAGGGCACGAGGTCGGCGGCGTCGCGCGGCTCCAGCGTGTGGTCGTTCTTGTAGCCGTTCACCACGCCGACGATGGAGCTGAATGTGCCCCCCACCGCCGCGGCCGGCTTGCCGTCCACCACGCCCCCGTCGTAGATGAAGTCCGCGACCTTGGCGCACGGGATGGTGCTGCCGCTGCAGGTCGATCCGTCGTCGGCGACGAAGAACGCGTCGGTCCCGGTGACCATCGCCGCCACGGTGACGAGCTTGACCCGCACCAGCTGGCTCTCCTGCGCCTCGGCGTCCGTGCTCCCCGGCTGCAGCTTGGCCGTCGTCAGATCCACCGGGTCCACCAGCCCGCTGCCGGTGACCTTGACCACCGGCGAGGACAGCTCGTCGATGTTGTTGAAGGTCTCGAGCACCGCATCCACCGTGACCACGTCGCCCAGCTTCAGCGGCGTGCCCGTCTCGTCGGCCGGCACAATGTTGTTGGTGTAGACGAAGATCGCCTCGTACGCTGCCTGACCCTCGCGCAGGTAGTAGCCGAAGTTCGCGGCCTTCGTCGTGCGGATGCCGATCACCGTGGCGCCCTCGAGGTGGACCTTGGCCCCGTCGGGGGGACGCTGGCCCAGCGAGGGGTCGCGCAGCTCCTTGATCGTGTAGGGACAGGGCGCGTTGCCCGGGTTGGGCTTGGGACAGAAGTCGCAGGCGTCGCCCATCGAGTCCCCGTCCAGATCCTCCTGCCCCGTGTTGTGGACCTTGGGGCAGTTGTCCAGGCCATCCTCGACCCCGTCCCCGTCCTGGTCCTTGGGGTCGCGGGGGCACACCGTGGTGTTGGGCTCCAGCGGGCAGGGGTCGCACACGTCGCCCACCAGATCCCCGTCGAGGTCCGGCTGCTTCCCGCCGTCCATCGGACGCACGGGGTTGAACACCGTGGGGCAGCTGTCCAGGCTGTCCTCGATGCCGTCGCCGTCGCCGTCCTGGGCCGTGATGCTCCCGTCATACTCCCCTGGACGGCTGGGGATGCAGGTCGGCTCGTCCGGCGGCGGACCGCAGAAGTAGAGCGGATAGGTCGTCCCCACCGCGGTCTCGAGCTGCGCCAGGGTCATGCCGATCTCGCGTTCGAGGCACACCCGACGGGCGGTGTTGCACACCGTCGTCGCCTCGCACCCCTGGGGCGAGAGCGCCTGGACCACCGCGTCCTCGCCGTACAGCGCCTCCCCCCCGCGCAGCACCAAGAGCACGTCGGGCGTGTCGGCGCGCACCACCGCCGCGTACCCCGGGCGCTGGGAGCCGTCGAAGATCGTGATGTCGCCCCAGTACCCCGGCTGCAGCACGCCGATCTCGGTGCCGAAGCCCAGGGCCACCGCGGCGTTGACCGTGACCATCTTCCACAGATCCTGGTCGCTGAACACGCCGCCATAGTGCTTCTGGTTGAGGTAGTCGGCGCAGGCCAGCTCGCGCAGCACGTTGATCGAGCCCGAGGCGCTCCAGTCGGTGCCCAGGGCGATGCGGACTCCCATCGTGCGGAACAGCACCACGTCCGCGGTGAAGCCGTAGAGGCTGACGTTGGAGCGTGGGGACCAGACCACCGCCGTGCCCCCCAGCGCCATGTCCAGCGCGTCCACCGCCGTGAGCCCCACCGAGTGGATGAACCCCGTGTTGTGCAGCGTGGCGTCCACACCACCGGCCTGGCGCCCGCTCATGCACAGGAACTCGTTGTTCGCCGGCTTGTTCACCCCCTCGGCCACGTGCGGGACATACGCCGACTCCTGCGCCACCACGCTGGCCTTGGGGATCGTGGGGTAGCCGCAGCCGGTCTGGAGCATCGTCCCGCTGGAGTCTCCCAGGGGAAAGGTCTCGTAGTCCGCCGCGGGCGTGCTCAGCCCCTCGGTGTCCTTGTCCAGGTTGCGCAGCAGCTTGTCCGTTCCGCCGGAGCCGAAGATCGACGTGGCGCCGCCGATGATCATCCGCAGCTCACCCCACTTCACGCCCTGACCGCTGGGGTTCTGCGGCGAGCTGATCTTGGGCTTGCCCGCCAGGCCCTTGCGCCACTCGTGTCGATGATCGTAGCGCGTGCTGTTGGTCGCCGGCGCGAGCTGACAGTAGGTGATGTGGTCGTGGGGGTTGATCAGCCCGGGCGAGATGACCCCCGCGGGGCACGCCACCACCGTGGCCGCGGCGAAGTCCGGGTGCGCGCTGCAGTCGCAGCCGGCGCACACGATCCGCCCGCCCTTGAGCAGCAGGTGTCCGTTGTACAGTATTTGGTCCCGCCGGAGCAGCTGCCCCCGGAGCAGGGTCGCGTCTCCGCTGCCGCTGGTCACACCGCAGGCGCCCGACGCCGGGGTGGGAATCGGGGGGTTTTGGCAGACGATGGCCCCGTCGGGGACCGGCTGGGCATCTGACAGCCCGTCCGGCGATCCGGTGTCCGGCCCGCCATCGGTCGCCACCGTGTCCAGGCGCGTGTCCGGGCCAGGGCCCTGGTCCGCGACGGTCGTGTCGTCGCTGCACCCGGACCCGAGCGAAATGAGAAACAGTACGAGGGGGAGATGGGCTGTTCGATTTGGAGTTTGCACGCTCCAATCCTGACACAGCCGCGGGGCCAATGCACCCGGTGGTTGAAGTCGACGTGTAGCCAAAACCACGACTCAGGGTGATCGGGCCTGGAGGGACCCCGAAAGCTCCAGCGTGCCGTGGGCGGGGCAGATCCCATCCCATTGCCAGGTGGTGTGGCCCGGTGCCCGCACCAGCACCGAGATCCGCCGCCCGCTGCAGGGCTCGGTGACGGTCAACGGGGTCCGACCGCGGACGTGGCCCTCGATCACCAGCTCCCCCATCGGTGAAGAGACGACGTGGATCGCCACCATGCGCCAGGGCGCGCGGAACCCCCCGGCGAGCTGGCTCACGCCCCAGCCGTAGGCGTTCCAGAACGTCACCAGGCTCAGCAGCGGCAGCACGAGGCCCAGCAGCAGCCGCAGGCGGTCCTCGGCCCGGCTCACCTCCCGCGGCGCCGGCGGCACCTTCCACTGCCCCGAGTGCCGCAGGCCGACGAGAATCGCCGAGCCGGGATCGGTGGGCTCGTGCTCCTCGATCGGCATCAGCGGCAACTCACCCGTGCGCACGTCGCGCATCGGCGGCGGCTCCAGCCGATACACCACCGAGCTGGACCGACGGCGCAGCGGCGTCGAGTCTCCCGGCGACGCTTCCGCGCTCACGGGCTGCAGCCGCGCACCAATCCCGTGCGCCCCGGGCTTCAGCCGCACCAGGATCTGCTCCTGTCCCCGGGAGGAGCGCAGCTCCAGCAGCCCGTCGCCGCTCTCCCCCACCCCCGCCATCTCACGCAGCTGACACAGCACCTCGTCGTACAGCGGCGGGGGCAGCGAGGTGAGCGGGACGCGTTGATCCTCGGTGGAGAGCGCGATCTCCACCAGCATCGCGCCGGGGTTCAGCGACAGCGCCTGGACCCCCAGATCCCCCGGAGCGCACAGCAGCACGTTCACCACCCGATCCACGCTGGGTCGGGTGCGGCAGATCTCCAGGTCGAGCATGCGGCGGGCCTGCAACGCCAGCTCCGACAGGTCGGGCCGGGCTGCCTGCTCCTTCCGGACAACGGGTCGTTGTCGACGCCACGCCTCCCTCGCGCTGAGAAGCGCCAGCAGCACCACCGCGACGATCAGCACCAGCACCAGGGCCGCCAGCGGGAGCGCCAGCCACCACCGGGGCCGGACCAGGTGGACCAGCGCCGCCGTGGTGTCGGCCCAGCTCTCGGGACCCGTCGCCACCACCAGCGCTCCAAGTCCCAGCAGGAACATCAGCGAGCCGATCAGCAGCAGCAGATTGCCCAGCCGGAGGGTGTTGGTCCGGGGCGCGTCGGTGACATCCTTCATGGGCGGTGATTCTGGCCTCCACGGCCAGGGGCGTCAATTGCTGGTGCGCCGCCGCGCGCCGCCGCTTGACCTGAGCCCCCTTCGCTTCCTAACCTTCCCCGCATGAGACAGGTGCAGCCATGACCCAGACCCACTTCATGATCGAGTGGCTCAAGATCGACGACCTCTACTGCATCCCCCGGGGCCTGCACACGGGGATCGGCCTGCACACGGTGCTGCACTACACTGGCATCGTTCGGCACCACCGCTGGCTCACCGTGTCTGCCGAGGGCCAGCTGAGCTGGCTCTGGCTCCGGCGCACCGGGCCGGTGACCGGCGTGATCGGCAACCTCGACGAGGTGCACGACCTGCGCCCGATGGGGATGATCTTCGAGCGGCTGGTCCACTTCAGCTGCGGCAGCCGCACGATCCAGCTCTTTGCGCCGCGGATCGAGGCGGACCGCATCGTGACCCACCTCTCTCGCCCCTGACCCGGAACGCACGTCATGCCCACACTCGCATACCAACGCCCCGCCGTGGCCGGTCTCCTGCTGCTGTTGCTCCTCTCGCCGGGCTGCAAGCGCAAACAGCCGGGGAGCGGGCCGGCCCCGGCCTCCGCCGACAGGCAGAGCAAGAACATCCCACAACCCCGGCCGGGCACGTTCAGCGTCGCCATGGTCTACGTCGGACCGGTGGGAGACGGTGGATGGAGCTACGCCCACGACCAGGGGCGGCGGTACCTGGAGCAGAAGGCCGGTGTCCACACGGCGTTCGTCGAGAGCGTTACGGAGGGAGCAGAGGCCGAGCAGGTGATCCGCGGACTGGCCCGCAAGGGGTTCGACCTGATCATCGGCACCTCCTTCGGCTACATGGACACCATGGAGAGCGTGGCGCGGGAGTTCCCCTCCCGCCGGTTCGTCCACATCTCGGGCCACAAGAGCAACGGCAGGAACTTCGGCAGCCTGTTCGGCGCGATGGAGTCGATGAAGTACCTGGCGGGGATGGTGGCCGGCGCCCGGGCCGCCGCCGACGGTCAGACCCGGCTGGGGTACATCGCGCCGTTTCCCATCCCGGAGGTGGTCCGGCTGGGCAACGCGGTGATGCTGGGGGCGCATCAGACCTGCCCGCGCTGCACGATGGAGATCCGCTGGATCAACACCTGGTTCGATCCCACCCGGGAGCGAGAGGCGGCCGAGTCGCTGCTGAAGAACGGCGTGCACGTCGTGATCACGGGGGCCGACACCCCGGGGCCGATCCACGCGGCGCGGGACGCCGGCAAGTGGGCCGTGGGCTACGACTCCGAGAACGCCTGCCGCGCGGCGCCCAAGCGCTGCCTCACCGTTCCCTACTGGAACTGGGGACCGGTGTACGTCGACCTGGTACGGCGCATCCGCAGCGGCCAGTGGAAGGGCCCGCGCGAGTACCTGGACGTGGACAGCGGCATCGTCGGCCTGAAGGGGTTGATGGAGGGAGACGTCACGCCCCCGGGGATCCCGCCCTCGGTGGTGCCGCGGGTGAAGCAGATGCTGAAGCAGATGCAGACCGGGAAGCTCACACGCTTCGATCTGTTCCAGGGCCCGCTGCAGGACAATCAGGGCCAGCAGCTCCTGCCCCCGGGGAAGCGGCTGACGCAGCAGGACCTGGAGGGGCTTTCGGGCTGCACCACGTGCATGGGGTGGCTGGCGCAGGGGATCGTCGGCCAGCTCCCGGGTCGTTGAGCGGAGAGACGCCTCTGGAACCGGCTCCGCGGGTCCGGCTGTGCGGCCTGAGCAAGCGCTTCGGCGCGGTTCAGGCCGTGGATCGCGTGGACCTCGAGCTACACGCGGGTGAGATCCACGGCCTGCTGGGAGAGAACGGCGCCGGCAAGTCCACCCTGATGTGCTTGCTGGCCGGGCTGTATCGGCCCGACGCCGGCCACATCGAGCTGGATCGTACCGTGGTCTCGTTCCGCAGCCCGCGCGACGCCATGGCCGCGTCGGTGGGCATGGTGCACCAGCACTTCATGCTCGTCCCGACCCTCACCGTGTGGGAGAATGTGCTGCTGGGCACGCGGGACCGCTGGTTGCTGCGTCCGGCCCGGGCCATCGCCCGGGTGGAGCAGGCCGCCGAGCGGCTCTCGCTGCGGGTGGACGCCCGGGCGCTGGTGGGCGATCTGGGGGTGGGACAGCAGCAGCGGGTGGAGATCCTGCGGGTGTTGATGCAGGCCTCACCACACGACGAGACGCAGCCGATCCGGGTGATGATCCTCGACGAGCCCACCGCGGTGCTGTCCCCCGACGAGAGCGTGGCGCTGTTCGCCACGTTGCGCGCCCTGTGCCAGCGCGGGTGCGCCATCGTGATCATCAGCCACAAGCTGGACGAGGTGCGGCAGGCGGCCCGGCGCATCAGCGTCATGCGGCGCGGTCGGCTGGTGGAGCGCTTCCCTCGGCCGGCCGAGGTCACCACGCACCAGCTCGCGGCGGCGATGGTGGGCGAGGAGATCTCGCTCGAGCTGGATCGTCCCGCGTCGGCGCCGGGGGAGGTGCTGCTGCGGATCCGCGGCCTGACCGTGGCCTCGAGCCACACCGGGCGACCGGCCGTCCGCGATCTCGACCTGGAGTTGCGGAGCGGTGAGATCCTCGGGCTGGCGGGAGTGGCGGGCAACGGCCAGGTGGAGCTGATGGAGGCCATCGCCGGACTGCGCCCCATGGACGGCGGCACGGTGGAGCTGTGTGGACAGGACGCCGCGACGCTCTCCATCCGCCAGCGCATCGCGCTGGGTCTGCGTTACATCCCCGAGGACCGGATGTACACCGGCACCGCCCCCTCGCTGTCGGTGCTGGAGAACCTGGTGTTTCGCCGCTACCCCGACCACGGTCCATGGCTGCGGCTTCAACGATACGCACCGTGGTGCCAGCAGCAGATCGAACGGCTGCAGATCGCCACATCCGGCCCGGCCCAGGCCGCCCGGCTGCTCTCCGGGGGCAACCTGCAGAAGGTGGTGCTGGCCCGGGAGCTGGATCGAGCCCGCGTGATCCTGGCGCTGCACCCCACGCGGGGGCTGGACGTGCGGGCCACGACGCAGGTGCGGCAGCTGCTGCTCCGCGCACGGAGCGAGGGAGCCACTCTGGAGAGCGGAGTGGAGCACGCCCGTGGGCGCGCGCGGAATCGGGGAGCCACTCTGGAGCGCGGAGTGGAGCACGCCCGTGGGCGCGCGCGAAGCGGGGGGGCGATCCTGCTGTGGTCGGAGGACCTCGAGGAGGTCCTGGCGCTGTCTGATCGCGTGGCCGTGATCAAGGGCGGGCGCATCGTATACACCGCCGCTCACGACGAGGTGGAGCTCCCCACCGTGGGCCGCTGGATGACGGGCGGCGGAGCGGCCAATGCGACTTGAGCTGCGCCCCAGGCTGCACCGCTCCACCCGCTTGACGCTGGCGGTCTCGCTGGCGTCGGTGACCGTGGCGCTGGGGCTGGGCGGGGTGCTGCTGTGGATCGCGGGGGTCGAGCCGCTGGCCGCGCTGCGCGCCATCTTCTCCGCCTCGCTGTTCGGCGGCGCCTTCGCTCTGTCCGACACCACGGTCAAGGCCACGCCGCTGCTGCTGTGCGGCCTGGCCTGCCTGCTGGCGTTCCGCGCCCGGCTGTGGAACGTCGGCGCCGAGGGCCAGCTGCTGCTGGGCGCCTGGGCCGCCACCGGCGTCGCCAGCTTCTGGCTCCCCCCGTCGCTGCCGGCCCCGCTGATGCTGACGCTGATGGGGCTGGCCGCCATCGTCGCCGGAGGGGCGTGGGCCGGCATCAGCGGTGCGCTGCGTTCTTACCTCGGCGTGAGCGAGATCATCAGCAGCCTGATGCTGGTCTACATCGCGCAGAAGCTGCTCAACTATTTTGTCTTCGGTCCGTGGAGCGAGCGCGGCTTTCCCCTCACGCCCCCCTTCCCCCGCAGCGCCTGGCTCCCTCGACTGTCCGACTGGGCCGATGGGTGTCCCGCCCTGAGCGGGCTCACCGTACACCTGGGCATGGTGCTGGCGCTGGTGGTGTGCCTGCTGATGTGGCTGCTGGTCCAGCGCTCGGTGTGGGGCTTCGAGCTCAGGATCCTGGGCGACAGCCCGCGGGCCGCGCGCTACGTCGGCGTGCCGGTGGAGCGGCGCATGCTGGTGACGATGATCCTGTCCGGCGCCCTGGCCGGCCTGGCCGGAATGGTGGAGGTCGCGGGGGTGGTGCATCGACTTCAGGATCGCTTCTCGCCGGGCTACGGGTTCGTGGGCATCGCCGTGGCCTGGCTCGCGCGGCTGAACCCGCTGGGCGTGGTGCTGGGGGCGTTTCTGTTCGCCGCGCTGCTGGTGGGCGCCAGGGAGGTCCAGCCCGGCGGGATCTCGATCATGCTGCAGGGGGTGGTGATGCTCGGCGTCGTGGCCGGGGACTTTGTGCTGCGCTACCGCATCCAGCGCAGGGAGCGGGAGGCGGCGCGTGGCTAGCCCGCTGACCTTCGTCGAGAACCTGCTGGCGGCCGGCGTGGAGCGGGGGACGCCGCTGCTGTTTGCCACCGTGGGCGAGTTGCTGGCCGAGCGCTCCGGTGTGCTGAACCTGGGCGTGGAGGGCATGATGCTGCTGGGCGCTGCCAGCGGCGTCAGCGTGGCCCACGTCACCGGCAGCGCGGCGCTGGGCCTCCTCGCGGCGATGCTCGCCGGGGCGGCGCTGTCCCTGGTCCACGGTGCGATCAGCATCACCCTCGCCGCGGATCAGGTGGTGTGTGGACTGGGGCTGGGCTTCCTCGGCGCCGGGCTGGCCTCGGTGGTGGGTGCGGATGTGGTGGGTGTCAGCGGCGTCCCGCGGCTCCCGGCCTTCGACCTCGCGCTGTCCGGCCTGCCGCTGCTGGGACCGGCGCTGTTCTCGCAGAACCTCGTGGTGTACCTCGGCTTCCTGCTCGTGCCGCTGTGCTGGTTCTACATCCAACGCACGAGCACCGGGCTGCGGCTGCGCGCCGTGGGCGAGAACCCCACCGCCGCGGATGCTCAGGGCATCGGGGTGAGCGCCACGCGCTACACCCACGTGGCGCTGGGCGGCGCCCTGGCGGGGCTGGCCGGCGCCTCGCTCTCACTGGCCATCACCCCGGGGTGGGCCGACGGCATGACCTCGGGGCAGGGCTGGATCGCGGTGGGCCTCGTGATCTTCGGCGGCTGGGATCCGCTGCGTTCGGCGCTGGGCGCCTACCTCTTCGGCGCCATCCGGCGCCTGCCGCTGGATCTGCAGGGAGTGCAGAGCCTGCCGCTGTTTCGCAACCCCAACCTGGGTTACTTCCTCGACATGCTGCCCTACGTGTTCACGGTGCTGGTGCTGGTGCTGGTCAAGATCGGCCGGGTCCGTCGTCGCCTGGGTCCGCCCGCGTCGCTGGGGCAGCCCTTCGTCCGCGGCGAACGGGGGCGGTGAGGGAAGAGCTCACCTCAGGGGTGACGGCCTCACTGCGGGCAACACAGCGTTCCGGCATAGTAGTTACCGTTGCAGCCGCCGAAGTACTGGCTGGGCGGATACTGGCCGTAGCCACAGCCGGTCCAGTTGCAGTAGTTGTTCAGCGGGTCCATCTTCGAGGCGCAGACCCGCATGGGAGAGCTCGGCGGAGAGCACTGGTTGCCGGTCATCGCGACCCAGCAGCCGTTGCTCGGCCCGTTGTAGCGCAGGGCGTCGTTGGTCCAGTAGTTGTAGTTCGGCGCCACGCCGCCGCGGCGCGCCACCCACTCGGCGGCGCCACAGACCCTGAACCCGGTGCCGCACAGGGTGGCCCGGCTGGTGAAGGTCACGTGGCCTGCGCAGCCGCGCATCCCCTGCTGGAACACCTGCTCGTCCGTGCCATCCTCGCACCCGACCGAGGGCAGCGTGTCCGGCGGCGGCTTGGTGTCCGGCGGCGGCTTGGTGTCCGGCGGTGGCTTGGTGTCCGGCGGCGGCTTGGTGTCCGGCGGCGGCTTGGTGTCCAGCGGCGGCTTCGTGTCCAGCGGCGGCTTCGTGTCCAGCGGCGGCAGATCAGGCGGGGGCTGGTCCACCCGCGGCTGGTCCGGCACGCCGTCCGAGTCGATCAACGACCGATCGGCCGCCGGCCCATCAAACGGTCCTCGGTCGAGGTGGCTCGAGTCCGCCCGGGCGACATCGGGGGTCGCGGCGGGATCCAGCCCGCTGCGATCAAAGAAGCAGCCGCACAGCGGGACCAAGCCTGCCAGCACCAGCGCTCGTACGACCATCGCCTTGATCGTACCACAGTCGACCGGACCGGGTCACTCGAGGTAGCTGGCGTAGATGTCCGCGTTGGGTCCGGTGGTGATCACTCCGCTCGAGAGCAGTCGGTTGTCGACCCACACCACGGCGACTCGCGACGTGCTGGCCCAGATGAACGGCAGCCGCGTGTCGGCCGCGCCCGCCGGCGTCGACTCGTTGATCCGGTAGTCGGGGATGTTCCAGGTCGCTCCGTTGTTCAGCGAGACGCTGGCGTAGATGTCACGCAGACCGTTGCGATAGTCCTCCCACGCGACGTAGACGTTGCTCCCCCCGGGCGCCACGGCGACCATCGGGCGCGAGGAGGTGGCGCTCCCCACCGGCAGCTCGGCGTTGACCCGGCTCGCCACCACGCCCCAGGTCAGACCGCCGTCGTCGGAGAAGTTGGTGTAGACGTCCGGCTGCCCGCGGCTGCTGTCGGCCCACGCCGCGAACACCCGCCCCCCCGGACGCATGGCGATGGAGGGCTGCGTCGAATCCCCGTTCACGACGTCCTTATCCACCCGCACCCCGTCGGCGAGCCAGGTCTGACCGCTGTTCAGCGAACGGTTGGCGCGGATGTTGGTCAACGGATCGCGCACGTCCTCCCACACCACCAGCACCGTGCCGCTGCCGTCGGTGGCGATCTGCGGCGACAGCCCTGGCTGCGGGCTGAGATTGACGTTCGTCGAGAACACCGGCGGGGAGACATGCGCCGACCGCGCCACCTTGACCTTGTCCCCCTGCTGCCACGTGACGTGGATGTAGCTCGCGTCCATCGCCACCCTGGGCACCACCGCGCCATCCGGCGTGAGGTTCACCTGCCCCGCGGGTCCGAAGCTCTGACCGCTGTTGGTGGACAGCGCGCACAGGATGTTGGGCCGCACCGCGCCGGTGGTGTAGATCGTCTCCCAGCACACCACCACGCGATCCGGCGTCGAGCTGTTCGCGCCCGGGTGCACCGCGACGCGCACGAACAGCGCATCCTTGGTCGTGGTCTCGATCGCCAGCTCGCTGCCCCAGGTCAGCCCGTCGGTCAGCGAGCGTCGGAGGTAGACGTCCCGCTGGTTTCCGCTGGCGAAGCGCTCGTACGCCACGTAGGCCCGATGCTGCGTCGCCGATGCCGGACCACCGAACGCCGCGTGCGGCTCGATCTTCGTCACGTCGGTGGTGACGATGCCGATGTCGTTGCTGTGCCAGGTCTTGCCGCCGTCCAGGCTGAGGTTGCCATAGATGTCGCTGTACTGGGTCTGTCCCGCTGGTCGCCGCCGATCGACCCACACCGCCAGCACCCGCTGCCCGGAGCCGGCGACGTGCAGCTGCGTCGAGTTGTAGGCCCCGAGGGTGGTGAGCGTCGGCTGGTCCAGCCGCCGCTCCCGGCCCGTCCCGGGAAACACACAGCCGAGGGGATCGAGCTGGCTGTCGCAGTCGGTGTCCTTGCCGTCGCACATCTCCGGCGCCGGTAACGTCTGGCCCAGGCAGGTGGGCACCCCGGCCTGACACACCAGGGTCCCGGCGACACACTCCCCGACGCTGCTGCCGCAGGTGCCGGGATATCCGGCGAGGCTGTCGTCCACCTGGCCGTTGCAGTCGTCGTCCTTGCCGTTGCAGGTCTCCGCCTTGGGCGTCGTGTGGCCGCTGCAGACCTTGACGCCGCCGACACAGACGTAGGTCCCCTGCTTGCATTCGCCCACGCTGCTACCGCAGATCCCGAGGCCGGGCAGGTTGTCGTCCTTCACGTTGTTGCAGTCGTTGTCCTTGCCGTCGCACACCTCGGGCGTCGGGCCCACGGCCCCCACGCACACCACGACCCCGGCCTGGCAGCTGTTGCTCCCGGGCTGGCACTCGCCCACGCTGCTGCCGCAACTGCCCAGCGCCGGCAGGTTGTCATCGGGCGTCCCGTTGCAGTCGTTGTCCAGCCCGTCGCAGACCTCGGACTGCGGTCCCTGGTCCCCGGTGCAGATCTTGGTCCCCAGGCTGCAGACGTAGGTCCCCGGCTTGCACTGCCCCACGTCGCTGCCGCAGATCCCCTGGGCCGGCAGGTTGTCGTCGGGCACGCTGTTGCAGTCGTCATCCTTGCCGTTGCACTCCTCGGGCTTGGGTCCCACCGCTCCGACGCAGGTGGCCAGCCCATTGAGGCACTGCAGCACGCCGGGGGTGCACTCGCCCACCGCAGACCCACAGGAGCCGAGGTTGATCAGGCCATCATCCACCGTGCCGTTGCAGTCGTTGTCCTTGCCGTCGCAGATCTCGATCCCCGCGGGCAGGCACTCGCAGCCGTTCACCGGGTTCTTGTCCGCGTCCACGTGCGTCCCGCTGCAGGACACCAGCACGCAGATCGCGCCCTGACACGCGACGCTGGCGTTGGGCAGGCCGCACACCACGCCGCAGGCGCCGCAGTTGAGCTTGTCGGACTGGAAGTCCACGGGCACGCCGCCTGGATCGTCCACCACGCCGTTGCAGTCGTTGTCCTTGCCGTCGCAGATCTCCACCCCGTTGTTGGTCAGGACGCAGGGCTCCTCGCAGCCGTTGGGATCCTGCTTGTCCTTGTCGATGTATCCCCCCTGGCACTGCTGGATCTTGCACACCCCCCCCTCGCACTTGGGGACCGCGTTGGCCAGCTGGCAGGCGTTCGTACACGCGCCGCAGTTCAGCACGTCCACGTCGAGGTCGAAGGTCTCGTCGATCTTTCCGTTGCAGTCGTTGTCCAGCCCGTCGCACAGCTCCGCGCCGGTGGCCACACAATCGTACTCGCAGCCATCCTTTGGATCCTTGTTCATGTCGATGAAGCCCGGGGCGCACTCGATGAACTTGCACTGACCCAGCTCGCAGATCGTGACCGCGCCCTTGATCAGACAGCTGTTGTCGCACGTCCCGCAGTGCTCCACGCTGGTCTGCAAGTTGAACGGATCGTCCGCCACTCCGTTGCAGTCGTTGTCCACGCCGTCGCAGATCTCGACGCTACCGTTGGTCACGCTGCAGGCGTAGCTGTCGGGGGTGTAGCTGTCCCCCGGGCGGAAGTCCCCCAGGTTGATCATCTGATACGGGTCCTGCTGGCAGCCCGCCGTCAGCCCCGCCACCACGAGCAGCGTGAGCAGTCCCACACCCCGTCGGCGCCACCGGAGCACCAGGCCCAGCAGCAGCAGCAGCCAGACCGCGGACGGGTGGCCCGCGTCCTGCCCCATGGCGCAGGCGAAGCCGCCCGAGCCGGTGGCCAGCAGCTCACTGCGCTCGCCGATGAAGGTGATGCCGGAGATGCACTGACCGTCCTCGCAACGCTCGTCGGGCCGGTAGCAGCGAACCACCTGGCATGGATCGTCCTCGCACACCCCCACCCGGCAGCGCTGCCCCTTGGGACACTGGATCTTGTCGCAGCTGCTGTCGCACGTCCCGTCGACGCAGATCGACGGTGGGGCGCAGGTCACCGCAGCGCACGGATCATCGAGACACTTGCCGTCCACACAGCGGGAGCTGCTCCCACAGCTCACGACCCCGCAGCTCGGCTTGCACTCGCCGTCGGAGCAGTACTCCCCGGCGGCGCACTGGACCTTGGCGCACGGGTGGGGCTGACACGTGCCCTGGACGCAGACCTCCCCGGCGTTGCACCCCTTGCCGTAGCACGAGTTGTCGACGCAGCTGCCCCCAACACAGCTCTGTCCATCCGGGCAATTGACCCCGGCGCACAGGCTGACGCAGGTCCCGCCGACGCACTTCTCACCCTCCTTGCAGGTCACGCCGGCGCACTCGTCGGGGATGCAGAAGCCCTCCACGCAGGCGAAGCCCTTGGGGCAGCCAAACTCGTCCCCCGTGCACTTGATGCGGCAGCCGCACTTGATGCACTTGGTTCCAGTCGGGCACGGGTCGTCCTCGTCCACCAGCGTGTCGCAGTCGTTGTCCTTGCAGTCGCAGATCTCGGGGGTCGTCTCCGTGGCGCCGATGCACACCATCTTGCCGCCCACGCACTGGGTCTGGCCCTGCTTGCAGGTCGTGCCCGTGGGGTGGTCGCACGGCTGCCCCTCACCCGGCACGTTGTCGTCCACCACGCCGTTGCAGTCGTTGTCCACCCCGTCGCACACCTCGGCCTGGGGCAGGGGTGCGGTGCATCCGATCCAGTCGTTGGTGTCGTCTCCGTCGTCGGTGAACTGGCACGTCTCGGCGCCGAATCCACAGGCCGTGAAGCACGAGCGGATCAGGTTCTCGTCGATCTGACCGTTGCAGTCGTTGTCCTTCCCGTCGCAGATCTCGCTGGATGGGCTGGGGGCGTCGCACTGCAGCTTGCCCCCGACGCAGTTGTACGTCCCGCCGCATCCGCCGATGGTGCAAGGGGTGGCGGTGAGGTTGTTGTCGATGGCGCCGTCACAGTCGTCGTCCAGGCCGTTGCAGATCTCGGTCTTGGGCAGCGGCGCCGTGCAGTTGACCCAGTCGTTGTTCGGATTGCTGTCGTCGATGAACTGGCACGTCTCGGTCCCGAGCCCGCAGGCCGTGGAGCACGGGCGGCTGACCCCGTCGTCGATCTTGTTGTTGCAGTCGTTGTCCTTGCCGTCGCAGACCTCGGCCGTGGGCGACGGGGCGTCACACTGCATCTTTCCGCCCAGGCACTTCAACGTCCCGCTGCATCCGCTCAGCACACAGGCTCCGCCGGGCGGTACGGCGTCGTCCGGCGTGCCGTTGCAGTCATCGTCCAGGCCGTTGCAGATCTCGGTCTTGGGCAGCGGTGCCGTGCAGTTGATCCAGTCGTTGTTCGGGTTGCCATCGTTGCTGAACTGACACACCTCGGTCCCGCTGCCGCAGGCCGAGCTGCAGCTCCGGCTCAGGCCATCGTCGATCAGGCCGTTGCAGTCGTTGTCCTTGCCGTCGCAGGTCTCCGTCGCCGGACTCGGTGCGTTGCATACCAATTTGCCCCCGGAGCAGATCCAGTTCCCGACGCAGCCGCTGACCGGACAGGCGCCGCCGGGCGGCAGGTTGTCGTCCGCCGTGCCGTTGCAGTCGTCGTCCAGCCCGTTGCACACCTCCGATGTGGGCTTGAGCGCGGTGCAGTTGACCCAGTCGTTGTTCGGGTTGCCGTCGTTGCTGAAGCTGCACTGCGCGGTGCCGGTGCCGCAGGCCGTGCTGCAGGGCTGGGTCAGGTTCTCGTCCACCTGAGTGTTGCAGTTGTCGTCCACGCCGTTGCAGATCTCCTGCTTGGGCTGGCACGTGGGGACCAGCCCCTCGACCTTGACCAGCGTATCGTCGTAGTCGTTGTCCCCGCCGCGGAACAGGTCCTCGAACCCGAAGTAGAAGTGCTGGCTGTTCTTGCTGCTCTGGTAGATCAGGTAGTGCACATAGTTGCCGTCGTTGTTGAGCTGACTCTCGGTGTAGTACAGCCGACCGAAGCCGTTGGCGTCCGCGTCCGGATTGCCCTCGCTGAAGCTGTCGTCGTTGATCGGACCGCCGCTGGTCAGCGTCCCCTGGTCCACCGGGTCGGTGGCGCAGTTGTTGACGTATCCGCCGGCGTTGCGGTTCGGGCTGCCCTCCGGGCTGATGAGGTAGAACCCGATCTGTTTGCCCGCGTAGCGTCCCGCGGCGAACTCGGCCTGGAAATTGACGGTTACCTGGTAGCCCCCCGAGAGCACACCTCCGGTGGACACCGGCGGCTCATAGGTCGTCTTGCTGCCATAGGCGCAGGAGAGAATGACGGGGAAGCGCTTGTCGGGCTGGCCCACGTTGTACCAGCCGAACAGGTTCTCGAACCCGGCCCCCTCCTCCAGCAGGCGGAACGTGACCTGGTTGAAGCTCCCCGCCGTGGTGGGGACGAGGAACGTCTCGGGCCCGGTGTTGGCGTCGAGGATCGCGTGCACCGGTCCCGGGGCGACGGGGGGTTGGATGGCGGATTGATCCCCTCGCCGTAGTTCAGCCCGGTCTGGATGCACTGGTCCATCACGCCGGGACACGGACTTCCGAGCTGGATCGGGACCACCTGGCCATCCACCTGGTTGACCACCGCCCGGGGCGCGGAGATCGGGAGCAGACAGCACAGCAGAATCAGCAAGATCATCAGGCGGAACCGACGCACGTGTCACCTCCGGGAGTCTCTTCTCGGGCATATCCTGGCGGCTTCGGCCAGCAGCTGATTGTAGCGCACCCCGGCATGGAAACCCGGTATATTGGCGCCATGTCCGCGGGCAACACGGCAGCCCTGTTCAACCATCGATACCTCCTCGAGTCCTGCATCGGTCGGGGCGGCATGGGGGTGGTGTACCAGGCGACGGACCAGGTCAGTGGCGACACCGTGGCGCTCAAGGTGATCCGCGAGGATCTGCTGCAGCATGAGGAGCTGCTGCCGCGTTTTCGGCGGGAAGCCCGGGCCGCCAGCCGCATCGACAGCCCTCATGTGACGCGGGTGGTGGACTTCGGCGAAGACGAGAGGGGGCGGCCGTTTCTGGTGATGGAGCTGGTGCAGGGCCCGCTGCTATCACACCAGCTGCGACAGGGTCCGCTGGAGTTCCCCCGTGCGCTGCGCATCCTGCACCAGGTGGCGCTGGGGCTGGACGCCGCTCATCGCTGTCAGGTGATCCACCGCGATCTCAAGCCAGGCAACGTGGTGCTCACCACCCATCGCGGCGAGACGGACCACGTGAAGATCCTGGACTTCGGGCTGGCCAAGATTTTGGGCTCGACCACCACCAGCGTGGTCACTCCGCTGGGCCACACCTTCGGCACCGCCGAATACATCTCCCCCGAGCAGGCCCGCGACCAGGAGCTGGACCATCGGGCCGACATCTATAGCTTCGGCGTGCTGGCCTTCGAGGTGCTCACCGGTCGGGTCCCGTTTGCAGGGGACACGATCGAGGTGGTCGCGGCCCATGTCTACCGCGCGCCGCCCTCGCCCCGGGCCCTGGCGCCGACGATCACGGCCGAGATGGAGCAGCTGGTGCTGCGCTGTCTGGCGAAGCGGCCCGAGGATCGCCACGCCAGCGCGGCGGAGCTGGTTGGCCTGCTCCAGCCCGCGCGCGCCCACGGGTGCGCTCCACTCCGCTCTCCAGAGTCGCTCCCCGATTCCGGGCGCAGGGATGGGTGAGCGGCGGCACCCGAAGCAGCGGCACTCCGTTCTCCCATACCGTGGGCACGTCGCGCCACACCTGACGCAGCATCTCGCAGTAGCTTATGCGGAACGTGGAGAGGTCCAGCACCAGGTGATCTCCCAGCTCGCTGGCGACGTACAGCCGCTGGTCCCACAGCGCCATGTGCGTCACCGCTCCGTGCAGCCTGGATCGCTCCAGCTGACTACCGTTCTGCAGGTGCCAGATTCCGATCTCGCCGCTGGCGAACCCGGCCACCAGCGTGCCCCGGGGGCCAGGGACCAGCTGCATCACCTCGCTGGGCGGCACGCTCTGCAGCGAATGCGCCACCGTTGGGGCTCCGCTCTTCAGCGGCACGATCTCGATGTTCCCGTCGCGGAATCCCAGTGCCAGATACATCCCCACCCGCGTCACCGCGCTCACCGATGAGCTCACCTCCCGCTGCACGGCGGTGCGGGTTCCATCGGGACGCATGGACCACAGGCGTCGCCCCTGAACCAGCAGCAGCTCACCCCCATCGTGACCAACCACGCTCGCCGTCCGCTTCAGCACCGGTCGCCGGCGCCAGTGGATCGCCACGGCCGGCCCCGGGCCACGAGCCACGCAGCCATCGGGGATCGCCAGCACCCGAGTCGCGCCTCCCGCCGGCCAGCGTCCCACCAGCCGCCCGGTACGCTCCCGACGCTCCACGTCGCCGGCGCCGTTCAGCACACACACGGTGCCATCCGCCGCCTCGTGGGCCGTTCGTACGCGCTGGCCCAGCGCGCGCTCCAGCGCGATCCGGGCCACCCGCGGGGGCCTGTCGCGATCCAGATCGAGCCAGCCGCGATGGGTCAGCAGGCGGGGCGGATGCGAGAGCATCACCGGAGCACGCCACAGGGGCGCTCCGGAGGGCACCCGCCACACCCGGACCGTGCCGTCATCCGAGGCCGTGGCGGCGAGCTTCCCGTCAGCGCTGAAGCGGAGGGTGTTGACCTCGGCCCGGTGCCCCGTCAATCGCACGGGCTCACCGCCGTGCATCGGGATCAACAGGCCCGTGCTGTCGGCCCAGGGAACACCGACCCATCGACCCGACGGATCGATGGCCAGACGATAGCTCCTGGCCCTTCCGCTCCACAGCGAGCGGGAGGTGTGGTGCTGCAGGTCCCACAGCAAGATCTGACCGCTGGCGCCGCCGGTCACCAGCGATTGCCCGTCGGCGGTGAAGCTCACACCCATCAGCGAGGCCGAGTGCTGCAACGGCGGTCCGCTGGGCAGCACCTGGGGCCGCGCCACGTCCCAGATATGGGCCACTCCGGCGCGCCCCACCGAGGCCATGCGTGTGCCGTCCCGGGCGAAGGCCAGCGCATTCACCCCCGCGTCATGGACCAGCAGCGCCCGCTGCACCCCGGTCGCGGCGTCCCACACCCGGACGCGCTTGTCGTCGCCCCCCGTGGCCAGCAGCTTCCCGTCCGGGCTGTAGCTCACATCGTTGCCGGCGGCCCAGTGGCTACCCAGCACTCTCGACTTGAACCCGATGGCCGGCTGCCACAACCGCAGCTCTCCATCCTGCCCGATGCTGCTCAAGAAGCGTCCGTCGGGACTGAAGGTCAGGGCGTTGACCGACATCCGGCTGCCCCGCAGTACCTGCTGCTGCTCGCCGCTCTCCACGGACCACAGTCGAACCATCGCGTCGTGGCCGCCGCTCGCCAGCAGCATGCCGTCGGGGCTGAAGGCCAGACCGAGGACCGGCTTCCCATGCCCCCGCATGACCTGCTGCGCCTGCCGGATCCCCAGGCGCCACAGCCGAACGCGGCCATCCTGGCCGCCGCTCACCAGCAGCCTGGTGTCTGACCGGATGCTCAGCGACAGCACGCCTCCGGAGTGTGCCTGAAGCACCTGCTGCAGCTCTCCGCGGGCGTTCCAGCCGCGAATCGTCCCGTCCTTGCTCGCGCTGTACACCCAGCCCGAATCGAAGGCCAGGCTGGTCACCCACTCCAGGTGTCCCCGCAGAACATGTACCACCTGGCGACGTGCCACGTCCCACACGCGCACCGTGTTGTCGCCCCCGCCGCTCGCCAGCAGCCGGCCGTCGTCGCTGAAGCTCACCGCGGTGACCGACCCGTTGTGACCCGAAAGCGACGCCACGCGCCTGCCCTGCAGGCCCGCCGGATCGAGCGACCACAGATGGATCACGCCATCGCTTCCCGCCAGCGCCATCCATCGGCCATCACGGGAGACGGCGACGCCCAGCTGTGCACCCGGGCCCAGCTTCCGCCCCTCATGACGCAGATCGTAGATGTAGGTCGGGCCACTGCCGGAGGTGGTGATCAGCCGCCGTCCGTCGGGGCTGAACGCCAGCTTGGAGGCCCTGGCATCGCTCTGCAGCACCCGCAGCGTCCCGCTCTCCAGCTGCTGCAGCGTGAGCTTCCCGGACCAGGTGCTGGCCGCCAGCGCGTCGCCGGACGGGGAGAAGGCCACCCCCACCACCTGATCCGGGTAGCCGCGCAGAGCCTTCACCTCCCGGGTTCGGGTATCGAGCAGATACACCGCTCGATCCTGGCTCGCGGCCGCAACCTGCGTTCCGTCGGGAGAGAAGGCGACGCTGTAGATCGATGTGCCCAGCCGCCGGCTCCACACCTGCGGGTTGTGTCGCAGGCGCCACCACAACCATCGCCCGAGCACGGAGTCCTCGGTCTCCAGCGAACCGCGCAGCCTGGAGCGCGCCTCCAGCAGCTCCAGGCGGCCCAGCGCCGAGCGAGCGCCCTCGCGCTGTGCCTCCGCCCATCGCTGTCGCGCCGAGCGTCGCTGTTGATCGGCTTGACGCTTCTGATAGCTCATGACCAGCGTCACCGCCAGGGCCACCGTCAGGGCCAGCGCCACCACCATCCGGCGGAGCCTCAGCCGCCGCACCCGCTGGGCGCGCCCGGCCTCGAGAAAGGCCACCACCTGCGCCGGAACACGCGCCCGGCACCGTCCCAGGGCGGCCAGCGCCTCCTCCAGCACATCCCCCTGCCACAGGTCGTCCACCCGGCGCCCCCTCCGGTGCCACGACTCGGCGGCCTGCTCCACCTCGCCGAGGAACGCGATATCCTCCCGGCTGCGCTCGATCCAGCGCGACAACCGGCCCCAGTGGTGGATCAACGACTCGTGCACCAGCTCCACCTCGGTCTCCCCACGGTCGTCCTGTCGCGCCTTGCGCACCGAGATCAGCCGCGCCACCACCAGACGGTCCAGCAGCAGCTCGGCCTCGCTGCGGGGGCCGAGGCCCTCGATCAACCGCCCCGCCGAGAGCACCCGTCTCGTCTTCTGCGCCGTCACCAGGCGCAGGAAGATCTCCCGCACCCAGCGGCGCGCCGACGCCGGCAGGCCCTCCATCACGCCCTCGGCGTGAGACGCCAGCGCCCCCTCCACGCGCCCCATGGCCTCGTACGCCGCCCGGGTCAGCACCCGCCGCTCGCGGTCGCGGCGCTCCCACAGCATCTGGGCCGTGAACTGCAACAGCGGCAACGACGCGGCGCCTCCCCCCGCGGCCTCGATCATCTCCGGCACCAGCCGTGGGTCGTCATACTGGTGGTCCACCGCCGACAGCGGCTCCGTCATCACAGATTCCAGCGCGACGGCGTCGGGCGGACCCAGCAGGGTCAACCGCCCCAGCACCTGACGCACACGCGACCCGCCGGCCAGCTGGCCCAGGAAGTCCTCACGCAGGGTGAAGATGACCCGCATCGGGTTCTGCGCATCATCCGCGGCGCTGCACAGCAGATCCATGAAGCACCGACGCTCCGCTTCCCCCGCGCCCAGCGTGTACAGCTCCTCCAGCTGGTCCACGAACAGCAGCACGCGACACTGGCGGTCGCGCGCCATGCGCTCCAGCATCAGCGACAGCAGGTGCGGTTCCTGCTGCAGCCGCTGCTGGAGCTGGTCGCGTGGGATGACGGAGCCATCCGGGGAGAGCGCACCCTCGGCGTGAAGCTGGAGCGAAAGCGACCGGAACGGCTGCTCTCCGGGGCGCAGCGCGATCACGACCCATGGCCCCTGCTCTCGCAGCCGCGGGATCACCCCGGCCTGGATGAAGGAGCTCTTGCCCGCTCCCGACGGCCCCACCACCGGCATCACCGGCTCCTCGCGCAGCTGCTCCAGCAGCGCCGCGACCTCCTGATCGCGACCGAAGAACAGCGCGGCGTGTCGCTCCAGAAACGGCCGCAGACCGCGAAACGGGCCCTGCTCCGCCGACAGCCGTCGTCGGTCACCGTCCACCAGTCGGCGCAGCGCCCCGGCGACCTCGGCCGCAGCGGGCCGGCGGGTCGGGTCCTTGTCCAGACAACGACGAACGAGCTCCACCACGCCTGGCGGCAGCCGGGTGTCGGACACCGGCACCGGGTCCGCGCTGCCCACCTTGAGCGCGAGACCGAAGAACGACGCGGTGCCGTACGGCCGCTGCCCGCACAGCGTCTCGTGCAGCACGGTCCCCAGGGCCCAGACATCCGCCGCCTCGGTCACCACGCCATCCGCACGCCACTGTTCGGGGGCCATGTACTCCGGAGTTCCTCGCAGAGGCCCACCGGACTCCCCTGCCGTCGGTGGTTCCGCGACCTGCGCGGAGGCCGCCGCGGCCTGCACCGGCCTGGCCAGTCCAAAGTCCACCACGCGCAGCCTTCCGTCGCGGCACAGCATGATGTTCTCCGGCTTGAGGTCCCGGTGCAGCACCCGATGCCCGTGGGCCTCGGCCAGCGCCTCGGCCACGGCCAGCAGCCACCGCAGCGCCTCCATCGTGCCGGGCTGTCCCTCGCGCAGTCGGGCGCGGAGCGTCGCCCCCTCGAGGTACTCCAGGGCCAGGTACGGCCGACCGGCGTGGCTCCCCGCGTAGTGGATCGCAACGATGTTGGGGTGGCTGAAGGCCGCCGTGGTGCGTGCCTCGCGCAGGAAGCGCTCGACCACGGCCTCCGACCCCAGGCGCGCGGGATGGATCACCTTCAACGCGACTCTGCGCCCCAGCGTGGTGTCCCGCGCCAGGTAGACCTCTCCCATCCCTCCACGGCCCAGCAGGCGGACAACCTGAAAGTGGTCCACCTGGCTCCCGGGGGCGAATGCCTCGGCCGAGGTGTCGGGATGCTCCAACGGGTCCATCGTCCCGGCGAGGGTAGCACGGTGGGGCGGATTTGGCGTTGAAACGAATGCACGGCAGAGGCTAGGATGACCCACGGTACGGGACGATCCTCGTCACCGCGCCCATCGCGGCACCAAGGAGCACACATGGGAGCATCACCTGGCCGGGAGTATCCCCCCGGATTCCGGACACGCCGATTCCTCAACTGGTTCCCGCTCGGCCTGATGTACGCGAGCTTCTACATGGGGCGCTACAACCTGTCGGTGGCCAACGCCCACATTCGCGAGGAGTACGGCTGGGACAAGACCCAGTTCGGGTGGATCATCTCCGCCGGTCTGATCGTCTACGGGCTGGCCGTGCTGCTCAACGGTCCGATGGCCGACCGCATCGGCGGGCGCAAGGCGATCCTGCTCGGCGCCCTGGGCACCATGACGCTCAACGTGGTCTTCGGTCTGCTGGGGCTCAACTTCATGCAGCCCCTGGTGGCCGTGTTCGCCGTGACCTACGCCATCAACATGTACTTCCAGACCTTCGGCGCGCTGTCGGTGGTCAAGGTCAACGCCGCGTGGTTTCACATCAGCGAGCGCGGTACCTTCGCCGGCATCTTCGGCGGCATGATCCAGTTTGGTCGTGTGCTGGCCTACGGCGTCGGGGGACTGATCGTGGCCAACCTGCACTGGAAGTGGGCATTCTGGGTGCCCGCGGTGGTGCTGGGCGGCGTGTTCGTGCTGAACTTCATCTTCGTCCGGGATACGCCCGAGGAGCTGGGCTACCCGCGGGTGGACGACATGCTCCAGGTCGAGGACGGCGAGAAGCCCGCGGCCAGCGCGATCCTGAAGCAGATCTTCTCCAACCACACGCTGTGGATCATCGCCGGTGCGATGATGTGCACCGGCCTGATCCGCCACACCATCGAGCAGTGGGGCCCGAGCTACTTCAAGGAGGTGCACAACATCACCGAGGAGAGCTGGATCTACCAGATCTGCTTCAACGGGCAGGTGGTGGTGGGCGTGGCGGGCGCGATGGTGATGGGCTACATCTCGGACAAGTTCTTCGGCTCGCGACGCGGACCGGTGACGGCCATCGCCTACTTCGCCCAGGCCGTGCTGCTGCTGCTGTTCGCCCTGATCAAGCCCGGGCCGTGGGCTGCCGCCGTGATCCTGATCGTGCTCTACTTCTTCCTCAACGGCTGCCATGGTCTGCTGGCGGGGACCGCCTCCATGGACTTCGGTGGGCGCAAGGCCGCGGCCACCGCCGCCGGACTGCTGGACGGCGCCCAGTACCTGGTGGGCTCGTTGGTGGGTGTGGGGATGGGCAAGCTGCTGGAGTGGCTGGGCTGGGGTGCATGGGCCTGGAGCATCGCCCCCGTGGCCCTCATCGGCGGACTGCTGATGATGACGCGCTGGAACGTGTTGCCCAAGACCCGGGGCGGCTCGGCCCACTGAGGCGTCGGCGAAGGGTCGGCCAAAGCCGTTTCCTTAACAATGGCCCCAAACCGGGCTACGCTGATCATTCATGCGCCAATTGTCCGCTCCACCCACCCGCCCCATCGGACTGCAATTCATCTTGTTCGTTTCCCTGCTGGCCGGGGCCTGCAGCGGTCAGCGTGACACCCGCCCCGCGGAGCCTGTACGTACGGCACGGACGGTGTCCCGCACACGGCACCCATCGCTGCCCGTCGACCTCGGAGCGGTCATCCGGCGCGCGCGGCTGGCGTTCATCCCCGATCCCGACGGCTCGTTTCGGGGGAGCCACGGAACCTACGCTTCCCGGGTGGATCGCCAGGGCCAGCTGACCGTCACCCCGGCGCACTTCCCCCGCGGCGTCCGTCATCCGATCCACGGCACCCCGCTGCGGCTCCGGACGATCTCCCTGTGCCGGGGCGCCAGCTGTCTACGCCATCAACCGAGCGAGGCCCCTTTGAGGGGTCAGGACGGCTCGGTCGCCATCGCCCGAGGCTCCGGGGTCACGGAGCAGATCGAGAACCGACGCCAGGGCGTGGAGCAGCGCTGGCACTTCGCGCGTCAGCCCGATGGCTCGGGGGACCTGCTGGTCCGTGTGGCGCTGGACGGCGCGCCGTGGGTCGCGACCACCGGCGCGGGCTTTCACTTCGCCGCACCCGGGGGCCCCGGTGTGCGCCACGGCCGCGCGACCTGGATCGACGCGGACGGCCGGCGCAGCGCCATCTCCACCCGGCTCGTGGCGGGAGATCTGGTTCACCGTGTGCCCCATGCATTGCTCGCCCGCTCCCGCTTCCCGGCCCAGCTCGACCCCACGATCTCGGCCGAGATCGGCACCGGACAGCCCGCCACCGGGCCGGCGTGGGACGAACAGCTGGTGGCCGACGCGGCCACCGACGGCGTGGACTACCTCGTGGTGTGGAAGGACTTCCGCAACGAGGTGGACTTCGACATCTATGGCGCGCGCCTGACGGCCGGCGGCGTGCTGGTGGGTGACACGAGCTTCGTGATCTGCGGCGCCAGCGGGGACCAGGAGCGGCCGCAGGTCGCGTTCGACGGGACCAACTACCTGGTGGTGTGGGAGGACAGCCGGACCGGCGACTATGACATCCACGGGGCGCGGGTGACCCCGGGCGGCGTGGTCCTCGACCCTGGAGGGTTTCAGATCTGCGGGGCGCCGGATCTACAGTTCGCCCCGTCCCCGGCGTTCGACGGCACCAACTTCCTCGTGGTCTGGGCCGACCGACGCTCCGGCGTGGAGTACGACATCCATGGCGCCCGGGTCACCCCGTCAGGGGTGGTGCTGGATCCCACGGGTGTGCTGCTCTCGGGAGCCACCGGGCGCCAGGGAGAGCCAACCCTGGCGTTCGACGGCACGACCTACCTCGTGGTGTGGTTCGACGAGCGGGACGGCGTGGGGGACAGCAACATCTACGGCACCCGGGTGGACAAGACCGGCGCCGCGCTGGATCCGGCAGGGATCCCGATCTGCACCGCCTCCGGCGGGCAACGCCACCCCGATCTGGCGTTCAACGGCACCGACTACCTGGTGCTGTGGCTCGACGAGCGAACCAGCGTGGCGTCGGACATCTACGCATCGCGGGTCAGCATCGCGGGCACCGTGCTGGACACCGCCGGGATCGCGGTCTGCACCGAGGCCGACGTGCAGCAGCGACCCGGCGTGGTCCAGGACCAGACCGGCTTCCTCACGGTGTGGCAGGACCGACGCAACGGCACGGACTCCGACATCTACGGCGCGCGCCTGGATGGCAACGGCGCGGTGCTCGACGCCGGCGGCGTGGCCCTCGTCGCGGCCAACGAGACCCAGGAGCGCCCCGTCGTGATCAAGGGCCAGACCGACTTTCTGGTCACGTGGCACGACACGCGCAGCGGCGGATCTGACATCTATGGCGCCCGCATCACCTCCGATCCCATCGCCGGCATCGGCCTGCTGGACGGCCAGGGCTTCGTCGTCTCCCGCGGGTTCAACGGTCAGCTGACACCGGCCATCGCCTCCGACGGAGCCGGCTTCCTCGTGGTGTGGCAGGACCGACGCAACGGCCTCGACCTGGACATCTTCGGCACCCGGGTCGACAGCACCAACGGGGTGCTGGACCCGGCGGGGATCCCGATCAGCACCGCCACCGGCGATCAGGCGCAGCCCCGGCTGGCCTTCGACGGCACGCGCTACCTGGTGGTGTGGCAGGACGAACGCAACGGCACCGCCGACATCTACGGCGCGCGCGTGGACCTTGCGGGCACCGTGCTGGACTCCACGGGGATCGCCATCTCCAGCGCCACGGACCAGCAGCAGCAACCGGACGTCGACGGCAACAGCTCCGGATTCCTGGTGGCGTGGCAGGACCATCGCAGCACCACCGGCTGGGACGTCTACGGCGCCCGGGTCGACGGTGCGGGCAACGTCCTCGACGCCAGCGGCACTCCGATCTCGGCGGTCGCCCTGGACCAGACCCGGCCCGCGGTGGCCGCCAGCAGCTCGGGCTTCCTCGTGGCCTGGCAAGATCGGCGCAACGCCACCTGGGACGTCTACGCCAGCCGCGTGGACAGCGCCGGCGTCGTGCTGGACGCCGGGGGGCTGGTCATCGCCGGCTCCAGCACCGATCTGACCCGGCCAGCCCTGACCTTCGGCGGCACCAACTTCTATGCCGCCTGGCTCGCGCAGAGCGCCACCGGGTTCACCATCATCGGCTCGCGCATCGCCCCCACGGGCCAGATCCTCAATCCCCCGGGAATCGAGATCACGGACGATGCGCCGCAGGAGGCATCCCCGGTGGTGGCCTCCGACGGGCTCGGATTCCTCGCCGCATGGGTCCAGCAGGCAACCATCGGCCACTCGCTGCACGCCAGACGGATCCGCAAGGACGGTGTGGTGGTGGAGCCCGTGGCGTTCGACATCGCCTCCGAGCTGCTGGTGCTGGACGAGCAACGCGACGTGGCGGTGGCCGGCCTCTCCGGACAGGGGTACATGGTGACCTACACCCGGCTGCCGGCGCCAACGGCCACGACGCCCCTGCCCGCCGTGGTCCTGCGCCGGATCACCTGGAGCCCCGACGGACAGACCTGCACCGGCGTGGCCGACTGTACCAGCGGCTACTGCGCCGACGGTGTGTGTTGCAACGAGCCCTGCGGCAGCGGCCAGACGGAGGACTGTCAGGCCTGCAGCACCGGCGCGGGCGCGGCGGTGAGCGGTGTCTGTGGCCCGGTGTCCTCCGGGACCACCTGTCGCGCGAAGTTTGGCGTGTGTGACCAGGAGGAGCTGTGCGACGGCGTGGCCCTCAGCTGTCCGCCCGACACCTTCAAGCCCGACACGGTGGTCTGTCGCCCGGCAGTGGGCGAGTGCGACGTGGTCGAGATGTGCAGCGGCAGCGATCCCGGCTGTGGCCCCGACTTCTTTGCACCGGACACGCAGCCCTGCACCGGCGCCAGCAACCACTGCATCGGCGGGATGTGCGTCCCGATTCCCGATCTCGGCCCAGCCGATCTGAGCCCACCCGACGCGAGCCCCGATCAGTCGATCCCCGACCTGCCCGTGCCGGACCTGGGCCAGGATCAGACGCTGCCCGACCTCCCGGCTCCGGATACGACGCCCGACGTGGCGGGTCCGGACCTCGGCGCCGATCTCTCCCCGTCCGATCTCCAGCGCGTGGATCACCCGCGCCCAGACAGCGAGCTCCGACCCCCCTCGGACGTCGGCGGCTGCCTGTGTCAGGCCCACGGCGCGGCCAGCCTCGGTGACGCCTGGATCTGGTGCATGCTGGGGCTGGGATTGCTGGTCTCGCGCCGCCGCCGACGACCCGTGGTGTGAGCCTCACTCCGTCCTCATAATCTGCGTCGTCGTGACCTGCGGGCTGGAAAACAGGACGCCGCTGGTGAAGAATGCCGACCAGGAGGTACGGCATGCCGCATCACGATCCGCTACGAGCCATGTGGGAAGCACGACGCGAGTTTGGCGAGCACGGAGGGGTGTGCCCCTCCATCGAACGCTCCTCGACCTTCACGGTGATGGACCCCACCGTGATGCCGGAGATCTTCGATGGTCTGCGCGGGCCGGAGAAGGGAGGCTGCTTCCTGTACAGCCGGCACTTCAACCCGACGGTGGATGTGCTGGCCCGCTACCTCGCGGCGATGGAGGGGACCGAGGCCGCGGTGTGCACCGCCAGCGGCATGTCGGCCATCGCCTGCAGCCTGCTGCAGATCTGTCGCGGCGGCGACCACATCGTCTCCAGCGACACGGTGTATGGCGGGACGCACGCGCTGCTGGCCGAGCTCCTGCCCTCGATGCAGATCGAGACGACCTTCGTCGATCCGCGCCGCGCCGAGGACTTCGTGGCCGCCACCCGACCCACCACCCGCGTCTGGTACACCGAGACGATGGGGAACCCGACGCTGAAGATCGCCGACATCCGCGCCCTGGCGCGGCTGGCTCACGAGCGGCAGATCACCCTGGTCGTGGACAACACGTTCACTCCGCTGATGCTGGCCCCGGCGCAGCTGGGAGCCGACATCGTGGTCTACTCCCTGACCAAATTCGTCAACGGCGCCAGCGACATGATCGCCGGCGCCATCTGCTGCAGCCAGGACCTCCAGCTACAGCTGATGGGGCTGCACACCGGGCGGGTCATGCTGTTCGGCCCGACGATGGACCCCCGGGCGGCGTTCGACATCATCCAGCGCCTGCCCAGCCTCGGACTGCGGATGCAGGAGCACGGGCGGAGGGCGCTGGCCCTGGCCCGGCGCGCCGAGGAGCTGGGAGCCCCGGTGCACTACCCCGGTCTGCCGTCCCACCCCCAGCACGCGCTGCTGGCCTCCATGGTCAACCCCGACTTCGGCTTCGGCGGCATGTTCACCATCGACTGCCGCACGCCGGAGCTGGCCGAGCGGTTGATGGCCGCGCTGCAGAACGAGGAGCGCTTCGGGCTGATCGCGGTCTCCCTGGGCTACTTCGACACCCTGATGTCGTGCTCCGGCTCCTCCACGTCGTCGGAGATCCCGCCCGAGGACCAGGAGCGGATGGAGCTCTCACCCGGCCTGGTGCGCTTCGCCGTGGGCTACACCGGAACGCTGGAGGCCCGCCTGGGACAGATGGAACGTGGCCTGCGCTCCGCCGGGCTGCTATAGAAGCTCCCATGGACTACGCCTACGACCTGATCAGCTTCAAGCTGTGTCCCTTTGTTCAGCGCAGCGTGATCACGCTGCTGGAGAAGGGTGCATCGTATTCCATCCAGTACATCGAGCTGAAGCACAAGCCGGCCTGGTTTCTCGAGATCTCTCCGCTGGGCAAGGTCCCGGTGCTGCGGGTCAACGACGACGTGGTGCTCTTCGAGTCGGCGGTGATCAACGAGTTCATCGAGGAGACCGCCGGGGGCCCGAAGATGCACCCCGAAGATCCCGTGGCCCGGGCCCGCAACCGCGCATGGATCGAGGTGGCGTCGGACCTGCTGCGGCGCATGCAGCGCATGGCCAACGCGTTGACGGAGGCGACAACACGCAAGGAGGCCACCTCCGTTCGCTCGCTGCTGGAGCGCCTGGACCACGAGCTGTGCGGCCCGCTGTGGGGCGGCGAATCCTTCTCGCTGGTGGACGCCGCCGTCGCACCGGCGCTGCAACGCCTGACCTGGTGTGCGGAGCTGCAGCCGTCGCTGGGACTGTTCGACGACCTGCCGCGGCTGGGAGCCTGGCGCGACACGCTCCTCGCGCGGCCCGCGGTGCAGGGCTCCACGGTGGCGGAGATCCGGGAGATGTTCGTCGAGCATGTGGCGCAGCAGGGCGGGTGGATCGCGCTGGAGCACGCCGCCGGTGACGGCAACGGGTAGGCGCGGCTACTCGATCTAGCCCCGGTTTGACGTGGCGCAGCTCAAGCGCACGAGCAGGGCTTGGGTGTGCTTCCGATGCGGCGCCGCGATGTCGTTGGGGTCGTTCTCCACCTGCAGCGCCAGCGCCCGGGCTGCAGCTGCGCCCTCCGTGTCCGCCAGCGCGGACAACAGCCACGCCCGGGCCAGCTGGAGCGTTCGCACCTCGAACATGGACGCCAGACCTTCCCCGGACCCCGACGACCAGGTCCCGATCTCCCATTGCCACTGTTCAGCGTGGGCCAGCTGCGCGGCAGCGGCGGCGGCCTTGTCGGGCGCGAGCCCGGATTCGACGCTGGCGCGAATATGCGGCACCAGCTTGTCCTGCGAACCCATGCTCAACAGCGCGCGGGCCCAGTCTTCGTGCAGCGCGCGCAGCCGCGCCACGGCCACTGGACGGTTCTGTGTGAGCGCCGCGTCCAGCTCCCGCGCTTCGTCCACGAAGTCTCGTTCGGGGATATGCATCTCTCCTGCCCGAAGACACAATGCGGAGTTCGGGTGAAACAGCTGCCGTATCTGGCTCAGGGCACCTGGCGCAGATGGGTCCGATAATCGTCTCGCGGCGGCGGCGGCGGCGGCGCGTCTGCCGGATGACCCATGGCCAGCAGCGCCACCACCGAGGCGCCCTCGGGCACCGCCAGGATCGGGCGCACCGGAGGGGCAGCGCCGAGGGAGAGCCACACCGCTCCGACGCCCGCCGACCAGGCGGCGAGGCACATGTTCTGCACCGCACCGGCCGCGCTCAGCGGGTTCTCCAGCTGCTCCAGCGGCTCCGCACCGGGACGGCTGAGCACCGCGACCATGGTTGGCGCCCCGCCGAAGTCCTCGCGCAACAGCTCCAGATTGCGCCGCCTGGGTGCGGGCAGGTCGGGGCTGGCCAGCAGCTCCTCGGCCTTGGTCCTGAAGATCGCCAGCAACCGGGCCCGGGCCTGGGGCCCGACATTGACGAAGTCCCACGGTTGTACGTTGGCGTGGGACGGGGCCCACATTGCGGCCTCGAAGATCCGGTCCAGCACCTCCTGCTTGATCGGATCGGGCTTGAACCTGCGAATCGTGCGGCGGGCCTTGATATGCTCGAGCATCTCCATCGATTCCTCCAGGGCTGATCTTGCCCCGCAAGCGTTGGCCCAACGGCACTGCCTGTCAACCGTCGCTAGAGGACTCCGATAGCACCCTTGCCTCCTGTCAAGCCTCCTCCGGCGGCAGCACCGTGGCGGTGCCTGGATGTCAACACAATGACAGGCGATCCCGCCGGGGCCGGTCTGGCGT